>FTIR01429032.1_pt1 | contig 25820 bp, 24 predicted proteins | sample 1658041 | NCBI WGS metagenome assembly FTIR01 (sample SAMEA3914793, study PRJEB12502) | metagenome | biome: forest; material: soil | place: Canada | collected 2011-07-03 | depth 0.3 m | reverse complement strand
AAGGCATACATCGACCACATTGTTCGGCTCGGCGTAACTTTCACGATGAACTACGAAGGGCTGGTACAGGGCAAGAAGGCCACGATCATCCTGACCTCGGGCAGTGACTTCTCACCCGGCACGCCCTATGCGTCGTTCAACCAGGCCGAGCCTTATCTGCGGCAGATCCTGGGATTCATCGGCATCACGGATGTCAATGTCATTCTCGCGGGCCGATCGTTGGCGGTGGATACCGGTGAGAAGACGCTGGACGAATTCGCTGAACAGTTCAACGAACAGCTGCAATCTGCCGTTGTGTGACGTTTGAAAAGAAGCCGACCGCCACACGGTACAAGAACCTCAGCGCTGCACCGACAACGCAGATGGTGGGAGCGCTCAATGCGCGCGGGCCGCTCAGGTGCAGCAAGAACTCGCGGACCTGTTCGGGCTCGAGCTGATCTGGTGGCCGGCCGAAGTGCCTGGCGAAGGCGGAAACGTATTGGAGGTAGACGCGCTGGGTGTTCGGCGCGAGATTGCGGATGCGCATGTCTTCGAGCATCCGACGGCGCAAGGCTGTCATGGCTGAGTCTCCTGTGGAGTCGATGAAGTGCTGCTAGCAGCACTTCATCGTGACTCAGCAGGCGCGCGCACGTCCGGCGCCGCAGATCTCAGCAGGCGGTGAAGCGCCACTACCGCTGCAGCGGTTTAGTCCAAGAATAGTTATCTCCATGCCACTTTTTTCCGCGCATCGCCTAAGACGAAGTTACCAGCCCCTCCGCAAGCCGACCGCATCTACGTCCGTCACCGCGGTCGCGGCATTCGCGTAGGCTTCGGCACCCGCCGCTTCGGCATCCGCACCGGAGAAGCACAAGATGCTCAAGAAGTGGAAGAACCACAAGCCGGGCGCATCCGCAACGGATCCCGAGAGGAGCCCGGACAAGAAGGGTGGCGCTTAAGCGATCGCCTCTTGCGAAGAGCCACATCCTGAGGTGTGGCTCTTCGCGTTGCTATCGAGGGCGGAGGCCGGCGATTGGTACCGCAGGCGCTCGCGTCGTTGATCGCGCGGCGCCCACCCGTGACCTGAATCCCGGACTCGCCGGCAATAGCGGCCGCCTTGCTGGTAGTCAGGAGTGAATCGATTAAACGGCTTCGAAATTCGATGCGGCGGCCGTGCTCAGGATTTGATGATCCACATCTTCTGGTCATCTCGCAACGCACTACACGGGCTTGGGTGGCCGGTCGAAAGCCTTTTGGAGTTCATCAATAGCGGCCCGAATCCGCGCGGTATGGCGGAGGTCCTGGTGTCACGAGCCAGATGTCGAATGGGTCGACGCATGTTCGGTCGGGCCAAACCCGTACCAGGCCGTCGCCGTCCGCAAGCGGCGTGGCATCCTCGCCGAGCCCCAGTCCGAATTTGATGGCAGACCTGGCGTTACCGACACTAGCGAGATCTTTGGTGCTAGTAGCACGAACCGTGACGCGCAACACCAATCGCCGCGCCTGTCCAGGCTCAGGGGTCCACTCCAACCACCACTCAAAGTGGCTCAGTTTTTGGTCGGCGCCAACACCGCCGACCCGCCGCCTTGGCTTCATAGAGGGCTTCATCCGCCAGTTTGATCACGGATTCGGCGTCTTGGTTCGCATCCCCCATTTCGCAGGCACCCATGCTGAAGCTGATACGCACGTCCATGGGTACACCGGGCAGCTCACGCTCTCCGACCGCTTGAAGAAGACGCTCGAACAAGGCGCCGACCGCATCGGCGTCGAGCTCCCTGCTGATCAACAGAAACTCCTCGCCTCCCCAGCGGCCGAGCGTGTCGGAGGTTCGCAGATGTCGTCGGCACGTATTGTAGAACTCACGCAATACCGCATCGCCGACGTCGTGACCGAACCGGTCATTGAACGATTTGAAGTTGTCGATGTCGAGGATCGCGACCCAGAACCGGTTGTCATAGCGTCGCCACGTGTCGACCGCATGACGAGCCTGGTCGAGCATGCAGCGCCGGTTCGGTGCCCCAGTCAGTTCGTCTCGCATCGCAAGATCGGCGTAACGTCGTCCCTGGCGGATCTGGAACCAAAGGAAAAGCGCGCCGCCCAGCAGCAGCACAACTGCCAGTGCCAGCGCCAGAAGCAACGCTAGGCGACGACTCTCGGACGCGACTTCGCGCGCCTTGAGCAACGCGTTCTCGCGATTCTTGAGGTCGACCGCGAAGCTCACCTTCGCGTCCTCGAACACACGCCGATTGCTCGCCTGTGCCGACTCGCGCTCGACGACCAGCAACTGCCTAAGCATCTCATTGGCCTGCCGATACTCGCCGAAAGCCGATTGCACCTCCGCGGCTGCGGTGTAGTAGTCAGACGAAAGGCGGTCGATGTGCAGGTCATCCACGCGCGACTTCGCCGCCTTGAGCGCCGCCAGGCTTGCATCGCGCTGCTGCAGCTTCGCGAGTGCACGTGCCTCGGCCATCAGCGCCCCGGGATAGAGCCCAGGCGAATTCCCCAAACGAAGCATCGGCAGGCTTGCATTCAGAGACGAGAGTGCTTCGGCAGCCCGGCCCTGTTCGAGCAAGACGGTGCCCAGTCTGTAGTCCAAGGCAGCCTCGGTCGTCGAATTTCCCTTGCCCTCGCTCTCGCTCAGCCGAATAGCGCGGCGCAACAGTGCTTCGGCCTCCTTTGGCTCGTGCATCCGCATCTTTGTCAGCGCAAGACTGTGAAGACAGTAGGTGAGTGCTGCCTGGTGGCGCTGCGGATCGAGCAAGTCGATCGCGCGCTGTATGTAGTCTGCGGCCTGCGCGAGGTCTTGCGCGCTGGCGGTCGTTGGAGCGCGGATCGCCGCAGCGATCGAGAGGAGCATCTCAGACATCCCGAGTCGGTCGCCCTGCGCCTCGTACAAGCTGTAGGCCTTCTTGAGCCAGATCAGCGCTTCGACGCTGTGAGCCTGATGCAACTCATTCCCGCCTCGATACGCATAGGCGTTAGCCAGTACGGCGCCCAGTTTCCTGCTTCGGGCGAGATCGATCGCCTTGTCGACCCAGATGGCGGCGCCTGCCCAATCCCCCTGATGTTCAAACGCGGCGGAGCGCTGGATCATGAACATGCACAGGGATTCGTCGTCCTTCAAGTCTTGCGCGATGGCCATGCCCTGGGCAATGTCGCCTGGATCGCCAGGTTGGCCGTCAATCGTCGAGCGCGCCGCGATGCGGTCTCGCAGTGCGATCATTTCAGCGCGGCGATCATGATCGAGGCGGGCTTGCACCAAGCGCGTCTCGGCGCTGACCAGGACACTCTGAGGGTTGTGCGACAGGCTCTCGCCGAGCGCCATCACGGACTCCGCATCTGCTGCATGCGCAGCCTGCATCCAGAAGGTGGCCGCGATCACCGTCATGACGGCCCGTCCGGCCAGGTGCCTCCGCCACGCAGGCGATCGCAAAGGCGCCGGAGCCGCCCCTTCGATCGCCGAACGCTGCGGGACGCTCCCGATTCTCGTCAGCATTGACCGCCTCCTGGTGACGCGATATCGATTCAACTGGTTCTATCGAAATAAGCATTTCGGGCCGCGTGCGCGCGCTATCCGTAGCGTAGCCGCCGCGTCAGAGAGCATCAGATAGCGCCCTGTTCATGTCGAATATCTTTGTTGCGAAAGAAGCCCTCACGCCGCCCGATGCGACACTGCCTTGCTCTCCGTTTTCGGTGTCGACTCACCAATCTGGTGTAGGGAAATCTCGATCGTCGTTCGATGCCTCCATATCGCAGGTTCTGTCGCAGAAGTCGGCGTTGATGCATCAAGTCTGAGCACGGCCGGTAGGATGGTAGTGATCAAGTTGACAGATCGCCGTTCCCCACAAGCACAACGCCGAGCGCCGGCACTACATCCCAAAGTTGCCGTTCAAGGCATCGAACTGGGCTGAGTACGAGCCAGGACTTCGTCGCGCGGCAACCTGACGATGTGGATCACGGAGGCGGCCATCGATACGTGGAACACTGCACCGCACTCGAACGCGGCCCCCACCTGCTACTCGCCTCCAAGAGAGGCTCCCAATCCAACACACTCTACGGATACGGTTGAGACACTCAAGCGTGCGCGGCCGCTGCACATATCGCCGGTCGGCATGATCAATTGCGCTGGAAAACGCACGCGCAGTGATCGCTCGCGCGGCACTGCGAGGAATATGCGCGCATCGTCCCAGTTCATACTGAATCCACATCGATGCATAGCTGCATCGGACTGTGCGAATCTATCGTATTCCGTCAGACGCCGGTGCTCCGCCGGACCGGACGTGCGGCGGCGCAAGGGCCTGTGGAACCCGCCTCCAGGCGCCAGCGACATCGAGATTGCAGGCGAACTTTTCGCGGTTGGCGCTGACGTGGCGCGGATTTCTTCGGGAGATTTCGTTTGGGTGCTCGGTTCGGGCGGGGCTACGCAGAGTACGCCATCGCGAGCCAGTGGGTCACCATGAACATTCCTCGCTGACTGGAACTCTCCGAGGCGGCGGCAATGCCGGAGACCTTCATGACGGGCCGGTTGAATCTGTTCCAGCGAGCAGACCTTCGCCTTGGCGAGCCCTTGCGGGCGCCGTGCACATGCTGATCGATTCCGGCACCCACGTCGGAAAAATCTAGTTGAAGATGCGGATCGCAGCCTGAGGTCAGCGGTGCAGGAGAGCGCTCCGGCGTCCCATTCTCAACTTTCGAGAGGACTTGCGTAGAGTCTGCTTGGCCCAACGGCCAATTCGAGGCGGGCCATGCGAGGTGTGCAACAGACAAGCCACTCCGTCAAAGTGCAGAGACCCAATGCACGGAGTTCACATCCATGAGAAAGCGTCTATTCATCTCCATGGCAGTCGTGGCCCTGATCGGTTCGGCGTGTGCGACCATCGACCCGGACAGCAAGGCCCAGCGTCACAGCATCGACGCCCAGACCGATGAGGCGTTGGCGACCCTGAGCGCCAAGGTCCCGGGATCTGGCGAACTGGTCGCCAAGGCGCGCGGGGTACTGGTGTTCCCCATATCTCCGTCAGACAGCGCACTCATCCGAACGTGAGGGAGGTCCTCGAATTCCGTCGTGCAGTAGTCGACGGTGGGTAGCTTGTCAGCCATCAACCGGCGGAAGTGGTTGTTCCGACCAAATAACGTCGTAGACAGCGATATCGCGTTCACGGAGGCTAGCGAGCCCACCGCACTGAGCGCAACTTCGGAAAGATCGAAAGCTGGAAGCGTGTTCGCTAAGGCTGAAGACGTTGATTCGGATGCCTGCCGCCGCAGCCCGCCTGGATGAAGATCTTTGTCCCATCGCTGGCGTCAGTTCCGGCCTTGGACCCGAAATGACCTCAGAGTTTGCAGCGCGGGTGCGACCTCGCTCTTTGCGCCAGTCGCGCCCGAGGCCCGAGTTTCCCGATAGCCCTTGGTCGCCCGACCGCCTCGATCTGCGGCAGATGCGGGACGAGTCAGTCGTGCACTGTTCAGACCGGTGTCCCCGTCTTGCTCGGCCAGATCAGCCAACACGCCAGGGAAGATAATCTACACGACTTCACGACGCTCGATCTGACCCGTGCGGATGGCTGCACTGGCCGCCGCGATCGCGTGGCGGTGTTCAGGCCGCGAGCTTGAACTACTGCACTGCCTCGGCCAGATGCACCGCCTGATCCTTCAGACTTGCGGCGGCCGCGGCGCCTTGTTCCACCAGTGCTGCGTTCTGCTGCGTCATCTGGTCGAGTTGTGTGACCGAGGCGTTGATCTGGCCAAGGCCCTCGGCCTGCTCGCTCGCCGCAGCGGTGATCTCACCGATGATGTCGGTCACGCGCTGCACCGATGCGACGATCTCGTCCATCGTGTGGCCCGCGTCGCCGACCAAGCGCGTGCCCTGGTCGACGCGCTCGACCGAGGCGCCGATCAGCGCCTTGATCTCCTTGGCTGCTTCCGCGCTGCGCTGCGCCAGCGAGCGCACTTCGCTCGCCACCACCGCAAAGCCACGGCCCTGTTCGCCCGCGCGCGCGGCTTCCACGGCGGCGTTCAACGCCAGGATGTTGGTCTGGAACGCGATGCCGTCGATCGTGCCGATGATGTCGCCGATCCGCTTGGACGACGACTGGATCTCATCCATCGTCGAGACGACCTGCGAGACAACCTCACCGCCTTTGCGCGCGATCGACGTCGCCGAGTTGGCCAGTTGGTTTGCTGTGCGCGCGGAGTCGGCCGTCTGGCGTACATTGCTGCTGAGCTGTTCCATCGAGCTGGCGGCCTGCTGCAGGCTGCTGGCGGTCTGCTCCGTGCGCTGGCTCAAATCGAGGTTACCTGTCGCAATCTCAGCGCTGGCTGTGGAGATGCTGTCGGTTGCCTGGCGGATACCGCCGATGGTGCGAGACAGCTTTGCCTGCATGACGGCCAGTGCTTGTAGCAAGCGGCCGACCTCGTCGGCCGAGTCGACGCGCAACTCCGCAGTGAGGTCACCCGCAGCGACGCGCTGCGCTGAGGCTAGCGCCGCGCTCAGCGGACGCGTGATGCTACGCGTGATCAGCCAGGCGAACAGGCCGCCGGCGACCAGCAGCAGCGTGCCGAGCGTCGGCAGCAGCACCAGGCTGCTCGCCTGCGTGGCGGCGACGCTCGCTGCGGCAGTATCGATGGATTCGCGCTGGTGCTTGAGCATCTGCTCGACGATGTCCGTATAGGCCGCGGCGGCGGACATGTACTTCTCGTCGAACATCTTTGCGGCCTCGTCGGCTTTGTCGTCCTTCTTTAGCGCATAGATACTGTCGCGCACCTCAAGGTAGGTCTTGCGGCGCTTGCCGAGCTCCGCCCACAAGGCGAGTTCCCCGTCGCCGCGCAGCAGCGCCTCGATCTGCTTTGCGTAGATGTTGCTGATCTTCACGCCCTCTGCGCTCTCGGGTGCGAAGTAGGTGGCTAAGCTCGGATCGGCGCTCTTCACGGTGGCTGTCGCCCGGCGTACGCCGGCGTAGATCACGCGGTACCAGTCGGAAAGAAGCCGCTCCTTGGTGAGCGGCTCGGCAAGCAGGGTCTGCGTGGTCGAGGCCTGCGACTGCAGGCGCCACATCGAAATTGACAGCGTGACAATGGCCAGCAGCAGCACCGTGCCGAAGGCCAGCGCGAGACGCGGGCCGATGTTGAGTTTCTTCATCGAGGTCTCCAGAGGAAGGTGTGTCGGCCCCGGACTTCGCAGGCCGTGCGGACCGCGGTCGGCGCGGCACGCAGGTTCTATCGGTCAGCCGTATCGGTTCTGAAGGGCGCTGGCGCTGCCGTCGGATCCACGACTTCAATGTTTCACGCCGACCATTCCAATTCAGCTGAACCGGGGCCCGTACTAGTCGCGCCAACCCTGGTCACGCATCAACGATGGGGCGGAGCGGGCGTCCCTCTAGCCGCTCAGCTCTTCAGGAGCGGGCGCCTGCCTTCGCGCCAGCTAGCGTCATGGCCGAAGGGATGCGACGCGACCCGTCTGACGAGCGAACAATAAGTTCTGGGGACCAGATCTCCTGGAGATCGCTGGCCGGGGTGCCCTCAAGACGCGCCAGCAGCATCTCTACCATGCGTCCGCCAGCCTTCTGCGTCTCGGCGGAAAACGTCGTCAATGCCGGTTGCACGTAGCGGCCGATGGGATGATCGTCTCCGCCAATGACGCCGATGTCGTCGCCTGGCACTCGCCCGGTTTCGGATATGCCCCGCATGACACCTAGTGCAACCAGATCGTGCCCGCAGACGATGGCCGTGGGGGGATCACGAAGTTCAAACAGGCGCCTTGCAGCCTGGACGCCGCCCTCTTCCGAGATGGCCTCCTCGATGCACAGGGCTGGATCGATGTCGATTCCTGCGGCCCGCAGCGCGGCCTCGTAACCAACTCGCTGATAGTGGCTGAACATCAGGAACTCCGGCGCGTGCACGAGCGCGATACGCCGGTGCCCCATCGAGATGAAACGTGCGCAGCCCGCACGACCGACAACCGTGTGGTCGATGTCCAGGTAGGCGAAATCCTTCGACGTCTCGCTGCGACCATAGGCGACGAAGGGTACGTCCTTGTCGAGGAGGTATGCGATGCGCTCGTCCTGGCGCCGGGTACGGCCGAACAGGACGGCGTCGACGCGTTGCCGTTCGACCAGCCGCTTGAATACCTCGATTTCGGTTTCCACGCTTCGTGCCGAAGCGATGATGACCTGGTAGTTCGTCGCCTCCAGCGCCTCGTTCACGCCAGTCAGCATGTTCAGGAAGAACGGATGCGCGAACGATGCCTGCGGAGCCGACAACACGAAGCCGATCGTGTCGGACGCCTGGCGCCGAAGCCGGCTTGCGGTGGGGTCAGGCATGAATCCCAGCCGCTCAGCGGCTGCGAGCACGCGCTCGCGAGTCGCGGGACTGACGTCATCCCGGCCGTTCATGGCCTTCGAGACCGTACTGACTGAAAGCTTCAGCTTCTTGGCAAATTCTTGGATGTTCAAGTTCCGTTCCCTTGTGCGAGTACTGTCCCTAACGCGGTGGGATAGTCTACCGAAAACGATTGCGATCTGCCGCCGTCATCCTGCAACATTGCCACAACGGACCCAGGGACGAGTCGAGATGGGTATTCATCGGGGAAACCCGTATGGTGACGATCAACTGATACGCTTTATGATTCACCGAAAACGTTTTCGATAGTTCGAGCGCTACCGAACGGCGACGCCGGCGCAAAATCGCTGAGCACAGCTCGCCCGCACCCACATCACGAAACCGATGGCGCCGCAGCGCGACTGCGTGCGATGAGACTTCAGCCAGGAGATCTACGTGTCCCAAGCGAATTTGGCGCCCGAAGCGCCCGTCCAACTGCCGGCTCGCCGTGACGGATGGCGGATAGCCAGTCGAATGATCCGCAGCGCATTCGTGTCGATGATCGGCGTCGTGGTCATCTTCGTTCTCTGGGCTGTCGTCACGGCGGTGTTTCATATTCCCGATTACCTGCTGCCGTCGCCGGCGAACGTGTTCCGCCGAATCGTGCTCGAGCAAGGCCTCCTGGCATCGAATACGGGCTACACGCTCATCGAGGTGTTTGCGGGATTTCTTGCCAGCGTCCTGATCGGCATTCCGATGGCGTTCTGCATCGTTATGAGCCGCTTGGTCGAGCGCATCGTGATGCCCGTCATCGTTGCATCGCAGGCTGTTCCGAAAGTCGCGATCGCCCCGATGCTCGTGATCTGGCTCGGCTTCGGACTGCTGCCCAAGATCGCCATTACTTTCCTTCTGGCATTCTTTCCCGTGCTCGTCGCGACCAGCACGGGGCTGCGTAGCGTCGAGACGGAGATGATCGATCTGGTGCGCTCGATGCGCGCGCCGGCGTGGAAGATCATGTTCAAAGTACGTCTTCCAGCTGCGCTCCCGCAAATCTTCTCAGGGCTGAAAGTGGCCATCAGTTTGTCCGTCGTGGGCGCCGTCGTCGGCGAATTTGTCGGCGCAGATCACGGTCTCGGCTACGTACTGATGTCCGCGTCGGGTGCGCTGGACGGTACGCTCGTCTGGGCGGCTCTACTGATCCTAGTAGCTATTGGCGTCACGAGTTTCCAGGCGGTCGCTGCCATCGAGCGGCTCGCAATCCGCTGGCACGTTTCGGTACGCCAGCACACGCAGACAGTGATGACCTCCTGACGCACCTCTTCGACAGCAGATTCCATTCACACGCAGGAATACTCCGATGCCGAACTCCGCCATCACGCTGAGCAACGTCTATCTCACCTACTCCGGCAAATCGGGGCCGGTTACCGCGCTCAAGAATGTGTCGATCCATGCCAAGACCGGGGAATTCGTTTCCATCGTCGGCCCCAGCGGTTGCGGGAAAAGCACGATTCTCAAGATATTGTCGGGCTTGATTCCAAGCACAGCAGGAAGCGTCCTGGTCAACGGGGTTCACGTCGACGGACCGCCCCCGTCAGTCGGCATCGTCTTCCAGTCTGCACAGTTGATGCCGTGGCGGAACATTCTGGACAATGTCCTTGTGCAGATCGAGATGCGTGGGCTGCCTGTCGCGCAGTATCGCGACGAGGCGCGTGCGCTCCTGCATATGGCCGGATTGTCGGCTTTCGAGCGTTCCTTCCCGTATCAGCTGTCTGGAGGCATGCAGCAGCGCGTCGGCATCTGCCGCGCCCTCGTCCATGCACCGGATCTGTTGATCATGGATGAACCCTTCGGCGCCCTCGACGCGATGACGCGTGAGCAGATGATGGTGGAGCTCCAGCGGATCTGGATGGAGCGCAAGACAACCGTCCTTTTCATCACGCACAGCCTGTCCGAAGCCATCTTCCTTTCCGACCGGGTCATCGTCATGAGCCCGCGACCAGGACGCGTCGTCGGGGAGTTTGACATCCCGATGCCTCGACCTCGGCTGATCAGGGACGAGCGTTCGGAAATCTTCACGACCCTCTCGGATCAGGTTCGTAGTTGCCTCGAGCGATCCGGTGCGATTCCACCGGAACAGACGTCCCGCGTCACGGTCCAGCCGTGACCTCCACGACGCCCCACCGACCTCTTTCATCTACATCGGCATGATCAACATCAAGTCATTCTCTCGGCTCGGCATCGCGGTCTTCGTCGTCCTCACGGCTCTGTCGGCATCCTCCTTCGCGGCACCCGACAAAGTCACGTTGCGGCTCGATTGGACCATCACCGGATACCACCTCCCCTACTATTGGGCGGTCAAGAAAAACTACTATCGCGACGAAGGGCTGGACGTCGAGATCGCCCCGGGTGCCGGATCGCAACAGACCATCAACCTCGTTGCTGGCGGCCATGACAACTTCGGCATTGCCGACTACTCGCTGTTGGCGGTGTCGGTTGCCAGGGGAATGAAGGTCAAGGCTATCTACGGTGTCATCCAGGACGACGCCTGGTCGATCTACTCGCACGCAGGCAAGGAGATCGCGAAGCCTTCGGATTTGTCGGGGACGTCGGTGGTGTGCGTCGTCGACCACAAACCGTTGCTGGATCTTCTCTTGAAGATCAACAAGATCGATCCTTCCACGGTACAGATTCGCACCGTGAACCCCGCGACGCGCAACACGGTCTTCGTGCAAGGCGCGGCCGATGGGCTCCTTGCGATTTCGATCGGCTTCCAGACGACGCTGGGCAAGGACACGAAGCGCATGTCCATGGGTGCCTTCGGCGTCAATATGCTGGGGCAGGGCCTGATCGTGAATGAGGACTTCATGAAGGCGAACCCGGACGTCGTCAGGCGCTTCGTCAAGGCCACCTCCCGGGCCTTCAATGACTTGATTGACAAGCGGAACTACGAAGAAGGCGTCCGCATCGCGCTCGCGGCGTCCGGATCGAGCGATATGCAGGCGGATTTGGCGCGACTGGGCTGGATCGATACCGTTGCGCGGCTGCATAGCAAGTCCACGCGCGACATGCCGATCGGCTGGACCAACGAAAGCGACTGGATCGACACCGAGAACGTTCTTCGCGAGACGGGACGTCTCGGTGAATTCATCCCGCCCGCCCGCCTTTTCTCCAACGAATTCATCTCGAAGAAGTAGCCGGTACCTCACCACCGAAGTGGCGGATCCGGCCTGGTCGTCTTCACGGATCGATCGGGTGAACAACATCGTTCACGCCTCCATCTACTGACGGGCGGCCACGCCGCCATCCATCTTCTTACCAAGCCCGGCGCTCGCCTTTCATCGAAAACGATTTCGACAAATGACTACCACTGACAACGAACTCTCCATGATTCGTGAAACGGCCCGCCGATTCGTTCGGCAGCGCCTGGTCCCGCTGGAACAACAGATCGAGAATGACGACGACGTCGGCACCGACCTGCTTGCAAATCTCCGATCCGAAGTCGCCGCGCTCGGGTTGTACGGATTCAACTTGCCCGAAAGTGTCGGCGGCCCTGGCCTCTCGGCTGCCGCCAAGGTCGCGATCCTAGAAGAGCTCACCTACACATCGGTGCCGCTAAGCGAAGTGTTCGGACACCTACCGCTTCAACTGACGCAGATGAACATGCGGCAACGCGAGACGCTGTTGCCCGACATCCTTTCCGGCAAACACATCATCACCTACGCCTTGACCGAACCGAACGCCGGATCGGATTTGAGTGGATTGCGCACGCGCGCGAGCCGGTCAAACGAAGGCTGGGTGCTCAACGGCAGCAAGCATTTCATCTCGCACGCAGAGACGGCCGACTACATCATTGTTCTAGCGGTCACGGAGCCAACCGCCGCACTGAAAGACAAGCTCAGCACATTCATCGTTCGGCGAACGAATCCTGGCATCGTCGGGATGACACGCTACAAGAAGATGGGCTGGCGAGGCTATCACCTCAACGGATTCACGTTGGAGAACTGCTTCGTTCCCGACGAAGACGTGCTCGGCGAAATTAACGCCGGCTTCCTCGGCATGATGCAGTCGATCAATCAGGATCGCCTGCTGTCCGCGAGCCGCTCGCTTGGATTCTCCGCGCGCGCACAGGCCATGGCCTGCCAGTACGCACTCGAACGCAGGGCATTCGGCAGCAGCCTCGCAGAGCATCAGGGTATCCAGTTCATGGTGGCCGACAACGACGTCGACCTGGCCGCGGCGCGGTTGCTGATCGGCCAGGCGGCGGAACTGATCGAGGCGGGCAACCCGGACGCGCGGATCGCCGCCTCGCGCGCGAAGCTGTTCGCGAGCGAGATGGGATGTCGCGTGACGGATCGCGTGCTGCAGATCTTCGGTGGCATGGGATACATGTGCGAACTTCCGATCGAGCGCTTCTACCGCGATGCGCGCGCGTTCCGGATCGGAGAGGGAACCTCGGAGATGCAGCGCATCCAGATCGCTCGCGCCGCATTCACGTCCGCGGGAGGGCGCCATGGCGTTTGACATCCTCTTCTGCGGACACCCCGACATGCCGGCGGCCCACATTGCAGACCAAAGCTTCAGCCGCGGCGACCTTCGCGTCGCTTCGCAACGGGCGGCCACGCTTCTTCATGAGCTCGGACTGAGACGCGGCGACACGATCGCGGTCTGGATGCCCGACGGCGTTGTCTGGTTGCAGCTGTTGTTTGCCGCTGCTCAGCTGGGTGTTCTGATGGTTCCCGTCAGCACGAGGCTCAAGCTTCAAGAGGCCCAGCATGTCGTGGCGACGGCCAAGGCCCGCCTCATCGTCGTCCCGACACGGTTCCTCGATTTCGACTACGCCAGCGCGGCACGTCAGATCCAGGTGAACATCGGCAGCGTCGAACACGTGCTCGAGGCACCAGTCGACACCGGCTTCCATTGGACGGATCGCGCGCCCTATGCTCACCAGGAAGGGCTGAGCTCGGACCCGCTCTGCACGTTCAGTACGTCTGGAACTACGGGCAAGCCCAAACTGGCCGTGCACACCGCGGGCGGCCTCGCGATCCATGCTCGCAACGCCGGGCGCGTCAACGACATCACAGCGGGCGACGTGATGCTGTGCGCACTGCCTCTGTACGGCGTCCTCGGCTTCGTACAGGCGATAGCTGCACTGGCCTCCGGCGCCGCTTGCGTCTTCCTGCCGGTCTTCGACACAGAACGGGCCGCCACGGCCTTCGCCCGGCATGGCGTGACGCATTTCTTCGGCTCGGATGCCATGTTCGACATGGTGCTAAGCGCGCCGGGCGCTTCGTTGAAAACCTGGCGTCGTGGGGCCTTCGCCGAATTTGCAGGACTCGGTCAGCGTGTTGTCGAACGTGCGTGGAACGAATGGGGGGTGCGAGTCGGCGGCTTGTACGGAATGTCGGAGTGCCTTGCGATGACCGCCATCCGCGATCTCGATGGCGATCTCGAACGGCGGCGGATTCCTGGCGGTACCCCTGTATCTGCGGAAATCGGGTTTCGGATAGCCGACCCCAAGACCGGCGTCGCGTTGCCCGACGGTGAGCACGGCGAGCTGCAACTGCGCGGCTACAACGTCATGCTCGGGTACCTCAACAACCCGACGGCGACCGTCGAGGCGTTCACCGCCGATCGGTGGTTCCGAACGGGCGATCTCGCCTATGCCGAGGGCCGAACTTTCTGCTATCTCGCGCGGATCAAGGACAGCCTGCGACTCCGCGGCTACCTCGTCGACCCGACCGAGGTGGAGGACTATCTCGTGCAGCATCCCGCCGTTGTTGCTGCCCAGGTCGTCGGCGTACATCGGGATGGCGAAGGGGATGTCGCCGTCGCATTCGTTCGGATGGCGAAGACGGCCGCGACGGAGTCGGAGCTGATCGCCTTTTGCAAAGCCGGCATCGCCGGCTTCAAGGTGCCGCGCCGGATCGTCCAGATCGAGGCTTTCCCCCAAGTGAACGGGCCGAACGGGGTCAAGATCCTCAAGAACGTGCTGAGGGATCTGGCAATCGAACACCTGCCTCCGGCCTGAGTCAGGGCAAATCATTGGAGACCAAGACATGAAACGTGCTGAAGTGAAATCGGATATCGCCTGGGCAAGCCCGACGCAGGTGGTCATTCATGGGCTGGACCTCTGCGAGGAGATCGTCGGAAAGATCGACTTCGGCCAGATGGCATTCCTCCAGTTGTTTGCCCGCTTGCCGGAAGAGCGCGAATTGCGCATGTTCAACGCCATGATGGTCATCCTCGTTGAACACGGCATCACGCCGTCGTCGCTGGCCACGCGCATGACCTATGCGGGCGCCCCTGAGGCCGTCCAAGCGGCGGTTGCGGCGGGACTGCTCGGACTCGGGTCGGTTTTCGTGGGCTCGCTGGACAACGCAGCCCGCTTGCTCCAGGGATCGCTTCCGGACCCGAAGGCATCCGTCGACATCGACGAACTCGCCCGGAAGATCGTCACGGACCATCGCGCGCGCAAGGAAATCCTGCCTGGTATCGGGCACCCGTTTCACAAGCCCATTGATCCGCGCGCGCCAGCGTTGTTCAAGGTCGCCGAGGAGACCGGCTACTCGGGAAACTACATTCGACTGATGAAGGCGATCGGCGATGAAGCTGCCCGGCAGCTCGAGCGCCCGTTGCCCATCAACGTGACCGGGGCGATGGCCGCCGTTGCATCCGAGATGGGCATCCCCTGGAAAATCTGCCGCGGCCTCGCGGTCGCAGCTCGTTCGGTGGGCCTGGTCGGGCACATCCTCGAGGAGATGCGGCAACCCATGGCCAACGAGCTGTATCTGCGCATCGAGCACGAGGCGACGGCGCACATGCTCCCGAAGGCAGGCTGATCGATATGGGATCCCAAGATCTTCGTGCACGTGCAGACCGCGGTCGGCCAGCCCCGGCGGATTTCAGGTTCTGGACCGATGAAAAGCTGCGCAATGCCGATACCGATCAGTTCAGGCACGTCAACAACGCGGCAATGGCGACGTTCTTCGAAGCGGGGCGAATGGAGATATTCGCTCCGGCCTGCATCCGCGCGTTGATGGAAGGGTCGAATCTGGCTGTCGTCCGGTTCTCGATCGAATTTCGATCCGAACTCCACTTTCCAGGGCGCGTGAGGATCGGCAGCACTGTGTTGTCGGTCGGAACGACATCGCTACAAGTGCGCCAAGGTCTCTTCGCCGATCTTGGCGATGCCTGTACTGCCGTGGGCGAGGCCGTGTGCGTCCTGGTTCATCCCGACAGCCGCAGACCTCATCCCGTTTCCACCGAACTGCGTCGATACCTGCTGGGGGGAGGGCAACCGCTGCCCGAAGACGGGGGGCACTCATGACGGAAAAAGTACGATTCGAGGTGCGCGGCCACATTGCGCTCATGACGCTCGACGACCCGACGCGAAGGAATGCGCTGTCGCGACAGATCGTTCGTGGCCTCAGAAGTGGTCTGGCGGCCAGCGCCGGCGCAGGTGCCCGGGCGGTCGTCATTGCCGCCAACGGCCCGGCATTCTGCGCAGGGGCGAACATCGACGATCTGCGGGACGGCTGGATGGAGGGAACGGACCCGGAAGAGGATCCGGCACTCCTGTTCCGGCAACTTGTCGAGTTCGACCGCCCCGTCTTCGCCGCAGTCCAAGGTGCGGCGATCGGCGGTGGCATGGAGCTCGCGCTGGCCTGCGACATCGTCCTCGCCACCGACGCTGCGTGGTTCGCCATGCCCGAGCTGGGCCATGGCGTCATCCCGAACACTGGACTCGCGCTTCTTCCACGCGCCGTCGGGACACGTCGTGCGCTCGATCTCATCCTCACCCGCCGCCGGGTTCCGGCCAGCGAGGCCGTGGCCATCGGTCTGGCGACCTGCTTGACGACTGCGGACCGACTCCTGGAAGAGGCGTTGGAACTTGCGCGGGATGTCGTCGACAGGGCACCGCCCGGGGCAATCAAGGCAGCTCGGTCGAATCTCTACGCCCACGCCGGCATCGACTGGCAACGAGTGCTTCGCTCGCCGCTGGATGTGCCCGCGGCCGAGTGGCGTGAAGGCCTGGATGCCTTCGCGGAAAGACGCGCCACCTCATTCAATCGATTCTGGCTGGAAGCAAACAGCGACAACACCCAAGGAGTCAACAATGATCATTGACCTTCATGCCCACGCGCTCGACGAGCGCTTCATCCATGACCTTCAGAAGACCCCCGTCGCAGGCTTGCGCGCCGAACGCGGAGACGAGGGCTTTTGGGTGATCAGACGCCAAGGCGACGATCGCAAGAGTTCGATCGATCCGAACCTGCATGACTTCACGAAACGTCTCGACAGCCTGAAGCATCGCGACGTCGGATTGCAGTTGTTCGGGCCTCCGCCCTTCATGTTGGCATGGCCAGGCGGGGCGGCAGGCGTCGAACTCGTGCGCACGCTCAACAAGGCCAGCCACGATATTGCCAGCCAGTCGCAGGGCCGCATGGAGATGCTATCGGTGCTCACGCTCGGTGAGCCCGAAGTCGCCGCGCAAGAGCTTCAGCGCGCCGTGGACGAATATGGCGTCCGCGGCGTCATGATGCCCAGCTCGGCCGGCGGCAGGCCGCTCGACGGGCCGGAGTTTGCGCCGCTCTTCGCGTTGATCGAGAGGCTCGGCCTCGTGATCTTCATGCACCCGACCTCCGCTGTCACGTCCGAGCGATTCGGGATGTACGGTCTGCATGTCCTGGTCGGCTGGCCGTTCGAGACGACGTTGGCGGTCACCCGCATGATCTTCGAGGGCCTCCTCGAGCGCCATCCGAACCTCAAGCTTGTGCTCGCTCATGGTGGCGGCAACCTCGTCTTCCTCCGCGGGCGGCTCGACTCCGCTTATGACGCGACCGGCTGGGAGGCCGATCCGTACTTCCGCAAGAACATAAGCCAGCGACCGAGCGCCTACTTGGCACGCCTCTACTACGACACCTGCGCCTTGAGCGAGGACAGCAACCGCTTCACGATCCAGACGATGGGCGCGGACCATGTGGTGTTCGGTTCCGACTACCCGTTCGATATCGGAGATCCGGAAGGCAAGCGCTCCATTCCGGTGATCGACAGCCTGCCCGCTCCCGACCGCGAGCTGATTCGCAGTGGCAACGCGCTGCGCCTCCTTGCGAATGCGGGAACGTGACCGGGATCGGAAGCGCACGGAGCGAGTTCCACCCTTCCCTTCAGAGGAACGCGAAGAAAGACGGCCTTGCCGTCAACGCGGCCGGCGTCAAGTCGGTTGATTGGCTCAGTCGAAATAGGATGAATCGATGAAAGTTCTCGTCCCGGTCAAACGGGTGGTCGACTACAACGTCAAGGTGCGCGTCGAGTCCGACGGCAGCGGCGTGGACGTCGCCAACGTCAAGATGAGCATGAATCCCTTCGACGAGATCGCCGTCGAAGAAGCGGTGCGCTTGAAGGAGAAGAGGGTGGTCACCGAGGTGGTCGCGGTCTCCTGTGGCGTCGCCCAATGCCAGGAAACGCTGCGAACCGCCATGGCCATCGGCGCGGACCGCGCCATCCTCGTCGAGACGATCGACGAGTTGGAACCGCTCGCGGTCGCGAAGCTGCTCAAGGCCCTGGTCGACAGGGAACAACCAGGCCTCGTCCTTCTCGGCAAGCAGGCGATCGACGACGACTGCAACCAGACAGGCCAGATGCTGGCCGCGCTCGCCGATCTCCCGCAAGCGACGTTCGCCTCCAGGATCGAAGTTGCCAATGGCAAGGCCAAAGTCACGCGCGAAATCGACAGCGGCCTCGAGACCTTGTCGATCACGTTGCCCGCGATCGTCACGGTCGACCTGCGCCTGAACGAGCCGCGCTACGTGACGCTGCCCAACATCATGAAGGCGAAGAAGAAGCCGCTCGATATCGTGAAGCCTTCCGGCCTAGGCGTCGAAATCCTGCCGCATCTGAGGATGCTCAAGGTGAGCGAACCACCCAGGCGCGGCGCGGGCTTGAAGGTGCCCGATGTCACGACGCTGGTCTCCAAACTCAGGAACGACGCGAAGGTGATCTGAGATGGCTGCTCTGGTGATTGCCGAACACGACAACGCGTCTATCAAAGGCGCCACGCTGAACGCGGTGACCGCTGCCGCGAAGTGCGGCGGCGAGGTCCACGTGCTGGTCGCTGGATCGAACGCGACCGAAGTCGCGAAGGCCGCTGCGCGGATCATGGGTGTCGCGAAGGTGTTGCATGCCGACGGCGAGCAGTTCGCGCACGGTCTGGCCGAGAACGTCGCGGCCCAGGTACTCGAGATCGCGAAAGGCTACGGTCACATCCTGTTCCCGGCCACGGCCGCAGGCAAGAACGTGGCGCCGCGCGTCGCGGCCAAGCTCGATGTCGGACAGATTTCCGATGTCATCAAGATACTGGACGGGAACGAAGAGGGCGCTGACACGTTCGAGCGCCCGATCTACGCCGGCAACGCGATCGCGACCGTGCAGAGCCTGGATGCGATCAAGGTGATCACGGTGCGCACGACCGGCTTCGATCCGGCTGCGGAGAGTGGGGGCAGCGGCGTGGTCGAGACGATCGGCGCCGTTGCCGACTCGGGAAAATCGAGCTTCATCGGATCGGAGATCGCGAAGAACGATCGACCCGAACTGGCCACCGCCAAGATCATCGTCTCCGGCGGACGGGCTCTCGGCTCGAGCGACAAGTTCACCGAGGTTCTCGCGCCTCTGGCCGATGGGCTAGGGGCCGCGCTCGGCGCGAGCCGCGCCGCGGTCGATGCGGGGTACGCGCCGAACGATTGGCAGGTTGGCCAGACCGGCAAGATCGTCGCGCCGCAGCTCTATATCGCGGCCGGCATCAGCGGCGCGATCCAGCATTTGGCGGGAATGAAGGACAGCAAGGTCATCGTCGCGATCAACAAGGATCCGGAAGCGCCGATCTTCAGCGTCGCCGACTACGGGCTCGAGGCGGATTTGTTCACGGCGGTGCCGGAGCTGGCCGCGCAAATCGCCGCATTGCGCGGCGTCAACGTGTAAGGCAGGAAAGATGCAATCCATGGTGACCAAGAATCCGCCGAGCGTGTCCCTGCCTGGCGGGCACTACAGCCACGCCGTCGTGGCCAGCGGCATGATCTTCATTTCCGGGCAACTGCCCATCACGGAACAGGGCGAAAAACTCGGACATACGCCGTTCGAGGTTCAAGTTCGACAGGCATTGTCGAACGTCGCAGCCATCTTGCGCGCCTGTGGAAGCGATATATCCGACCTCGTTCAAGTGCGGGCCTATATCGACGATGTGGAGAACTGGCCAGCCTTCAATCGGATCTACGCCGAATGGGCCGGCACTGCGCGGCCAGCCCGGGCCGTAGTTCCCACCGGGCCGCTCCATTTCGGACTCAAGGTCGAAGTCGAGGCGACGGCCATCGCAAGATAAAGCAAGGCCCTCATTCAAGCGGCGGTGCCAAATGCATTCGATGCAACGCATGAGCGCCCGGACGCGGTCAACCCGATTGAACTGACGCCAATCGCTCGCATCGGCGACCTTGTTAAATGACCCACCGACTCACCCACGTGCACCGCGCGCCGGCATGCATACGACAGAGCTCATTCAACCAAAGAGGAGATCCGTGCAATGAAGAAGTCCCTGCTTTCCTTGGCCGTGCTCGCGGCCGTCGCAGCCCCCGCGGCCTTCGCGCAATCGAGCGTCACAATCTACGGCAAGATCGATCTCGGTCTCGTGCTGGACAGCGGCAACGCCGCCGGCAAGTCGCTGCGCCTGTCCTCCGGTGAGACGGGCGGTTCGCGCCTCGGCTTCAAGGGCTTGGAAGACCTGGGCGGAGGCTACAAGGCCGGCTTCCAACTGGAAACCGGCTTCTGCGCCGACAGCGCCGCTGGCGTGAGCACCCCCGTCAAGAACTCGGCCGGCACGACCATCGGCACGACCACCGCCCCGAATTTCTGCACAGGCTCCAACGCCTTCATGGGCCGCCAGGCCCACGGTGACCTGAGCGGCTCGTTCGGTGCCCTCGTTGCCGGGCGCCAGTTCAGCCTGGGCTTCGCCGCGCTCACCCAGATTGACCCGTTCGGTTCCGGCTATGCCGGCCAGGCCGAAAACATCGTCGACGTGTCGGGCACTCGCCTGAACAACTCGGTGCACTACACGACGCCATCGATCTACGGCTTCACCGCCAGCGGCGAAGTCGCCTTCGGCGAGACCATCGGCAACTGGCAAGCCAGCCGCGAAACCGGCGCGCAAGTCGCTTGGGCTTCGGGCCCTGCGTACGTCGCGTTCACCACGTACGACCTGGACAACGCCAACGGCATCGGCTCGTCGCGCAAGAACTACCAGATCGGCGGCACGTACGACTTCGGCGTCATCAAGGTCCACGGGCTGGTACAGAAGTCAGACGGCTCGCCCACCGGCGCGAAGAAGGTCGACGTCCTCGATCTGATGGGCGGCGTGACCGTTCCGCTGTTCGGTGGCTCGCTGCTGGCTTCGTACGTGCACCACAATGACCGCACCGCCGCTTCCGTTTCCGGCAACACCGGCGACGAAGATGCCAGCCAGTACGGCATCGGCTACAGCTACCCGCTGTCCAAGCGCACCGCGATCTACACGGCCTACGCCCGCGTCCACGACGACAAGAACTCCTTCGGCAAAGCAGCGGCGTTCACGGTCGGCAACGCCACGGAGACCGGCACGGGCGACAAGGCGTTCAACCTGGGCGTCGTGCATAACTTCTGATTCCGACATTCGAGTGACGCGTCGCGGTGCCGTGCTTTCGGTCCGGCCCGCGTGATGACTGGAGCCCGTCCGACTTGAGCAAGGACGGGCTCGCTTTTTTCTCCAGACCGGCCAGTCGCCGTGCGGGGTACGCGACGCAGAAGGCCGGCGGCGGCGTCTGGCAGGTGCGACTCCTGAAAATCCGCGTCGCTTACTGTGCGAGAGAAGAACTAGGTCCGCTTGAAAGTACAACCGCCTCGCTCGACGTCGCGAGGAGCGTCAAGACCTTTACTGCGCTAGCCTTGCGGGCGCCAGATCGACATCGTTTGCAAAGAGGCTTGTTCCATCGCCTGACGGAGTTGCTGCTGCTTCGCGCGCTGGCCCATGACCACGGTGGCGTACGAACTTTGGCAACGGACGACCTGGTGAAAGCACTCACCGTCGCTGCACCGATGAAGTATCTCCGGCTGTTCCTGGACGACGCCAAGGCCCTGCGCCCGCTGGTCGATCGGCTTGAGCCCGACCGGCTGCGCGGCTCGGAGGCGGCGCCCTTGGCACGGCGGCTCCAGCAACTGATGCGCAGCACAGACGATAGTGCAACGGAACGGCGCAATGGGCCCGTGCCGGCTGTCGACGAGCTCACGAAGCGTGAGATCTCCATTCTCAAGCGCCTCGAATCTGGCCTGAGCAACAAGGAGATTGCCGAGTCGATCTTCATCTCGGAGGGCACGCTCAAGTGGCATCTCCATAACGTGTACGGCAAGCTCGATGTGAAGAACAGGGCCGGCGCAATGATGCGAGCGCGGGGGATGGGCCTGCTCTGACCAGCGGTGCCCGAGGGGGCTTGGGGGAAGTCGATGCCGGCAAGTCGAATTCGCCGCGTTCCCGGGACTAGCCTCGCCGCAAGCTCCGGATTGCCAGGGCCGTGCGGATGATCGGCAGTCGCCCCACCTGTTCCAGCAGTCGTTGCCCCAGGGATCTCGGCGCACCGGGCGGGGGCTTCTGCTGCGACGCGAGCTCGCGGACGTGCGCCTCCATCGCCATTCGGATATGGCTTCGCGAGGCCTCAAGACGTTGCAGCGCCGTGCCTTTGGCAGGCTGTCCCTCGGCGGCGAGGCTCGCGCCGCGGTCCGACGGAGGCACGACGGGCGTGACATGAGCTTCGCGCTCGCCGTTCATGGCGGTCCCGCTTCGTGGATCATGTCCATGTCCGCCTTGAATTGCCGCCCCAGGACATCCAGGGAAAGTTCGACTGGCAGCACGCGGGCCACGATGGCGCAGACGCCCGCGACCAGCATCGATGCGCCCGGCAAGGCGACAAGCAGCCAGCCATGGCGCAGCTCGCCAGGGACCGCCGCGTAGAGCAGCACGGCGACGCCGCCAAGAAAGAGTCCCAGCACGGCAAGGACGCCAGCCGTGGCGTAAAGAACGACGTGGAGGACGAGTGACGACACGGTGCGACGGCCCTCCTCCAGCAACAAGTCGCCGTAGGCCTTCGCGTGCGCGGCGAGGAGTTGCGGCCGCCGGGCGGCCACGTAGACGATCGGATGGATCGTCACTGCGGCCTCCGGAGCGTCACCGACCGGCATGCGATGCGTGCGCGGTTCGTGGTCCGCCGGCACGCGAACCTTCGGACAGACGCGATCTCTTGTGTCATCGAGCAGCTCGTTCGCGCGCAACGTCTCATGATTTCAGAACTTACGCACCGCCCTTCTTGTCCGGGTTCCTTTCAGGGTCCACGGCGGATGCCCCTGGCTTGTGATTCTTGAGCTTCTTCATGAGCTTGTGCTTCGTCGGTGCGGACGCCGCCTCGGCAGGAGCCGGAGCTGGAGGCGCGGCCTGCGCGAAAGACTCGGCAGCGATGACGGACAACAGGATCGCGATGAGAGGGGCCTTGATCATTTTGATTCCACAGGTTGATGAAATGAACGACCAGCACGGCCAATACGTCGAAGCCTTGCCGAGCCGGCTCTTGAAGAAGACTGCTCACGACACTGGTACAACGAGCTGGGGCTCGGAGGTCTGTCGTGCGCGTGTTGCCTACCTCAAGGGCGCCAGTAGCCATCGTAGGGAGCGGATCACCGCCTCGCCACGCCACTGGGGCAAAGCGCAGACACCGACTTTGGTGGTAGATGGAACCTGGCCGAACGGCGCCCCGTGCCCTCTCTCCCCCGGCCCAACCGATCCCTCGCCAGCTGCCAGTTGACCGTGACGTACTCGTCAGAAACGATGCGAGTAGCGCAATTGCACGAAGTTGATTCCCGGATTGGGTTGCTTGATGCCTCCATTGGAATAGTGCTGCATTCGCACGGCCAGTTCCTCACGCATGCCTACGCCAAAGCCGCGTCCCAGCGCCAGGTGGTCGCCGAAGTTGAACGCCGTGCTGAATCGTCGATCGTTGTCTTTGAAGACCGGTGTCAACACGTTGGCACCAATGCCAACTTCGGCGAACCAACCTGGGCACTTCTTGATCCAGCGATAGCGGAGAACAGGCGTCAGGCCGACTTGCGTGACCCAGGGCGCGCCAGCCGCATCGTCCTGCTTGATCCACCAGCGGCCAAGCGAGGTGTCCATGCACGCGGACAGTTCTCCATTGGCCCATCGCTTCCTCCAAGGCAAGTCCCACGAGAAGCCAACCGTCGCCGTACGGGTATGGTCCCCGACACCGAACTGGAGGAACACGGCATGCGGCTCCGGGGAGAACGGCGTCGAGGCGTCGGGAGCTTCACCCGCGAGGACGAGCTCCGGAGACATCGCCATCATTGCCGTCGCCAGTAGCAGGCGCGAGGACGCTTGGCCGGGTGTCGACATCGTCGGGGCACAGTGAGTCGAGCCCTGAGATTCATCGAATTTCCACGCTGCCGCATCTCACACACAGCAGATGCAGGCATCGCGAGAGCGGCGGATTCCGGATTCCCACTTATGGTCAAGCCAATCATGGCGCCGCACCTGCTCGGCGACACCGAAGGCAGACATGGCTCAAGCCCGGCTCGCATGCGTGACAGTGAACTCCTCGACGTCCGGCATCTCGGACAATTCCAGAACGATCCGGTTCATCGAATCCATGCTGGCGCCGGACCCTCCGGAGATGAGGCACTGGAACTCGAAGTGGCCCTGACTGCGCGTGACGCTGAGCGTATCGGGCGGGACGAGCAGGCCGCGCTCGGCAAGGTAGCGATGAATCGCTCCGGGATCCGGGCGATACCCGTCGCGAAAGCGCACCTTGCCCAGCATGACCGCGCGGGCGGGGAGCCGACGTTCGACGCGTGGCACGACAGACATGCTGATCACGATCAACGCAGTCAGTCCGACGGCAGCCACATAGAAGTCGACGCCCACCAGGATTCCGATCGCCGAGGATGCCCAGATCGACGCCGCCGTCGTCAGACCGCGTACATTGAGCCCGGTCTGCACGATGATCCCTGCACCAAGGAAGCCGATGCCGGTCAGGATCGCGCCGATCACTCGCGTCGGATCGCCTCCTCCGGTCGCGTTCGACGTGCTCGAGTACCACAGCGCGGGGTAGCCCGCGAGAAGGGTGACGGCGCACGAGGTCGCGCCCACGAGGCAGTAGACCTGGCTACCCGAGGCTCGGCCGCTGAAGTAGCGCTCATATCCGACCAGCCATCCGAGCACCACGGCGCCGGCCATGTGCGCCACCATCGAAAGGTCTACCAGGAATGCGGCTTGGCCCAAGATCTGCCCTGCGCTGGTTCGGTACGACTCCGCGTGCACCGGCTCATGTCGAACGGCCGCGGTGCCCGGTTCCGGCATGAGACCTGGTCGCCCAGGATCAGCCGGACGACTCAGATGATTCCCAGGCTGTGCGCCCGCGACACGGCCTCGACGCGCGTCTGTGCAGCCAGCTTCAGAAGAATGTGCTTCGCGTGTGACTTGACGGTCTCTGGCGCGATCTCCAGCTCCTTGGCGATACGCTTGTTCGACAGACCGTGGCTGATCAACGTGAGGATATGGCGCTCCCTGGGAGAGAGCGAATCGCCGGAGCGATGCCGGGTTCTCGCCGTTGCCGGTCGCCGCGTCCGCTCGGGAAAGCCACCCAGCAGGTTTCGCACATAGGGCCGCAGTTCGCCCAGCACCCCGATGTCGTCGACCCTGAGCTCGAACAGCCACTCGAGAAGACGACGAGTGGCTTCGCCCCCATCAAGAAACGTCCGATACAGGCCTGCGGTCGCGCCAAGATCGATGGCATGAATGGCCTCGTGCATCGCCGCATCGTCCCGGCCGAGTTCGTGCAGGACGCAGGCGAGCAGCACCTGCACCTCGACCGCGAGGTGGCACTCCCTGCGCGAAAGGCAGTCCTCGACGACTCGTCGCAAAGAGACTGCCGTGTGCACGCCTGGCCCTTTCACCAGTTCCAATCGAGCCCGGCAAATCGCGACTTCGCGCGCCAGCGAATCGGCTTGGGCCGCACAGCCCGACGTCATCGGTATCGCGGCGAGGCGCTTGGCACAGAGCTCGGCCTCGGCCATGCGCCCCTCCTCGACGAGCACTCGGACGCGCTCGGCCAGGCTGGTGGAGACGAGACGCGGCCACTCTCGTTCCTCGCCAAGAAGCTCCGCCTCACTCAGCAGCAAGATGGCAAAAGGCACCTGATGTCGAGCCGCCGCGATCCTCGCGCTGACGACATAGGCGCGCAGCGCGCCTTCTATGCCACCTTGCGATCCGCTCAGTACCAGCCTGTCGCGAATCACGCAATCGGCCGATTCGACCTGGTTATGCTCATAGAGGATGGCCGCGCTCAACGTCGCGGCCATCCGCCCACCCGGAAAGTCGCGCCCGAAGCGCGAAGAGAGTTCCAGGGCTTCGTGCGCCAGCCGCGAAGCCGTGACGAGTCTCAGTTGCTCCA
>FTIR01002478.1_pt1 | contig 26046 bp, 29 predicted proteins | sample 1658041 | NCBI WGS metagenome assembly FTIR01 (sample SAMEA3914793, study PRJEB12502) | metagenome | biome: forest; material: soil | place: Canada | collected 2011-07-03 | depth 0.3 m | reverse complement strand
GCCTGCACCGAGGCGGTCGAGACGGTGATCGAGCAACATTATGCCAGCCAGATCGCCGAGCTGGCCATAAGCGATCCGGCCCTGACGGCGGATCTGGTCCGGTTTCGCGAAGAAGAGCTGCGCCACCGTGACCTGGCGCTCGAGGAGGGCGCACGCGAGGCGCCGGGCTATCCGGTTCTGGCGGCGGTGATCCGCGCCGGTTGCCGGGCGGCGATCAAGATCAGCGAAAAGCTTTAGTGCGACAGAGCTTGCGCTGCGGGAGGGAGGCCGGGTTTGGATTTCGAGATGATGCGCCGGGGCGCCGAAACTCCCGATGTGGCCGGCCGCCGGGACATCAATGCCGCGGCCGATGATCTGGGAGCCGCCTTTGTCAGCGATCCCCTGTTCGACTGGTTCTGCCGCCCCGATGCGCGGCGGGATGCGACGAGGGCTGGGTTTTTCCGGTTTGTGCTGCGCGAAATGGTGTTCGGGTCCGGCGAGATCCTGCGGCCGGCCACCGGCGGGGCGGCGGCGGTGTGGATGCCATCGGAGGCGCTGCGTCCCAACCCGCTGATCAAGGAACTGTCGGCCGTGCCGACCCTGTTGGCCATGACCGGCTGGTCGCGGTTCGGCCGACTGGCCAGCATGCGCGAGGCCATGGACAAGCATCATCCCATGGACCGGGCGCACGACTATCTGTTTTTCCTGGGGGTGACGCCCGAGGCCCAGGGGCACGGGATCGGTTCGCGGCTGCTCAAGGCGCGCACCGATCGGCTGGACGCCACCGGCCGTCCAGCCTTTCTGGAGACCGCCACCGAATCCAATGTGCGCCTCTATGGCCGCCACGGGTTTCGCGTGCTCGCCGAATACCGGCCGCGTTCGGACGCGCCGGTGAACTGGGCTATGTGGCGCGAGCCTCAGGCGCCAAACTGACCTCGGCCGGGGGCGCCAAGCCCATCAGGTGACGCCAGCGGGCGGCGAACACCTGCGGGGCGTGATGGGCGCGCACATAGGCGCGGCCCTGGTCGGCGGCGGCCTGCATCAAGGGCCGGTGGCCTTCGAGATCCTGCAGGATCGCCACCAGGTCGGCCTCTTCGTTGATCCGTAAGGGATAGTCACCCACGGGCATGGATTCAAAAGTCTGGTTGTTGCCGATCACCGGCGCGCCGAAGCTGAAGGCTTCCAGAACCTTGGTCTTGATCCCGCCGCGCAGGAACGAGGGAGTCAGCATGACGCCATGGCCGTCATAGATCTCGGTCAGGCTGTTGACATAGCCCGGCGTGGTGACGTTGGGCGGCAGGGGAACCCCGCGCACCTGATGACCGAAAATGGCCAGGGGCGCGGTGATCCCGCGCCGGCGCCAAAGGTCCAGCAGATAGTCGATGGTCAACCGGTTCTGGGTCAGGGCGTCGGTGCCCACGAAGATGAACCTCAGGGGTGAAGCCACCGGCTTGGCCTCGGCCAGGTCCACCGCCGGCGGCACGGTCGCGATCTCCGCCCGCGCCCCTGGAGTCAGGGCTCGGATCGCATCGAGGGCGGCGGCGTCCTCCGAGGACAGCAGCACGATGGTGTCGGCCAGGGTCAGGACCTTTCGCTCGAGAGCTTTGAGCGTCAGATATTCGTAAAGCACGATGGTGCGGCCAAGAGCGCTGCTGGTGGCCAGCCGGCGCAGGAACGGCGGCAGGCGCTGGGTCATGTAGCCGGGAGACAAGGGCTCGCCAGCGGCCAGCAGCAATTCCATGCGTCGCGACATCAGATCGTCGAAATCGACGACGATCCGCTGGTGCGGGCGGTTGCGGCGCAACAGCCGAAGCAGGCCATAGCAGCGGATCCCGTCCAGATAGATGGCCTCGACATCCTCCGGAATCGCCTGGCTCATGGCGCGCAGATCGCGGCCTGCGGCGAAGATGGCGCACTGGATCGGCAGGGGCTGGCCGCGCAGCCAGCTGCTCGCCAGGGCCAGAAACGCGCCGATGATGCGGCGAACGGAGCGGTCGGTGACCACCGACAGCAGCCTGAAACTCATCAGTTCAGCGCAGGGGCTGAGGGCGGTGCGGATCGCATGGGCCACCCGCAGGCGCCCGGCCATGGGTTCGCCGTCGAGATTGCGGGTCCATACCAGGGCCAGCCGCGGCTTTGTCGTTTCGACAGCGGTTTCGGTCATAAGCGATCAGGCCGGCGCGCCGAGGGGCCCCGGATCTGGCGCCGCATGCGATCGGCTGGCCGCCGCGGCGTCCGCATCAGCAAGAGCGCCCGCCCGCCCTGTCGTGCCCCAGATGGACCATCAATCCCCTTTGGCGAAAAACCGCCGCTGATCACCGAACGTCAATACCCGTCCTCGCGGCCAGGTTCCATATACTCGCACACGATGGATAGGCTTCTTCTTTCTCCAACCGCGAAAGTGAGACATGCCGCCAAGGGACGGATCTTGCTCGTTTGCTCGGCGCCGCACGGCAAATAGGCGATTTCGGCCGGGGGCGTACGAACTTGGCCATGCAGCTTTTGGCGTAGGGACCCGTTCACCCTTCTAGTCCATAGCCCGATCCGCTAAGAGCGCGGCGAGCCCGCCCGTCTCGGGCTCCGGATGATGGGAGTGGTCGATGCGAACTGGCGTGTTCAGGGACCCAGATACCGGCGCCGAGATCGCCCTCTCCAAACTGGGGCTGGGGTGCAGCAAGGTGGGTTCGTTCAATAACCCAGCGCCAAGCTCGCAGATCCGCCACGTGCTGCAACGGGCCCTCGATCTGGGGATCACCGTGTTCGACACCGCCGATATCTATGGCCAGGGCGACAGCGAGCGCGAGATCGGGCGCGCCATACGCGGTCGCCGTGATCAGGCCTTCGTGGTCACCAAGTTCGGCAAACTGTTTTCGGCCAAGATGAGGCTGCTGCGCCCGTTCAAGCCTGTTCTAAAGCCCTTGCTCAAATCCCTGAAGGCCGGCGCCCAGGTCGCCGCCCAGCGCGACGGCAACATGGCCGAGGATTTTTCACCGGCTCGGTTCGCCCCAGCCCTCGACGCCTCGCTGAAGCGGCTGGGGCTGGCCCGGGTGGACGGCGTGCTGCTGCACAGCCCGCCAGCGGCGATCGTCCGGCAGGCGGGCGTGGCTGAGGCCCTGGCCGCCCTGCAGGCGGCCGGCAAGGCCCGCTATTTCGGGGTCTCCTGCGACGATGACGAGTGCCTGGAGGCCGCCCTGGCCATACCGCGCCTGAGCCTGCTGCAACTGCCCATGGACGTGATCGAGCGGGCCGGCGCCAATGGCATGGCCAAGGTCATCGCTGATCGCGGCATCGCCGTCTTCGCCCGCGAGGTGATCCGCCTGCGGCCGGACCTGAAGCCGGTCGCCGCCGTGGCCGCCGCCGCCGCCCGCTCGGACATCACCTGTGTCATCGCGGGCACCAGCAGCCCCGCTCACCTCGACATGCTGACCGCCGCCTGCGCCTGATCGGGCGGGCGTTCATCGATTAGTCGGTTTCAGCAGGTAGATGTCCGCGCCTATGATCAGTTTCGAAACCTTGGTTGTTTCCACCCTCTCGCGCCTGCCGGGCGGCGCGCGCCTGATCCTGGCCAAGGACCGACTGTCCTCCTTCGCCGACCAGGGCATTCAGGGCGTGGCCAATATCCTGATGATGGCGCTTCTGGCCCGCAGTCTCAGCCACGAGCAGTTCGCCTCCATCGGCGTCATGTGGGGGATCAACTATTTCGCCTTCGGCCTGCACCGGGCCAATATCATCCTGCCGTTCATCGTCGCGGCGGCCGAGGACGAAAAGCACGGGCGCCATTCCGGGGCCTGGTGGTGGGCCAGCGTCGCCTTCGCCGGCCTCAGCCTGATCGTGCTGGCGGCGGTCACCGGCCTCCTGGCCCTGGTGGCGGCGACCTGGAATCCCAAGATCGGCTGGGCGGTGCAGGCGATGGCCTATTCCACCCTGGCGGCTCCGGCGATCATGCTGGCCGAGTTCGCGCGCCGATGGCTCTATCAGGCCAAGCTGCCGGCGACGGCGGTGCTGACCTCGGTGCTCTACTCCGTGTCGGGCATCGCCCTGATCCTGGCCACGAGGTCCCTGCACAGCGGCTTTCTCGGCGGCTCGGCCTGGACCCTCGGCGGCCTTCTAGGCATGATCCCGGGCGCCGTCTTTCTGTGGCCCGGCGCTCCGGACTGGCGCGAGAGCTATCGCCGGTGGCGCGGCCACGCCCGGTTCGCCTTCTGGCAGGCCATGGCCCACCTTCCGTTCTCGATCTACAACTCCTCCCTGGTGGTGCTGGTCGGCGCCCTGGCCGGACCGATCGCGGCCGCCAGCTTCACGGTGACCCGGACCCTGTGCAATCCGGCGATCAGCACCGTCTCGGCCGTGGATTCCCTGGACAAGCCGCGCGCCGCCCGCGCCCTGGTCAGCGGCGGCCTGGCGGGCCTGCGGGGGTCGGTGAACCGCACGCGTCTGCTGCTGATCACCTTGACCGGCGCCTATCTGGGCGTGGTGGTGGTGTTCGCCGGGCCCGTGTTGAAGCTCGCCTTCGGTCCGTCCTACGTCATGCACACCCAGGAGGTTCGCCTCCTGGCCATCGGCTTCTTCATGATGTGCCTGAACCTGCCGTCGGAGACCTATCTGATCGTCTTGCGCGCCGGACGGCTGATGTTCATCGGCCGGATGCTGACCGCCGTCGCGGCGGTGGGGCTGATCTGGTGGGGCAGCCGCCAGTGGGGACCCATGGGCACGGCCGCGGCCATCGCCGCCACCCAATTGTTCAATCTGATCAATCTGCGTGTTTCGGAGTCCCTCGCGGCGCGAGCCTATTCCGCCAGCGGCCTGGGGGTCGCTCAGGGCGCCGGGGCGGCGGCGTCCTGAATGGAGACGGCCGCCATCCTCGCGTCGGGACAGACCGGCGCCCGCCCTGCGAGCGAAGCGGTCGGTGGCCTGCTCGCAAATGCATCTGCAGGCCCGAGCCGGCGTCGCCGTGACCGGATCGGTCGTGCTTCGACTAGGCGAGTCTGCCAGTCTTTTTCTCGAAGCACTGGTATTTCACCACTGGATTGGGGTGAGTCATGAGCGTCGAGGCGAATATTTCGTCCGGTCTAAGGCCCCCGGCGCCCCTGATCGGACGCCGCTCCCGTAATATCAGCGTGGGACGGGGCCTCGACATCATCCTGACCATCCTCGCCCTCGTCTTCCTGGCTCCGCTGATGTTTGTGGTCGGGGCGGTGGTGTGGCTGCAGGACGGGGGACCTTGTTTCTACGCCCAGACCCGTATCGGCCGCGGCGGGATCACCTTCAAATGCCTGAAATTCCGGTCGATGCTGGTCGATGCGGACCAGCGACTGCTGGCCCTTTTGGCCCGCGACCCGGTCGCCAAGGCCGAGTGGGAGCGCGATCACAAGCTTAGGAACGATCCGCGGATCACGGCCATCGGCTCGTTTCTGCGACGGTCGAGCCTCGATGAAATTCCTCAGCTGGTCAATGTGCTGCGCGGGGAGATGAGCCTGGTCGGGCCTCGCCCGATCGTCGCCGCCGAGGCCAGCCGGTATGGACGCTATATGCGCGACTATTGCTCGGTGACCCCCGGCATCACCGGCCTTTGGCAAGTCAGCGGCCGTAATGACGTAAGCTACCGCCGCCGCGTGGCGCTGGACGTGACCTACGCCCGATCCAAATCCCTGTGGCTCGATCTGAAGATCCTGGCGGCCACGATCCCGGCGGTGCTTCTGCGCAAGGGCTCCTACTAGGGCGAGATCAGCGCCGGGGTCGGATCGGCGGCTGGGGACTGGACCGGCGCGCGATCGAGCGGGATATAAAAAAAGCCACGCCCATTCCAAAACAAGCGGAACGGAACAGGGTCTGGACGAGTTGTGGCGCGGGGATTGCTGGAGCGGGGCTGAATGGACGTGGCTCGTCCTCTTGCGAGAAGCCGTGATCGAACCTGAGCGTCGTGATGACGTCGCGCAGTCATGCTCCGATGGGGCGTTCGCACCGCCTGGTCGGCGGCGCCGGGAATAGGGACTGAAAGTATGCGCGTTGCGATGATTGGTACGGGCTATGTGGGTCTGGTGTCTGGGGCTTGCTTCGCCGACTTCGGGCATGACGTGGTGTGCATCGACAAGGACGCCGGCAAGATCGAGCGGCTTGAGGCGGGGATCATGCCGATCTTCGAGCCCGGCCTGGATCTGCTGGTCGCCAGTAACGTCAAGGCGGGGCGGTTGACCTTCGCCACGGACGCGGCGAAGGCGGTGGCGGCGGCCGACGCGGTGTTCATCGCCGTGGGCACGCCCAGCCGTCGTGGCGACGGTCATGCGGACCTCTCCTACGTCTATGCGGTGGCCGAAGAGATCGCGGGCCTGGTGGACGGGTTCACGGTGGTGGTGACCAAGTCGACTGTGCCGGTGGGCACGGGTGACGAGATCGAGGCGATCATCAAAAAGCGCCGCCCCGAGGCCGATGTGGCGGTGGTGTCCAATCCGGAATTCTTGCGCGAAGGCGCCGCCATCAACGATTTCAAGCGCCCCGACCGGGTGGTGGTGGGCATAGAGGATGAGCGGGCCCGGGCGGTGATGACCGAGCTCTATCGACCCTTGAACCTGAACGAAACCCCGATCCTGTTCACGGGCCGGCGCACCTCGGAACTGACCAAATATGCGGCCAACGCCTTCCTGGCCATGAAGATCACCTTCATCAACGAGATGGCCGATCTGTGCGAGGCCCTGGGGGCGGACGTGCAGCAGGTGGCGCGCGGCATCGGCCTGGACAACCGGATCGGTTCCAAGTTCCTGCACGCCGGCCCCGGCTATGGCGGCTCCTGCTTTCCCAAGGACACCATCGCCCTGGTGCGCACCGCCGCCGACGCCGGCAGCCCGGTGCGCTTGATCGAGACCACGGTTCAGGTCAATGACACGCGCAAGAAGGCCATGGCCGACAAGATCATCAAGGCCATGGGCGGCGATGTCGCCGGCAAGACCATCGGCGTTCTGGGCCTGACCTTCAAACCCAATACCGACGACATGCGCGACGCCCCCAGCCTGGACATCATCCCCGCCCTGATCGCCAAGGGCGCCAGGATCCAGGCCTTCGATCCCGAGGGTCACGAGGCCAAGGCCCTGTTGCCCGACATAGATCTCAAGACCGGCCCCTATGAGGCCGCCGCCGGCGCCGACGCTCTGGTCATCCTGACCGAATGGGATCAGTTCCGCGCCCTGGACCTGGACCGGGTCAAGACCCTGATGACCGGTTCGGCCCTGATCGATCTGCGTAACGTCTATCGCCCGGCCGAGCTCAAGGGCCGGGGCTTCCAATATACCTCCATCGGGCGGTAGGGCTGATGGAGGCGCGGTGGATGGGTTCCGAGCGGTCTCCCGCTCGGCCCCCCTATGGACACCGGTCGGCCCCGCTCGCTAAAAGCGGCGGGGCGTTCGCGCGGCGGGGATCGATCCGGGACACGCTCGCGTTGCACGAGTCGGTCGCCGGCGCCGCCGTCGCAAACCCGGCGGAGAGACAAACCTGGCGATCTTGCGGACGGATAAGATGAGTTCCAACCTGCCCGCGCCAACCCAGTGCGTCATCCTTGTCGGCGGGTTGGGAACCCGTCTGGGCGACCGGCTGGCCGGCCTGCCCAAACCCCTCGTGCCGGTCGGCGGCAAGCCCTTTCTGAGCTATCTTCTGTGGCATGCGCGGCGGTTCGGGTTTCGTCGGGTGCTGCTGCTGGCGGGTCACCGATCGGAAGCCATCGTCTCGTTTATCGAAGACCAGCCCAAGGATCCGGATTTCGAGGTCGAACTGGTGGTCGAGCCGGCGCCCATGGGCACCGGCGGCGCCTTGCGATTCGCCGCCGACCGGTTGGATGAGCGCTTTTTGCTGCTCAATGGCGACTCGGTGTTCGATTTCAACTGGCTGGATCTGGTCGCCGTCGCCGCGCGTGCGCCGCAGGCCCAGGCTATTTTGAGCCTGCGGCATCAGGCCGATGCGTCGCGATTCGGCGTGGTCGAGTTGGACGGCGAGCGGATACGCGGCTTTCGCGAACGCGGTGACGCCAGTGGCGGCCTGATCAATGGGGGCGTTTACCTGTTGAACCGCGCCGTGGCCGAGCGCGCGCCCGAAAAAGGCTCCTTCGAAGCCGAGGTGTTGCCGGCCCTGGCGGCGCAGGGCCTTGTCGCCGGCCGCCGGCAGGACGGCTTCTTCCTGGACATCGGCATACCCGACGCCCTCGACGCCGCCCAGACCCTGGTCCCGGGCAGCCTGCGTCGGCCAGCGATCTTTTTCGATCGGGACGGGGTGTTGAACATCAATCACGGCTATGTCCATCGGCCTGAAGACTTCGACTGGACCGAGGGCGCCGTGGCGGCGGTCAAGGCGGCCAACGACCGGAATCTGTTCGCCTTTCTGGTGACCAATCAAGCCGGGGTGGCGCGCGGCTATTTCGACGAGGACGCTGTGCGCCGGCTGCATCGGTTCGTCCAGGACACCTTGCGGGCCCATGGCGCGCACCTCGATGATATCCGCCACTGTCCTCACCATCCCGATGGAACGGTCGAGGCGTTCGCCAAGGCCTGCGACTGGCGCAAGCCCGGCGCCGGCATGCTCAACGATCTGGCGGCCCATTGGCCGGTCGATCTGCGATACAGCCAATTGATCGGTGACAATCCCACCGATATTCAGGCGGCCGATCGCGCAGGAATCGCCGGGACGCTGTTTTCTGGGGGCGATCTGAACCTGGCGCTCGCACCCCTGCTGGACGCCGCCGCCGGAGGCCTTTCGTGAGGCTTGCGGCCCTGATCCCCGGAACGCCATGTCCTATCTCTGGCTGACGCGATGGGCGCCCTATCCGCCGATGCTGGGCGGTGACATCGACTATTCGCGAGAGCTGTTGCACAGCCTTGCAGATTGCGAACCGGTGCATGGCCTGGCCTTCGCCAGCCCCCAGGTTACGCCGCCACAGCGTGCGAATGTCAGCTGGTCGTTCGTCGACTTCCAGATTCCGCCGAGGCTCGCCAGCCTGCTCTCGCCCCTGCCCAATGTGGCCTTCCGCCATGATTCGCGGGCCTATCTGGACGCCGCCGTCGCCGCCGCTCAGGGCGTCGACGCCATCCTGGTCGACTTCATCGGCATGTTCTGGTGTGTGGAGCCCTTGATCGCGCGGCTTGGGCCGGGCCATCCGCCAATCCTGGTGATCGACCACAATCACGAACACAATGTGCGCTTGCAGATGGTTCAGGCGGAACGCTCGCCGGTCATGAAGGCGGCTCTGTTTCTCGACACCTGGAAGGCGGGCCGGCTTGAGCGCAAGGCCAATCGCCTTGCCGACGGCCTGGTCGCCAATACCGAAGCCGACCGCCAGAGCTTCGCCAGGATCGTCGACACGCCGGGGGTGGTGGTCATGCCCGCCTATCGCGGAGGCCGCTCGCCGCCCCGGGTGGTCGACGCCGATACGCCCCGCCGGATCTGCGTGCTGGGCGGCCATCAGGCGCATCATAAACGCATGGTGCTCGAACGGGTGCTGGACGCGCTGCAGCGCCACAACGTCCAGACCTGCTGCCAGATCGATATCGTCGGCCCTGGCGATACCGAAGAGCTGATCAAGCGCTATCCCGGGTTCAATTTCAGAGGCTATGTGGAGGACGTCGCGGCCTATCTGCAGACCGTGCGGATCGGTCTGATCCCCGACGAAATCGGCGGCGGTTTCAAGCATCGCGCCCTGACCCACGCCTTTCATCGCACGCCGATGCTGGCGGTCTATCGCGCCCTGGCCGGGATGGGGTTCGAGGCGGGCAAGCACTATGTGGGCGTGGAGACCGTGGATGACATCGCCCGCGCGATTCCTGGCCTGCTCGATGATTTCGACCGGTTGAACGCGGTGCAGACCGCCGCCTACGCCCATTGCGACACCGCCTTCGACTGGGCGGATCGCGGCCGCGATCTGCACGCCTTCATCCAGACGCTGCGCGCGCGCCGGACGTGACGTCCGAGCCGCCTCAAGGTCTGATTCGGCGTGCGTGGGGCCTGGCCTCGGGGTTTGCTGGGGTTCATGCGGCCAACGCCGCCCTGACCATCCTGTTTTCCCTGATTCAGATCCTGATCATCGCCCGGGTGGTCGATCATCGAACCTTTTCCCAGATCGTGGCGATTCAGATCGCCAGCCTCTATCTGCTGCCGATCAACCAGGCCGTCGCCCGGGCCAATTTCGTCCTGTTGCGTGAACGCCTGGTGCGCACCGCGCTGTCGACCAGCCTGCCGGAAGCGGCGGCCGCCTTCCAGGCCAGCCAGATTCTGCTGCTGATCGCCTCCCTGGCCGTACCGCCCCTGGTCGGCGCCACCGATCCGCGTGGCTATGCGAGCATGGCCATGCTGCTGTTCTCCTTCACCTATAGCAATATCTGGTATTCGGAGATTCAGATGACGATGATGGCCACGGGCCGCGTCATGCGGTTCGAGGCCATGACCTTCGTGCGTCGGGTGTTGAACTATCTGAGCCTGGCCTGGCTCTATGTCTCGCGCGATTTCTTCGTCTTCAGCGCCTTGTTTGCGGCGCAGACCGCGCTGTTTCACGGCTATCTTCTGTGGTCGGTGGCACGCGAGAGCGATCTTTTCGGCTGGCCGCGCGGCCTGACCCGGGCGAGCGCCCACGCCCACGGCCTGCGCCTGTGGATATCGCTGCAGGCCACCTTCGCCGAATGGCTGACCCTCAATGGGCCCTATATGGTGTTCACCGCCCGTTTCGGCATCGGTCCTGGCCTGGTGGCGCTGGACACCGTGCTGAAACTGTTGCGGATGACCGTCTCGGTCACGCGCAATCTGTCCGAGATCGCCCTGCCGCGGGTCTCCCACGCCATTTTCAGCGGCCGGCCCGCCCAGGCGCGGCTGCCGGCCCTGGCGGTGCTGGTCTCCGGCGGCGGCGCGGCGGCGGTGATCGCCGCGGCGGTGGCGTTCCGAGAACAGCTGACCTTTTCGCTGCTGCTGGGTCCGAACAACACCGTGCCGCCAGGGGCTGGCTTGCCGGCGGCGGTGGCGATCCTGTCCGGCGCGGCCTTTGCGGTCGGCTCGCATCTGGTGGGCCACACAGGCCATCCGCGGGCGATCCGGCGGCTGATGGCGGTGGCCGTGGCCGCGACCATCGCCTTCGCCGGCTACGCCTTCATCTTTCACCCGGGCGTGGTCCAGGGGCTGTGGGCGTTCGCGCTGAGCTTCGCCATCGTCGGGGCCACCGCCCTGGCCTTGCTGGCCAATCTTTTGCGGCGTCCGATCCGCGCGGCGGCGGTTCCATCACACCAGACTTGAGCGCGGCCTTCAAAAGGCCGATATGGCGCCCGAAATCGCCCTGATGAGTTGCTCCATGCGCGTCGCCCGCCTGTCCCTGTTCGGCCTCTGCGCCGCCTTCGCCGCCAGCGGCGGGGCGCAGGCGGCCAGCCACATCTATTCCTATGACTCGGCCAATCCGATCACCGAGCGGATGACCGAGAACGGCCTGACCTTCATGGTCGAGAAGTCGCTGCTCAGCGTGCGGGTGGTCAGGCTGGTCGAGACCCATGATGTCGGCGCGGCGGATCTCAGGCCGGCCTCGGAGGGCGTGCTGGGCCGCGGCGGCCTGTCGGACCTGATCGGGGGCGCCTCTGAACGCGATCTCTACGAGATCACCGACCAGGAGGACGGCAAGCCGCTGAAACATGCCCTGTGCCACGCCGATCGTGTCTGGCTGGCCTTTGGCCGCATCAAGAGCGGCCAGGACCTGAGAGTGCACGCCGTCACCTATGACCCGCAAACCGGCAAGGGGCGGCTGTGCGTCACCCTGGACTACGCCTTTCACGGCGAATGGGCCCTGCCGGTGGCGCCGATGCGTCAGCCCGACCGGTCGGACCCGTTCAACGACGCCCCCAACAACACCCTGGCCGGTCCGGCCCTTGGCGGCGACAACCTGCCTCGCTAGCGAGAGGCGCTGGTTCGAGGCCATCGAGCTGAACCCCGAGGACGCCCTGCCTGGAACCGGCATGACCCCGCACTCGGTCCTGACTATCCACCTGGTCGACAAGCCCGGGACCCCGACCAAACGGGCCGAAGAGCGGGTGATCGCCTTCTTTAGGGAGCGGGTCGGCGCCGCCTAGGCCCTCTTTAGGGCTAGATTACATGTAGGATCGCCCCTATCGCCACAGGCTCTGAGGAGACGATCCATGCGGTCTATACGCGCCGTCCTGCCGGCCTTGATGGCCCTTGTGCTGGCCGGCTGCGCCGAGACCACCAAGATAGACGCCGCTGGAGACATCCACGCCTTTCTGATCTCGATCCGCGACGGCGACCAGGCGGCCTTTGACGCCCATGTGGACCGTCCGCTGCTCAAAGAGCAGATCCGGGCGCGGCTGATGGCCCGCGCGGCCAAGCGAGGCGACCAGGCCGGCGAGCTTGCCGCCCTCGGGGTCGTGCTGGGCCGGCCGCTGATCGATTCGCTGGCCGACGCCTTCATCCAGCCCGACGTGTTCCGGGCGGTGGCCGAATATCTGGGCTATTCGCCCCAGACGCCGATCCCGGGCCAGCTGGTCATCGCCAGCAGCCTGCGCCGGCTGGACGACGCCGATGTCTGCGCGGCCAAGAAGAAGGATGGCCCCTGCGTCCTGGTGTTCCGCAACGAGGCGGGCGTCTGGCGGCTGGTGGCGTTCGAGGGCGACGCCTCGCTGTTGCGAGGGCCAAAGGGACTCTAGCGCTCTTCGTCGAACCGCGCGGCGACCAGGTCGGCCAGGGCGGTGACCGCGGCCCGGGCCTCCGTGCCCTCGGCGGCGATTTCGATGGTCGAGCCTATGCCCGCGGCCAGCATCATCAGGCCCATGATCGAGCGCGCGTCGACGGTCTGGCCCTCGCGGCTGACGGTGACTTCGGCGTCGAATTCGCCCGCCAGCTTGACGAACTTGGCTGAAGCGCGCGCGTGCAGGCCACGTTCGTTGACGATCTCGACCGTGCTGCTGACCTTCATCGCGCTAAGAGATCACTTCTCGCCGGCCAGCAGATAGGAGGCGACGGAAATATATTTGCGTCCGGCCTCCTGGGCGTGGGCCACGCAGGTGGGCAGGTCTTCGCGGCCGCGCACGCTGGCCAGCTTGATCAGCATCGGCAGGTTCAGCCCGGCGATCACCTCGGCCTTGGTCTGATCCATCACCGAAATGGCCAGGTTGGACGGGGTGCCGCCGAACATGTCCGTCAACAGGATCACGCCCTGGCCGTCATCGACCTCGGCCACGGCGTGCAGGATATCCCGACGTCGTTGCTCCATGTCGTCCTCGGGCCCAATGCAAATGGCCGCGACGCCGGCTTGCGGGCCGACGACGTGTTCCATGGCGAACACGAATTCTTCGGCCAGCCGCCCATGGGTGACGATCACCAGGCCGATCATTCAAAAAAACTCACGGGACCCCTCCCGCAACCGGTGTTACCCCGCCGGCGCCGCGGCTTGATACGCTGGTTAAGCGCGAAGGCCAAGATGACTCACAGAACGGGCGAGTTTGGCGGGCGCCGATGGCTCCGTCGCGACCAGGGCGATGGACGGAATCGCCTGCCCCATCAGCGAAATCGCCTCCGGCGCAGGCATGCGTTCGATTTCGGCCGCGACGACGCATCGCGCCGCCAGATCCACCGGCGCGAACGCCCGGTAGGGAGTCGGCGCCACGCCCAGGCCTCGAATCTCCATCAATCCGGCCAGTGAGTCGGGCGCGCGCCCATAGACCTGTCCGCCACTGGTCCACAGGACCACGCGGTCGTCGGCCACCAGGGTCCAGCCATCCTGCAAGGCGCGCAGCATCAGATCGCTCTTGCCGGCCCCCGACGGTCCCTCGATCAGCACCCCGCGCCAGATCCCCGCGTCCCACAGCGCGATCAGCCCGGCGTGGCGGATCATCATGGGCGGCGCTCCGGCAGGGTGACGACGAAGCGGGCGCCCAGCACCCGCCCATCGGCGCCCGTGCGGTTCTCCGCGCGGATCTCGCCGCCGTGGGCCTCGATGATCTGGCGGGCGATGGACAGGCCCAGGCCGGAATGGCCGCCAAAGGCCGCGCCCTTCGGGCGGGCGGTGTAGAACCGCTCGAACACCGTCTCCAGGTTCTCGGGCGGGATCCCGGGGCCGTCATCCTCGACCGAGGCGACGATGTCGCGGCCGGCGCGAGACAACCGCACCCGCACTTCGCCCACCTCGCCCCCGCCCTCGACCATTCCACTCGCCGAAAGGGTCGAAAACGAGCGGGCGTTGTCGATCAGATTGCGGAATACCTGGCTCAAGGGGCCTTCGCGGCCGAGCACCATCGCCTTGTCCAGGCCGTCGGCGCCGATGAACCGCACCGGCGCCTGGCCCGGCTTGGCCGACTGGATATAGAGGCTGGCGATGTCCGACAGCAGTCGTTCCAGGTCCAGGGCGCGCGGCGCCTCGCGCGACAGCTCGGCGTCCAGGCGCGAGGCGTTGGAGATGTCGGTGATCAGCCGGTCCAGGCGCTGCACGTCCTGTTTGAGGATATTGGTCAGCCGGTCGCGGGCGCTGGGATCGCTGATCAGGTCCAGGGTCTCCACCGCCGAGCGGATCGAGGTCAGGGGGTTGCGGATCTCGTGCGCCACATCGGCGGCGAAGCGCTCGATGGCGTCCATGCGCTCGGACAGGGCGGAGGTCATGGTCTCCAGCGAGCGGGCCAGGTCGCCCAGTTCGTCCTGGCGGCGGGCGATGTCGGGCAACAGGATGGCGCGCGCGCGCGCGGCGGTGACCCGGTCGGCGGCCCGGGCCAGGCGCAGCACCGGACCGGCCACCTTCCAGCTGAGCAGCAGCGACGAGGCGATATTGACCGCCACGGCGATCAGGATGAACGGCAACAGGGCCTTGCGCTGGGCGGCGACGATCTCGTCCACATCGCCGGCTTCCAGGGTCAGCACGCCCAGCACCGCGTGCACATACTGGATCGGGATCGACACCGACACCACCCGGTCGCCATTCTGCGCCCGGCGCAGCCGATGAACCTGGCGGCCGGCCATGGCGCTGGCGATCTCGGCCTGCAGGTCGGCCCGGGCCTTGGCCACGATGCTGGGTCGGGCGTCCCGATCCTGCAGCCAGTCCTGCAACCGGGTCTCCCCCGGCCGGCGCGCCGGCGGCAAGGGTTTCCACTCCACCCGGTCGCCCAGCACATAGCTGTCGGCCACCAGGGCCTGGTGGGCGTCGAACACCCGCGCCCGCTGCGACTTGGGAATGAACAGCAGGTCTATGGTCTTGCGCGCCAGATCCGGATCCAGGCTGGGTTCCGGGTCGCCCCGGGTGGCCGCCTTTTCAATGACATTGGCGATGAACTCGCCCTGGGTGGTCAGGCTGTCGATCTTGGCGTTGATCAGCCCCTGGCGGGTTTCGTTCAGCACCAGGGCGCCGGCGATCAGGATCGCCAGGCCGAGCAGGTTCAGAAACAGGATCAGCCGCCCCAGGCGCGAGCCGGCCATGCGCCAGCCCCGCCTCGGCGCGCTCAGCCGCACCGGCGCTAGGACGGCCTCAGGCCTCGCGGTATCGATAGCCGACGCCATACAGGGTTTCGATCGCATCGAACTCGGGATCGACCTGACGGAACTTGCGCCGCATGCGCTTGATGTGGCTGTCGATGGTGCGGTCGTCCACATAGACTTGGTCGTCATAGGCCGCGTCCATCAGATTATCGCGGCTTTTGACGAAGCCGGGGCGCTGGGCCAGGGACTGCAGCAGCAGAAACTCGGTCACGGTCAGCTTGACCGGCCGGTCGTCCCACAGGCAGTCGTGGCGGGCGGAATCCAGGGTCAGCCGGCCGCGCTTGATGGCCTTCGAACCCGCCGCGCCGGCGTTTGCGGCGCTGGTCTCGCTGTCCCCGGCCTCGGCCCGGCGCAGCACCGCCTTGACCCGCTCGATCAACAGCCTCTGGCTGAACGGCTTGTGGATATAGTCGTCGGCGCCCAGGTTGAAGCCGAGGATCTCGTCGATCTCGTCGTCCTTGGAGGTCAGGATGATCACCGGCAGTTCCGAGGTCTGGCGCAATCGGCGCAGCACCTCCATGCCGTCCATGCGGGGCATCTTGACGTCCAGGATCGCCAGGTCCGGCGGGTCGCTCTCCAGCGCCGCCAGGCCCGAGGCGCCGTCATGATAGGCCTTGACCTTGTGGCCAAGACTTTCCAGCGCCAGGGAAATGGAGGTGACGATATTCTCGTCGTCGTCCACCAGAGTGATCTTCGCCATGGTCAGGTCCCAAGAGGGTCGTTTCGCCGACCCAAGCTAATGATATGGCGTGCTTGGAGCAACGCACGCGGGCGAAACTGTGGCCGAGCCGCTTCAACCGCCTCTTAAGTCCTTGGGTTTAGCCTGTTCTGGACAGAAGGACCGCAGGCGATGGATCGCGATCAAATTCATTTCGAAGTCTTTGCGCGCCGCAAGTCCGGCGCCAGCTGGACGCTCGAATTGGCGACCGAGGACCGCGGCAACGCGCTGAAGACGGCGGAAGAGACGCTCAAGACCGGCAAGGCGGTGGGGGTCAAGGTGACCAAGGAGACCCTCGACGGCGACACCCATGAGTTCAAGTCGGTCACCATCTTCAGCCAGGGCGAGGTCGAGCAGAAAAAGGTCAAGCCGCCGCGCGAAAACCTCGACCCCCTGTGCGTTTCGCCCCAGGATCTCTACAGCATTCACGCCCGCGACCGCATCAGCCGCCTGTTGGAAGGCTTCCTGTCGCGCAACCGCGCCACCGCCTTCGAACTGTTGCATCGTGTGGACCTCGCCGAGCGGCTCGATGCGGCGGGCATGGACCTGCAGCACGCCATTCAGAAGGTGGCGATTCCGGAAGCCTCGGCCCGGGGCGTCAGCGTCCACGAACTGATCCGCAGCTTTCAGAAACTGGCCCAGGCGACCATCGACCGGGTCCTGCGCGACGGGCGCAAGGGCGTCTTCCCCGATATCGCCCGCGAAGGCTTCTCGTCGGTCGTCGAACGCCTGGTCCACGACCCCGAGCGCCACTACGTGCTCGGCGGCTCGGTGGCGGTCAATATCGGCCGGGCGACCACCTGGAGCGACAAGATCACCCGCCTGCTGGACCTGGCCGACAAGGCGCCGGTCTCGCCGGCGGCGCGGGTCCTGGCCTTCCAGGTCATCGAACAGCCCCTGGCCGAGATCCTCGGCTCGCGCACCGGCATGGCCGAACTCCTGGGCCCCGACCTCGACCTGGGCGGGATGCTGGCCGGCATGACCCGGCTGGTGGCCGCCGACGCGGTGGAGGCCCTGACCAATATCGAACCCACCGTGGCCCGGGTGATGCCGCCGCTGGACGGGGCCGGCGCCCGCCTGGCCAACTGGCTGGAAGGCCCCTATTTCGAGACCGTGCGCAAGGCCATCCTGCGCCGGGTGATGGCCGAGCTGACCGGCCCGCGCCGCCTGCGCCCGTCCGACGCCGCCGGCGAAATCGACCTGCTGCGCGCCCTGGCCATGACCCTCACCGCCGCGGCGGGCAAGCTGCTCACCCCGGAAGCGGTGCAGGACGCCTTTGTCGCCCGCTCCCAGCTCCTGGTGCGCAGCGACTTCGTCGAGGCCTATCTCGGCGACCGGCGCGCCCCGGCCCTGGCCGAGGTCCGCTCCCTGCTGTGGCTGGCCGAGAACGTCGCCGGCGCGGCCAACAAGCGCCAGGCCAATCGCTGGATCGCCGCCACGGTCAGCGCCCTGCGCTTCGAGACCGAGCTGCGCGATTCCCCCGAATCGCCGATCGCCAAGCTGGCCTCCCTGGCCGAATTGCAGCGCCAGGTGCTGCGGGCGGGGCTGGCGGCCGAGGATTGCGCGCCGATCGCCGCCAAGCTGGGCGAGGTCGGCGGCGCCGTGGAGGCCGATTCCAAGATCGCCCTGACCCTGGCGCGGGCCAATGTGCCGGCGCTGGGCCGGCTCAACCTGCTCCTGAAACTGGCCTCCGGCGAAGCCGCGCCCTTCGGACCGGCCGCCGACCGCGCCCGCGTCGAAGCGCTGAAGATGGCGCGCCTGCCCGAGGTCCGCGAAGCCATGGGCCAATATCCCGACCTTCTGGACCGCGTCCGCCACCTGGCCCAGCCGGGGGGCATGGCGGCCTAGGCAAACCCTGGCGGGTTTTGCTTGGATCGGATCAGGTTCGATTGGGCCAATCCGTCGCACCAAAGCCCGCTCTCCCGGCGAAGGCCCATAGGCGCTAAGTTTTGACTTTGGATCCTATGGAACCCTTCCCCCTCGATGGGGGAAGGGCAGGGTTGGGGGTGTGTCCGCAGTGGTGGGGCGAAGAATGCCGGGGGCGACGTCGCCCAACGGGGTCAAATCTGGAAACCGCTTGCCAACACCCCCAACCCAAACCCTTCCCCCATCGAGGGGGAAGGGCCTCTTGAGCTCCGCCAACCCTAACTTAGCGCCTATGGGCATTCGCCTGGAAGAGCGGAGAAATCGAAGGATTCGATCCAAATCCTGCTCTGGATCGTGGCTCTAGCCGCGCAAGGCCGCTCACCCCAGCAGCCGCTCCAGGTCCGCCGCCTCGACCCCGTCGATCTCGATCTGCTTGACCCGCGCGCTCTCGCCGGCGGCGATGCGCACCGCGCTCTTGGGTCGCCCCAGCGCCTTGGCGATCAGCTGGATCAGGGCGGCGTTGGCCTGGCCGTCCACCGGGGGGGCGGCGACCCGCGCCTTCAGCACCGGCCGTCCAGCCTCGTCCGTGGTCCAGCCCTCGATCCGGTCGCGCCCGCCGCGCGGGGTCAGCCGCACCGCCAGCCGGGCGGTCATCAGATCGACAGCAGGGCGTGTCCAAGCACGATATTGTTCACCAGCCGCTGGAAGAAGCCCAGCAGCAGGAACAGGATGATCGGGCTCAGGTCGAGGCCGCCGATCGAAGGCACCACCCGCCGGATCGGCCGCAGGGCCGGATCGGTCAGGGCGTAGAGAATGCGGTCGATCTGCATCACGATCGGGCTGCGCGGGTTGACCACATTGAACCCTGTCAGCCAGCTCATGATCACCGCGGCGAACACCACCATGATATAAAGCTGGATCACCGCATTGAAGAGCCAGAGCGCCGCGTCGATCATGTTTTGCTTTCGGCTCGCGCCTTGTTGATCCCGGCCTCATCTAGCGCGGCTTGGGCGCCTGCGGCAAGGCGGCCTCGCCCCGCGCCTTGACAGTCCAGGGCCGCGTCTCTTATGTGCGCCCCTACCCTGAAAAGGGGGCCGTAGCTCAGTTGGTAGAGCGCCTCGTTCGCAATGAGGAGGTCAGCGGTTCGATTCCGCTCGGCTCCACCAGGATGGCTTGAGGGCTAGGCCTGGTAAGGGGAAATCAAACTCGGAAACGGCCGCCAGGTAGCCGAACGGGCCGAAGCGTTGGGTTTTGGCTAGGTCCCAGGCTTAGCGTCTCGCTTAGGGATACCCGCGCAAGGCCTGCCCCTTCGTATGGGCGACCTCAGAAGTTGTCGAGTTCTTCCCGAATCAGCAAGAGGTTGTGTCACCAGCTGAGCTGGACTCCTTTGATACCGCAGTTGTGCTATCGTGCGAGTCGCCAATCACAGGTAGCCATGCCCTCCGTCGATCCACCAGCAGGTTACGTCAAAGTCCTCCAGGGCATCGTAAAGGCCACTTTTGGGCCGGGTGCGCTCGGTCGGATCGGCACGGTTGTGCTTGGGGCGGTGGTTTGCTTGACCTTGCTGGGCGTCATGGCCGGTTTCATCAAACCACTCTACCTGATGTTTATTGCCGGTATGATCTTTGCGACCGTTATAGCATTTCTCCTGATGGCTTTCAGGTATGCGGAAATTCATCCTCAGTTCGCCGCAATGGACGGAGCTCAGATGACGAAATACCTGATCACCAGCGTGGCTACCAAGAACATGCCCGGACAGCCCTCCATTGATTTTACTGAGTTGCCGATTGCCAATCCTTTGCAGGCTCTTCCTCAACTAGTCGAGCCGTCCGATGACGTATAGCTACCTGCATATCTCCATCGGCTACGCTCAACTCGGCCAGGATCCGAAGGTGCTTGAGCCGGTCATGGGGCAGTTGGCCGAAGACTGGGCCAGATATAACTTCAACGCCTGGGTTCTATGGACCGACAAGTCACCGCTGACCTGCATGGAGATGATCAAAGCCAAACTGTCGGGCGCGGACCAGTTGTTGGTCCTTAAATTGGACCTTTCTGCGACTCCTATGGGCTCATTGCCGGCGTGGCTGTGGGAGTGGTTTAATCGTCCGAGAGATCCGGTTTCCGGTTACGTACAACTGACGCCAGCGACACACTCGGGACTACCTCCGAGCTCCTTATCGCCAGACCTCTTTAACCCGCTTGCCCCACGCGCTGCGGCCGGTAGCAACGTGTTGAAAGCTCTGCTGGGCTCAGTTGCGCCCCCCGCGCCTCCGAAAGAGAATGCATTGAGGAACGCCTTCGGAATACCCGACAGGCCTGCTCCGCCGATGCTGACACCTGATGGAAATCCCTTGAGAGATGCTCTTGGACTGCCCACAAAGCCGGACGCGAACAGGCTTCTGGGTGATCCGACAAACGCACCCCGCAAGCCGAAGCCCTAGCACTCAGCCTGCCGAGCCTGCGCCCAGCGCCGCACACCTGACGCGTCCGCCATCGCCGTGCGGTAGCGCTTCACCATCGCCTCAGAAATTCTGAAGTGTTGACTCTGTTCCCCCAGCGGCTATTCGCCCGCCAGCATCGCGCCCTTCAGGAACGCCTGGGCGACGGCGAGGCCGGTTTCGGAGCGGGGGGTGAAGCCCAGGCTCAGTCCGAAGACATAGATCAGGTCCTGCAATTCCGGCTCCAGCACCGCCTCGGCGGCCTCGTCCAGGGTGAACCACCGGGCGGTGCGCTGATGCTGTTCGGGCCAGTGTTCGCGCTGGCGGGCCACCTCCAGGGGATAGACCTGGACCGTGCACCGGCGGTCGCCGCCGCCCGGCAGGCGTTTGTCATAGCGGTAGAAGCCGATCGGCTGCTTGGCCACCTGGCCTTCGACGCCGGCCTCTTCCAGGGCTTCCTGGGCGGCGGCGGCATAGGGTTTGCGCCCCTTCATCGGCCAGCCCTTGGGGATCACCCAGCGGCCCGTTTCGCGCGAGGTGATCAACAGGATGCGCAGGTCCTCATCCCGCCGGAAGGGCAGGGCGGCGAACTGCACGCCCGGACCCAGGGCGGTTTTCGGCGAGGTCTGGGCGGCCGCGCGCTTCATCGGCCCAGCCGCGCCATGAGGAAGGGGCGAATCACCATGCGCTATGGAAGCGCCCGGCGGGGCGGGCGGCAACTGCGACCCGTTAGCGCTGCCCGGCCTCAGGCGCGCGGCTGTGCGACGGAACGGAAATCAAATCGACCGATCTGCGCCTTGGAAATGCCCCCGATGGCGGGCTTGGTCGGGCCGGGCGGCTGACCGGGAGAGGCTTGTGATGATCGAGGTGCGGGGTTTGGCGATCGGTGCGGTCTTGGCCCTCATGCCCGCTGTCGCCCCGGCCCAACCGCAGCCGGCCAAACCGCCGGCCGCCAAGCCGGCTCCGGCCAAGGGCGGCGATCAGTGTTTCCTGTCGCGGGACGTGAACGGGTTCAGCGCGCCCAACGACCGCACCGTCTATGTCCGGGTGGGGGTCAAGGACATCTATCGGCTGGACCTGATGTCGGACTGCATCAACCTGACCTTCCGCCAGTCCCTGGGGCTGGAATCGATCATGACCGGCCCTTGGATCTGCAATCCCCTGGACGCCACCGTGGTCTATCGCGACACTGGCGTTCCCGAGCGCTGTCCGGTGTCCGCCATCCACAAGCTGACCGACGAGGAGCGCGCGGCCCTGCCGAAGAAGGATCGGCCTTAAGGGGCGGTTCGCCTCCTTCGAGACGCCCCATTCGGGGTTCTTCAGGCTGCTTAGGGCCGGTCACGCAAATATTTTTGCAGCGCGTTGGACTAAGGGGTGCGACTCTGTCCCTGCGACGCCGTGTGATTCGACTTGGGGGGCCAAGCCGTTCGATACTAAATTGATTCGAACAGGCAAAATGATGCGCAAAGTCACCGTGGCGCTGCTGGCCGGCGCCTACATCTGTCTGTCCCTGACGGCGGCTCTGCTCATCTGGCGGGGCGGCGGCGGCTGGGGCGCTGGCGTGGCCGCCCTGATCGGCGGCCTGGCCCTGACCCTGGCCCTGCATGCCTATGTGGCGCGGGGACAGGAGGGCGGCCGCCTGCGCCGGGAACTGGCCGACGTGCGCGACGCCCACGTCATCCTCGCCAACCAGATGGAAAAGATGCACGAGCGCCTCGGCGCCCTGGCCCATACGGTGGCCAACGAAACCTTCGAACGCTCCGAAATCCTGGCCGAGGAGATCCGCCGGCTGGACGATGTGATGCACGAGATCAGCGAGACCCTGGACGAACGCCTGGCCGTCGCCGCCGCCCCGCCGCCTCAGCCCCAGGCCCAGCGCGAGCCTCAGCGCGAGCCGGCGCTGTCCCCCGCCCAGGCCCGCGTGGCCGAGGCCATCCATCACCGCTCGTCGCAACACGCCCTGCTGCTGGACACCATCCGCGAGGCCTTGAGCGAAAACCGCATCGACCTCTATCTGCAGCCCATCGTCAGCCTGCCCCAGCGCCGCACGGCCTATTACGAAAGCTTCTCGCGCCTGCGCGACGCCAGCGGCCGGGTGCTGATGCCGGCGGAATATCTGAGCGTCGCCGAGCCCGAGGGCCTGATGTCGACCATCGACAACCTGCTGCTGTTCCGCTGCGTGCAGATCGTGCGCCGGCTGGCCAAGAACGACCGCAAGGTGGCCATCTTCTGCAACATCTCCCTGGCCTCCCTGGGCGATGAGGACTTCTTCCCGCAGTTTCTGGACTTCCTGACCCAGAATCGCGACATGGCCGGCGGCCTGGTGTTCGAGCTGGGCCAGTCGGCCTTCGACCGCCGCGGCGCCGTGGAGGCCCGCAACATGGCCAAGCTGGCCGATCTCGGCGTGCGCTTCTCGCTGGACAAGGTCCACGACCTGGACCTGGACTTCCAGGACCTGGCCCGCGCCGACGTCAAGTTCGTCAAGATCACCGCCGACACCCTGCTCGACCAGCTGACCGAACAGAATGGCCGCCTGAGCCTGCACAGCCTGAAGGACATCGCTGCGGCCGACTTCGCCGACCTGACCCGCCGCTACGGGGTCGAGCTGATCGTCGAAAAGATCGAGACCGAACGCCATGTGGTCGACATCCTGGAACTGAATATCGGCTATGGCCAAGGTAATCTGTTCGGCGAGCCGCGCGCCATCCGCGACGCCGTCCTGGCCGAGGCCGAGCCGCCCGCCGATATGCTCAAGCGCGGCGCCCTGCGTCGCGCGGTGCGCTAGACCAGGCCTCCAGGCCTGGCGAATAGGCCATGGCCGAAGGGTTTGTCGCCGCGCCCGTTGACCCCTGGGCCATCCGCCTTTACCCGCCAGGGGATGAACATCCCCGCGCCCCTGACCGGCCTCGCCGACATCGCCGCCGACTATGACGTCCTGCTGTGCGATGTCTGGGGGGTGATCCACAATGGGCGTGAAAGCTTCCCCGCGGCCTGGGGCGCGCTGGAGCGGTTCGCCGCCGAGCGCGGCCCGGTGGTGCTGATCTCCAATTCGCCGCGTCCGTCGCCGGCGGTGATGGAGCAGCTGGCCCAGCTGGGCGTGCTGCCCTCGGCCTGGTCGGCCTTCGTCACCTCGGGCGACGCCACCCGCGTGCTGTTGTCCGAACGGGCGCCCGGTCCGGCCTGGGCCCTCGGTCCCGAACGCGACGCGCCGCTCTATGAGGGTCTTGGCCTGGCCTTCGCCGAGCCCCAGGACGCCGCCTTCATCAGCTGCTCCGGCCCCTATGACGACGAGACCGAGACTCCGGAAGACTATCGCGAGCGCTTCATCGCCTGCGCCGATCGCGGCCTGACCATGATCTGCGCCAATCCCGACATCGTGGTCCAGCGCGGCGATCGCCTGATCTATTGCGGCGGCGCCCTGGCCCAGCTCTATGCGGCCCTGGGCGGTGAGGTGGTGATGGCCGGCAAGCCCTATGCGCCCATCTACGATCTGTCCCTGGCCGAAGCCTCGGCCCTGCTGGGGCGCGAGGCCGACCGCGGCCGCGTCCTGTGCATCGGTGATGGCCTGCCCACCGACGTGCGCGGCGCGCTCGACCAAGGGCTGGACTGCTTGTTCATCGCCGCCGGCATCCATCGGGCCGAGGTCAGCGACGACCAGGGCCGCCTGGACCCGGACGCCGCCGCCCGGCGCCTGGCGGCCGAAGACCTCAGCGCCCGCTATCTGATGGCCGAGCTTGTATGGTGAGGCGGGTGACAGCCGGCCGATCTCGGCTAAAACACAAAAGCTCTAGCGTGGGGACGGCGATTTGACGGGTCTTGTTCTGGAAGATCTGAGCCTGGATCAGGCGGCCGAACGCAGCTGGCTGGTCAGCGAGGCGACCATCGCCGCCTTCGTCGAGGTCTCGGGCGACGCCAACCCGGTGCATCTCGACGAGGCTTTCGCCGCCAAGACCGCCTTCAAGGGCCGCATCGCCCACGGCATGCTGGCCGCCAGCTACATTTCCGCGGTGATCGGGATGCAATTGCCTGGCCCCGGCACAATCTACCTGTCCCAGGCCCTGAAGTTTCGCCGTCCCGTGCGGATCGGCGATACGGTGGTCGTGCGCGTGTCGATCACCGGGATCGACACGGCCAGGGCGCAGGTGACGCTGTCGACCCTGTGCAGCGTCGGGGGCAAGTCGGTGGTGGACGGTGAGGCGGTGGTGATGGTTTCGCGGCGGGGGGGCTGAGGTGCGGCTGAAGGTGATCCATGGCTGGCGCGATATCGACGCCGATCATCGCGGCGCCGCCATCGCCCTGGGCGAGTTCGACGGGGTGCACCGCGGCCACCAGCGGGTGATCGCCGCCGCCGCCACCGCGGCCGGCCGCCTGCGCGCGCCCCTGGGCGTGATCAGTTTCGAGCCCCATCCGCGCCGCTGGTTCCATCCGGACGCCGAGCCCTTCCGCCTGATGAGCCTGGACCAGCAGGCCCGCGCCCTCGACGATCTGGGCGTCGACGTCTTCTATGTCCTGCCCTTCGACGCCGAGATGGCGGTGATGAGCGACGAGGCCTTCGCCGCCGAGGTCCTGGCCAAGGGCCTCGGCGCGCGCCACATCGCCGCCGGTTTTGACATCACCTTCGGCAAGGACCGCACCGGCGATCCCGAGGCCCTGAAAAACTATGGCGAGGCGCACGGCTTTTCGGTGACCATCGCCCAGCGGGCGGGCGACAACGACACCGAGAAGTTTTCCTCCAGCGCCGTGCGCGAGGCCTTGAAGGCCGGCCATCCCGAACGCGCCACCCAGATCCTGGGCCGGCCCTTCGCCATCGAGGGCGTGGTGGTCGAGGGCCAGAAGCTGGGCCGAAAACTGGGTTTCCCCACCGCCAATGTGTCCTGCGGCGACTATGTACGCCCGCGCCTGGGGTCCTACGCCACCCGCACCCGCCTGGCCGACGGCCGCGACATCCCCGGCGTGGCCAATTTCGGCGTCAACCCGACCACGGGCCTGGTGGAGGCGCGGCTGGAGGTGTGGCTGTTCGACTTCGACGAGGATCTCTACGGCCAGACCATCGAGACCGACCTGGTGGCCTTTCTGCGCCCCGAACTAAAGTTCGAAGGCCTGGAAGCCCTGATCGACCAGATCGGCAAGGACGCCGACGGGGCCAAGGCGATTCTGACCCCGCCGATCTGAGGGTTTTGTGCGTGGTTCGAGACGCGGTCCTGACGGACCGCTCCTCACCATGACGAGGTTTTCGCCGCCCACATATTTCGTCATGTATGGACGGCCCCCTTTGGGCAAGTAGGCGATTGGCGATTTTGGCGAACGATCTGGAGCGGTCATGTATCCGGCCTTTTGATGCGGTCGGTGAGATGACCGCTGGCCCCTAGGGGTATCGCGGATTGGATTCCAATCATGGTGACGCGCTCGAAGCGCAATGACGAAGCGGAATGTCCCAACCCAGATCCTGATCTTTTCGCCGTATGGCCTTTCGCTCCTTACGCTGGGGAGGTTGCCGATCGCGACCTAAGCCGCGGCCGCAGCCTGATAGGGTTTGTTGGACCGCAGCATGGCCCAGATGATGCG
>FTIR01002770.1_pt1 | contig 26108 bp, 20 predicted proteins | sample 1658041 | NCBI WGS metagenome assembly FTIR01 (sample SAMEA3914793, study PRJEB12502) | metagenome | biome: forest; material: soil | place: Canada | collected 2011-07-03 | depth 0.3 m | reverse complement strand
GGCGTTGGCGAACAGATAGGAGTGGAGCAAGGCGAAGCTGTCGTAGAAATCGCCGCGGTGAAACGGCCCCCGCCCCAGCATGGTGACGCCGACGCCGCCCACGGCCATCAACAGGGTCGTGGCCGCCGGGCCGCTCAGGCCGAACCTGGCGCCCGCGCCGAGGATGAGCACCAGCGTGAGCAACTTGCACAGTTCGACCGCCCAGATGGGGCCTTGGATGACCAGCAGGCCGGCGATGATCGCCAGGCTCATCAAGCCAAAGACGGCGGAATCGACCAGACTGCGCCAACGAAAGCCAGCAGCCAGGAAGCGGCGCCACAGCAGGATAGGCGGGGCCACGATCAGCACGCCCATGGCGTCGCCCATCCACCAGATCGACCAAGTCGACTGGAACGACCCTTTGGCGCTGCCGAAGAGGCTGACCACCAGCGAGCCGAGGGTGGCGCTGAGCGTGGTGGAACCTAGCGCAGCGATGAAGATGAACGACAGCACCCGCTGCAATTCACCCGGAGCGCGGCCGCGTGCGATCACACCGCGCAGCACATGCGTCCCCGCGATCGACGGCAGGGTGTTGCCGACGGCAATCATGGCGGCCATGAGCGGCGAGTGAAGCATGACCATGTTGACCGCAAAGGCCCCCAACGCGACGCCAGGGAGCATTTCGAGGCCACCGAGCCAGATCGATGCGAAGGCGATCCCTGACGGCGGCCAGAACAGGGTCACGGTCTGACCCACGAACGCCAGCCGCAAACCCGCATAGCCCGTGGTCGCATAGGCCAAGGCCACCAGTAGATTGAACCCCACGACCGAAGCGAACGCGCGGCGCCCAGAATTAGGGCTCACATCCAGGAACAGGCGGGGCGTGGCCGCGCTCACCGCCACGCCCTTGATCTGGTGAAACCCACATAAGTGCCGAACCACACAGGATCAGGACGACAGAAGACTAACCCACCCTCGATCAGGACCGGGTGACGGCTCTGGTCGCGGTCATGGGGCGGGAGCGGGTAGGTCAATTGCTGCATTTATTTCAAGCTCGCTTGAGCGCCTTGAGGGCGAATATCGCATCGGAAGGCCTGGACTGGCGTCTCCAACGCGCCGGTGCGCATCAGCGCCAGGGATCGGCCAGCAGTCTTGGTCTGATGGCGCTGGCGACGTCGCTGGGCAGGCTGGAGGCGGCGATCGACCGGACCCTGGCGGACGTCGACGGGCTCGAGGCGCCTGACGGCGCGATCGCCAGCGCGCTGACCGACCTTTCCGGGTTGCAGGCGCGGGCCGAAGCCGCAGCGGCGCGCTGCCTGTCCCACTTGGCGGACAATCATACCGGCGACGGCGCGGGCGCCTTGAACCTGTAGCCGGCGCCCAATTCCGTGATGATCTGCGGCGCCGGCTGGTGGGCCAGGGCCAGCTTGCGGCGGATACGACTGATCATGACGTCGATCGTTCGTTCCCGGGTCGCGGAGTCCGCCGAGGACACCACCTCCACCAGATAGTCGCGACTCAAGGGTCTGGCGCCGGTCTGGGCAAGGGCCGCGAACAGATCGAACTCGGCGCGGGTGAGGCGAATGAGTCCCCCCTTGGAATCCGCGAGTTCGCGTCGGACCAGATCGAGGGTCCAGCCTGCGAACACAACAACAGAGTCCAACGGCGACGGCACAGGCAACGCCTTGCGATAGCGTCGCAACACCGCGCGCACCCGGGCGGTCAGTTCGGGCAGGTCCAATGGCTTGACCATATAGTCGTCGCCGCCGTCCTCCAGACCACGAACCCTGTCGCCCGACCCGCCGCGACTGGTCATATAGATGGAGGCGCAGTCGCGCTGGCCACGCAATCTCTTGACCAGGTCGAAGCCGAGACCGTCGGGCAAATTGATGTCGGTGATCAGCAGATCGATTGAATGCGAGGCGAAAGCTTTGACCCCTGAGGCGATATCGGTGGCCTCAACGGTGCTGAACCCTTCGGATTTCAGATGCGCACCGACGATCTCGCGACAAATTATGTCGTCTTCGACAATCAGAATGCGGGCGGATTTTACGGAGTCCACCATGTCCGACGCGCGATCACCATCCATTTGCAGCAACTTAACCTCCGTCGCGAGGGACTCGGCGCTAGAAATAGACGTGATCGCCTTAGGATTTCTAATACTCCTCAAAAGAGATTTTGATCTGGCCTGCATAAAATCTGAAATATAGAGACCCTTCTTCGACGTTTTCAGAACCTTTATGATCAAATATTGTACATCATTGAATATGATTTCATCACATTCGCACCGCACACGCCACAGACCACCATGCCGATTGAAGGATCGGCACGTACATTCAGGATTGACTGGATATTGCTTTTTCGGCGCTTTAAACACCAAGGCCGACAGGACGGCATCCGCGGCTGACCTGATGGGAGCAAAAACATCCCAAAAGCGCGACCGGACGAAACGGCATTGTCAGAGCAAACTTAGGCGGAGGCTTTGTCAGACCAAATTTGCCCGCGGCGGCCATGCCCGCTAATCAGGCCGGATGACCAAGGCCGCTGACCCGTTCAAATATTTCAATTCATCGCCCGAGGTGATCCGGCTCGTCGTGATGTTGTATGTGAAGTATCCCCTCTCCCTCCGCAACGTGGAGGATCTGCTGGCCGAGCGCGGGATCGACATCAGCTATGAGACGGTCCGGTTCTGGTGGAACCGGTTCGGTCCGATGTTCGCAGCGGATATCCGGCGAAAGCGGGTCCAGCGTATGCGAGCCTTCACGCACTGGAAGTGGCATCTGGACGAGGTCTACGTCAAAATCAGCGGCGAGATGCATTATCTGTGGCGCGCGGTCGATCACGAGGGCGAGGTTTTGGAATCGTTCGCCACTAAAACCCGCGACAAAGCCGCAGCCCTCAAGTTCATGAAGAAACTCATGAAACGCCATGGAAGTGCGGAAAAGATCGTCACCGACGGACTGCGCTCCTACGGCGCCGCCATGAAAGAGCTGGGCAACATCGCCCGGAAAGAGACAGGGCGCTGGTTCAACAATAGGGTCGAAAATTCCCACCAGCCACTGCGGCGACGAGAGCGGGCGATGGAGCGATTTCGGAGGATGAAAACCCTCCAAAAATTCAGCTCGGTTCATGCCTCTGTCCACAACCATTTTAATCAGGAGCGCCACCTCACCGTAAGCGCTGTTCTCAGGCCAGGTCGGTTGCGTGCTCAGCGTAGGCCCATGGCATGAGGGCGCCGATCTGGCTCTGGGGATGGCCACCGACGATGCGGGTGATGACGTCCGCGAGGTAGGCCTCAGGATCGATGTCGTTCAACTTGGCCGTCTCGATGAGCGAGGCCAGGATAGCCCAGTGTTCCGCGCCCTCGTCGGAGCCAGCGAAGAGAGCGTTCTTGCGGTTCAGCGCCAGGGGGCGGATGGCGCGCTCGACGGTGTTGTTGTCAAGCTCGATGTGGCCGTCATCAAGGAACAGGCTGAGACCCGCCCATCGTGAGAGGGCGTAGCGGATGGCCTCGGCCAGCTTGGTCTTCTGGCTGATGGTCTCGATCCGCGGTAGATGCGCCGGCAGCGCGCCCCGGTTGGTCCGGCGCTTGGCAGCCGCCGCGGCGCGCTTGGCTGGATCGGCCTTCTCCTCGCGCGCGGCCTCGGCGGCTTCTTCCTGTTGGACCTCTTCCAGGCCCAACTCCATCTGATCCAGAGGCAGGGTCTCGGCGCGCCGACCGAACCGGTGGCGCTGCATCTCCCTGATAATCGGGGCCAGGCGATCGGCCCGCTCCCGCTCGGCCAGCACCATCGCCTTGAGCGTGGCCGGGTCGTCCGGGAGGGTGTCGGCGAGCGACGTCATGGGTTGGATTACAGCACATCAGAAGCGTCTTGAGGCGCCCCTACGTGGGCCCTGAGTCATCTCGCCGCAGGTGTTTTACTTATCCCGCGGCCAGCGGCGTCTGGGTCCGCCGAGTCTGATGAACACGCCGCCAGTCCAGGCCTTCAAGCAGCGCTCCAAGCTGCGCCGAGGTCAGGCGCATCACGCCGTCATGCACCTTCGGCCAACGGAACTCGCCGTCCTCGAGCCGCTTGGCATAAAGGCACAGCCCCGTACCATCCCAGAAGATCAGCTTGATCCGGTCGACGCGCTTGGCGCGGAACACATAAACCACGCCCGAGAACGGATCGGTGTGCATCTGCTCGCGCACCAGCGCCGCCAGACCCTCGGCCCCCTTGCGGAAGTCCACCGGCTTGGTCGCCACCATCACCCGGACCGCGCCCGTCGGGCCGATCACCTGGACGCCTTCAACGCCTTGATCACCGCCGCGACGGTCTTGGCCTCCGCGCCACGACGCACGCGGACCACAACACCCTCGAACTCCAGTTCAATGTCGCCGCGTCCCGCCCGGGGCGGTCCGCGGCGCGCACGTTCAGACCTCTCAGGTTCGGCCGCTTCGACTAGCGCCGGCACGAAGTCCACCCGTGGCGCTGGATCCTCGATCCGCAGCTCCCGGCGCCAGCCAAACAGCTGCTGCGGGCGAATGTCATGGCCCCGGGCCACCTCAGAAACCGTCGCTCCCGGAGCCAGCGTCTCCTCAACGATCCGCGCCTTGTCGTCCGGCGACCAACGCCGCCGCCCGCCAACGCCAGTCACCACCTCCAGCCGGCGAACCTGCACCGGCTTAGGGTCAAACCTAGGGTTAAAACTAGACATGAAACGATCCGCCCGGAGGGATCGTCACCATCGTCGTCGGGGCGCCTCACGAGAAGGTGGCGTCAGGACGACGCTTACACCTCACCAGCCGCGAAATCTACAAGAAGAGACGCTCAGCCGCGCTGGCTGAGTGACAGGCAGTCATGAGCTAGGGCTAGGTTGGGTTTGGGCGGAGTCCGTCCAGCCGGAGACGAGTTGAGGTTTGTCTGATAGCACCCTGATGACTGCTATGAGGTGAGTTCGCAGGGTCCAGCGGCTCCGCATCTATAACCGCATCTGGCGAGATCACGGCGATAGCCTCCAATGCGGAGAGGCAAGACGACGGCGCGATCTGCGCGCTTGCTTGGCGCCGCCATGCAGCACTTCGGCCCGATTGAACGTCCATCGCCTGAACACCTCCTGGCCAAATTACACGGTCGACCTGCCCGCACCTATTCGCTTGACCCTCACGACGGTGCAGACGGTCCTCAAGCCTACGAAAACCTCCTAGGGCTGTCGGAAGCGCCAAGTTCCTCCCCTTGCCCCAGAGCCGCCTCCTGAGGCTCGGATGCCGTCTCCACGGTGGGTCCGTCATATTTGAAATCGAAACGGAATCGCGCGGGCCTTTCGCGCGCCAACTCCTCAAGCACATGGGCCGTGATGCCTGCGGTGCGGCCCAAAATGAACACCATTCGCCCAATCGGAGGCTCCAACGCCATATCGATCAAAGCGGACGCGATCGCCCCATCCACATTGACAGGCATCGGTCGGCCGACCGCCTCGCTGAGGACGGCCTGGATTTCTCGCATCAGGGCGATGCCGTCGCCCGCTAGGCCACCTGCCGCAGCGAGGGACCAAAGGCGTTCGGTGCGCGGATCGACGACATGGAAGCGATGCCCCAGACCCGCCAGACGACGTCCAGCGCTTCTATGGTTCCGGACAATGTCCTCAGCCGCCGCGCGCAGGGGCTTACCCGATTGTCGGGCCAAGGCCAGTCCGTTCTGCAACACCTCCATGGCCTCTTCAGCGGCGCCGCCGTGCACATCGCCGATGGCGAGGATGCCCCCGCCCACTGCGGCCTCAGGCGCGCGACGATTGCCGCTCGCGATGACCCGGGCGGCAAACGTCGACGGTGACGTGGGTCCGTGATCGGAAGACGCGATCAACATCGCATTCCAAACCGCCGCTTCGGCCGTCGTCGGCCGTCTTCCGGTGAGTAGGAGGAACGCGACGGCCCCGAAGTTCCCTGTGTCCATCAAATCCTCCACCGGCCAGCCGCGGATCAAGATCTGGTCTTCGTCGAAATGGGTGATCGCCGTCGGCCAAAGATCAGGATCGGCAAAAGGTCCGCTGGTCATCGGGCAATAATTCTTTCATCGACAAGGGCTGAAATTTCGGTCGGCGTCAGACCCAGATCGTCCTGCAAGATCGCAGCGCTGTGCTGGCCCAATTGCGGCGCCGCCGTGCGGATGCGTCCAGGCGTAGCGCTCATGCGCGGAACGGGCGCGTGCATGGGATAGGCGCCTGAAACCGGGTCGTCGAATTCCACGATGATGCGGCGCGCCTTGACGTGCGGGTCGGTCACGAAATCGGGAATTTCATAGACGGGCGCTCCGGCGACCCCGGCCTTGCCGAAGCGCGCCATCAACTCGCCCATGGTGAAACGGCCCAAGGCCTCGGCAACGATCGCATCCGTTTCGTCGCCATGGCGAACGCGCGCCTCGTTGGTTGCGAAGCGTTCGTCGGTCAGAAGATCGCCCAGCCCAATGAACCGGAAGAGCTTTTCCGCCATGCGAGGCGTCGAGGCGGAGACCGCGATCCATTGTCCATCCGCGGTCTTGTAGGTATTGCGCGGAGCCGAACTCGCCGAGCGATTTCCATTCCGCTTGGGATAGAGCCCCGTTTCCTCGTATTCCGCCGCCACAGGACCGAGTACGGAGTGCATCGCTTCGAGAAGCGAGAGATCTATGACCTGACCCTCTCCGGTCGCGTCTCGATGGCGCAAGGCGGCAAGGCTTGCGAAGGCGCCATAGAGGCCGCTAATCATGTCGGCGATCGGGATGGGCGGCAGCGACGGGGGCCGGTCTGCGAAGCCCATCATCGAGGCAAAGCCGCTCGCCGCCTCCACGAGCGTGCCAAAGCCGGGCCGATCACGGTAAGGGCCATCCTGACCCCAGGCGCTGATGCTGAGGATAACAAGACGCGGGTTTTCCCCCAAAAGGCAACCATGCGCCAGCTGCAGTTCGTCCAGCTTACCAGGCACGAAGTTCTCGACCAGGATGTCTGATCTCCTGACCAGAGACAGGAGCAATTCCCGCCCCCGCGGCTCCTTGATATTGAGGGCGAGGCTCCGCTTGTTGCGGCCGTATTCACGCCACCACAGGTCAATGTTGTTTTTGCTCCATTGGCGGAGCGGGTCGCCGACTTTTGGCTCCTCCACCTTGATGACATCCGCCCCAAAATCCGCCAATTGCAGCGTCGCCATATTGCCCGCCACCAACCGCGAAAGGTCGAGCACCTTGACTCCCGAAAGCGCCGCGTACTGCAATCCGTTTCTCCTCACTTCGCGCCAGGCCCGGCTCGCAACTGGGCCTCAGCTGCGAGTCCGCCCGACGACGTCCCATGGACTAGAACTTTAACTTTGCCGCTATGTACCAGGTCCGCCCGACGACATCGTACGTGGCCGCGTCGGTCCGAAGCTCCAGCGTGCTGATAAAAGGCGGGTTCTGGTCGGCGAGGTTATTGATCCCCGCGCTCAGGGTCACGCCATGATTGATCACATAGTGAGCATCAATATCGAAATAATTGATCGCCGGCACTGTCGACCCCGGCAGGTCCAGATTAGCCATGCCACCAATATATCGCCAGCGCAGAGTGCCGGTGAACGGGCCCCGATTGTAGGTGATCCAGCTATTGGCCTTCCAACGCGGGTGGGTATAGAGGTTTTCGCCATCCGATGTGATCAATCCGTCGCTGACACCACCTGCATAGTCCACAGCATGCGTGCCATCCGACGGGGTGACCGTGTAGTGATTGAGGTAGGAGGCGACGGTCCCCAGCTGAATGCGCCCCGCGTTGCTCGGCAATCCCAATGCGTTCAGATCAAACTGATAGTCGATCTGGGTGTCGACACCGTCCAGCATGATCGAATTGAAATTGAATGTCCCGGAGGTCAACAAGGTGATCGTGCCAGAAGTCGGGTCGCGCTGAATCCGCTCGCAGAAGGAGTTGGAGGCCGAGAAGGTGGGATTGGCCGCCGATCCGTAACAATCCGCCAGAATTTGATTTGGCGAAAGGCTGGCGATCGCACCGGCGATGTTGATGTGATAATAATCGACAGAAATGTTGAGCCCGTGGACCGGGGCCAGCACCCCTCCAAAGGACCAGGTGTCAGCGGTCTCTGGTTGAAGTTGGCTGTCGCCCCCTGACTGGACCGGGATGGAAACCACCGCGCCATTGTAGGTGAAACTTGACGCGCCTGCGCCGGCCGCTTCGGCCGCACAGATCGCCTGCACCTTCGACGCGTTCGCGCCCATCCTATAGCTGCTCTGGACGTCGCATGGATCGGTGTTGACGTTGGTCTTCGTCACCGACTGGCCGACAAAGAGATTGGCGAGGCTGGGCGCGCGTACGGCGACCGAGTAGCCGCCGCGCAGTTGAAGGCCGCTGAAAACCGTCCAGGTCCCCGCGGCTTTCCAGGTATTCATGCCGGAAAAGGCATTGTATTTGGAATACCGATAGGCCAGGTCCAGTGACACGGTCTTGGCGAAAGGCAGGTCGCGGAGCACAGGCGCCAGGGTCTCGGCGAAGACCTCTGCGGTGTCCTGCGCGCCATGGGACGGTGTGTCGCTGCCGTAGGAAAGAGAGTCGCCGGAAACCAGCAGAGAGTCCGGCTGATAATCAAACTGCGATTGGCGATAGTCTGCGCCCAGAGCCACTTTGAGGGGGCCGGCGGGCAGGTTGAAGACCGGTCCCTGGATCGAAAATTCTACGTCCTTGGAGCTCAATACGTCACTAGTGTTGTCCGTGCGTCCGGCATAGCTGAGGCAGGCTTGGCTGACGGGAGAGATGCCGAAGGGGTTCCAATTGCAGCCATTCACACCCTCGTTGGACAGAACGTTGTTGATGGCGGTGGTGCTGACGTCGCCATGAGCTTGGCTGAAATACTCGCTGCTTCCATAAGACGCGTAGAAGTCCCACGTGAATTGGGTGTTGGGGATATCTCCCTTCAGCCCAACCAGCCCCTGCCAATCGCGGTAGTGGAAGTCCTGGACCCGGTTTCCCCATCCATAGAGCAGCTTGGCATAGTAAAACGCGGCGCCGGCTGGCGGCGCACCGCCATAGGCCGAATTCAGCAGCGCCATCAGGCCGGGGTTGGATTGAACATAGGGATTGGCGACGGGGACCTTGAGCACCCTAGAGACTGTGGCGCTGGGCTGCGAGCCGCCGGGACTTGTTTCATCCAGCGCCGTGGAGTCGGAAAAATTGAATTGGGCGTAGCCGGTGACATGGGCATTGAATTCGTAGTCCGCCTTGCCGAAGAAGTTGTATTTGGTCAGCGGCACCTGGACGGCGAAGTAGTTACCCAGAATGACGCCGGCCGTCGTACAGTCTGGACCGATGACCGCCCCCGGCTCAGCCCCGACGCCCTTGTAGTTCTGAGCACAGGAACCGGTATTGGCGCTGGTGTACAGACTCTGGTTCGTATTGACCCCGATAGAGCCCTTATAGGCGCCGGCGCCCGGGACCGGCGTCGTGCCCGAATAGCCGGCCAGGACCGAATTGATCGCGGAGATCGACGGCGCCGTGGCGCCGGTTCCCCAACCGCCAGGGAAGATGATTCCCTCGGCCGGACGTCCCAAGAAGCGGACCGCGGGTTGGGTGAAGAACGATCGGTCCGAACCGGACACCGCGGCACGGTCGGAATATTCAAAGTCGATCAGGGCGTCACCCTTGCCGTCATCGAACTTGCCGCCCGCCAGGGCGGAGAATTGATTGGTCGCCCCGTCGCCCGTCGTGGAGGCGCCGTGCTCCACGTTGAGCTCCAGGCCGGAGAAATTCTGGCGAAGCTTGAAATTGACCACCCCGGCGATGGCGTCGGAACCGTAGGCGGTGGAGGCGCCGCCGGTGATCACCTCGACGGTGTCGATCATCGACATCGGGATCGTGTTGAGGTCGATGGAGCCGTCCGGCGTGGACGACAGGAGCCGGCGGCCGTCCATCAGCACTAGAGAACGGTCACGGCCAATACCGCGCAGATCGCTATAGGACGCGCCATAGCCAAAGCCGATGGAGCCCTGGGCGTCGCCGACCTCGGCTGCGCCCTGGGCGGCCTCGAACTGGGGCATCTGCCCCACTACGCGGTCGAGCGAGGGTTGGGCGGCGGCGGCGATCGCCGCGCTGCTCAAGATGGACACCGGGCTTTCCGCCTTGAGGTCCGAGCGGCTGATCCGCGAGCCGGTGACCACGACCTCACCGATCGCGCTTGTCTCAGGCGCGGCCGTGGCCGGATTGCCCGAGGCGTCCGCTGGTCGCTGGTCAGCCGCCTGCGCTGACGCCGCGCCGACCGACAGGGTGGTCACGGCCGCAATGATCGCCGCGCCGCTGACCCCCGTAAGCCAGACTTTTCGAACCACAGGCGCACACACGAACCCCGTGAAGACTTCAGCCGCCATAACCCCCTCCTAAATCCTGCCAATAAAGCGGCGCGTCGCCGCGCCTCAGCTCGACCTGTCGCGGTCAATCTCTGTACGCGATTTGCCCGCTGGACGTTGACGGTTGCGTGACGATGCATCGAATAATCCGATGCATGTTCGCCAATCGCGAATGGCTGCGATTTTTTGTCGGGGGTTGCGGCTCGCGTCAGCGCATATAGTTTCGGCGCGCCGTCGAAGAGGCGGCATGACCACAAATCAGGCTGCCGCAAATCGCGCCGACAGCCGTCGCCAAGGTTCGTTTACAGGCTGGCGCGGCGGACGGAGAGCCGCTTTGGCGCCGCCGCCGATTTTAATATTGGAGTTTTTTCCGATGCTTGTGGCTCCCCCGCACTTCCTGATCGTCAGCTTCGACGGATTGCGGCCGGACCTGATTTCCCCGGACCTGACGCCGAACCTGTGCCGGCTGCAGGCCAAGGGCGTGACCCTGGCGCGTCACCGGACGGTCTATCCGAGTGAGACTCGCACAGCTTTTCCCAGCTTGGTGACCGGCGCGACCGTCGATCGCCACGGCATGGTCGGCAACGAATATTTCGATCGCATAAGCTCGCCTCCGCGGTCTGTCGACACCGCCGACGCACGCCTGCTGCGCGAGCTTGATCGCCCGCCTCGTCGCCCGCTCTTTGGGACGCCGACGCTGGGCGAAGTCTTGGCCGCCCATGGCGGAAGCCTGGCCGTGCTCGCGACAAACACGCCGGGCACAACCTGTCTTTTCAACCACCGGGCCGAAGACCTGGGGCATGTGCGTCTGTCAGGCCATTTTCGGGACGCGTCGACGCCCGCTGCGATCCTTCGGGAGGCGGAAGAGTGCTTTGGACCGCTGCCGCCCCTGCCCCGGCAAGGCGAGCCTGACCTTGACGCCCAAACCTGGATCACCTCCGCCTTCCTGGACCTCGTGTGGCCCAGGCTGCGCCCTGACGTGACCGTGCTTTCCTACGGCGAGCCCGACAGCTGCTCCCATGCCAATGGCGTCGGCGCGGCCAAAACCGTGGCGGCCATCGCGCACTGTGACCAGGAATTCAGCCGCGTCATGGATTGGTGGGAGGCCGAGGGCCGCGCGATGGGCGTTCACATCGTCGCCGTTTCCGACCACGGCCACGTTACGGGACACACGCGGGTGTCGGTCCACGCGTGCATCCGCCAAGCGGGATTTTCGCCGGGCGCGGCGGTGGGTCCCGACGTGGATGTCGTAGTCGTCCCTGGGCAGGTTGGCGCTCTTTATCTACCCTCCGTGACGCCGTCACGGGTGACGCGCCTCACCGAAGCGCTGATGGCCCAGCCCTGGTGCGGCGCCGTCTTCACTCGTCCTAAAAATGATCTTGAGGGCGTTGCGCCCGGCAGCCTTGGAAGCCACCTCGTCTTTGCGCGCCACGCGCGCTCGCCTGACGTGGCCTTTTCGTTCCGCGCCGACGATCGCATGGATCCCTATGGCCTGGTCGGCGGGGCGTTCTACGACGGCGGCCAGGCGCCCGGCACCGGGGTTCACGGCGGACTTCACCCCAAAGAGCTCGCCGCGGTGGGCATTGTCGCTGGCGCAGCGTTCTTGGCCCACGGCTCGGTGTCAACCAGGCCGTCGGGCATCTGCGATGTCATGCCGACCGTTCTGCATGTCTTGGGGATCGACGGGCCGCGCACAATGACGGGCCGCGTGCTGACCGAAACCTTGATCGCGCCTTCCCCGGAGCGCCCGCCGGCCTTGCCCGAAGTCTTTGAGGCTCGTCTCGGCGGCTATTGGCAGCGGTTGCGTCGCGTTCGCGTGGGTGAGCATCACTACATCGAGGGCGCGGAGGTGGACGGCCAACTGTAAGCGGCGCTGAGGCCATGCCATCGACATTGCAGCACGGCATGGCCGGCACCGGACGTCAGTTCGACGCGGACGGGGCCGGCGTCGCCCCGCTTCAGCCGGGGTTTGCTGGCGTGGCCAGACACGTCGCGGGCAGCAGCGGTCTCACCTCATGGACCAGGGCGGGAAGGGCGGCCCTCGCCGCGGTCTTTCCGCCGACGACGGCCTCAACCTTGTCCTGGATGACGGCGATGATCTTGACGCCATTGGACCCTGCCCAAGATTCCCAAGGCCGTAGAAGGTCCATCTGCTGCATCGCCGCCGCCTCATTGGGACGGGACTTGAAATAGTCGCCCAGAAGGGCCGGCGACTGAATTGCGGTTCGGTTCACCGGCACGTATCCCGTCGACTTCGCCATGATGGTCTGGCCGACGGGCCCTGTGGCAAACTTCAAATAGGCCCATGCCGCCGCCTGTTTGGCGGGGTCTTTGGTCAGGATGACGGCGATCGTTCCGCCCGCCGGCACGCCGCCGCCCTGCACAAGATCGGGAAACGGCAGGGTCCGGAAGGAGAACCGGCCCTCGGCGGCGCGCGCCGCCTGGGCCACGTTCGAACTGGAGCCGGCCAGGATCCCCAGCGCTCCGGAGCCGAACGCCTGTCGGGCCTGAGCCCATGAAAAGTCGGGCATGCCGGCGTCGTGGAATTTCTGCAAGGTGGCCAAGGCCCATTCGCCCGTTTGATCGTCGAAGGCGAGCTGGCAGCCGCCTTGGCTCGAGAGCCGTCCGCCGTGCGTGTTGAGAAGCGCTTGAAACAGCCAATTACCCGACGCGTCCCACTGGAAAGACATCCCCACAGGGACATGGGGGAGCGCGCTGATCTTGCGACTCAATTCGACGACGCCGTCCCAAGTGGCCAGATCCCGGTCAGCGCCGCCGGCTGCCGCGAGGAGATCTTCGTTGACGTAGAGTACCGGAGTCGAGATCGCGAACGGCAGTCCATAGGTCTTTGCGCCCTCCTGTCCGAGCGAGATCGTCGAATTGACAAACCTCATCCGCTTGAAGTCGTCATCCGATCCGGCAAGTCCGTCCACGGCGCGAACGATGCCCCGGTCGACCAGCGGCCTGAGCTGATTAATACCGATAAAGGCTATGTCCGGCGGGCTATTCACCATCGCCGAGCGCAAGATCAACTGCGTTTCGTCCTCATAACTGCTTGCCGGATTGCGAAACCCGAGCTTGACCTGGCGGTGATCGAGCATGAACCGCCGAGCGATCTGGCTTTGAGCACCGGCAAAGGTGCTCGGATAGGCGTAGAGGATCGACAGCGTCGCCTTGGGCTGCGTCGGGGGCAGCAATTCCCATGCCGTGAACAACAGGACGGCGGCCGCGGCGGCCAGGCCCAGATAGGGCGCCAGTCTGGTGCGTTGTTCTGGCCTAAGGCCAAACATCCTGGGCCGCCATATCACCGCCCCCACGGCTTGGCGACGGACTGGGCCGCCTCCACCGGTCAGGCCCTCGACGAACCATTGCTGCGCCGCAATGAAGGCCAGGACCAGGGGAAGCACGACGATGACCGACGCGGCCATGAGCGGGCCATAGTCGTCGCCCGCCTCCAGGTTCTTCAGGGCCAAGACGCCCAAAGGCGGGGGCATCAGGTCCTGCGAGCTAACGGCGATCAGGGGCCAAAAAAGGTCATTCCAGTGCGAGACCACGGAAAAGATCGAAAAGGCGATCAAGGCCGGCGTCGCCATGGGCAGGGCGACACGCCAGGCGATGGATATCTCGGAAAGCCCGTCCAGACGAGCGGCGTAGATCAGGTCGTCCGGGATGGTTTTGAAAAATTGCCTGAACAGAAATATGCCGAACGGCGAAATCACGTAGGGCAAGATCAAAGCCGTGTAACTGTCCAGTATTCCTAGCTTCGAGCAGATAACGAACAATGGAAGCGCCAGAACTTGGTGCGGTATGAACATGGCGATGAGCACGAGGGCAAACAGAAAATCGCGCCCGGGAAAACTAAGTTTAGCGAGGGCATAGGCGAACGACGTGAGCGTGAAAACCTGAACCCCAAGGATGGTGGCGCAGATAAAGAAGCCGTTGGCCAGATAATGAAGGAGAGGCGCGCTCGTCAGCGCCGCGGTGTAGTTTTCGACGGCGTACCAATGATTTGGCAGCAGGGAAAACGAACCATGGAACGCGTCGCCCGGCGCTTTCAAGGACAGGCTCACCATCCAAATGAACGGCAACAGCACCAGCCCGCCCGTCACGATCAATGCGCCGTGCCGAAGCACGGCCATGACGGACGCGCGGTCCCGCGGCAAACACGGGGCCGTCATTTATAATGAACCTTCTTGTCGAGCAGCTTCATCTGGATGAGCGCAATCGTCGCGACGATCCCAAGAAATACTACCGCTGTCGCCGCGCCGTATCCGGTGTGCAAATACTCGAAGCTCTCCCGATAGAATGTAAAAAGCAGCAACTCTGAGGCATGGCCCGGGCCGCCCCGCGTCAGCATCTGGACGGTGTCGAAGGTTTCGAACGCCCTCAGCGCGATCACGATCCCCACGAAGAGCGTCACGGGTCCGAGAATCGGCAAGGTGACGATGCGCAGCCGATCGATCCAGGAGTCGGCGCCGTCAATGTCGGCCGCATCATAGAGTTCGCGCGGGACCGCCTTCAGGCCCGCTTGAAAAAGCACCATCGCATAGCCGAGGTTCTGCCAGACGCCGATCAAGGCGAGCACGGGCAGCGCGGTCTTTTCATCCCTCAGCCAGTTGGCGGTGGGCAGGCCCAGCGCGGCCAGGATCTGATGGATCAGGCCGACGGTCGGATGGAGCAGAGCCTCCCAGGCGACCGCCGTCGCCGCCAAGGTCGCCATAAAGGGCAGGAAATGGACCGCACGGTAAAAGGCGCGCAAGCTGCGGTCCGCCTCGATGAGCAGCGCGATTGCGAAACCCAGGACAACGGCGCCAGGGACCACGATCAGTGCGTACACGAGGGTGTTGATCAGCGACGCCCGAAAGCCGGCATCGGCAAAGACGCTGCGGAAGTTGGCCCAACCGACAAAGGAAAAGGCATTCTTGCCAAATTGCCAATCTGTCAGGGCGATGACGAAAACGGCCAGGGCCGGAAGGAAGACCAGGCCCAGCAGAAGCAAGAGGGCGGGGCCGAACAGCGGCAGGGCGGCGATCAAATCGCGACCAGACCGCATGTTGTCGACCTGCCGCGCGCCGTCGCGGCGGCTCGTCCGGCGTCGAGGGGTTGGGGACGGCGCGGCCGGCATCAGCCGGCGACTTTTGAGCGCATCGCCGCCTGGGCGGCGGCAGGACAGGCGCGGCGCCCGTCGCGGGTGAAGACCAGGACCTTATCGGGCCGCGCGTCCAGATGCAGGATCTGGCCACGCAGCAGATGAGGCGCTTGTCCGGCTGCGAGTCGGGCAGTCACGATGCAGTCCGGCCCGGCCAGGTGAACGTGGGCGAACACGTCAGAGCCGACGTGCTCGATCATCCTGATCGGTCCGGCCAGGACCCCTGGCCCAGGTCCTTGGGCGAGATGCAATGCTTCTGGTCGAATCCCGAGGGTGACGACCTCCCCGTTTTGCACAGGGCGTTCGGCCTGGATCACGGCGCCGGCGAGTTGCAGCGCGCCGTCGACGCATGCCGCGCCCCGAATGAGGTTGATCTTCGGACTTCCAACGAACTCCGCCACCCGAAGGTCTTGTGGATTGGCGTAGATCTCTTGGGGCGATGCGACCTGCAGGACATCCCCATCCAGCATCAAGGCCACCCGGTCGGACAGCGTCATGGCCTCTGTCTGGTCGTGGGTGACATAGATGAAAGTCGTGCCCAGGCGTAGGTGCAAATCCTTGATCTCACGACGCATTTGAGTGCGCAGCTTGGCGTCCAGATTGGACAGGGGCTCATCCATCAGGAACACCGCAGGTTGCCGGACCATGGCGCGGCCCAGAGCAACGCGCTGGCGTTGGCCGCCGGACAGCTGTCCCGGCTTTCGCGCGAGGAGTTGCTCGATGCCCAGGGCCCGAGCTGTGCGGTCGATTTCGGCCTGGATATCGGCGGACCCACGTCTGGCGCTTGGCAGCAGTCGCCGCAGAACCGGCAGACGCTCCCAGGCGTTGAGCCGGCGCATCGTCAGCGGCAGAGCCATGTTTTCGGCCGCAGTCATATGCGGATAAAGGGCATAGGACTGGAAAACCATCGCCATATCCCGCCGCTTGGGCGCGACACCGTCGACGCTCCGCCCGTCGATGGCCACCGAACCGTGATCTTGAAACTCAAGTCCCGCCAGTATCCGCAAGAGTGTGGATTTTCCACAGCCAGACGGCCCAAGCAGGGTCAAAAACTCCCCGTCCGCAATGTCCATGGATATATTTTTTAAGACTTGATTGTCGCCGTAACACTTTGCAATATTTGATATAGTTACAGCCGCCACGGCGCATATCACCTTTTCAATGCAAGCTTAATCCACTCATCACGACGCAGAAGCCAAAGGATCATTGCGTTTGATGAACTGGATAGCCCGCGCCCTATAGCAAAAGGTCTGCTACAGACCGATGACATGCATCGCGAAATTCGATGCATGCGATCAATTGGCGTTGTCGGACAGGGAGGCGGGCGTGGGTCCACCGGACGAGGGAAATTTGTCATTGAACGCCGTGCGCGCGTTCGTTGAGACGGCGCGCGAACGTAGCGTCACAGGCGCTTCCCGGCGGCTCGGCATCACCCAAAGCTCGGTCAGTCGACACCTGGCGGTGCTTGAAGCCTATCTCGGCGCCAAGCTGATCGAGCGCCGAGGCCGCTATACCGAACTCACAGAGTTCGGGAGACTTTTTGCCGATGCCGTCGCCGAGCCCCTGGAGTCGATTTTCTACGCCGCCCGCAGGATGCGGCGCTGGGATTCCGCCGAGACGAACCGTCTGGTCGTGCGCACCTCGCTCACCACCCTCGCCTACACCCTGCTGGTGCCCAATCTGCAAAGCTTTACCGATGAAATGGGTGGCGTCGTGGTGGACGTTGTCAGCTCCCTATCCATGCCGGCGACGACCGACGGCTTCGATGTCTTGCTGACACGCGACATTCTGCTGTCGGAGCCGTCTGACTTTTGGGAGATACATGACGAACAGCTGGTTTGTGTCGGAGCGCCGCAGCATGTCCTCACCAGCGATCTTTCCGCTGCTCGGACAACGCCGATCCTGGTGGTGACCTCAAGGCCCGACATCCTGCCCGCCTGGCTCAAGGCCATGGGCCTGACGGGCGAGGATATCTCGCTCGGGGCCCGCTATGATCACCACTACCTCGCCCTGCCGGCCGTGACGACAGGCCGGTGCCTTCTGGTCGCCCCGGAGATCATCGTGGCGGATCTCATTCGGCAGGGGCTCTTGGGTGTGTTACCGGGATCGCGAGCGCCCAGCGGCATGCGCTATCGGGCCTATGCCGTGGACCGTAGCCGTAACCCCGATCTGGCCCGCGCCTTCTGTCGCTGGGTCGGGCGGTTATGCAAGAAGGCGTCGGCGGAGCCGGCCTAGCGTCATCGAATAATCCGTTGGATCATCGAACTTCTTCGATGGGCAAATTGGCGAGTTCCCGCCGCCCCGGTTAGCAGTAGGCCCTGCGCGTCTGCGGCGCCGGCCTTCCGCGGGCAGGCGCCACGCCGCTTCACAGCCAATTGTATAAAGGGCGACGTTCGATGGAATTAGCGCGCAGGCTGGACGGCGTGAGGCCGTCTGGCACCAAGGCCATGACGCAACGGGCCGCGGCCCTCCGAGCGCAGGGCCGGAATGTCATCACCCTTAGCCAGGGCGAGTTGGATTTCGAGACCCCCGCCCCCATCCGGGCCGCCGGGATTCGCGCGATCGAGGCGGGACGAACCCGTTACACCCCGGTCGCGGGGGTCCTGGAACTGCGGCGAGCGATCCGCCAGAAGCTCCTGCAGGAGAATGACCTCTCCTATGACGAAGACGAAATCATCGTCGGTTGCGGCGCCAAGCAGGTCATCTTCAACGCGCTGTTTGCGACCCTGAACCCCGGCGACGAGGTGATCATTCCGACGCCCTGCTGGGTCTCCTACCCGGACGTGGTCGAACTGGCTTCCGGACATCCGGTTCTTGTTGCTTGTCCTGAGACGGACAGCTTCAAACTGACGCCTCAGGCGCTGCAGGCCGCGATCACGCCGCGATCACGATGGCTGATGTTGAATTCCCCGTGTAATCCCACCGGCGCGGTATACAGCGCTGGGGAGCTTAGAGCCTTGGCGGATGTGCTCCGGCGCTTCCCAGGCATCTTGCTCCTGTCTGACGACATCTATGAAAAGTTGGTTTTTGGCGCCGTCAAGTTCGCTACGATGGCGGCCGAGGCTCCAGACCTTCGAGACCGCATTCTCGTGATCAACGGGCTCTCCAAGACCAACGCCATGACAGGTTGGCGGGTGGGCTACGGCGCCGGCCCCCTGCCCTTGATCAAGGCAATGAACACCATCCAGGGTCAAACGACGTCCCACACCAGCTCAGTTTCGCAATACGCCGCCATAGAGGCCCTATTGGGCGACCAGGACTATGTCGCCGAGTTCGTCGATGTCCTTCGCGAACGGCGTGATCTGGTCGTCGACGGGCTCAATCGCTCCCCGGGGCTCGAGTGCGGAACGCCGGATGGCGCCTTCTATGTGTTCGCCTCCTGCCAAGGCGTCATCGGCAAGCGGACGCCCGCAGGGCGGATGATGGCCTCGGACGCCGACTTCGCCGACTACCTTCTGGACCATGTCGGGGTGGCCCTCGTACCCGGCTCGAGCTTCATGGCCTCCCCCTATGTGAGGCTGTCTTATGCGGCCTCCAACGAAGATCTGCAGGAAGCGTGCGTGCGGATTCAGCGCGCGTGCCAAGACCTCGGTTGAGACGTCGACATGACCCATCCTGATCTCCTGCGCGCTAAGATCGCCAAAGCGAACCTTCTCCACGTGATGGCGGCGCACAGCCCGCTGTCGGCGCGCCTTGCCGAGGAGGCCGGCTTTGACGGCCTCTGGGCCTCCGGGTTCGAATTGTCGGCGCTCTATGGCCTGGCCGACGTCAGCCTGCTCTCCATGACCCAGCACCTGGACATGGTGCGGGCGATGGCGGGTCAAACGAACCTGCCGATCATCGCCGACATCGACACCGGCTATGGCAACGCCGTCAATGTCGACCATGTCGTGCGCGAGTACGAACGGGCCGGCGCCAGTGCAGTCGTCATTGAAGACAAGGCCTTTCCCAAAGTCACCAGCCTTTTGGATGGAGGACGCCAGATCTTGGTCAGGGTCGAGGAATTCCAGGGCAAGATCGAAGCGGCGCTCTGCGCGCGGGCTAGCCGGGACTTGCTGGTGGTCGCACGGACCGAAGCCTTGATCGCCGGCTTGGGCCAGGATGAAGCGCTCCGCCGCGCCAGGGCCTATGAGGAAGCTGGCGCGGAATTGATTCTGGTTCACTCCAAGTCGAAGTCGCCAGAGGAGATCGTAAGCTTCATGCGGGCGTGGGACGGGAGCGCGAAGATCGTGCTCGTCCCCACCGCCTACCCGCAGCTCACCGGAGCCCAGATCGAGGCGCTCGGGAAAGTCGCCATCGTCATTTACGGCAATCACGCGATTCGCGCCTCGGTCACCGCCATGCAGGCGATCTTCCGCCTCATCCGTGAGGATGGCGGCATCCAGCGGGCCCACGATACCATGGTCTCGGTGGAGGAGATCTTCCGACTTCAGGATATGGACCGGGTCAAACGGCTGGAAGCCAAGTTCCTTCGTTGAGGGGCGAGGGCGAGCCCCGGCTCGACACTCCCGCCAGCTCCGAACGCGTCAGCCTGTATGCGCCGACTGGCGGCATTCTCATTGCCCAGACCGCCATACGCACCGCCAGGCCCCCGCGCCGTAGACTAAACAATGCCGGCCTTGGAATAGGCGATCGCTATCATCGCCATGGTCAGCGCCAAGCAACGCTCGATCGAGGAGGTTCCCAACGCAGTCGATTTTGTCGGCTTGTTCGGATGGGGACATGTAGGAGGGACCCGAGGAGGCGTGTTCCCGCGCCGTGTGGCTTGCCGGTGTTCCCGTTTGGTAGACGCGATCCAGAACCGCCAAGCACGCGTCTGTTTCGGGCAATAATTCGCAGAACGATTGCCCGACGATGTCGGCCTCGCTCCGCCTTGAAGAGCTATGCCGCTCAAACGCGCCTGGCGGCGGCGATCTGGCTCACCTGGGCTGGCCTGCCAGGCCCAAAGGACGACCCGTCATCAATCTACCGCGGCGGCGCGCTGATCGTCTCCGCCGGGCTCGCCGACCTCGATGACTCCGGAAAGTGGCTGCACACCGTCAAGGCCGATGCGGTCGGCGTCGATGCGACGCTCCACTTCCTGCAGGCCAACGGGCTGGACCGGTTGGTCGACGGCTATGGACTGCATTTCTATCCCCTGGCGATCAGCCCGGGCTCAGTTCAGGGCCAGGCCGCCCTTCGCGCACATCTCGAACTCAACGCCCTGACGGAATGCGCGTCGCCGAACGCGGCGAAAGGAAAGCCGTGCTGGGTGACGGAATGGAACTTCAACGGCCTGAAGGGCCTCGAAGCCTGTCCGATCGACGATTCCGCCCGGATAGCGATGGTTGGCGCGATGCGCAGCGTGTTGCATGAGCTCGCCCTGCAGCATCGGTTGGGCGGATCGCTGTACTATGCTTGGCAGGGCCAGATCCACGCGCCCAAGGAAGATCACGACAGCGCCTTCCTATGCGGCGCCGTGACCGCGAGCGGCAAATTGGCCCTCAGCCCGATGTGAGGTGTGGTTCTATGAAGTCCTCCCTGGCGTATGCGATCGCCGCGTTGTGCACGCTGACCGTTTTGACGACGCGCGGCGCAGGAGCGGCCGCCGCGCCGGACGCGCGGCCGACTTCGCCCGCGGCGCTGGCGTTCGGCGTTGATCGCTCCAACATGGGGACGCAGTGGACGCTGGGCTGGCCGCAGGAGCCCAAGGCCTCGCCCTTCCTTGCGGCCGACTACAACAAGCCCGGCAATTTCGAGGCGCGGCGGGTCACGGTGATGGACGGGATCGCGCGGGTCCATGCCGGGTGGTTTCGCGACGGCTTCGGCGGCTCCGATCTGTCTATTGATTTGCTGAGACTGGTGCATGCGCGCGGCATGAAGATGCTGGCGATCGTCAGCGCGGCCGCTTCGGACTATCCACCGGGGGCCTATCTCAGCAAGGCGCAGAGCGGCTGCCAGTGGGGGACCTACCCCTTGAGCAAGATCAAACTCGCCGCCTACCAGAAGCGCATCGAGGGTGAACTCGCGGCCGTGCGCGCCGCGGGCGAGACGGTCGAGGCCTTCGAGATCGGTAATGAACTCGATCTCTATTGCAACGACGCGGACAACCCCACCGGCGCGGAGTGGGCCAAACACCAATGGAAATGGTACCTGAGCGACGCCCAGGTACAGACATGGGTGCGCGGCTACGCACCCTTCCTGGCCGCCTCGGCCGCGTCCATCCACAAGTATTTTCCGCAGGCGCCGATCATCACCTACGGCAATTCCATGCCCGCCTCCGCGCCGCTGATGCAGGCCCTGGCGAGCGTGAAAGGGCCCGATGGAAAGATCACCGACTATACACGATTGATCGATGGCTATGGATCGCACCTCTATCCGACGTCGACCACCACCTTGAACATGGTTCAGGACGCGACAAATTCGCTGCGCTACGAGGCGGCCCACTATCCGCATGCGGGCCAGAAGTCGATCTGGATCACGGAGTGGAACCCGGCGGGATCAAGCTGGTGGAACGGCCAGCCCTGGTATTTTGAGTATGATCCGCAGGGTCAGCCCGGCGGCGAGTTGAACAAGGCCGACGCCCGCGGCGTCTACAAGGCGATGACTCGCGCGGACGCCATCCGCGCCTTCAACCGCGATGTGGTCGAAGCGCTCCGCTCATCGGCGCCTGCACCGGTGAATGTCAGCCACGTCTTCTATTATTCCTACGATTCCGCGGGGCCGTCGCCGAAATGCGCGCACGTCAAGTACAGTTGGCCGACGAACCTTCCTCCAGGCTTTTGCATCGACGGCATGATCGATCCGTCCACCGGCGACCTGTTGCCCGGCCTCGCCGCGGCGGTCGCCGGCGCGGCCCGCTAGTCTAGCCGTCCGCCCTCGCCAGGAACACTTCCAGATTGTCGAGCGTCGTATAGCCGATGGCGACGGCGCCGAAGCCGATGGTGGCGTCGCGCTGCTCTTTTGTCGGGTGCAGCTGGCGCATGGTCAGCACGCATTTGCCGTCGCTCTGTTCATCGAAGGTGATCGTCACGTGGAACCGTGCGGGATCGTCGTCCGCATCCGAGCCGTGCTCCATCTCCAACAGCCTTGGCGCGTCGATGCGCAGGAACACCATGCGGTTCTCCCAGCGCGTCCCATCCGGGCCGGTGTAGATGAACCGCCAGCGGCCGCCTTCGCGGATGTCGATCTCAAGGGTCTCGGTCGTGAAGCCTTCCGGACCGAACCACTGCACCACCAGCTTGGGGTCGCTCCAGGCCTTGAACACCAGCTCGCGCGGGGCGTCCAGCACGCGCGACAGCACGATCTCGCGGTCCAGGGCCCAGGTGTCGCGGGCGGCGGCGTCAGTCATGGTCATCGGTCTTCTCCGAGGTTGGCGCCTGCAGCATGCGCAGGAACGCATCGAGACGATCCAAGCGGGCCTCCCAGGCCTCGCGGGTGTGTTCGGTCCAGGCCGAGGCGGCCTTCAGCGGCGCCGTCTCCAGCCGGCAGGGCCGGCGCTGAGCGTCGCGGCCGCGGCTGATCAGGCCGGCGCCTTCCAGCACCTTCAGGTGCCGCGAGATCGCGGGCAGGGTGATCGCGAACGGTTCGGCCAGCTCCAGCACCGTCGCCTCCCCGCCCGCCAACCGCGCCAGGATCGCCCGGCGCGTCGGGTCGGCCAGGGCCGAAAAGGTGGCGTCGAGATCAACGGTCTGTGGCACGGCGCCTCTCTATTTAACGAGTATGTTAAATATGAAAGTGGAGGCTCATGTGTCAACCCCTTCCCTTCGCGCTCGTCCGGCAGGATTGATCGGTGACGAGAACGGCAGAGCCGTGCGTTTCTAAGTCGCGCAGCCCATCCGCCATTTGCTCGATATGAAGCTCAACTCCGGTCTGTGGCGATCATGATCGGTTGCTGTCGGGCTACGATATCGTCGTGCTCGGCGTCCCGGATCGAATGCGACACATTCAAGCGCGCATAGAGCCCTTGGGCTTGATAGTGCTCAACCGCCGTCTGCCACTCGGCTTCTACGAGCAGCAAGCTGCGGGCTTTTCCACAGCAGATAATTTCGCTGTTATCAGCTCCTGCGCCCGTGAAGACGAATGAGACCGACGTCCCGGAAAACGCTGTCGTCGAGCGCCGACGCCTGCCCTCCTCAACGTTCCGCGGACAGGCCAAAGGATAGTATCCCAGGTCGATACGCCAGAGAGGGGCCGCTCGCCGCCAACTTCACCCATCCGGGATGTCTGCTGTCTGGAAATTGGGCCGGCCCATATCGGCGCGGAGCCATGACAGCTTATGGCGACCAAAAGGCGTCGCAACCAAACTCCGAGACGTTCTAAGAAAGGCTTGTTTAACGAGCACCAGGCCTGAATCCCCGGCTACATGGGGATAGAGTTTCGTGCGGTGACAGGTTCACCTTTCGTAACGGTCCTCGATGGCGCTGATCACAATGTTGGATAAAAACGGTGAGTTGGTACCCACCTTGAAGGGTTCCGTCATCTGGCGGAGGAATGGTCCTCCGCCAGGACGCCGGCGTTCAGAATGCCAGGTGGAAGTCGGCGCGGATGGTCTCGTCGAAGTTACCCTCGCCGCCCTGGACGTCATAGGAGAGGCTCAGGACCGTGGCGCGGGAGGTCTTCAGATCCATCGCCACGTCCGCCACGCCGGCGTTGCGGGCGATCGGCGCACCTTCGACCGTGAAGGCGTCGCCTCCTTCGACAAAACGAACCGTCGAGGTGGGGGTGACGTCGCTGAAGTCATGCCGCCAGCCCAGGACCCCGCGCATGATGGCCTGTATTGGACCGATCGTCAGCTTCAGCGAGGGCCGCAAGCCGAGCGTGGCGTAGGTCGCATCGGTATCGTTGGCTGCGCCGCTCAGCGCCGCCACCCCGCCCGTCTCGGTGAAGCTGCCTGAATGCTCAGTGATGTAGGCGACGTTGGCGAAGGGCTCGAGTCCCAGCCATCCCGCCCGGATGCGCCAGCCCGCCTCAGCGAAACCTTGCACGGTATGACCGCTATAGCCGGCCTGGAGTTGGTCCGCGATGTTCGGCAGGTTGACGGTTCGGTGGGTGTTGATGTCGTAGGCGGTGTAGGTCGCGCCGAAGCGAAGGCTCAGGGCGCCGAGCCGGCCGCCGTCGTACACACCCAGGTGATAGCTATCGATGTCGGCCGAGGCGGTGCGGGCGTCCATGGTCAGGCTCGTGTGGCTGTAGCCCATGAAGCCGCCTAGCCGCCATTGGCGGGCCACCGGGGCGTCGAGGCCCAGCAGGAAGCCGCCGGTGGAGCGGCCGACATTGCCCGCATTGGCGTTGCCGTCGGTGTGGCCCCAGGCGCCGAAGACCTGGCCCCAACTCGAAACGCCGGCCTCTCCCCGGGGGCAGGCGCCATCCGCCGGCCGGGGATCGCCCGGCCGTCCGGACTCTGAGTCAGGCGTGCAAAAGGTGCTCAGCAGGCGGTCGATGGCCAGGTCGCGGACCAGCCGGCTGTCGGAGACCAGCACGCCCCTGGCTGCCGCGTGGCCGTCGCCGGCGAGTTGAGCGAGGAGCTGCTGTGCCGCCGTGTCGGTCGGCGAATTCAGCACCGCCGTGGTGACGCCGCCTGACGTCGGAAGGCCGCTGGCGGACCCGCTCTGGTTTGGGGTTGTGGCGACGCTGGAGGGGGAGGCGGTCTGCATCACCGACAGGAAGACGTGGTCGGCGTCGTAGCTGTCCTTCAGTGCCAGGAAGGCGGAGATCGGCTGGACGTTCCCGCCGAGCGTATAGGTCCCGCTGACTCCGCCGGCGGTGTTGAGCACGGTGTAGACAGCGCCCAGCCTATAGTCGCCGGGCGCGGACTTGCTGACGTTCAACATCGCGCCGGCCGCCAGGGTCGCGGCGCCGTTGACCGCGATCTGGCTGGAGGCGTTGGAGTTGGGATCGAGCTGGACCTGGTAGGTTGATCCCGCCGCCTGCGTGAAGGCGCCGTTGACGTGCAGGGTCGTGGTCGGGCGGCCGGGAGCGACGGTCCCACCGCCCTGGACCGTCGTGGAGGCCACAGTGCCGGTACCGCCCAGCGTTGCGCCCGACAGCACCGTCACGGCCGAAGAGGCCAGGGAGCCATTCACCGTCAGAAGGCCAGCCGCCACCGTGGTCGGGCCGCTCAAGCTCCCCTCACCGGTGTAGGTGAGGTTCCCGGTTCCGATCTTTGTGAAGGCGCCGGTCCCGTTGATGGGGTTCTCGAAGTCGGCGTCGGTCGGCTGGTCGACGACCAGGGCGGCATTGTCGAGGATGGCGCCAGAGCCGAAGCTGGTCGCTGTACCGGCCAGCGTCCCGGCGGCGATGGTCGTGCCGCCGGCGTATGTATTGACCCCGGTCAGGGTGAGCGTCCCTCCGCCGGTCTTGGTCAGGCTGCCGGAGCCGCTTATGGTGTTGGAGAAGCTGGGATCGGCCGGCTGGTCGATAGTCAGGACGCCATTGTCGAGAATGGCGCCCGAGCCGAAACTGGTGGCCGATCCGACCAAGGTTCCGGCCATGATCGTCGTCCCGCCGGTATAGCTGTCGGCGCCGGTCAGGATCGTTATGCCCGATCCGATCTGGTTGACCGCGCCGGAGCCGGAGATCGCGCCGCCGAAGGTCACGACGTCCGAGCGGTCGAACGCCAGCGTCCCGTTGTCGGCGACGCCGCCCACGATCGAGCCGCTGGTCCCGCC
>FTIR01002584.1_pt1 | contig 26301 bp, 26 predicted proteins | sample 1658041 | NCBI WGS metagenome assembly FTIR01 (sample SAMEA3914793, study PRJEB12502) | metagenome | biome: forest; material: soil | place: Canada | collected 2011-07-03 | depth 0.3 m | reverse complement strand
GAGTTCCTGAAGTTCCTGCGCACCGTCGAAGCCAACGTCCCACCACTACTCGACGTCCATTTGGTCATGGACAACTACGGAACACACAAGACGACATCGATCAAGGCGTGGCTCACTCGGCATCCGCGTTTTCACGTCCATTTCACGCCGACTTCGGCGTCGTGGCTGAACCAGGTTGAGCGCTGGTTCGCAACGCTGACACAGCGCTGCATTCGCCGAGGCACGCATCGCTCGACGCGCGAACTCGAACAGGCTATCAGTCAGTATGTCGCGGCCAACAACGTCAGCCCCAAACCGTTCGTCTGGTCGAAGACCGCTGACGACATCCTCACCAGCATCGAACGATTTTGTCTACGAACTTCTAACTCACAACACTAGAGCGTTTTGCATCGTGTCGCGCGGTGGCTTTATGTGTGAGGGTGTCTCAACGCGAAAGCTGCCAAAGCAGGCTATCGCGAACGACGGGAAGTGGCTGACTGCGGGTGCCGAGGGTTAGGCCTCGCGCCTGGCCTGTATAGGCTCTGGTCGCAGTCGTAGCGTATGTTGGGGTGGAGTTCGCGCAATCGCTCAACTTCGCCCCATGTCGATTGCCACGTTCCTTCAGATGAAATCGGTTGACCAGCAGAGTCGCCATCGCGACCTTGGAACACCCGCCAGACAGGCAACTCAGCAGCTGCCTTGCATCAAGGTAGGCCTCGAGAAAGCACTGGAACCACCCAGAGTCCATGCCGATTGACATGTTCTCTGTGCCCGTAAAGAAGACTAGGCCCCATGGAAAACTGGGCCCGAACCCGCTCTCACAGTACGCGATCCCGGTGTTCGACGCATTGTGCTCAAGTACGGACCAGCACGGGTACGCCTCATCTTCGGTGCCATAGTCCCAACCGCGCATGACGGGGCTTGGTGGCACCAGTAGGCGACGCACGTGTGCGGTGACTCGCGCGTCATCCAATTCCGTATCGAACTTTCCACGATGAAGCGCGACGCCAAGCGTCTGCATCGCGCATCGCCCGAGGTATTCGGGCAATCGTTCCCACTATAGAAATGCCAGGAAGCTGTCGCCCGCATGCGCGGCGCCAAGTCCTGGAACGACGCGCTGCTGGTCGCCTCGAAGCCCGCCAAGCAGCTGCCGACGTGGTTCACCTCCAGTCAGAACGATGTCTACGAAGCGGCCGTCGGGGCGCTGGGCAGCCTCGACGTCGAAACTCGCGAAGACGCCGCCTGCCTGTTCAGGGGCGATCTGCATGACAGCATCGAGCCGGCGCTCGCCCTGTGGTCGGCGGAGATGGCCTGGCGCAAGGTTCCCGGCCTGATCCTGATCGACACGCATCGGGAAACCGTTCAGGACACGGCCCTCTGGCCGGCGGCAACGCGGCTCGACCTGGTCGACGTGATCAACTTGTGCCGCGTCCTGGATCTTCGCGAGAGCAGGTGCCTGGTCGCGTTAAGCGCGGAAGGGCGCGACTTGATCCGCTCTCTGGGGTACGCCTTGGGCGAGGATCACTCGAAGGCGCTCGAGTCCGCCGGCGTCAACGCTTCGCTGGAAGCCCTGCTGGCGGGCCTGGCGCGCTCGCGCGGCGCTGTCTTCGATCGGAACGGCGACGACCCCCATCTGCCCTTCCAATTGGTCGAGCGCGCGGTGAACTTCGCCCGCTACGGGGGCACCGATCTCCCGCCAGAGCTGGCTTCCGACGAGGACCAGGCGTCGATCCGTCACGACGTCAACAAGTACCTGCGCTCGGGCGCGCTCGCGCCGGATGCCCAGGCCGCTTTCGACGCACTGGTCGCGCTCGTCGACGACTTGCACCAGAAGGAGTTCCAACTGGGCAAGGTGTTCTCGCAGGAATCGGAGTGGCGGCCGAGCGTGGTGCTGTTCTCTGCGGACGATCACGCCTCCAGCGCGCTTGCCTCGGTCGTGCATTAGCTGTACTACTGGCGCTTCGTGGGCGTCGAATTGCGCTTTTCCGGCGTCGAGCCGCGTCCCGTGCTCTACGTCGGTGACGCCAATCGAGGGACGCTCCCTTACTGGCTGATCCAGTCGTCCATGGCGCGCACGATCCTCGCGCCGGGACTGGGGCATGCCGATGCGGCGGACGATCCGGGTTACATGCGCCGCTCAACCATCGTGGTCAGCTGTACGAACGGCGCAATCGCCACCAGCGGGAAGAAAGTCACGGTGGGAGTGCAGCACGCTCAACTGTAGCTGCGGGTTCCAGTCAGTCTGGGTTTGACGGGTAAAGTACAGACTGATTGCTAAGTCTGTGATTGAAGGGTAAAGTCTGTGTTTATGGCAACAGGCCCCTCCCTGGACAGCGAATTCAGCTTCGACCTCCGCTTAGCGAGTCCCAGCGGCGATGTTCTGCTGGAGACTCGCCGCACCAGCACAGCCGTCGAGCTGCGTGGTGTGCTGCTGTCCCTGGCCTATCGGCTGATCGACGAACCGGTGAGCACCACCGGCGTTTGCTTGTTGAAGGAATCCCGCCTGACGGACGAGCGGGTCAAACTTGAGCTTGACCGGTTGCGCGAAGCGCTGAGCCCACGGCTCTCGAGCCGGGTGTTCCTGGTGGGCGTCAAGGAAGGGCGCCTTCAGGGCGAGCTGCCACCGGGCCAAGAATCGCTGCTGCCGCAGATGATCGAATGGGCGCAGCGCGAGTCGGCAAGCCCCGCAAATAGGGTCACCCAGCAGGACGTGAAGATGGCGGTACTGACGCGCTGGTTCACCGCGAGTGGCCGGCTGGGCGTGGCAGACATGCAGCGAGCTACCGGCGCGAGCATGCCCACGGTGATTGCTGCTTTCCGCGCCTTGCAGGAGGACGGCTTGATCTACGCGCACGGTGACGGGTGGAAACTGGTCGACGAGTTTTCCTGGGACAACGCGCAACGCATCGTGCGAGCACGCGTGAACCTTCGCAGAACGTACCGCTACAAGGACCCGACGGGCCACGCCAGGTCGCCGCTCGCCATGGCAGAGCGGCTGCGCAAGCTGCAGAGCAAGGGAGAGCGCCTGGACGTGGATCTCGGGGGCGTGCTGGGCGCCCAGCAGTATTACCCGGATTTGGACATCACGGGCGCGCCGCGGCTGGACCTTTGCGTGTACGACGGGGACTTGAACGTTGTGCTGCAAATCGATGCCGGCCTGGATGCGACCAAGGATCTGGAGGACAAGGCCGTGCTGGTGATCCACATGACGCGAGATCCTCGCCGAGCGCCGCGCGAGCCCGGCGAGCTGCGTGCGGCGTCGGTCATCGACTGCCTCGCCGACCTGCTGGAGATCGGACTGCTGGCCGAAGCCTATGATTTCTGGCACGCAATGACTCGCCGGCGGGAAGCCATCGTCGGCCAGCAGGAGACCGCGGGATGACGAACGAACCCTTGGCAGCGCCGCTTAAACCCAGCGAAGTCCTTGCGCAGGTTGCAGGCGCCGTGCCGGAACAGGTGCGCGGCAACATCATCGTCTGCGGCAGCCTCGCCGCGGCGTACAACTTCTTCTCGGGTGACGGTGCCGCCTCGCTGCGCACGAAGGACGTCGATGTGTTGTTCTCACCGCACGCGGTGGCCGTCGACGCCGCGGTGGAAGTCACTGAGCGGCTGCTGGCGGCTAACTGGACGCAGCGGGAAGACGTGCAGTTCGGCAAGGCGGGCCGCCCCGAGGACAAGACCGAGGACTTGCCGGTCGTGCGCCTGAGGCCGCCGGCCGGCGCGGAGCCCGCGCAGTGGTTCCTGGAACTGCTCTCGGCGCCGCCGGACTACAGGGCAGGCGCTGAGGCGAAGACCCACCAGAGGCTGCGCACCAGCGCCGGCGACTTCACGATCCCGAGCTTCGCCTTCCTGGCCCTGGCCGAGTGGCAACCGATGAAGACGAAGCACGGCGTGCTGATCGCGCGGCCCGAGATGATGGCGCTGGCCAACATGCTCCACCATCCGAAAATCAGCGACGTTCTGATCAAGGGCACAAACTGGAAGCGTTCGAACAAGGACCTGGGACGCGTGCTCGCGCTGGCATTCCTCACGCTCGAGCGCGACCGCCGCGAGGGCACGGACGACTTTGACCACTGGGCCGAGCGCATGTGGGACGCGCTGCGCGAGAAGTTCGACGGCGACGCGGGCAAACTGGCCCTGGGCGCCGGCAGCGGCCTCGATGCGCTGCTGGCCAGCCAGCACGACCTGATCCAGGCGCTTCGCATCGCCAACGTCGGGCTGCTGGCCTCTCTCGACGTCGGGATGGCCGCCATCGAGGCGACCGGACGCAGGTTCCGGGCCGAGGTGCTCGAACCCCTAAGCAAGCTCGCGGCGGTCGATTGACCGCAGAGAACGCGACGCTGTGAAGAGCGCGGCGGCCATAGCCGACATGCTGGAGATGATGCCAACTCGTCAGCGCTACGAAAAGGGCGCAACTGGTGCTGCGGCCTAGTACAGACTCATTTCACGCCCGATCCAGCCACCACCTGGCGAAGTCCGCCAAGTCATGGTGCTGCGACGCCACCGCGGACAAGTCAGGTCCGACATTCGGTGAACCTGCAGTCTCTCTGTGGATCAATGCGCAGTGAATGGCTGCGGGAACGCCGCGGAAATATGGAAGGTAGTCGTCGACGAACGCCACGGGCATGAGCATCCGCAGCGCTTGAGCTTTTGGGCTCTCGACTTCTGCCGTTGCATTCGTGGCAATCACGCGTTCTATTGGAAATCCCTCATCGCGCAAGTTCTTCAAACGCGCGGCTTCGAAGCGAGAGTCCAGGGCCGAGACGCAGACTAGCGTGTGCCCTGCGTCGTGCATCGCGTTGCAAGCCTCAACGGCGCCGTTGATCGCCGGAATGGTCGACCAGAAAGCGGTATCGAAACAGGAGCGAAAGCGTTCAAGGCGATCGCCAGAGAGTCGCTCCACAACCCACCTGTCCATAGGCCAGTAGGCCTTCGGGTCGCGTTCCGCGGGGCGCACTCCGAACGCAAGTTCCCAGGCCTGGGCGTATGCAGTGCTGTAGTCCAGCAAGACGCCGTCTGCGTCGAGTGCTATGACCGGCCTATGCATGGTGAATATCCCGCGTTGCTAGGCGAACGGGCCGTTGGGCGACAGCTTGCATGCCAGGCAAGGGCAACCTGAACTACCGGCGTGATGACGATGGTCGTTGGCACTACCTGCCGGGTGAGGTCGCCGCGGCGCGCTGGGGTATGGGCTACATCGTGAGGCTCGCTGAGGACAACAATCCAATCCTCGTCGACACCGGAGCCGGCACAGGCGTGGCGTCGTACGCTGGAGCGCGAGGTGCGCGCGACGAACGAGCAGCAACGGGCGGCGCTCTGTAGGCGCCTGGGCCTGCAGCCGCGGGCCTTAAACGGATGGTTGCGCAAGGGGGATAAGGTGGCGCTGGACTCGATGCTGCGGATCTGCGCCGGCTTGCGGCTGAAGCCCTCGCAGATGCTGGCCGGCAATGCAATCGGCGACGCTGCTCCTCTCGGAACCACGCGGCATCGGTGTGCGCCGTTGGTGCGCCATGACGAGCACAAGCGTGCTGCAGTCGAGGCGCGCCTGAAGACGGCGCTGCAGTTCGATCTCCCTCCGGCTCTGCGGATCGTGGCGGACCGCGCCGGTGTGAGTCGGGGCTATCTGAAGTATTGGTTTGCGCAGGAGTGCCGAGAGCTTACGGGGCTTCGTGCGAAGCTGCGCCTCGAGGCGAGGGAGCGTCGGCATGCGGAGCGCATCGCGCTGATCCGAGACGTCGTCGGTGCGGCCGTTGCCGCCGGCGTTCATCCAGGCCGTAAGCTGGTCGAAGCCGCGGTGCGGCGCGCAGGGTTTTCGCTAATGCTCGATGGTCTCTTCGAGAATTACCTTGGTGTTATGCGTGATCAACGGAAGACTCAGCGGGTCGAGGTTGATTCTTCGTCTTGAGCAGGGACTGGCATTCCTGATCTAGGGTCTGAGACATGATATTGAAGTCTGAAACAAGGCTGAGCAGGAATGACGCCCGCAGCGCGGCGGTTGAATTTCGCGGCGGCGATTCGCAGCTTCGGCCGGTCTCCGCGTCAAGCAGACGTGCCGGCGAGCAACGCGAGCCGCGGGCTAGTGCCTTCGCAGGGACTTGCGCGCGATCGACCTCCGCAACTGCGTCGACCGCTTTCCGAGTGTTGCTGTCTTCTGGTCGACTGGCGCTGCCGGAAGCGGACGGCGGAGGCGCCGATCCACGACTTCGTACCTACCGTGGCCTGGTCCAGGCCGTGAACGACAGCTTGCCGGATGCACGACCGGCAGTTCCCACCCAAAGTCGTCGTAGCCCAAGGCGGATTGAACGCCCGGCAGCTGACGTTCGCACCGTCGAGTAGCCGCGGTGATTTCCCGGGGAGCAGAAAGCCTTAACCAAGCCGCGGAACGACTGCTTGCCGGCCCTTAGCGGCCTGTGGAGACCGGACCTGCTGTCGTGGTATTGCAGACATCCGATGACAAACGTGGTCAGGTTGTAGCGCGGCTGTACGTTAAGTCATCCTCAAGACGAAGGGTCGACGAAACAGCACGAACTGCCTTAGTCTCGGGTCTCGGCAGCTAAAGCCACGCGATTCATGCGGGCATGGTTGCCTCCCCGAGCTCCTGGAGAACCCTTCGTGCGTGCCCTGTGGATCGAAGACGATCAGCTGGTTGGTGACTCCCTTGAGATGCTCCTGCAGGTCGTCGTGCCGGAGATCACACTCGACAAGGCGCGAGATCTGGCGAGTGGCCTGCGCCTCGTGCGCACCTTCCAATACGAACTGGTTCTCCTCGACTGGTGCCTAGGTTCGACCGACGGCGAGACCGCGATCGTGGAACTGCGCGCCACTGGACGACCCACACCGATCATCGTCGTTTCCGGTGCCAAGGAAGAGCTCGTCATGAAGCGCGCGTTCGCGCTTGGCGCGACTGCGTACGTCCCCAAATCCGATCCGCCGGCCAAGCTTGTCGAGGCGATTCGCAACACCGTGCGGATCGAGGCCATCAGTCGGTCGCCAGCATCGGGGTTGCTGTCCTCCAGGCTGGAGGTGGTCAATGGCGGGCCGGCCGACGCCTTCCAAACGGCCTTCCCGGAACTGACGGCTCGCCAGGCGGACGTCTTCCGCGAACTCATGCGCGGGCTTTCCGACAAGCAGATCGCCCGCGAGCTGTGCATCTCGGACACGACGGTGAAGTCCCACGTGCGTGCCATCCTGCAGATCGTGGGAGTGCACAAGCGTGGCGAGGCTACCTTTGAGGCGAGGGCGCGTGGCGTCAGCGACCGGTGACGTAAAGGTCTCCGCGGAACTGCGGCCGCTGGTGCAGGCTGAGCAAGTTCGTCTGGGCATCGAGCAGGTCCGCCGCATCCCATTCGCCCATTTCCTCGTTGACCTGTGCGTCGCCTGGACGGGCTTCAAGGCGGGCATCGGCCCGGCGGCCTGGGTATGGTGCGTGGTCATGACCATGGCTCAGGTTGGGCGCACCGTGCACCTCGTGCGGATCGACCGCGCCGACCGACTGCCCGCGCCGCGCATGCTGGTTTTCATGGCAGTCTGGCTCACCGTTCTAGGCGCCGTGCACGCCGTGCTGATGGCGATGGTCTTCGCGCATCCGCTCAGCAACGTGCACTACGTCCTGACTATGATCCTCGTGGGCAACGCTGCCGGCGCCGTCTCGCCGGCGGCCGGAAACCTGGCCAGCTACGTGTCCTGGGAGGCCGTCTATGGCGGCACCCTCGTCGCCTGCTGGCTCTCGCAGGGCACGCTCGAAGGGCTCGCGATCGCAGTGCTGCTGGTTGCGCTGTTCGTCATCCTGACCTTCTATGTGCACGACCAGGGAAAGTACCAGACCGAACTCGTCTGCCTGACTGATTCTCTGCGCCACGAGCGCGACCGGGCCGAGCGCGCCAGCCAGTCGAAGACGCGCTTCTTCAGCGCTGCCAGTCACGACTTGCGCCAGCCGCTGACCGCGCTGTCGTATAACGCCGCGACGGTGTGCGCGCTTGCGGAGGTTGTCAACAACGAAACCCTCGCCCGCGTCGGACAGGGCATAACACGCGCGCTCGAAGAAAGTCGATCGCTGCTGGACAGCCTGCTGGAGGTGTCCGAGCTCGATGCCGGAGCCGTTCGCGTCAGCTGGGAGGCCGTCGACGTCGCCGAGTTGCTGCGGGAGGTGGTCGAACAGTGCGCCTTGGTGGCACGGGACCGTAGGCTGAGTCTGAGGCTGGAGCACGAACCCGACATCCCGTGCATCGCCTGGGCCGACCCCGCCCTGTTGCGTCGCGTCGCACAGAACTTGGTGGGTAACGCGCTGAAGTTCACCGCGCGAGGTGGCGTCGTTGTGCGCTGCCGCGACACCGACGACGCGCGCGCCGGTCTGGTGGAGATCGAGGTCTCCGACACGGGACGCGGCATCCCGCTTGAGGCGCAGGAGCACGTCTTCGAGGAGTTCTTCCAGGTCGGCAACGCGGAGCGAGATCGCAGCCGCGGGCTGGGGCTCGGTTTGGCGATTGTCCGCCGGCTCGTCGAATTGTTGGGCGGATCCATCAGCCTGCGCAGCGCACCGGACGAGGGCGCCACGTTCCACGTTTCGTTGCGGCGCGCGTCCGTGGTGCGTCCGTCGAGCAGGCAGGACACGTCCGCCAGCTCCGCGGGGCCTCGCCCACGCTGCGCCAGCGAGCGGCGTGTCATGGTGGTCGACGACGAGCGCGAGATCCGCGACTCGCTGACGACGCTGCTCGCCACCATCGGCTGGCAAGTGCGGGCCGTCTCCGACCTTGAAGCCGCCGTCCAGGCCTGGGACGACGGCTTCCGCCCGGAGGTCGTCGTTGTCGACTTCCGCCTGCGTGCGGGCGGCTCCGGGCTGGACGTGCTGGCGGCGCTGCGCGAGCACGGCTGCGTGGTTCCCGCCCTGATGATCACCGGCGACACTTCGCCCGAGCGGATTACGGCGGCGCGCGCGGTGGGCATTCCCGTGCTGTACAAGCCGGTCGACGGGCTCGCGCTGGCGCGCCGTCTCGAAGCGCTAATCGATCCGGCGTCGATCTAGGCAGCTCTTGCAACCCGCCTAAAGGGCGTAGCTTTGGGGCTGGCAGCCCCCGGCCCCGCCCAGGAAGTGCACGCAAAGCTGCCAGTCACCCGACGTGCCGGCCGTCGGACGTAGGATTACGAAGCCGTCGCCAAGGGGCGAGAACGTGGTCTCGACGGCGCAGACGTAGCGCCGCGCGGCGCCGGTCGCGGGGTCGGGATGGTCGAACTCGAAGAATTCGTTGGCAGCAAAGTCGGCTTCGACCGAATTGGCGAAGGGGTACGGCGCGTATAGCGCGGACCCGTGCACGGAGTGCGTCACCACCGAGTGCGCAGCGGCGTCGTCCTTGCGCCAGATGGCGATGCGCGCGACGCACGACAAGTGTTCGTCGCCCGAGAGGAAAACGATGCCACGCGCCCGCGTCTCGCAGATGCGCGCGAGCACGGATTGCAGCGATCGCGGGTATCCGCTCCAGGAATCGGATGTCAGGCACGCGGTGCCATGCCCCTGGAGTTGCAGCAGGCGAGGCAGCAGGATCGAGGGCGAAGCGATGAACCGGGGTGCGGTGTCGCCGGCGCCGGCGGCGATCCAGTTCAGCAGCGCCGCCTCCTGCTGCTCGCCGAGGATCGAAGCGGTACGCCAGTTCGCGATATTCCGTCCCGTGCGCAGCGTTCGCGTGTCCGCGAAGAAGAAGGCCCAGCCGTCGACGGTACGGGTTTCCCACAATGCGTGCGGATTCCGCGGCGGCGCGGGCCACTGGGGCGCCTGCTCGGCGCGATAGTTGCGCAGCCCCACCTTCAGATCCTCCAACTGCCGCTCGGTGGGTTGGTGAGGCATCGCCGGCTCCCAGTTGTCGGAGTCGAGCTCGTGGTCGTCCAGCAGCGGCAGCAGCGCGTGGTTGGCGATGCGAAGGACGCGCTGCAGGCCCTTGTTGTCGCGCATGGCCTGGTAGGCGAAGCTGAACCGATCGAGCAGCTTGGCCGGATCGAACAGGCCCGCCGTGGCGTCGACGTAGACCTGGTCGCCGGCGAGCACCGTGAACGCGATGCGGACGTCCTCCTCCAGTTCGTGCCCCAGGCGCCACAACGAGCGCTCGGCTGGCCCGATGGCGCGGTCGTCGTGCATGCCGCGCTGGTCGCGGCTGCCGCCATCGAGCATGCCGGCAGGGTACTGGCAACTCGCCAGCGCGAAGGCGCGATCCGCAGGGGAGGCTGGCCGTGGGCGCAGCGTCAGCACTCCGCGTTCGAGCTCCAGCGCCGTGGCGATGTGCAGCCAGGCGCTCGCCGCGGTGACCACACGCTGCACTTGCGCATCCGGCTCGAGTTCCTTCAGTGGCACGAAGAGCGTCGGCTGCTCGAGATCGACCGGCAACAGGTAGGTCTCGTCGCCGATTGCCTCCAACTGCGAGTGCACGAGCAGTAGCAGGGCATGGCGGGCGCCGCCGGGCCAGGGCAGCGTGATCCGCACGGCATCGCGGCAGACATCGCGCGGCGCGATGCGATGGGTTAGATTCTCCAGGTCCGCTGGCGACAGGGCATCCCGCACGGCCAGGCGGCTGCCGTCCCGTCGCACGATGGCCCAACGATTCGGCGACGCGCCCGGTTCTTTCTCCACGGGCAGCAGCAGCGCTGTGTCCGGCACACCGTTGCCGGCGTCGAACGAGACCTTGCACGTCAATCGGCCGTTGGCGTGAACGACCGGTGGCTCGACGATGGCGCGCGGCGGACGCGCCTTGCCCGTCGTCACCGCCGCGGGTTTCAGTTCATCGGCGTTCATGAGAGGTCCTCGCCCGCCAGGAAGCGGCGGATCAGGTCGTACACGCGCGGGGCCTCGCGTCCTATCAGCGAATCCTGGTGGCCCATGTCATCGAGCGCGAAGGACCAGCCGCGCAGACCTGCGCGCCTGAACAGCTCCAGAGCGTTGGCCCGGGTCTGGAAGTCGAACAGGCCGTTGTTCCTCGAATGCAGGCTCAGCACCTGCGATCCGTTGTAAGCGGCGAGACGGCGGGCCTGCACGAACGAGGAGTCACCGTGTACGTCCGTGACGAGATTGCAACGCGCGAACGAGATGACCTGCGCCAGCGTCTGCAGGTTGAGCGGGCCGAAGAAGTCGTCGATGCGCCCGAGAACGCCCTCGTCGAGGCCTTCCAGCTGGAATGTGCGCCCGTACAGCGCATCCATGCGGTGTCGCGCGCCTACCCACGGTGTTCGCTTGCCGGGTGGGAAGAACGGGTTTTCCAACGCAAAGTCCGGCTTCGGGCAGGGGAGCGCGCACAACAGTCGATCGAACATGTCATCCACTGCCGTGGGCGAAGCCGGCGTGAAGACGTAGCGCCCCAGGCGCATATAGTGGCGCAGCCATTGGATGATGTAGGCGCGCGCCGAATTGCCCGGCGTCACGACGAGCGTCGGCCCGACCTGCGAGAGCACGACGCGCCCCAGGTGCTCGCGCAGGGCGCGCGCCGGATCCCCGTTGGGCGGCGTGTGGGGCCCGGCCGATCGTGAAACCGGCATCAGCAGGCCCAGCGAAAGCATCGCCGCGCCCATGCAGTGCGCCACGATGTCGACCTTGGTCGCGCCCGTACGCTCGAGCACGTGGCTGACAGCCATTGGGATGTCGTGCTGCCCCATGTCCTCGAACTTCCAATCGACTTCTGCCGTTGGCATGCCGGCGCTGCTGCGTAGATCCAGCACCCACACGTCATGCCCGGCACCACACAGCGCGCCGACGAGTCCACCACCCGGCAGCGCTTCATGCACGAAGGTCGTGCCGCTTGCGCTGTAGCCGTGGATCAGGACTACGGGGTTTGGCTGGGTGACGGCATCGGGGCGATAGCGGCTCAAGCGGATGTTGACTACGCCGCCCGAGGAGTGGCGCGCCACCTCGAGCTCGACGTACTCCAGCCGGGGGAACGGTCGCAGCGGGCTAAGGTCGGCCGGCAGGCGCGCGGCGGCGCGGTTGGGCCGGTCGGGCAGCCGCAGCGTCAGGAAGTGCAGCGGCAGGATTGTGCGCGCCATGTACAGCGTCAGCGACGCGAGATCCTGCAGCGCTGACGGCGAGTCGCGCTGCGACGTGATTCGCAGCAGCGGCACGCCGGTGGTGACCCAGAACGACGGATCCACGCGCAGCACGTCGTCCGGAACGCCGCCCGCCCAGTTCGGGAACGCAGTGACCTGGGCAGACGACAGCTGCACGGAGGGATTGGCGGAACACTCGTAGGTCAGGCGTTTCACGGCCCGGATCAAGTGCCCTCGCCATGCCTCAGCACCGCCCAGCGAGTCGGCCGTAGGGAAGACGGGCTCGCCGATTTTCATGTCGTAGCTCATTAGGCGTGCGTCGCCCGCGTGCGAGGACGTGCGCCATAGAGACTTGGCCAGTTGCCAGACGCGCGCGTTCATCGAGGTAGGCCGACCGAGCAGCCAGTCCTGCAACCGCTGGACGATGTCGCGCAAGCCACGGTTGAAGAACCACGCGGCGATCGCGCGGACGCGCCGCAGCAGCGGGAATGAGGGCTCGTGCCGCATCAGCGTCAGGGTTCCCGATAGTGGGGCCTCCAGGCAGGGCAGCATCAGGTTCGGGTTCGCGCCCGGCGCACCCTCGCCGTCGATGGCGGCGCAATCGGCCACGGGAGTCGGCGGCGGGCGCAGCAGCAACCGGCTGCGACTCGGATCGACATGCAGGGCGCGTCGCCCATCGGCGGCGATGATGTCGCCGATGCCGATCGGCTTGAACCAGAGTTCCAGCTCCGCGTTGAGCGTGCGCGCGCCTTGTGGCGAGGCCACCTGGATCGTGGCCTTCAGCTTTTCCGCGATCTCGAGCACTGTGTCCTGCGACCTCACCGGTTCGGGTGTCGCGAAGCGCGGACGCGCCGGCAGGTCCGTCGGCGCGGCACCTGCTGGCAGGAAGTTCCAGACGTGGTCGCGCAGGTGCCGGATCGCCCGCAACGCCAGCGCTGAGATCGTCAGCGCCGGATTGATGCCCAGCGCCATCGGAACGATCGCGCCATCCAGGATGACGAGGTCGTCGTGAACTTTCCTCGCGTCGTGGTGGATCTTCTCCGACCTGTCGGGGTGCTTTCCAGTGGTGCGACGAAAGACGCGCCCCAGGTCGTCGACGACGCCGTGGGCCAAGTCCTCGGCCATCGCGCAGCCGCCCAGCGGGTGCACGCTCAAGGTTGGGCCGCGCGTGCGCCCGAACAGCTGCTCCAGCGCAGGACTCAGGGGTCGCCACGCAGGGTTTGCCTGCAGGGCCGCGCCTGGGAAGGTCTCGCGCAGGCGCCGGTCCACAGCCGCCTGGCAGCGCTCCGGCCAGTGCGCTTGCCGGAGCTCGCGCCAAACGACACCCAGCGTGCCCTGCTCGAGCTCGCCCGTGGCGGGCGGCAGCGTAAGGCTGCCGCGCGCGCCGTCGTCGGCGATCACCGCCAACGCCAGCATGTGAGCGGTGGCCTCGGAGGACAGGCCGGCGCTGTCCTCTGTCTCACGGCCAGTGTAAGTGGTGGTGTTGGAAGCACCCAGCGAGCTGACGACGGACGACATCGCAACACACTCCTCGAACACCCGGCGCAGACCGCCGGGCACGGCCAGGTCCTGGATCACCGCATCGAGGTCGCCGTCGCCGCGGCAGTCGACCATACGCGTGATCGTCGGGCCAATATTGCGATTTGCGAAGGGCATCGTTTCGTCGGCGACGTCGTTCACTGGGAAGGGCAGGCCCGACGCCGCGAAGATCATGTCGCCGTTGCCCGAGAAGCCGCTGCCGAGCTTGTCGGAAACTGACAGACCCTTCGCGCGAGCGCGCATCAGCAGCTCCGTCGATCCGAGCGTGCCGGCAGCGACTACCAGCTTGCGCGCGAACACGCGGTAGGGATGTGACTGGTGCCGACGCAGGTCAGATGCGGTGTGCGCGACGTCGACGGCCCACCCGCCGCCGCGCGCCGCCTCGAAGCAGACGACGGTGGCATCCGTCACGACACGCAGGTCGGCACATGGATGGCGGCGACGGGCCTGTGCAATCAGCGATACGTCCACCGAGATCTTGGCGCCGAAGTTGCAGCCTGTCGCACAGTCACCGCAGGAATTGCACGCGGAAATGCCGAGACCCGGCTCATCCTTCGTGGCCACGGTGATGAAGACCGGCTCGGACGCAGAGGTGCTCGATGACCTGCCTCGTGCAGATGTGCCTCCATGGCTGAGACGATCCATTGCCCGGGTACGCCCGTTCTGCCAAGCGGACGAAGAGTTCGCCATGAGCTTGCAACGAATCTCGTCGAAGAGCTTGGGCCAACCCGATTCCGTGCGAATTGCTCTCGGCCAGCATTCGTTCTGCAGCACCGAGGTATTGGGTGGCATCATGACTCCCGCATTGATCAGCGAGCCTCCTCCCAGGCCGCTCGCAACGAGCAGGCTTACGTCCGAGCCGCGGCGCACGTCGAACAAGCCTTCCGGCTTGCCACTCACCGCGCTGGCGCCGCTCGTCGCGAGCCTAACCTGCCCCGGTAGTTCAGCCCCAGCGGACGCAAACGTGCCCGGAACGTATTCCTGCCCGCGCTCCAGCATCGCAATTCTCAGCGCATGCCCATCGACAGCGTAGCCAGCGAGCTCGTCAAGCACGATCGAGCCGCCGTATCCGCTTCCCACGATCAGAACATCGAAGTCGAAGCTTGCCGAAGATTGGGGTTCGGCTCGGTCGCTCCCGAGAGCCAGTTCGTTCGCCAGTTGCGCCAATCCGATGGACAGCCAAGTCTTCGCGCGCGCATCGTGCTGCTCGATAGCCATTGCCCGCTCCCCCGCTCGCTTGTTAGGACGAACGCACGCAAGTGCATCACGACGCGTTGCGTCGCGCAATCATGAAAACGTAGGATGCCGCCTCAGCGCTTCCTGGTCCGACTGAGCCAGCTGTTCTAGTTCTTCTTGAGGATGCGCTCGCCGAGCTCACCGCGGACACTGCGAACATCGAAAGACCCGGGCAGATAAAGAGCCACCCAGGTATCGAGAAATCCCAGTCATTGGGCCTCATTCGATGCGCTGAAAGCGCTGACGGAGCATGCCATGAGTTTCAGTACCTCGTCCCCAGTTTCGATGAGCTTGGATAGGCAAGGAAGTTCTGCAGCTGTCCTTGTGCGAGCAGACGTTTGGTTGCCCGCCGGATTGAATTGGCAGAGAGCGGGATCGCTCCTCTTTCAGTCAATCAAGGACGACAGGGAGGCCCAGACCCTGACTCTGGCAACTGGGGACTACCAAGTCAAGGTAACCATTAGCGTCGGCGAAGACAAGACCTCAGGCCCCTACCTATACGCATTCTCAGTAGGCGATCAACAAGCCGTTGTCGATTCGGGGACGATCGATCCGGCTTCTGCGCCGGACGACGGCGAAGTGTTTTCGGCCGAATTCAGCTTGACCGTAGCTTGAGGAGACAACCCCATGCGACAGTTCATTGCAGTTTCCCTCCTTGTCATTTCTGCCGGTGCGCAAGCAGCAAGCGCGTCCGATACCATCACGCTTGTCGACAAGAAGTCAGGAGATGAAACGCTGTCCGATGTGCAGGTCGACACCGCGCCGGGGTCGGTCTCCGCATCGTCGATGCTTAGCTTGTCTGGCGACGCCGTCAAGGATGTTCAAAACCCGCGGGATCTCGTCCTGCTTTTGCCGGCCTTTAACGCAAGCAAATCATTTGGCGTCTCGGTGACGCCGGCCAGAACGCCGCTCATCCCCGTTGCACTGTCGAAGTATGTCGATAGCCCAGGGGTGAGGCTGGTGACCTCGACCACCTTCGGCTACGCTCAGACGACCGCAAACGTTGGCGGCAACGACTACCAGGAGCGAGCCTGGTCCATCGAGGCCAGTTCTTATCTCGGGAACGACGACACACTAGTCGCGTGGAGCAATGCCTTGGGCAAGGGCCAGGCGTGCAGCGAGTTCGTGTCCGCGCAGCAGCCCGACGAGACGCCAGCAGAATTCGTTGCGGCCAACGCTGCCGTGCAAGCTCCGGGAGTGCCCGCCTCCCAGGCTCCGTTGAAGCCGAAGAAACAGGCCGCCGACAGTGCCGTGATGAAGGACGTCCATGCGCGGCACGCAGAGTGTACGGCGCAACTCGCAAAGGAGGCACGCTGGAACACCTCGCGAGTCTGGGCCTCGTTCGCGTCGGGAAGCTACCAAGGCACCGCCGCGGGTTCACACGCGCACGGCCTGGGCCGAACCATCGTTGTCGGCGTGTCGTACGGGATAGGAGTGAATTCTGACCCGGGGCAAGGGCAGGTAACGGTTGGCCTGAGGCGCGACCTGCGCGAACCGGTACTCGCAACGTATGGCGATGCGTCCCCTCAATTCAAGAACTCGGCGCTCACGACGTTGCGACTCGCCTACGGAAGAACCGACCTTCGTGCGTTGATCGAAGCCAGCAACACTCACGATGGAGCTCCAACCGCCTCGGAAAGGACTTTCAAACGGGCGTTCGGGCTGGACATCCGAGTCGTCAAAGGCACCTGGCTCAATTTTCGAGTCGGTCGCCAACGAAAGGTCGACAACTCTGGCGACGAAACGGGCTCTTCCATTCTGCTGAACATCAGCCCGACCTCGCTCCTGTCTTTCGGATCCTGAACGCCAAACTCGGAGAGCATCATGAGTATCAACAGCATGACCAATGCCGCGGCGGCCCGCAGACCCGACATCGGCGTTCCAGACTCGACGCCTCAGGATCTGCGGCAAATCGCACAGGCAGCCCGTACCACGCCGCAAGCGACCAATGCGGGCCCCATTGCGCCCACCAAGCTCATTGGGGCCACCGGAGGACTTCCTAGTCAACCGGTGGCGCCAAGCAGCGGACCCGGCACATCTGGCGGCAGTCCGGGCTCGGGTGCGAGCGCGATCGATTCGGCGTACAACACGCTGTTCGGCTACATCCCAACGGAGGTGGTCACTCTCTACGTTGCGGTCGTCGCAGCGATTTCATCCTTGTCGGACTCCTGGAGGTACGCTGCGCTTGGCGTCTTCGTGCTGATCACGCCCCTTGTTGTCTGGATCGCATTCGCGACCAAAGTGAAGGGGGCTGGGAAGCCCATGCCGGCAAGGCCTCGCCAATGGCCGGTTTGGGAGATGGTCGCGGCTGACATCGCCTTCTGCGCTTGGGCGTTCGCGTTGTGGAACCATCCGGGCGCCGATCCCAAGACGGTTCCTACCGGTTTGGCCGGGCTGCTGGTGTTGGGAACATCCACGGCCTTGGGGCTTCTGTCGCCGCTCTTCCAACGCCCCTTGCCCAAGTGAGTGTTCGCGCCGACGCTTAAGAGTGCCAATTTCACGGTGCGTGCCGAGCGCCGGATGAGCCTGGCAATTCAGCGCAGATGCCCGCTGGGCAGGGACTCTACCGAGCGGGCTTATTGGAGCGTCGGCGCGGTGGCTCAGTGCGGAGTCGGCTCCAGCCGTCACCCGGAAAATGCTCCAGCCGGCAGCACCCGGAGCAGGCATGGAGTTGACGAAATGGGTTATGTGTCAAGACCAGTTGGATGAACGCTTCGCCTGATCGGGGGGAGAAAGGGCGTGTTCGCGCTGAGGTTCACTTCAGTGTCGGCGGAAATACTGTGCGACCAGTTCCACCACCACGCACTGCGTCGCCCCCTAGGTCGGAGCCTGTTGGTCTTCCTCAGATCTTCCCCAACGTCTTACGATGTGAAACCCGGAAGGGCTGTAAGGCGAACAATGTTCGGTAGCCCAGAGCCTGCGATAAGCGATTGCACCGATCCGGGGCAAGCACGGGCATATCACATGCGGCATTTCAACGCTCGCCACCGAGCCCAACCCGCTAACGACAGATCGCGCCGCCAAAGTGGGTCGTTGTCTGCATCGCTGGAGAAATCGAATGACTGACTACATTCGCCTTTCTGATGTCACCTTTGCCAACGACGAAGACTGTTCTGCTCCGATATGGACGGCCGTAGAAGACGCGATTGTCGATCAGTTCAATATCCGACCATTCGGAGCCATTGCAGACGTATCACACCCAAGCTTCCGCTACGTCCGTAGCTCGAAGCGCAAAGACCGATTCGATGTGCTTGCTCAGCACCAGCGATTCCGGAGTACCTTGGAAGTGGTCGAGGCAACCGGAGAATTCTCTTTGCTGGGACCCATCGAGACCGACGTTCTGAGATTCATGAAACTGACCTACCCCCATCTTGGGGTACTTGTTGGCGGCATGGGTGGGGGGAAGAGCACGACCGTCCGATATCTGTTGGCAAATCACCTTCAGGAAGCGGCCCACGTCTATTGCGATCTAGACCCGAACCCGCAGGTCGCTATCGAATCGCCGGACTGGGCAGCGCGCCTCCTGGCACAACAACTATCGCCCGCCGTCGAGGCGCTCATTGCCCCTTCGGAGGAGTTCACAAGCGCGTGGACGTGGGGCTTGTCGAACTCGGACGACAGGCCACATCACGCCAAGGGTGTTCTTTCGACCGCCAAGACGAAGCTTCGTCGAGAACTCGACGACGATTGGCTGCTACCCAGCCCTGCCGCGATCAAGATTCGAAAAGAGTGTCACGAGATCATTCACAAGGACTACCAGGAATTCCTGACTTATCTCGCATTTCTGATCGACTACCATTTGACCGTCAAGTGCGGCGGTGATCGCAGCAAGTTCCTCCTAGTTCTTGACAATATCGATCCTTTGCCGCCATTGCTGCAGTACGAATTGCTCCGGTGCGCTTCGAGGCTCCAAGAGTCTGCGCAATGCAAGGTGTTGCTCGCGATGCGACCAATGACCTACTCGAAGAACCTTCAGGCTGCTCATCGGACTATCGACTTCATAGAGCACCTCGGCCCAGATGCCCTCGACCTAATTCAGTCGCGCATCGACAACTTGGTCTTCAAAGCAGATCTGTCTGCAATCCGGGTCAAGATGAAGGATGAAACCGGCACGGATGTCGAGATCGGTGAGACTGAGATCAAGCACTGGATTCAGCAGGTTCTTCACACGGCGCGACAGGTCGGATCACCATTGTCTGGCGAACCCAGTGCTAGAGAGTTCATCGAAGGCGTCTGCAACAACAGTCTTCGCAGCGCACTTCTGCTAGCTCCACGCCTTTTTACGTCTTCAGTAGTTCCGTTCGTGCTTTCGGCCACGAACGCGAATCGCTCGCCGGTCCATACGCGCATTCGAGGCCATGAGATCGTACGAGCGATCCTTACTGGGAGGCGATCTTGCTTCCACTCCTCTCATGCCCTTGTCGTCGACAGCCTCTTCGACCTCGGTCGGACTGCATCGACCATCAGCCTTCTGTGCAAAATTCGGCTGCTAAAGCGTCTAGACACGTCGGGCACCGGCGCGTTGCAAATGGAGCAGCTTCGTGATCACGTCAGCATTTTCGGGATATCAGATAGCGCGATTCTTGACGGAATTAACGCCATCATTGCCCAGAACAAGCGATTGGCTTGGAGCGACATGGTCGTCGAATACTCCTCGCTTGCGCAATTGCCTGCCTCGACACTGAAGATCTCGGACGCAGGACGCTTCTACGTCCGGCGTGCAATCTTAAACCTGGAGTACGTTCAGGAAACCCATCTCGACGCCCCATTGCCAACCAGCGCAGTGATGCGCGACTACCAAAACAATCGCTTTTCGGATCGAATCACGTCACTGAGATTGTTCCTACGACACCTGCACGATGTTGACAAGAAGGAAGTGCAACGAGCGCTCTCCATGCAGCGCGGAGCAGAGTACGCCGAAGTCTACGGACCAGAACTCATCACATCCACAATCAGTCTCGCCATCGCGCGGCAGGTCTTGAACGTCGGCAAAGCAATGCTCGGAGGTCGAATCAACTCGCGAATTGCCTCCGATATGGAAGAGTCACTCAGTCCATGGAGTGAGATGGAGAACCTCCTAGCGCATGAAGACCGCGACATCGTTGGAAAATTGAAGGCATTTCAATCAGGATCGACATGACGGGCTCAGCATGCTTGACATAGACACCCTGATCAAGATCGCGCTCACTTTAATCGGCGCATTTGTCGGCGCCGCCGTGTCGACTTACGTAAGCCGCCGCCGGCTCAGCAACCTTGTGCCATTGGTGCTCGCGCAGCTCTCTACTGCGGCCGACTCCTGCATCCTCGTGTATTCGGTCGAAGAGGCCAGCGCTTGTTCGCACCTTCTCGAGGCCGCCGCGCGGTTGGCTTCGGAATTCGTTGCCAGTGAGATCGGCGCGGGGCAATGGAGCGAAGCCAGCAAGGCCATCCGGGAGACACAATCAGCAATTTCGCAAGCAGTTGCCGGCGGATCGCGCGACGCTGCTAGAACAACTGTTGCGGTTCGACAAAAAGGCGCCAACCTTCAGGCCTGGCTCGCAACGTTGGGCAACGCAGGGCAAGGGTAGAGTCTGTACCGTCCGTAAAGGTAGACCTACGACACGGAACCACATTGGCTAATCCCTCGCGCCGAATGCCGTTTGATACTTGACGAATCCGCGTTTGGTCGAACCTGAATACCCGCAGCGCTCGAAGAACGCGTGTGCGCGCCCCGGCTGGCGGCGCTGAGCAGCATGATTTTGGAGCAATCTGCGTATGCGTACGGCAATCTCATCTTGAAATCGGGTTAGGAGCAAAGGATGCTCGTGTCCACTTCAACTCTTGGTGGACACGTGGACACTATCGGCTCCAAGGACGCGCCAGGACGTCGACGTCGGCGACTGCATAGCGACGAGTTCAAGGCCGACGCCGTCACTGCCGCAGCCCAGCCGGGCGTGTCGCTGGCGGCCGTGGCGATGGCCCGCGGTATCAATGCAAATCTGCTTCGCCGCTGGGTTCGCGAAGCCGAGGTACTTCCGGGCAAGGCGCTTTCGAACGCTGCGCCGCCGCCTTCACCGGCGGCGTTTGTGGCCGTACAGATGCCCGCGCCCGCGACTCCGGTGGGCGACATTCGCGTTGAGCTACGGCGCGGCCCAATGACGATCACGGTGGCTTGGCCGACGGCTGCACTCGCCGAGTGCGCGAGCTGGATGCGCGAGTTGCTGCGGTGATCCGCATCGACGCCGTCTGGCTGGCGGCGGATCCGCTGGATATGCGCTCCGGCACCGAGTCTGCACTCGCCCGGGTCGTCAATGTCTTCGGCTCGGCGCGTCCGCACCATGCCTATCTCTTCGCCAACCGCCGTGCCAACCGGATGAAGGTGCTGGTGCACGACGGCGTCGGGATCTGGCTGGCCGCTCGGCGCTTGCACTCGGGCAAGTTCGTCTGGCCGAAGGACGTGACTGGCACGATGACCCTGAGCCGCGCCGGACAGCACGCCCGAGACTTCCTCGGCATTGACACCGACGTGCCGGATAGCGGCTGGCACGGCATCTGTCCGTTGCGCCAAGGTGTAATCGCGCGCGTCACAGAGATAATGCTCTAGACGCGACCGCATCGGTGACCTGGAATGCCCAAGACTATCTATTGCTGGCGTTGCCGAATGGATCTCCCTATGCTCACAGAGGAGGAGTGGGCAACCATTTCGCCGCATTTGAGCGACTCGATCGAGCAAATCAAGCGCTATCGCATCGAGCACGGCTGCTCATTGCAGGAGGCCACGCAAAAGGGCCTTGGCAACGCCTTGGGCGTCTATGAGAGCCTGACTGGATTCAAAGGACGAACTCCAACGCACTCTGGCATCACAGGCTGAGCATCTATGGCCCGCCATGCCATGCCTGCGGCAAGCCGCTTCGTACTCCTCAGGCTCGCTATTGCGCGATGTGTAGCGCACCTGCCTTACCTAACGCGACGTCAGGCGCCTGATCCACCTTGTTGCCCTTTGTCAAGGTGCGATGCTCGGACGCATACCAATCTGCACCGCACAGAAGCCCTCCACGGCTTGCAAGAGGCGCTCGCCGATGCGCTGGCCGCGCGCCACCTGGTCGACGTTCTCGACCACCGCGAATGGTCGTCGTAAGCGTTCGGTCAAACCATCTTGACGTCGACTTGGGCCGCCGCGCTCAGGCGAGCAGCAGATCAGCAGGAGTTGGGTACTTCAGCAATGGAGTGAAGTCCACTTTCCAAATATCCAGCTCGAAGAGGTCTCCTGCTGCGTCCAGGTTCAGAACCGCACGCGGCGCGACGTTGGCGCTCAGCACGAGCCCGCCGAGGCGGGGATACTTCTGTTATTTGCGCTAATAACGCAAGTTCGGTATCCTGACACTGTTTCCATTCCAGCGCCCGCGCGCCCAGGAGCCTGCCGTGAACGGTACCCTTGCCCTCGCTGTTTCAGATGACGTCCACGAGCTCGTGCAGAGCGCCGGTCAAGTCATCCAGCGTCTGCGTCCCGCGGTGCCCGCCAAGACGGGGAGTCGTAGCCGACCGGCAGCGGGTGCGCTCGCGCGAAACGATCTGCGCGACGCGCTCGAACAGGGTGAGCGCCTGAAGAGCTATCTCCTCCACAACGGCGTCCCGCCGGGCGTGCTGGCCACGTTCGAGGCCTGGATGAAGCTCAACGCGGCCGTCGAAGTGGCGCAAATGCCGGCAGCTGCCGCCGCCGCCCAGGAGGATGCCGTCGACGTGGCCTTTGCGGATCCATTCGAGCCACTGACGGCTGCCCAGCTCGGCGGGCGGCTGGGCGGCCTGGTGCCGGAGAGCGTGCGCCTGCGCGAGCGGGCGCACGCGCTGTTCTCGACCCTGCCGCCCGGTCGGGAGCGCGGCCGCGCCTATCCTGCATTCCAGGCTTGGCCCGAAATAGTCGGCGGGCCGCTGCGTCGGACGCTCGAGGCGCTCGGCGAGCCCGACGGAACGGCCGCCTACGGCTTCTTCGCGTCGACGCCGCCGGAACTCGACGGTTTGACGCCGGTAGAGGCGCTTTGCGGCCGGCTGGTGCACCCTCGGACGCTTGCCGCGCACGCCCACGCGCTCTTGAAGGCATCCAGCGACGTTCGGCTCGATGCCGTCACCGGCGCAGCACGCACCTACGCCGCCGATCGGGCGGTATGAGCGTCGCGTCCTTTCGCGCCGATCAGCTGTCGCTCGAGCTGCGAGATCCGCGAGCCTTTCCCTTCGTGCGGTTGTACAAGCGCGTGCGCGCTGGCGGCCCCGGAGGGGATGTGGAGATCTACGCGATATAGGACAATGCAACCGGTCAATGTTCCGACTTGCCCTGGCGCCTCATGAGTGAGAGTGAAGTTTCTCCGTCGGCGTCCCCCTATCGAGGGTCGCAGAAGCACAAGGCCCGCCCTACGGAGGAGCGGAAGGGAACATTGTGTCCAGAGTGGACGCATGCCACACCAGCCGGCGGCTATCGGAACGATCCGTTTGACCATCCGTGGGAGGCGACCGAGGCGCACCGATTGTTCGAGCGCGCCGTGTCTTCCGGAAGCGAACGGCGTCGCTACGCGACTGCTGGCGGAATCGCATTCGAAGCCAAACCGACCGGAGATGGGACGTGGCACGGTTACCCCATACCTTGGGAGACGGTGCCGCCGGAGATCGTTCACCAGTGGATCGAGGACGGAGAAGTCCGCCGCAAGGAGATCAAGAAGTACTGGCAGAAAGACAAGGATGATTTGTATTGGGCCATCGAGGCGCGGACGCCATGAGCGAATTCGAGTGTTTCGGTAATCCCGATCTGTTCGAGATAGCGGCTCGCTGGACGACTGACATGGAGCCGCGGGAGCGGCTGCCAAAGGAGGGCGGTTGGTCTACGGCGGATCTGCGGATTACGGTGGGCCGTCAGGTACTGACCGCGCGTCGGTTCGAAGGGGCCGACAGCAGCTATATCGCCTGGTACCTCTCTCCGCTTCTTGACTGGCTGCTGAGTCAGTGGACCTCGATGTTTCATGAGGAGGTCTACTCTTGGCTTGAGAAGTCTGGCGCGCCTGCGGCCTCTGCCGTCTTTGCGGCATTAGGCCGCTCAATTGCTTCGTACGATGAGACGGAGCGGGAAGAGTATCGAGCCGTCCAAGGCTGGTGGCGGCGACACGCCTTGCGAGCGGCCGACTCGAGTGCGCTATACCCCGATCTGTGTTTTCGCCGGCTAGGCGATGACATCGAAATTTCGTGGGCTGGCAGGCAGCCCGTGCACGCACCCGAAGGTTTTGCACTGACCTCTTCTCCAGGATACGCGACGTTCGAGGTCGCCGCGGTCGCTGGTCCGTTGTGGTGGTTCTTGGACTGGAGCCTTCGCACTGCGCCCGCTATCGCTGAAATGGATCGGGCGGCTCTTGAGGGCCTGCGTGAGCGATTCAAACAGTTAAAGAGAACGCCGCTCAAGGACCTCGAGCTGAAGCATCTAGGTGTTCGAGTGCAAGAGCTGCTCAATGCAGCGAGAGCAGTCGTTGATCTTCGCGACTCGAGTGTGCTCATGAAGGACGTTCCTGCAATTGCGGTGTTGGATCCTGCCGTTCTGATGTTTGGCGGGTTGAATCCTTCCATCGGAACTTCAGACGCCGTGAGGCTTATGCAGTTCTTGGCGAAGAATCGGAATGGGTCGGAAATTGGCGACCTCACCAAGCTAGTTGATGATCGTGGATGGAACCCGTCGCTAGTTCCATATGAAGAGGGATACGAGCTTGCAGAAGAGGTCCGGGATGAATTGGACATTCTGCCGAGTGAGCGCGACGTAAACATTCGGGTCCTTTTGCGGGATCTGCAAATCGGAATCGAGGAGGTAGCGCTCGAAACCGATTCCGTGCGTGGCGTAGCCGTGGCCGGCCCAAATTTCTCGCCAGCGATTTTGGTGAACACGACTCATGGGTTTAACCAGACCCGGGATGGCCGCAATTTCACGTTAGCACATGAGTTCTGCCACATCTTGTTTGATCGGACTAGGGCAAGAAGGCTGTCCCACGTAAGTGGCCCATGGACCTTACTGCGCACCGAACAGCGCGCTAACGCATTCGCTGCGATGTTCCTAGCCTCGCGCACAGCGGTCAAGGCTGTGTTCCACGAATATGGAATCGAGGGCACTCAGGATGCGGCCAAAGCCTTGCAACTTAGTCACTCTTCGTTCGTCGAACATCTGTACAACTTGAGGCTGGTCGACGATGCACAGCGCGAGCAACTGCGTTTGAAAATCTACAACTAGCGGACCCGTTCTTATAAGAGATAGCCTTGTGTTGGAGGGTCGGGCGGCGAGGATGCAGGCTTGCGAGGGTCCCGCGCCGGCTTCGAAGGAGGGTGTGGGAGCTTGCTTGACATGACAGGGGATTGGCACCCGGCCCATTGCCAAAGAGATCATCTTCAGCGACCGGCCAAGGCTGGGACGTTGACGGCGTAGAGTGAACCGGCATATCGAGGCAAGTAGTCGATATGCCACGGTTCATTGAAGGTCAGTACCGGCATCAGGTCACACTGCTGCCCGAGTCGCCGGACGACTTTGTCGCTGACGGCAACGCGGTACGTGTCGTCGACGCATTCGTCGAGGAACTGAACCTGCAAGCCTTGGGCTTCGAGGGGACGCTGCCAGCAGAGAGTGGCCGTCCGTCGTATCACCCGGCCTAGCTGTGGCTAGATCAAATTAGGAACTGATGCCCGATTCGCGGCGGCGTCGTAAGGGTGGTGCGATGACGCGAAAGACTCAACAGTCCCGTCGAGCAATTGTCGCTATCAGATATGTCTGCGCAGAGGGCGTTTCTGGATTCATATCCTTGCCATGCATCGGAACCCGCCTAGGCGTGGAGCGGGCAGCAAACGGTGCTCTTGTCCAGCGAGCGCTGCTTATTTTTCGACTGCGAACGCTGCAGCCGTTTCAGCGGGTCGGTGGATTGGACCATCAACGTCCAATGCACAACCGTGCCGAGGGCAAACTTGAACCATAAAGCTGCCCAGTGGGCTAGGTTATGGTTCTAGGCACAAAGTCATTGACTTGCCTAAAGAAGTTGGTGGAGATGAGGAGGATCGAACTCCTGACCTTCGCATTGCGAACGCGACGCTCTCCCAGCTGAGCTACACCCCCAACAGCCCGCAACTATAGCAAATTTCCCGCTTTGCCGAAAATCGCGTTCAGGCGGCGGCCGGGGTGGCCTTGGCCGTCGCGTCCCGGCGCGCGCAGTAGTTGGCCACGTAGTCGGCGTGGGGCGGCAGCTGGGCCACCGTGCGTTCCACGCGGGTGCGGATCTCTTCCAGGAAGCCGTTGAGCTCGCGATCGTCCATCAGGTCGGCGACGTGGTGGTGCTGCTGCGGGGTGATGCCCTGGCCCAGCATCACCTGGATCCACGAATTCTCGGCGAAGAGCTCGTTGCCGGCGCGGAAGACGCGGCCCGTCTCGCGGAACAGGGCTATGCGGTGCTTGAGCGTGTCGGGCACGTCCATCGTGCGGCACTGGTTCCAGAAGTCGCTGTCGGCGCGGTGGGTGACCTTGTAGTGCAGGATGATGAAGTC
>FTIR01003240.1_pt1 | contig 26320 bp, 27 predicted proteins | sample 1658041 | NCBI WGS metagenome assembly FTIR01 (sample SAMEA3914793, study PRJEB12502) | metagenome | biome: forest; material: soil | place: Canada | collected 2011-07-03 | depth 0.3 m | reverse complement strand
GACAGCTTCACCTACACCGCCACCAACGCCGCTGGAACGTCGGCCCCAGGAACAGTCTCCATCACGGTCAATCCCGCCCCGCCGGTCGCCAATGCGACCAGCGCGGGCGTCGCCATGAACTCATCCAACACTCCAATCAGCCTGAACCTTTCCGGCGGCGCCGCCTCCAGCGTCACCGTCACGACCCAGGCGGCCCACGGCACTGCCACGGCTAGCGGGGCGACCATCTCCTACACGCCGGTCGCGTCCTATTCAGGGGCCGATAGCTTCCAGTACACAGCGACCAACGCCACGGCCACATCCGCGCCGGCGACGGTCGGCATAACCGTCAACTCGACCAATCACCCGCCGGTGGCCAATCCCGATAGCTTCACGATCACCAAGCTTCACACCCAGGGTCAGAGCTATTGCCCGACGGGAACGGTCAATGTCACCGCCAACGACACCGATCCAGACGGCAACGCCTTGACGCTGACCAGCACGACCGCGGCGGCCCATGGGACCACTGCCGTCGTCAACGCCTCGACGGCTCAATACAACTCCACCCAGTGCACGACCGGCACGCTCTCGACGACCGAAACGTTCACCTACACCATCTCTGACGGCCACGGAGGAACCGCCACGGGCACCGTGACCGTCACCATCGATGTCGAAACCAACGGCTAGGCGCTCTCCATGAACCCTCTTTCGTCCCAGCCTGGCCGCCGTTGCTGGCCCCTGGCGCTCGCGGCCCTCGCGGCGACTACTGTCGCCAGCGCGGCCCAAGCGCAGGCGCAATCCTGCCCGCCCGATCTCTCCAGCCTCGTCGGCCAGATCCAGACCAGCGATCTGCAGCAGATGCTGACGAAGTCGATCGACACGGTGGTCGCCGACGCTGGTGGGCTCACCCAGGCGATCACCAACGCCAACGCGGCCCTGGCGCGGGTCACCGCCACCCAGGCCAATCTTGGCAATGCTGAGACCGACGCCACCCGGCAATATGTGAACGACGAGGTCGTCGTGTTCACGGCGCGCCTGAACGCCCTGACCTGCCGCCAGGGCGGTTGACGGCGTCGCCTCGTCCATGTCCAGCCATGCGCCCGATTGGCTAAATAGGGTCGTTCGCGCCGGCCTTGGCGCTGGCGCCCTCATGTGCGGCCTAAGCCTCGCCTTCAGCGTGGCCTTTGGCCAGATCAGTGGCGTCCGACCATCCACGCACAGCCTCACCGAAGTCAGCTCGGCCCAGTCAGGCGGTCCCGCGACAGGTCGGTGGGACTCCGCGGCCGCACCGCAGGATAGCCTGGCGGCTTTCGTCGGCGCGCAAAGCCGCCGTCTCCTGGAGGAACAAGGCTCTCCGCTAGCGGCGACGGATCGAACCCCGCTCGGTTCAACCGCCACAGCCAGGCTGACTGAGCAGGAGGTTAGCGCGATAGCCGGGCGGTGCGCGTCCTCGGCGCCCGCCTCCGCCCTGATCTCTATCGTCCGCGTCGAAAGCGGCTTTGCGCCGCTCGCCATCCGCGTCAACGGGTCCCGGCCGCGTGTGCTTTACGCAAAAAGCGCCGAGACCGCGGCTGAACTCGCCGAAACCATGATCGTCCAAGGGCGCAACATCGACCTGGGCTTGGCCCAGATCAACAGCGGCAACCTCTCCGCCCTGGGCCTGTCCGCTCGGGACGCTTTCGACCCCTGCCGCAATCTGGCCGCTGCGGCGGAGATCCTCAATCGCGGTTACGCGCGCGCCTTGAAGGTCAACCACGCCAATCGGCCGATCCTGCAGATGGCCTATTCCATCTACAATACCGGCAATGCCGACCGCGGCCTCAACAACGGCTATGTGGCCAAGGTCGAGGCGGCCCGCCCGCGTGAGCGTCAATAGCCGCACCGGCCTATTGTAGAGCCGACTGCCCGAGTTGCGACACGCCGGACAAAAGCCCCGCCATCAGCAGGCCGATCAGACCGCCAAGACCGACGATCAGCGCCGGCCCCAGCACGCGGCCCGCCGCTTCGATACGGCGGATGGCGGCGTCCTCCTCGATCTTGCCGGCGCGGGCCAACATGGGGCCAAGGGCGCCCGAGGCCTCACCGACCGCCGCCAGGCGAATGATAGCGTCCGGGAACGGCGTGACTCGGCCAAGGGCGCTGGACAACACCTCGCCTTGACGGACGGCCTGGGCGACGGGCTCCAGCCTGGCCCGCGCGGTTCCGGAGCGAACCGAACGGATCGACAGGCGCAGGGCGTCGCTCATCGGCGCGCCGGCGGCGAGCATATTGCCCAGGGCGATGGCGAAGCCGCCGAAGACCAGCCCGCTCGCCGTGCGCCGAGCCGGCCCGTCCAGCAGCAGCCGTTCCGATGGCGCCGTCAGCGCGCCGGCGGCGCCAAGACCGATCAGGCCGAGGCCCAGCACGGCCACTGAGCCGGTGAGGAGCCAAAGGTTGGCGCGCAGGAAGCCGCTGGCCCCGATCATGATCCGCAAGGTTAGGGGCGGCGTCGCGCCCGCGTCCTCGACCAGCGGCGCGAGCGACGGCACGACAAACAGCAGGATGACCCCGATGGCCACCACGGTGCTGGCGAAGACAAAGGCGGGGTAGCTGAGGGTCGAGACCATCTGGTCGCGCAGACGGATGCGCGAGGCGAGCATGTCAGCCCCGCGCTGCAATCCGCCCGGCAGGTCTCCAGCCGCCTCACCGGCGGCGATCAACGCGCCAACGAAGGCGTGATCCTTGCCCAGATACCGGCTGAAGGCCTGGTCGAGCGCGCCGCCGCCGCTGATCTCCTGGCTCAAGGTCTTTGCGAGCACGCGCACGGCTGGCCGGCCGCCCTTCGCCCCGAGGATCGACAGGGCGCCGCGCATGTCCGCTCCGGCGCCCAAGAGCGCCGCCAGATCAGCCAGGAAATCGGCGGTCTCGCGTTCGCTTAAACCGCGTGCGGCATTTGAGCCGTCCATGGCGGCTGCCGATGAATTACGATGACCTGGCCGGATGCGGATCGGCGACAGGCCGTCGCGTTTCAGGCGTTCGAACGCCGCAGCATCGCCGCGCGCGGCGACCTGCCCCTTGACGCGCCGACCGGTGGCGTCGACCGCCAGATAATCAAACGGGATCTCGTCCTCAGACATCGACGGCGGCCATCACTTCTTCGATCGTGGTCAGGCCCTCAATGGCCTTTTCCGCGCCATCGGCGGCCATGGTCTTCAGGCCAGATCGGCGAGCGATGGCCATCATCTCGGCCCGGCCGCCGCGATCAGCGATACAGCGCAGAAGTGGCTCGTCAGACAAGAAGGCCTCGCCGATCGCCACTCGTCCACGAAATCCAAGCTGCTTGCAGTGTTGGCAGCCAACCGATTCAAAGACCTGGACTGGCAGTTCAAGCCCGCTAGCCATCGCAAAACGGATCTCGGCCTCATTTGGCGCCCGCTGGCGGCGGCAATCCACACAAAGGCGGCGCACCAGGCGCTGGGCCGCCGCACCGCGAAACCCCGCCGCCAGTTGATAGGGCTCAACGCCCATATCCTGTAGACGCGGCGACACGGCGAGGGCGTCATTGGCGTGGACCGAGGCCAGCACAAGGTGGCCGGTCATCGCCGCCTGCACAGCCACGGCGGCGGTCTCTGGGTCGCGGATTTCGCCAACCAGGATCACGTCCGGGTCTTGACGCAGGAACGATCGCAGGGCCTTGGCGAAGGTCAGGCCCAACTGAGGCGCGACCTGGGTCTGGGCCACGTGGTCGAAGTGGAATTCGACGGGATCTTCGATGCTCAGCACCTTTTTGGGCGAGCCAGCGAAGGTCTGCAAAAGCGCGTAGAGGGTGGTGGTCTTGCCGCTGCCGGTCGGCCCGGTCACCAGAAACATGCCATGGGGCGCCCTAGCCGCCCGCCGCAGCACGTTCACGACCGGTGGGCTAAGGCTCAGCCCGTCCAGATCCAGGGGCACACTGGTGCGGTCGAGAATGCGCAGCACGGCTGATTCGCCAAACACGGTCGGCGAGGTGGCGACGCGCACATCGACCTGTCTGCCGGCGATGATGAAGGTGGTGCGCCCATCCTGGGGCAAGCGTCGCTCGCCCAGATCGAGATTCGCGATGACCTTGACCCGGCTCACCGCCGGCGCGGCGAGATCGGCCGAGACTGTCTGGTGATCGACCAGCCGCCCGTCGACCCGAAGACGGATCTTCATGTCGTGGCGACGTGGTTCGAAATGAATATCGGAAGCGCCGGCGGCGATCGCGGCCTCAAAGGCGAAGGCCACCAGCCGCGCCCCCGCCCCGGCCGCCGTGCCGTCGGCGACCTGATCGATCTCGCGCTCAAGCCGGCGCTCGTCTGGAGCCACCTCGTCGGCGCCGATTTCAACAAAGGCTTGATCGAAGGCCCGGATCCAGTCGGCGGGTCTGGCCGCCATCACCGCGATCTTGCGCCCGGTGGCGAAAACCAGGCCCGACAAGGCCTCGTCATCGAGCGGATCGCAGGCCGCGCAGGTCAAGATCCCTTGCGCATCCTCGATTGGCGCAATCCGCGCGCGCCGCAGAAATTCGACGGTCATACCGAGGGCCTTGGGATCAACGCCGATCGGGCGGCTTACCGGATCCCAGATCTCGCAACCGCAGGCTTTCGCGTAGGCCTTGGCCAGATCCTCATCGGAGAGGGCGCCCAGTTGGTTGAGAACCTGCTCGACCGGCTGACCGGTCCGGCTGGAAATCAGCTGCGCTCGGCCGACGACGGATGGATCAACCAGGGCGCGCGCCAAGAGGTCCGCCAGCAGATCGGCCCGGCGCTCGCGTGGGGACAAGGACGGCGCCATGTTCAAGCCAGCCCCGGCCAGAGCTGCATCTCCCGTACGACGCCCAAAGTCCAGCCGGCGAGCGCCAAGGCCGGGCCGAAGGCGAGCCGACCGTTCACTGGGCGTACCAAGGCCATGGCGATCAGCCCAAGGCTGGCGGCCAAGGCGATCACCCAGGGTGTCTTCACGCCCAGCCACAGTCCCAAGACCGTCATTAGTTTGACGTCGCCAAATCCGAGGCCCGAACGTCCGCGAAAATGCAGATGACCGCGGCGCACCGCCTCAAGCACGATGAAGGCGAGGCTGGCCGCAATCAGCCCTTCCACAAGCCTTGCCCGCGAGTCCGTGGCCGCAAGAGCGGCGCAAAGAGCTGTGGCGATCAAAGTCAGGGCGTTGGGCAAGCGTTGGGTCTTGGCGTCAACGACAGCGCTAGCCAGCAGGATCAGACCAAGGGTCGCGACGCCGACAGCCCGTATGGGCGACGATATCAAGCAGGACAGCATTACAATTCCGGCTCCAGCGACTTCGCCAACCAGATGGATAGGATCAATCTTGCCGCCACACCGGCCACAGGCGCCGCCGAGCCAGGCGAACGACAGGACTGGAACTGACTGAAAATAGCTCAGGCCAGCGCCGCAATGATCGCAGCTGGACCGTCCGAAGATGGCCTGTTCCTGCCGCGTAGATCTCAAGGCCGCGGTGGTGACAAAGCTGCCAAGACAGGCCCCGATCAGGCTGGCGAGGACGACGAGAGAGATCATTGGGTGGGCACACGCAGGTCGCGGTCGATGCCCGACCCGCCCGGCTTGCCGTCGGCGCCCAGGCTCTGGACATAGAAATGCTCGCCGTCAGGCGCGAGCTTGAAGATCAGCGGATGGTTCCACGGATCATTGAGGGCCTTGGTGTCGCGGATATAGGGTCCCGACCAGCCATCAGCCGCGGACGGTTCGGTGACCAAGGCGGACAAGCCTTCCTGTTGGGTGGGATATCGGCCGACGTCGGAGTGGAACAGCTCGACGGCGGCGGCCATGGTTTCCAGCTGTAGGCCGGCCGCTTTGGAGCGGGCGCGGCCAAGCTGGCCCATCAGGCTGGGCGTCAGGACCGCAGCGATCAGACAGATGATGCCGATCACCACCAGCATCTCAGTCAAGGTGTAGCCGTCCTCGGCCCCCTCGCCGCCAAGCTGGCAGGCTATCCGACGGCGAACAGAGCGGCGCATCGATCCCCCATTTCATTGCCTCGATAAAGCCGGCGCTCGACCACGGCCGCCGGGTGCAGAGGATCGCCGGTGAAGCGCACGGTCCGATCATCGGTCCAACCGCCTGACGTCACCCGAATGCGCCAGACCTCGCCGCTCCGGGCGATCACCGCGCCAGGCGTTGGCGCCGCATAGGCCATTTTCGGCGCCGCCTTGGCGCTTCCATAGATCGAAACCACAGATCGGGCGCAGGCTCGCCACACCGGCGAAGCGTCCGCGTTCTCCAGAGCCAGTCCCACGGCCCGATCGGCGGCCAGGGTCTGCAACCGCCGATGCAGATCTCGGGCGTCGGATACACCAAGCTTGGTCAGCGTAGCGGTGTCGAGACTTACGGTCCCCGTCAGGCCAAGCTTGGCGCCCTCAGCTTCGGCGAGCACTTCGGCGGACCCGCTCAATGTGGGAAGGCTCCACCGCAGGCGCACGGCCTTGGGATCGGTGACGACGGTCAAGCCAGCGCGTTCCTGTAAGCCGTCAAGCTGGTATTCGGCCCGGATCTTGGCGGCCTCGGATTGCGCGGCTTTCAGGTCGGTGACCGCCAATCCAGTCAAGGCGCTGGCCACCAGCGCCAAACCCAGGCTGACCATCGTGGCCGCAGGGGTCGCAAACCCCTCGTCAGCGGCGCACTCGCGAGGATCATTGCGCCAGCAGGCCACGGCTCTTGATCTCTTTCATATCGGCCAGCAGATCGGCCATCACCCGCTGAGAACTGGCCGCATCATTGATGATCTTGGCGGTGATCAAGACGATCAGTTCGGTGCGATCCCCATTGTCGCTCTTGTTCTTGAAGAAGTTTCCGATGAAGGGCGCGTCCTTCAGATAGGGCAGTCCCGTATCGCTCTTGCTCTTGCTGCTGCTGATCATGCCGCCGAGTGCGACCACGCCGCCGTTGTCCAAGATCAGGGTCGTCGAGAGCGATCGCTGCTGGATGGTCGGCGAATCGATACCCGAGGTCGTGGTCTCGGCCACTGAACTCACCTGCTGCGAGATATCCAGGACGATGCGATTATCGCCGCTGATCCTTGGCGTGACATTGAGAATGACGCCGGTGCTTTGGTAGTTGACGCTGTTGATCACCGGCGCGCCGGCCGCCGAAGTGCTCTGGCTGGTTTGACTTATCACCGGCACCTGATCGCCCACTTGCAATTGGGCAGGGTGGTTGTCGAGGGCGATGATTTTCGGCGCCGATACCACCTCCACCGCGGTCTTTCCCTTCAGCGCATTGACCGCGACCTGGATATCCTTGGTCAGATAGGTGATGGCGAAACCCGGCGTGCTGGCCGCGATGGCGCCGGCCCCGTAGTTGGAAGCGATGGTCACCGGCGCATTCTTCGAGGCGAACGACCAGTCAACGCCCATCTTGAACTGGTCGGTCAGAGTGACTTCGAGGATCGAGGCTTCGATCAGGACCTGGCCCGGCGCATGATCGATCTCGCCCAATATCCTCTGGATCTGGATCCAACGCGCTTGGGAGGCGGAAAACAGCAGCGTGTTGGACTCGCGATCGACGGCCACGTGAACCGGATCGTCAGGCGTCGAGAGGAAGCTGCCGCCTTGGGCGCCGCCGAGATTGGAATAGGAAACCGAGCTCTGATTGGTCGCGGGCGATGGCGCGCTCCCGAACGAGGCGTTGGTTGCCGAAGGAAAGCCGCCCCCAGCCTGACCCATCCCGCCGCCCGATTGACCAAGTTGAGATTGCGCAAACTGCGCCTGTGACGATGGCGTCGCCCCGGATGCAGCCCCCGAACTGCTGACGCCGTTGAGGGTGTTGGCCAGCGCTTCGGCCGACACGTTCCTCGGATGATAGACCCAGAGCGAGGTGGTCCGCTCCTTGGAGGGGGTGTCGAGCTTGGCGATCCAACGGCCGACTTCGTCAACTGACTGGGTGGTGCGGCCGAAGACGAACAGGCCATTGAGGCGCTTGAGCGGAACAATGGTCACACCGGACACGTGCGACGCTTCAAGCACCCTTTGCAGGTCCTCGGCGACGGTGTTGGCAGGCGCCTGTTCCAGTTCGAAGAAGCGGATCTTGGCGTCCTCCAGGCCGCTGTGATCGACCAGCTTGACCATCTGCACCGCCGATTCCAGCTCACTAGTCGTACCGCCTAGGATCAACAGACCTTGCTTATCGTCGACATAGACCACCAAGTCCTTGGTGCTGATCGCCTGCAGGGCCTTGGCGACCTCGGAGGGCGCCGCATATTGAACGGGCACGGCGACCGTCTCGTAGCCCGCGCCATGCAGGCCGTCCTTGAGCGTGCCGAGACTCGCCGCTTCCTTGGCTTTGGCGCGGGGCTTGAGGTTCAGGCTCTCGCCTTCGCGCACCATGACGATATCGGCGCTCTCCAGCGCCGCTTCGAACGCCTCCAGCAGTTGGACGCCGGTCAGCCTCTGGTCGATGCGAAACGACATCTTGCCGGTGATCGATGGATCGACCGTGTAGGGAACATTGAGCGCCTGGCCAAGGATGGCTTCCGCCACTTGGGAAATATCGGCGTCATGAAAGGCGAAGGTGTAGGTTTCGGCATGGGCGGCCAACTCGCGCGGCGCGGCTTGGCCCGCTCCGCCCATCATCAAAGGGATCGCAAGCGACAGCGCGGTCAAGCCCGATCGCCAGCCCATCGACTTGCAGGCCGCGTCTCTTGGGCCGGCGCGGCGCGGCCAAGCCTGACAAAAGATCAATCGCACCAGATACCCTGACTGTCTCATCGCCCAGCCGGCGCGCCCGACTGGGCTTGGGCCGACCCGTTCGCACCCGATGCCGCATCCCAAAGGCCGACGTCCTTGAAGCCTGTCGCCGTATCCAGCGAAACCTTGGCGCTCTGGACCTCCACCAAGGTCACGCCATCCCGAGCCTGGCCTATCGTCATCCATTGCGCCGGTTTGCCATTGACCGAAACCAGCGCCGCCTTGCGCGTCGGGGTGATCGCCACCCCATCGAGGCGCACCACCACGTCGCTAACGGCGCCAGGACCGGTGGTCAGGGCGAAGAGGGGCGCGGCCAGGATGCGGCCTGTAGCGTCGTCCTGCATGACCGAGGCTCGCGCGAGGACCAGCTGCGGCGCGGCAAGCCGCTGCTCCATCGCAGCTAGATCAGTGAGCACGCGGCTATGGCCGGCTAATATCAGCCAGACCAGCGAGGCGATGACTACGCCCAACGCCGCTGACAGCGGGACTAAAGGCGCGCGGAGATCGAGCAATAGAGGCGTCCGCTGAGTTTGAGGGTGACCGAAGAGGTCTGGGATTTGAGATCGGCCTGGTCGATGAAGATTTCAGGCTGAGCCTTGGCGAGCCCGGCGACCAGCAGCACGGCGGCGTCATAGCGGCCATTGGCCTCAATGGTAAAGGTGATCGGCGTCAGCCCGCCTAAGGCCTCGTCGCCGGCGCCAGGGACCACCACGAGGCTGGCTACGGTCAATCCATTGGCCGAAGCGCCCGACTGCAGCCTTTGTTGCAGCGCCGCCGCCGCCGCCGCTGGCGACTGACGACAGACCGCGCCGGCCGGATGAACTAGGGGACCAGACGCCGTTTGGCCCAGGCGCTCCGCCTCGGCGATCTGGCGACCGATGCCGGCCGATCGAGCAGCGACGCCGGGCGGGCGGGCGACCTGCGACAGAATCAGCCAGAGGGTGATGGCCAGACCAGCGACGATGGTGAAGCCGGTGACCAACCGATGACTCTCGAAGCGCTGGCGCCGGCTCATGGCGGCGCCCCCGCAGACGACGTGGCCGCCGACCCGGTCGGCCCGACACCCCACAGCCACACGCCGGGACGCACCTGCCTGCCTGCCTTGAGCACCGCGCGGCTGCCGGCCACTAAGGGCGCCGCCTCTCCCCTCGCCTCGACTGCGATATAGCCATGCTCCCAATGAAGCGCGTCGATATGAGCGCCAGGCGCCTTGGCTGACACCGCCCAGGCCATATCGCTCAACAGATCCTCCACCGCGTGGCCCGTGACGCCCGCGCCGTCTAAGAGGCGCGCCTCGCGATAGAGACGTGCCTGGGCCTGGGCCTGGAGAAGATTGTTGGTGGCGTGCAATTCAGCCGCCGCCAAACGGTCCTCGGTTTCACCACGGACGTACACTGCCGAGCTGATCGCGGCGCTTAGCAGCAGCGCCGTCACAGCGACGACGCCGGCGATCACGCCAAGCCGGCGCGCCCGACGATTGCGTTCCGCCACCGACAGGAATTGGATCGAGATCGTGCGACCATCGACCTCGACTGCGGTTTCGAAGGTCTCGCCCGCCTCTCGTGCCCGCACATAGCAAGCGGCGTAGCGCGCCGGCCTGCCCAGGCTCCACCCGTCCAACCGGCGCAGGCGATAGACGACATCTGCCAGCGGCAAGGGCGCGCCAACCCGCGCGTCCAGCGCCGCCGCGCGCGCCTGATCCCAGGGCAGACCTGGCGGCGTCGCCAAGGTGCGGACAAACACTTTCGGCGCCTTGACGCGTTCGTCGTCGATCAGGTGCAGATCGGGGGCGGCGTTCATTGGGCCGCCGCCCGGCAATTCTGCCTGATCGGATCGAAGGCGCAGGTCACGGGTTGCTCGCGCCACAGCCTGGCGATCACAATAGGAACCTCATTGGCCCCGGAGCCGTCCAAGATCAGCACCGAACGCAGGTCTTCGGGATCCTTGCTCGCAGGTGGCCAGACTCTGGCGAGGGTCTGCGTTCCGGCATAGGCGAACCGGGCCGAACGGACGCCCGGCAGGATCGCCACCTCGGTCTCACGGCCCTTCACAACGCTCAAACGCTCGCCAAGGCCGCCACTGTCCAACGATGCGCTGCAAGGCGAAGCGTCAGCGCAGGTGAAACTGAGGCGTCGACCGTCAGCGCGCAATCCACCGGCATCGGACGATTGGAAGGGACCTTGGCCCGCGAAAAGCCGAGAGAGCACCTGCTCGGCGCCGCCAAGGCTGTGCCCGTCAGCCAGATGGCGCGTGGCGGCGGCTTGGTTGAGGCCGATCACGCGCACGCCGGCGGTCAGCCCGCCAATCGCCAGGCCGATCATTGCCAGGGCGGCCAAGGTCTCGGCCAAGGTGTAGCCGTCCTGATTCATGAGGCCGCGGCCTGCGACGGGCAAAGCTCGGTCGTGGACAAGGCGTAGCGCCGCTTGCTCGTCACTGAACGAGCGTCAGCCTGACGCTCGCAAACACGCACGGAGGCGACCGGCGTTGCGACCACGGCCACACGCGTTTCGATACGCCAATCAAAGCCGGCCAACCGGCCGCCTGCTGAGCCCAAATGGTGTGGGGCCGTCGCCAAGAGGCCGCGCAAAAGGGCGACGGCATGGCGGGTTTCGCTCGCCCGCGCGCTGGCGCGCCGCGCAGTCTCGGCCGCGCCAAGAGCCAGAACGATGGTGGTCGCGAGAATCATCAAGGCGACGAGGGCGTCGATCGCGGCGAAGCCATCGCTCGATGTGTCCGCCGGCACAGCCCGTGGAATGCTGGGCGCGCAAGCACGGCTTTTCTGGGCGGCGCGCGCCGTCCGTCCCGATCCGAGCACACCCACGCCCCCAAAACCCACAAGCCGACATATCGCCCGCAGACCTCTTAACATATAGCGTGAGCTACACAATTGACGGGACCGGCGAGCTTTGGATTCGCGTATAATTTCAGATTCCGAAGCGACGCCTCTGGACGGTTCGTTAGTCGCGGCCAGAAGTCAGCGGCGCAAACAGCGCCAAGCCGCCGCCTGGATCGCCTCGATCCTGTTTCACGTTCTGCTGTTCGTTCTCTGCTTCAGTTCGCTAAGGGGCGCGGCGGTCTCAGGCGGCGTTGGGACCGATACGGGCGTGCCCCAGGCCTATTGGGTTTCTCTCGCCGGCCTGCATGGTGGCGTCGCGTCCAGTTCGGCGTCATCGCAAGCCGAGCTGAATACGATCTTCCAGCGTATCCGCGACCAACAATCGCAGATCCAATCCGACCCGCAGACGCCGGCGCCAAAGGCCAGCCTCGACAAACTGTTCGACGCCATCGATCAGCAGCGCAGCGCGCGGGACCGCACACAGATCGACGCCGGCCAGGGTCGCGGCGACAGCCAGCTTGACCGTGGAGGATCCGGCTCGGCCATCGACGGGACCCAGGCCAAGCAGCCGGAAAAGCAGGGCCAGACGGGCGCAGCGCAGAACGTCCGCGGACCGGGGAGCGCTGCGTCCACTGGCGACGGTCTATGGGGTCAGATCGCGCCCTGCTGGGGCCGCCTACCCCAAGTGGCGACGGTTCCCGTCACCCTGGAGATCACCCTGAACACCAAGGGCCAGATCGCCACGCCGCCGAAGATCATCAGGCCAGGCAAAACAACGCCTAGTGATGAGCGGCTGATTTCAGAAGCGCGCGCGCTGGCGGCCGTGAGCGCCTGTATGCCGTACCATGTTGATGGAGTCGGGCCGAAGGGGTGGGTGTTTCGGGTGGATTTCGCAAAGCGGTAGAAGCATCTTTGCTGCGCGGCGTCAGGGCTCTGCCTAATGGATGCGCATATGAGGGCCGCCATTGAGGAAGGCGGCTCCGACACTGTTCCTGAGATCATCGCCAGCATTCACAGGGGTCTGTTCCGGCCGCACGCGTCGCCGCTAGCGCTCCTGCTCGCCGCCGCATCGACCGGCGCCGCCGCCGTAGCCTGGGCAAAGACGGTCGGCTTCTTTGGAACGCGATTCGGTCTCCGCAAGATGGACGGTGAGCGCCGCTGGAACACTAGTCAGCTTCACAAAGCCGAAGAGGCCCACAAAGCCGATGTCCGCGCCACCGTTGCGAAGGCCATGGACGACCTGAACCATCTGGACACCCAAGGTCGGCAGCCGGCTCACGATGCCTTCCTCCTGGGGCGCGCAGCGGCGCTCGACGTGGCCCGTGCGCGGGAGTCGGAACGCGCTATAAATAGGACCCACAGCGCCTTACTGGTGGTGTACGGTAAGCCATCGACACGAGTTCGCCAGCTGGCCGGCTGTTCTTCACGATGGCGTGGATGAGGGGACGTGGCTGCGATGGGAGCGAGTGGAGTGGAGACCGACCAGCACAACGCTCCTTCAGATCGATCAATTTCTGGGCTTCTCGGCCAAGGACGCCTTCCCCGAGGGCGTGAGGCAGGCGGTAGTCCATGGCTCTCAGCGGACGTGTAGATCCCCTAGCGGGCCGGCTCTCGCCGGTAGCGCTTGAGTCGCACGGTATCAGGTGTTCGCCATCCAGTGGCCTTCGGGCCCCACACGGCTGCCCCCTCATGGGCGACTAAGTTCAGCTTTGATTCGAAAAAATGCCGACCGATCGACGCGATCGACGTTCATCAGGTGCTCCAGGACAGCCAACTGCCCGCACTGGAGCCGCCGAGCGAGACGTATTAAGGAATGCCTGTCGGTCACCTGACCGAGAGCCAGAATGGCCGCATCTACGAGGCGGTACGGCATCAAGAACATAGCGGCAAACGCATTGGCCCGCCGTTCAACTGCCTCAGGTGCCCATGGGGTGCTGGAGTGGGTAATCGTCCGTGCGGAACCGCGATCCGACAGGATGTGCGCGAGTTCATGGGCTATGGTGAAACGGCGTCCTGGATTGCTTCTGTTCCATTTCGCCTGACTATTCACAACTATGGTGGGGCTCAGGCCCGGTCCGGCGATTGCAACGCCCCGGAGACTCTGATCCTCGACCTCGACGTCTCTTATGGTCACACCCAACGCCAAAAGCACTTCTTCGAGGTCAAACGATCGATCCGTACGCCTCGTCAACTTGAGTCGATCAAGCGTCTCAAGGGTCTCTAGGGCCAACTCGTAGCCCTCCTCATGCGCCCGATCTCGAGTCGGCGGCGGTCGATCAGCCGTTAGCTCAAGTAGCCGGTCTGGCTCCGGGTTGTTCGTTCGGGCCGAGTCGAGGACCGAGAGGAGGGTGACGGCGTCGCTTTCCGACAATTCGGGAGTGAGTGTCCCAAACATCGCAACCTCTGGCGCAAGAGGGTGGAGAACGCCAAACCGCATCACTTGAGGAGCCAAGTTCTGTCGCTTGTCGTGGAGAAGCTTCGCTAAACGGGGTCCCATAAACCAGCTCTCGGCCTCGAGTCGCTCGTTCTCGGTCGCCTGGACGCTCGACGGGATGAAATCGTGACGGTGCCGGGCGTTCCCCAAGGCATGTCCCCATTCAAGGAACCCGGACAGCGCTTGAGCGACATTGCCGACGTCAACGAGGGCCGCGCCGCGGTTGAACTGAAACTCAAGGCCGGAAGGAGCGCCTACAGTTGGACCAGGATCGTAGCTGATCTCCATCAGGTCGCTCTGCCGGCGGAACCATACGTTGGGAAACACTCCTCCCGCAGCAGCCGACCAGATAGAGTGACGTTGCCTCCATGCCTGCATTTCCGTCCGCAACTGTCCGGCCGTCTCGCTTTCATCGTCTAACAAGACGCGCTCGCCTTGCTCGAATGCGACGACAAGGTTTTCGTGGTCGCCGATCGACGCGGGCGGCCATTGCTCATGGAAGAGTGGCGACCAAACCCGCTCCAGCCATTGGAGGAGAGGAGCGAGGTACCAACGCACCTCGTCGCGCATTTCGCCATTCGGGCGCGAATGCCTTGTGAGAGAGCGACCGCGAACAATCAGCCGCCACTCGCCATAGGACCAAGCGTAGGCCTCAGGGCCGCTGCAGCCGTCGGGATCCTCGATCATTCGCGCTTGAATTGCGAACGAGCGCGGCTCGCCAAAGGTGGACCAAGCCATCATGCATCGAGCTCTTTCGTTAGCTCTTCCGATGAGAAGAGCTTCTTGATCTGTCGTCTCGTGACCTTGCCGCTTGCGATCATGGCTTCTCTTACCGTCTCAGGCACCTCAGACCAAGGCACCGGGTAGCCGTGCCAAACGTCGCCGCCGGTCAGCTGAGCAGCAAAGGCCATTCCATCTTTGGAGCCGAAGCGCGCTCCACCCGGCGGATGCTCCACACTTGCGTCGAGTAATTTCTGGGCTTGTGTGTGCGACCAACTGGGGCATTGGGTAGCGTCCGGATCAAATGGTTGCATCCAGTTCTTGTGCTTTGGGTTTCGCACGTACCGCAAACGGAGCTCCGCTAAAAGTCGTGTCCCGGGGCTTGGTGACAAACCGTCATTTCATCTCAGCCAGCGTCGCGAAGCTGGCCAATCGGCAAGCTACGTTTGTTTATACCATGAGCCTCTATACCGACAGGCAGCCTCTCTGTGCGATGGGTAATCGGTAAGCCAGATTCCAGCGCCATCGCCTCGGGGGGCACCCAACGGCGAGCTACGCTCGGTTCGCGGTTGCGTTTCCGGCCAACGAACTGAGTCTTCGTCGGGGCGACGCTGCCAAGCTCCTTGGCGTCAACCGACCCATCCCTCACCAAGATCGGTATGGTTTGCCGCGCTACGCATCGCGCCGCCCCACCGGCAGGCTCGCTCAAGGCGAATGCAGAACGACCAACCGGCACCAAGGTCGCACTTGGCGGAGAAGTGCGACATTCCATATTTGGTAGTAGCGGCGCACGACCGCCACAACCATTAGGCGGCACCGTTAACCCACTCCTGTGGATAAGTGTGTATTGTCAAGCTAAGGCGGGGGTCTTGGCCAATGAACACGCTCCACTATGGTGATAACCTTGAGGTGCTCGCACGGCTCCCGTCGAGTTCGGTTGACCTAATTTATCTCGACCCACCATTCAATTCCAAAGCCCAATATAACGCCATTTTTAAAACCCCAACCGGAAAAGCAGCACACAGTCAGGCTGAAGCTTTTCTAGACACTTGGACTTGGGGTCCAGAGGCGGCGAGGGCCTTTGATCAGGTTCTTGGGAGCGGCTCCGGCGCAGGTCGCATCCTAAAGGCGCTTCGTGATTGCCTAGGCGAATCTGATCTGATGGCATATTTGGCGATGATGGCGACCAGACTCGCGGACCTCCATCGCGTCCTGAAGCCCACTGGTAGCCTCTACCTTCATTGCGACCAAACAGCCGGTCACTATCTTAAAATATTGCTCGACGGCGTATTCGGCGTTCGAGCATTCAAAAATGAAATCACATGGAAAAGAAGCACAAGTCACGGCAACGTCGGAAAAAACTACGGAAGCTTGACTGACAGTATATATTTCTACACCAAGAGCGACAGATACACTTGGAATCAGCAATTTACGGCTCTATCAACCGGGTACATAACTTCAAAATTCACGAATGTCGATCCTGACGGTCGCCGGTGGCAATCCGTCTCGCTTCGGAACCCTAGCGTACGGCGCAACTTACAGTTTCCGTTTTCAGCTTCTGACGGCGTCACGTACATGCCCCACCCCAACGGCTGGGCCGTGGGCTTGGAACGGCTGCAACTGTATGACCGCGAAGGACGCCTCCATTTTCCGACGAAAGTCGACGGGAAACTTCGCCTCAGGCAATACTTGGACGAGCGACCTGGCACCCGCTTGCAGAACCTATGGGATGATATTCCGGCCATCAACTCTCAAGCACAGGAGCGGCTCGGATACCCCACTCAGAAGCCATTGGCGCTTTTAGAACGCATAGTTCTGACATCCTCGAACCCCGGCGACGTCATTCTTGACCCTTTTTGCGGATGCGGCACTACGATCCATGCGGCCCAATCGCTGGCGCGGTCATGGGTGGGAATCGACATCACGCACTACGCAGTTTCGGTTATCGAAGACCGGCTCAAACGGCACTTCCCGGATGCGCTGTTCGAAGTTCAAGGCCGTCCGCTTGATATTGACGGAGTCCGTGACCTAGCCAAGCGGAACAAATACCAATTCCAATGGTGGGCCAACTGGATGTTGGGCGCCCAAGCTTATCGAGAGAAGAAGGGTCCCGATGGGGGGATTGACGGTCTAATTTATTTTCACAACGGCCCGAGCAAGACTGGAACGATCGTGATTTCCGTGAAGGGTGGCGAGAACCTGAACCCGGATATGGTTCGGAGCCTCGGCCATGTCGTTGAACGCGAACATGCCGATCTCGGTGTCTTGGTGACGCTCGCAGAGCCGACAGCTGGCATGCGCCGCGAAGCGTCGGCGTCGCCGCTCATCGGAACACCATTGCTCAAACGTCAAAAGCTTCAAATCGTCACGGCCCAGGAATTGCTCGAAGGCGGCGGCAAGTTGGACCTTCCTGAACCAATTCAGCCCGAGGCCCCGCCCGACTACAAGCGTAGGCAAAAGAAAGCGGCCCAGCGAGATCTGCGGCAGCTTGCGCTACCGTTCACGTTCGAAGGTAACCTTGATCGCGGCGTGGCAGATGAAGGCCGGCTGTTCGTCGACCCGCGCGTACGCATCCGCAAATAGTTGCCCCCTACCACCGCCCCATCCGCCCGGATTCGTGGTAGTTGCTGCGGTCTGGGCTTGGGAAGATCGTGAACGTCTTGTAGCTCAGCCCACCCTCGCTCTTCTAGAGCAGAAGCATGGTCTGAATGCCGCCCTTGTCGAATTCGACGATCGCGGCGTGGGCTCCGGCTTCGACCGGCACACCCACGTTCGGGGTGAAGAGTTGGGCGGCCTGCTCCCCCCAATCGCAATCGTTCGGGTGGCATTTGCCCCAGGCCCGCACGATGAGTTGGCCGCCGTCGGCATGAATGTTGAGCTGGCTGATCCCGCGCGTCGCCGGATCGGCGTTCTTCCACCGGCCTGTGAAATCGGAGACCGCGGCCGACATAAGCAAGGCGATGAACGTGAGCGAGGCCGAACGCTCGTCACGGCGTCAGATCGGCACAGGGCGTCAGCGCTCGGGATCGAGGCCACGGAGTGACTGCGACACCACCCGCGCAATGGCCGCCCGCCGATCCTGCGATTCGGAGGCCGATACCGCCTTGTGCGACACCTTCACTTTATAACCTCGCACTCTGGTCTCTTCGGTCGGGCGCGCGACAAGCCCGTCGAGCGCCATGATCACGTCCCCGGTCAGGAGGAATTCAACCTTGGCGAGGTCGTCCGCACCAAGACGCGCCTTGGCCGCCGCCTCCACCAGCCGCCGTTGCCTCTGATCGGAGGCGATGGCCCAGATTCGCGGGAAGCCGGCGCGGACGCATTTGGCTAGGTTTTGCGCCTCGTATTCGGCCTTTGAGGTGACCGAGATTTCGCAGGCGATCGAGAGACCATCCCGATGGAGGGCGACATCCACCTGGCCGCCGTCGACCGCGTCCTCGATGACAGTCCGGAACCCCCGCTCTTCGGCGAGCCCCTTGATGAGATGTTGCACGTACCGATGCTGCGAGCCGCCCTTGCCAAGCTCCCGTGGTTCGACTGGCCCGCGCGGCCGGGCACGAGGCTCTTGCCGGAGGCGGTCAGGTGGTGGGGGCTCCGCACTGACGTTGGCCTCGGCTATCGTCTCCGGTGGTTCGACTTCGGGTTCATCGATCGGCATGGCAGGCCGCTCGCCTTGGGCGCGGCGCGGCGGCGCGTCTGTTTCGCGTTCGGACGGCACGGAGACCTCGAATCCGACGACATCGGCGAGCGTGCCGCAATACCGTTCCCGGTTTGCCTCAATCACGGCTGCATAGGCCTCCTCACTCAGGAGCGGCTGGCGCTCAAGATATCCAAGAGGAACGGTGATCCGAATGGCCTGCGGCGTCTGGTGCTTGAGCCAGACGGCGAATTCACTTCTCCCGCCGCGCCGGCGCATACCTTCAATAAAGTTGGATGAGGTGTGCATCTCATCGGCCAAGGCGCGCGCGTCTTTAGCGGACACCCCGCCCACGCACTTGAAACTCGTGTTGGTATGAAAGGCCGCGCGTAGCCGCGGTGAGAGCTGATCCAAATTCTGGTGGGCGAGCGTGAACCCGACCATGTATTTACGGGCTTGGTTGAGGACCGTCTCGACGGAGTCGTCGAAATACTCCTGCGCCTCGTCCACATAGACAAAGGTCGGGGTGCGTTCGTCCTCGTCCAGGGTGGAGCGCTCCAGGGCGGCCTGGGCGAGCATGGCGATGAAGAAGCGGCCGAACAGTGCGCTGCCATCAGCCTTGAGCAGATCTTTGGCGGTCGAGACAAGCACAATCTTGCCATCGTTCAAGGCCTCGAACAGGTCGAGCTTGTTGCGCTCTTGCGCGAACATCCGCTCGAAGGCCGGCGTCGACAGCACGCCCCACAGGCGTTTCAAAATCTGCTTCTTGGTGGCGGCGAATGAGGGGTGGAAGAACTCGGTCTGGTAGAAGTAGCGGGCCGAACCATCGAGTTCGGCCATGTGCCGCCTGAACGGCCTGCCGTCTTCCATGATCTGCATGAGGGTGTGGATGGTAGCGCCGGGAATCGTGACCATGAGCCGGGCCAAATACCGGAAGATCACGCCTTGCTTCTGCGTCAGCTCCGCGCCAAGCATGGCGCCGAAGAACACTTCGTATAGCTCGATCACCCCGTTCAACACCCGCTCGCGATCGATCGGGCGGTATTCCCGCACACGGTCGAGGTGCGCGTCGAAGAGGTTCAGGGCCGCCGGAAATTCGACGTCTGCCGGGTCGATGAGAACCAGACGGTCGGCGAGGCTGCCCTGTGCGCCAGGATCAAAGAGATCAAGGCGCACCAACTTATTGATCAGGTCGCCCTGGCTGTCGATCACGACCACCGAACGCCTCTCGTGCCTCGCCTTCACCAGATCGGCATGGATCATTCGTTGCATGAGCTGGGTTTTCCCATGCCCGGTGCCGCCGACAATATGGCAATGCTCAAACCGGGCGTGCTCGGGGAGGTGGAACGGAACTAGAATCTGCAGCACATCAGCGAACGGCGTGCCGACCAGATATAGCTCGACGAGCTCCGCCGTGGATTTCAGCTTCTGACGCGTCGGTAGGGTGAGGTTTCTGAGGTGGGGCCGTATGTCGGACTCCGGAGACAACCCGCTGGCCGCCATCAGATTGCGTTCAAGCACCTGACGCGCGCGGCAGAACAGTTCGCGGTTCAGACTCCCGCTTCCGTAAGCGGCGAACATGTGACTCTCGATCACATGGGCCGGCCTCTCGAGAAGTTCGACGAGAGTCAACTCAAATAGCGCCGCGCCCTCAGGCGCTTGGCCGACGCAGATCTCAGGCAGCGCGCCGATAACGACGCTGAAGACTCCACGCAGCACGCGGCTGAATTCCGTAAGCGTGCCCGCAAAATCAGCCGCCCATCGCCGCCGCCGCGCCAACATCTGCCGAAGGCGGATCGCTTTGAGCGGATCGGCCGCGATCGCGTCCCAGTCCACCTCCAAGGGGCCGATATCCTCCCAGACCAGCAGTTCGGTCGTAGCCTGCGTCAGGGCTTCGATGATCGCCGGAGCCGGCGGCCGTTCCGCATCTCTCAGCGCGCCTTGCACGATCTCTCCCGCGATCTCGTCAAGGTCGCGACGCGCCAACGGCGATCGCCGCCAAAGGGCTTCCGTTCTCTTCCACGCGCGATGCGTTTCGCGAAATTCGCCACGCCGACCAGGGCCGAACAGGAAGCTGGCGAGGTTTGAATTGAGCATGGCGCTAGAGGTCCACCACCTCGTCGCCGTCAAAACGAGCCGCGGCGGTCAAAACCAGGCTGAAGGAGCGCGCGGCTTCTCTGACTTGGTCTTCCAATGAAAGCATTTCGAGGATGTCGGCGCATTCCACGCGCTTGCCCTCGATCAGGTCACGCACATTGACGGTGAGATTAGCGGCCTTGAACGTCAGGCGAAACGCCATGCCGAGCAGCCCGCGACCGCGCTCGGCGACCTCGAGCCGCTGATAGAGCGGCGTGCCCGCAAGGCCATAGGTGGTGATATCGGCTTTTTCGCCCTCGGTCAGATCCGCGCGCACGTCGAGCCTGTAGATGACCCGGTCGCCGAACAACCCCGGCCGATGGCTTCGGTGCAAGAGCAGTTTCATCCCAAGGATCCGGTTTTGGAGAGTGCGGTAGCTGGGGCCGCCCGGTGACGAGCAGCCCGCCTTCCGCCTCAGCCTTTCACCTGTTGCGTGAGGTTGGTTTCGAACCCGTCGGGCGCCGGCCAGCGGCCGAAGTCGGCTCGGCTGATGACCCGTCCATCCGAGGTCAGGACGCTTTCGACCTCGGGTCGGGTCACGTCCGAAAGCCGGGCGCTCGACGGCACCTCGTGGAATTCGCCGTCGATGATGATGGGTCTACGTTGGGCCATGATCAGCTCCTTTCAGGGCCGTGGTGGCTGTGATGAAGCCCCGAGCAGGCGCGCCCGAGCTTCGGTGAGCATCCGCGCCGTGTGGCCGAGCGGCTTGGGGCGGGGAAGATCGATGGTGTCGCCGGCGCCGAGCAGATGCGCACAAGCCGGGCAATCCGGGTCGGGCTGTTCTGGGTGATTGGCGCGGTCCGAGCGCTGGCGGCGCCCCCCCTGCCAGGCGTCGGCGACGCAGGACGCCAACGGCCTAAACCCACAGAAATAGTTGAGTAATTCGGTCATGAGCGTGGATACGGCGCCCATGTTGAGGGGGTAGGCGCTTGCTGTGGCGGTGATCTCCGGCCGATTCCCCACGTATCCGGCGCTTCGGCGCGCCTCGGCGGTGATCTCGTCCATGAGATCAGCGTCGATTTGGTCGTGGTCGAACAACGCATAGGCGGTGCATTCGGCGCAGGCCGTGTGGCCGGGAATGACCGCGAAATAGCGGCTTTCAAAATCAACCCGGTCACCGGCAACGATATTCACCCCGGCGTCGAAATAGGGCGTGAGGTATTGCAGCGCGACCCGGTTGAGAAAGTAGCGGGCCAGATGGTTGTCGAGACAGCCGACCAGCGCGTCGGCCCTTCTCAGGTAAGGCAGAGCCTCGGCGGAGAAGACGGAATGCGGGATTGCGTGCACGCGAACCGCGCGTCGACCGCCCATTGCGCGCAGGCGCCGCGCCAACACCTCCGCCTTGTGGTGGCCGACATCACAAGGCCGGCCGCCTTGCCAGCGATTGAGGTTGTGCGCCTCGACCTTATCGGGGTCGATGAGGACCAGGCGGCGCGCGCCCAGTCGCAACAGGGCCTCAGCAGCGATACTGCCCACGCCGCCCAAGCCCACGACAGCGAAGGTGTTCTTTGCGATCAAGGCCTGTTGGGCAGGCGTGATGAAGTCGCGCTGACGCGAGACGGTTTCATCCGCTTCGAAATTGCGCTCACCTTGGTCGTTGGGAACAATCTCAACGGCGCTCGGGCCAATAATCCGCACCCGATTGATCGCGCGGAACGACCCTCGACGATCGACGTAGCGCGCGGCGAGGCCGGATTGATCCAGGACCAGCGCCACGCTCACCACTTGGCGCGGCCGCCCGATGTCCGGCTGGCGCGCAAGCATGGGCTCGAAACGGTCTCGCAGATAACGCGCAAGGCTCAGATCATCGCGGTCATCGATGGCCGAGAACGTTGTGCCGCCCGGGGAGAACGGATGGTCGTGAATATTGACCAGAATGTCACAGTCGCTTCTGGCGAATTGGGCCAGGATCGCATTCATGACACCAACGTCAAGCGCGACGTGGCCGCCCGAATGCGAGGTGTAGCAATCGTCCGCAGGAAGGATGGGTGCATCGGCGACCAGGATCGTCTCCAATCCCCTCGGCCCGCGGAGGGCGCGCCCGAAGGCATAGCTGATCCGCTCGCGTCGCACAGTGGGATCCAGGTGGTGTCGCCGGAGCGCGGTGTAGACGGCGTCCGTCATCCGTAGGGTCACGTCCATTTCAGGCGTCCCTCCCATCGTGGCAGCTATTGAAAAAGTGAATGATGAATTTGGTCAGGTTGTCGCCCGTAGCGGGGTGGTTTGGATTATAGCGCCAGGCGTTGTTCTGATAGTGTACGCAGATCCAGACGTAGCCTTCGACAGTTTGTGCGTCGTGGAAGGCGGTATTCATCACATTGAAGATGCGCCGAAGTTGCTGGATCAGCGCCCCATTGTCGCGCTCAAGCAGATAGATGCCGATGGGCGGCCGTATCGGATAGTCCGGCGCCATCATCAGCAGATCGATATAGTCCGGGTGAAGGCCATCCGGCAGCGGCATGTTGCGGATGATCACCAGTTCGCCCGTCGCATTAGTCTCCACCTCACGGGCTTCACCATTAGCTGGCCGATCAAAACCGTCCAGGTAGGCGCGGATGCTGGCCAGGTCCCAGCTCAACAGATCCTCATGTCTCGTGCGCATGGATCTTCTCCCTAGGGCGCCGGATCGTCGTCACCGACGACGCGCAAAGGCTGGCGCCGCCGCGTCTCGCGAATTTCCTCGGTGAAATCATGGGCGAGCGCCGCCGCGCGGCGCTGCAGGTCGGTGTTCACCGCGAGGTCGTGAAATGAGGCCGGCTTGAACAGGGAGCGGGCCAGAAAGAAAGAGAGCTCCAACACCATGATGCCCGACCAGGAGAGAAAGGTGACCAAGGTGACGGCACCGCCTTGTTCGGGATCCTGGCGCAGCTTGAGCAGGCCCAGAACAACGGTCAGCGGACCGGTCGTGGCCTTGACCAGGCGGGCGTCACGTTCGCTTTCGAGGTTGCGCACCGCCGCCGCATAGCGCGGCTGGACCTGTGCGAGCTGGATGTTGGCGGCCGCGGATTCCTGGCTCAAGCGCTCGGCGTCTTGGGCGAGATCCTTTTGGCGCCCAGCCAGCAACAGCGCTTGTTCCGTGGCGAGTTCGAGGCGCTTGGCGGCGTCCTTGGCCAGGGGGCCATCGCCCTGGAGGCGGGCGTCCACCCCATTGACCTGCCGCTCGCGCTCCAGGTCCGCGGCGGCGGCTCCGTCGTGGGCGGAAGCGATCTTGTCGCCCGCGCGCGACGCCTCCGACAAGGCATGGGTCCGCTGATCGGTGAGGCTCGCCACCTCGATCTCGAGTGGCCCGACCTCTTGGGCGCGGAGCGCCGCCAGCTTTTGGTCATATTCGGCGATGATCGGACGGTTTTGGGCGTCTCGATCCTTCTCCATGACCTGGATCGCCTCCTGCTGAAAGATCACCAGGTCGAGTCCCGTCGCCGTCGCATTGGCCAGGACGAGGCTGATCAGGATCCGGGAGCCGAGGAACCAGTAGAAAGTCCTCGGCCAAGGACCTTGCCGCAGCACGCCACGCGGCAGCGTATCGCTGGCCGTCATCCTGACATCGATGGCGACAATGATCGCGGCGATCAGCAGCGCGCCCGCCATGGCCCCGGGGAACGGCGCGTTGAACTTGCTGAAGGCGATCGCCCACAATCCGAACTGAAACAAGCCGATGAGACCCAGGAGGATCAAGTCATGGATCGCTTCAATCCGCTCGCGCCTGGGGCAAGTCTCTAAGATGTCCGGATCTTTGAGCGTGACCACAGCCGCGATCGCTTCAAGGCGGCTCAAGGGCGCATTATGGTCGTTGGCTGGCGGCGCCATCACCTTAGGCCCTGATTCAAAATGGCGAGTTCATCGGCGATCGACGGCCACTCGAAGCACCGGCCCCTGACGGTGATGGTCTTTTCGACACGCCGCCCGTCATGACCTTCGGCAAGGATCTGGATGCGCCTGGCTTCCAGGGATGGCCAAGCTTCGATCTGACCAGAGACTGGAATAGCCTGTGGCGCCTCGCCCGGTTCCATGGGATCCAAGACGGCGGATCGCGCGCCACTGATCGCGTAGCGGATCCTCACCGCGCTATCGAAAATCCCGTCGACCTCGGTTGGCGCCGATATAACGACCGGCGGCGCCGCGACGCGAACGCGCCGCGCGCATTCGGCCCGCCCGCCCTGGCCGCGCGCCACCAACACGACCGAGCGTTCGCCGCAGGCCTCTGATGGGATCTCAATCTGATCGTTCATGGCGACAGGCAGACTGGCCCCATCGACGATGAGTCGAGCATCATCCGCCTCGCCAATCGCCCAAGCCAGGCGAATGGGCTCGCCCAGCGTCACCCGCGCGCCGACTTCCAAATGAATTCTCGGCTTCGGCGCGACGACCTCTACGTCAGCGACCACTTGCCGGACCGGGGGGCGCTGGCGCCGCGGCGCCGGGCCTGCCTGCGGCGTCGCCAAGATCGCAAACTGGCCCCGGCCAACGGTGGCCATCGCAATTCGCCGACGCCCCTCACGAGGCACGACCTCGTCTGCAGAGGTTCCGTCAGCGCGTAGGACGCGCAGCACGACCCGCTGGGCGTGGGTGACGGCCCAGTGGATATCGACATGTTCATCACGCTCGACGCGACAAGGGGCCACATCGAAATGGATCTGCGGAGGGATGGCTGCGGCCCCCAGCCGGCCCTGGCGAACGTAGCCACGCATTTCGCCGAGCGCATGGACACTGATCATTGGCCGCCTCCAAAGTCATGCCGATGAATGGGTATTGCATTTGGACGCGGAAGCTCCGGCTCCCGCACCGGCCGCCTGCGGCTGCGCCCAGACGAACCCAAGAGAGCGATGATCCAATGGCCGACCACATACGCCGCCGCGTCATTGCCGAAGAGGCCCGCGATGACGGCCTGGCCGCCGCGAAGAGCCAGGATCGGGATGAAGGCCAACACGACGGGAGCGGCGATAACCCACGCCCACACCGGGATGCGCGCCAAGAGCGGAAAGACTATGGGGCCAAGCCAGATTGCGGCCGCTGGGGCCATCAGCCAGGCGCCCCAACGCCGGCCGAGCAGCAAAAGGCCGCCGCCAGCGAGGGCAAGCCATATGATGATGTTAATGACTTGCGGCGTTACTCCGCCGACATGCGACGCCGAGAGTCCCCGCGCCGCGACAATTAGGGTGATGCCTGCAGCCAGCAACCGCCAACCGACCCGTCGCGCGCCAAAGGCGATTGAAATGACGCCCATGGCGATCGCACAGATTCCCAGTTCGATTGCTACGGCGGTCATCGCGACGCTCCGCGAAGCCAGCGCCTGGAGTCCCACGGAGGTAGAGCAAGCTGAGCTTGGTCGACCGGCAGATTGACGTTCACATGGGGCCGCATCTCACGCCGCCTCAGCCAAGGTGTCGTCAATGCGGCGGTGAACGAAGCGATCGGAATAGGCGTATCCGGTCGCCGCGGCCCGGAGTTCGCGAGAGAGGCAGGAGCGATTCGATAGGACGTGAATTTCCACCCCTTGAGCGGTCAGTTCGGCGACCAGGCCGGCGAAGGCGTGGCCGTCTCCGCTTCCCAGAAGCACACGCTTCGCCCCTCGTTTCACGTGATCCCTGAGGGTCTCCGCGATCAGATCATCAGCGTTACAATGAGTTTCGATGCACTCAACGCCAGCAGCGGACCAGAGTCGCTCCTCCATGGGCGAGAACCAATTTCCGATGAGCAAGGCCTCGGAAACGCCTCGATATTGCAGCAAGCGGCTGAATGCGAGGACATGGATGTAGCCACGCCAATCGTCGATATGGGTAAGGTTGTCTGCGTCGCCGACGAACAGGAACTCGTTCGTCACGGATTCACTATCGTTGGCTTGGTTCCTGTTCATGTTAGCCC
>FTIR01002476.1_pt3 | contig 26536 bp, 25 predicted proteins | sample 1658041 | NCBI WGS metagenome assembly FTIR01 (sample SAMEA3914793, study PRJEB12502) | metagenome | biome: forest; material: soil | place: Canada | collected 2011-07-03 | depth 0.3 m | reverse complement strand
GGTGGCGAAGGCCCAGTCGAGCCAGGGGGTCAGGGCTTCCAGGTCGGTGGTGTCGACCGTGGCCCCGCACCAGATGCGCAGGCCGGGCGGGGCGTCGCGATAGGCGCCGGCGTCCAGGGCCACGCCCTCTTTTTCGAGCAGGCTGGTCAGTTTCTTGGCGAAGTCGGCCTGGCCGTCCTGCGGCAGGCCAGCGACGCGCGGGTCGACGATCTTGAGGCAGACGCTGGTGTTGGAGCGGGTCCGCGGAACCTCGGCCAGGAAATCCACCCAGGCGGTCTTGGCCACCCACTGGTCGAGCGCGCCGAAATTGGCGTCGGCGCGGGCATAGAGCCCGTGCAGGCCGCCGATCGAGGCCGCCCATTTCAGGGCGTCGAGATAGTCCTCGACGCACAGCATGGACGGGGTGTTGATGGTGGCGCCTTCGAAGATCTCGAGATTGACCTTGCCGTTCTTGGTCATGCGGAACAGCTTGGGCATGGGCCAGGGCGGGGCGTAGGATTCCAGCCGGGCCACGGCTCTGGGCGAGAGGATCAGGACGCCGTGCGCGCCCTCGCCGCCCAGGACCTTCTGCCAGGAGAAGGTGATCACATCCAGCTTGTCCCAGTCGAGCGGCTGGGCGAACACCGCGCTGGTGGCGTCGCAGATGACGACGCCTTCGCGGTCCTTGGCGATGAAGTCGGCATTGGGCACGCGCACGCCGGAGGTGGTGCCGTTCCAGGCGAACACCAGGTCGGCGTCGGGGCGGACCTTGGTCAGGTCCGGCAATTGGCCATAGGGGGCGTTCAGCGCCTCGGCGTCCGGCAGTTTCAGCTGTTTGAGGACGTCGGTGACCCAGTCCTTGGAGAAGGACTCCCAGGCCAGGAGCTGGACCGGTTTGGGGCCGAGCATCGACCACAGGGCCATCTCCACCGCGCCGGTGTCGGACGCGGGGACGATGCCGATCAGAAAGTCGGCGGGCACTTCGAGGATTTCACGGGTGCGGTCGATCGCCTCCTTGAGGCGCGCCTTGCCGATCTTGCTGCGGTGGGAGCGGCCGACGGCGGCCCCCTGCAGATTGGCCAGGTTCCATCCGGGGTGCTTGGCGCACGGGCCGGAAGAAAACTCGGGACGAGCCGGGCGCATGGCCGGCTTGGCGGGGGTCGTCGTCATGATGTTCCCATCCTTTCAGATGAGCAGCACCCCGTTGGGAGGGTGTGGCCCGCCGCGTCGAATACAGGAAACTTTCCTGCGCGCCAGTTAATTCGTTCGGCCTGTGCGCGAAGGTCGCGAATTTTGAGGTATGACAAACCGCGCGCCGCAGGGCTTCATGTGCGGCGCTGTTCTGCTGTCGGCCGCGGCCGGCCCGCCGGACGCGCTTACACTCTTGAGGATGACGACCATGAAACGAGTTTTGATGGCGCTGGCGGTCGCGGGGACCCTGGCCGCCCTGCCCGCCGCGGCCGAGCCGATGCACCACCATCGCCACTGGCACGCGCCGGGGGCGGTCGCCCACCACCACCATCATCATCATGGCCACGGCCACCACGCGGCGGCGTCCGCGCCGGCGACGGGCCATCATCACCATCACGGCCATCGCCATCACGGTCATCACCATCCCAGCCATCACCAAACCCCTGGCGCGCCGGCGGCCCATCACCACCATCATCACGGCCATCACCACGCTCACGTCAGCGCCCCGGCGAAAAAGCTGGCCGCCAAGCCCAAGTCCTGATCGGGGCTGAGAGGAGGGGAGCCCGAAGCCCCGGCAATCCTTTGGAAAGGCGCGCCGGCGGATGGTGCGTCCCCATGGCGGGCAAGATGACATTCAGGGCTGGGGGCGGCGCGGGGCGAAATCGGGCGGCGCCCGCTCCCGCCGCGCCAGACCCCGCGACTGTGGGCGAAAAGCGCCTGGCCGTCGTCGCGCTGGGCCTGGCCATCGGCTATCTGGCGGCCCTGGGCCTGCTGCTGGCCAGGGGCGGCTGGATCATCGACACGCGGGGCCGCCCCCTGCTGACCGATTTCATCGCGGTCTGGTCGGCCGGGCGCCTGGCCCTGACGGGCGCTGGGGCGTCGGCCTATAACGGGGCGCTGCAGCATGCGGCCGAGGTCGCCGCCCTGGGCCACGGCTTTCATGGGGAATATGGCTGGCCCTATCCGCCCAGTTTCCTGTTCGTCGCCGAAGCCCTGGCCCGGCTGCCCTATGGCTGGGGTTTCGCCGCAATGCTCGGCGCATCCCTGAGCCTCTATGGACTCGGCGTCGCCGCGGTGACCCGGCGCGCCTGGGGCGCCGTCGTCGCCGTGGCCGCGCCCTGGACCCTCGCCTGCGCCCTGGTCGGGCAGAACGGGTTTTTGACCGCCGGCCTGTTCGCCCTGGTCCTGCTGACCCTGGACCGGCGCCCGATCATGAGCGGCCTGCTGCTGGGGCTGCTGGCCTATAAGCCTCAGTTCGGGCTGCTGTTTCCCCTGGCCCTGGCGGTCAGCGGCCGCTGGCGCGCCTTCGCCGCCGCCGCCATCACCGTGGCGGTCGTGACCGGTCTGGCGGCCGAAGCCTTCGGCGTCGACGCCCTGATGGGCTTTCTCCAGGCCATGCCGCGCACCACCCAGACCCTGGTGACCGATGGCGGGGTCGGCTGGGGCCGGCTGCAGAGCGTCTATGGCCTGATGCGCTGCCTGGGGGCGACGAGCGCGGCGGGATGGGCGGCGCAGGCCGTCACCGCGGCCCTGTGCGCCGTCGCGGTCGCCGGCGTCTGGCGCGGCCGCGCGCCGTTCGAGCTCAAGGCGGCCAGCCTGGTGGCCGCCGCGGCGCTCTGCACCCCCTATATCTTCGCCTATGACCTGCCGCTGCTCAGCGTCGCCGCCGCCTTCCTCTATCGCCATCGGCGCTTCGATGGGGCCGACTATGCGGCCCTGGCCATCGCCGGCCTGGCCATGGTTCCGATCCTGTTTGTGGCCTTGCCCTTTGGCCTGATCGCCAGCCTCGCCATGGCCGCCATGGCCGCCCGCCGGGTGACTCAGGCCATGGCCCCGGGGCGCCCAGCCCTGGATCCCGGAGTCCCCTTGGGCGAACGCCTGCCCACGCTCGAATAGGTCTCGCCAGCTTGAGCATCCGGGCTCAGGATACCGGACAGGAACAGGAGGTCGCCCATGCTAAGGCTCGTCTCGCTCGTCTTGGGGGCCCTGCTCCTCGCCCCGCCGGCCCTGGCCGGGGTCGAGCCGTTTCCATCGGACTTCAAGACCGAGACCCTGTCCGCCAACGGCACGCAGATCTTTGTCCGGGTCGGCGGCCACGGGCCGGCGGTGGTGCTGCTGCATGGCTATGGCGAAACCGGCGACATGTGGGCGCCCCTGGCCGCCAGGCTGGCGGTCGATCACACAGTGGTGGTTCCGGACCTGCGCGGCATGGGCCTGTCCGCCCATCCCGACGGCGGCTATGACAAGAAGACCCAGGGCGAGGACGTGGCGGCGGTTCTCGACGCGCTGAAGATCGGCAAGACCGATGTGGTCGCCCACGATATCGGCAATATGGTCGCTTACGCCTTCGCCGCCGAACATCCCGACCGTGTCACCAAGCTCGCCCTGCTCGACGCGCCCTTGCCGGGCGTGGGGCCTTGGGACGAGATTCTGAAGAACCCGCTGCTGTGGCACTTCCGCTTCGGCGGGCCGGACATGGAGCGGTTGGTCAAGGGCCGAGAGCGGATCTATCTCGACCGCTTCTGGAACGAGTTCTCGGCCGATCCCCGGCGCTTCGACGAGGCGTCGCGCGAGCACTATGCCGCGCTCTATGCGCTGCCGGGCGCGATGCATTCCGGGTTCGAGCAGTTCCACGCCTTCGACCAGGACGCCATCGACAATCACGGCTTCCTGGCCAAGGGGCCGCTGCCCATGCCGGTCCTGGCCATAGGCGGCGACAAGTCGTTCGGCCCGACCATGGCGGTGGTGGCGCGCTTCGCCGCCTCCAATGTCAAGGGCGTGGTCATCGCCGATTCAGGCCATTGGCTGATGGAGGAACAGCCCGCGGCCACCATCGCGGCCATCACCGACTTCCTGCAATAGGCCGCCCCACGCATGGCGACGCTCTATGACGAAGTTCTCTATCCCAACAACGCCTATCCCCAGACCCATCCCCTAAGGCTGTCGGCCCTGGCCACGCTGATGGGCGCGCCCTCCGCGCCGTTTCAGACCTGCCGCGTGCTGGAGGCGGCCTGCGGCGACGGCGCCAACCTGTTCGGCATGGCCCTGGCCGCGCCCCGGGCGAGCTTTGTCGGCCTGGACCTGGCCGAGGCGCCGATCCGGCGGGGACAGGGCGTGGTCAAGGGGCTGGGCCTGACCAATCTGCGCCTGGAGACCCGGGACCTGCGCGAGCCGGGCCATGACCTGGGCGAGTTCGACTATCTGATCGCCCATGGCGTCTATGCCTGGGTCCCCGCCTCGGTGCGCCAGGCGCTGATGGCCCTGGCCGGGCGGGTGCTGTCGCCGGCCGGCCTGGCCTTCATCAGCTACAACGCCATGCCCGGCGGCCGCGTCCGCCAGATCCTGCGCGACCTGCTGCTGGGCGGACTGCGCGACTTTCAGGGCGATACGGCGGGGCGGGTCGGCGTCGCCCGCGCCCTGCTGCAGCAGTTCGTCGAGCAATGGTCGGCCGAGGATCCCTTGCAAAAGGCCCTGGCCGGCGAGGCGCGGCGGATGCTGAAACGGGCTGAGGCGGTGCTGTTCCACGACGAATTGAGCGAGGTCTATGAACCCCAATATCTGACCGATGTGGTCGAACTGGCCGCCGACCATGGCCTGGCCTATCTGTGCGACGCCCAGCCGGAGAACGCCGACTCCGCGCCCGACGCGACCGAGGGGCTGTCGGCGCAACACAGGCTTCGGGCCGAACAGCTGGCCGATTTCTTGCGGCCGAAATTCTTCCGCGCCTCGGTCTTCCAACGCGCCGGCGCCGGCCAGGCCGCCGACGGCGCGGACTGGCGGGCCCTGCGCGGCCTGCACGGCCACGCCCCCCTGAAACCGGCGCGGCCGAAGACGGGCGAGCCCGGCGCCGAGGCCTTCGCCACCCCCGCCGAGCAGTCGTTCGAGACCGCCCACCCGCGGATGATCGGCCTGTTGCACGCCTTGGCGGACGCTCACCCCGGCTCGGTCGCGCTGGAACCCTGGTTGACCGACGACACGGTCGGGTCCGGCGTGCTGCGGCTGTTTCGCAGCGGCGTGCTGACCCTCCTGTCGGAGCCGTTTCAATTCGCCAGGGTTCCCGGCGACAGACCCCGCGCCAGCCCTCTGGCGCGCTGGCAGGCCCTGCAGGGGCTGACCGAACTGACCGGCCTGGATCAATCCACGGTGCGTATCACCGACGGCGAAGCTCTGCGCTTCATCACCCTGCTGGACGGCGAGCAAGACCGGGCAAGCCTGGCGAGGCGCATGTTCGGAGACGTCGCCTCTGAACATCTGGCCTTTATCGAAGCCCGTCTGGCCGATCTGGCCGGCATCGCCCTGTTGTCGGCTTAGGGCGATCCTTGACCGTCATAGTCCAGCTTCGGATACCAATCCGTTCCCCGGCCCTCTGGGGTCATGTCCAGGAAGTTCCACAGCGGGACCAGGTCGGGCGCGCCTCGCGGATCCTGGCCGGGGTCGGCGGACTCGCCGGTCATCTCGCCGGACCAGAAGTGGCGGATGACTCCGTCCCGACGGGTGAAGACGTTGAAGGCGGGGACTTCCGAGCCGTCGGGCAGGAGGCCGAAATAGTCGCGGGAATAGTCGCCGTTCAGGTCGCTGAACAGCCGCAGCCCCTGCCAGCCGCGCTCCCGTTTGAACGCCGTCAGCCGCTCGATCGGCGAGCGGGCGACCACCACCAGAGACATGCGCTGGTCGAGGTCGCGGGCGTTGCCGTCCAGGGGGCCCAAGAGGGCGGTGCACATGGGGCAGGGACGTTCCCGCTGCGGGCCGAACATCAGGCTGTAGACGCCGAGCGTCTGCTTGTCGCCGAACAGGCCGGCCAAGTCGCTGGGGCCATGTTCGCCCTGGAAGCGATAGTCGCCGAGAACCTGGCCGCCGGGCGGCAGGGCGCGGCGTTGGGCGGCGACCCGCTCCAGATGGCGGCGCAGCTCGATCTCCTCGGCCAGCAGGGCGGTGCGGGCGGCGCGGTATTCGGCGCTTTCGTTGGGAAACCGCACCGGGCTGCTGCGGGCGATCTCGGCGGCGGGGGTCAGGGTTTCGGTCTTGGCGTCCATGGGCATGGCCTCCTTGGCGGAACGCCCCAGCATAGCGCAAAATCACCCGGGGCGGGGCTTTCGGGCCCCAGATCGCGGGTTCGACGGGACAAAAGGCGGTGAGGTTGGGTATACTGCGCCGAAATTCCAGGGCAGGTGTGGACGGCCGACGATGAGCCAAGGCGAGCAACATCACACCGGCGGCTGTCTCTGCGGCGCCCTGCGCTACGAGGCGGTGGGCGCGCCGAGCATGGCGGGGTTCTGCTATTGCGCCGATTGCCGCAAGGCCTCCGGCTCGGGCTTCATTCCGTTCATGGGCTTCGCCGCCAGCGCCGTCAGTTTCAGCGGTCGGGCGCAGACCTTCATCTCGAAAAGCGCCCGGGGCGGGAAGTCCGCCCGCAACTTCTGCCCGGCCTGCGGGGGCCTGGTGTTCGGAGGGGAAATCGGCAAGGACGCCAGCCATACCCTCTATGCCGGCTCTCTTGACGATGCGTCGGCCTTCCACCCCACCATCGCCATCTTCGCCCGCGATCGCCCGGCCTGGGTCATCATCCCGCCTGGCCTGACGGTGTTCGACACCATGCCCAACTGATTACGGCCCAACGGATCATGCCGACGGGTCGAGGCCGCCGCCAACTCCAATCGCAATAATGCAGGCGGATGGCATGGCCCAATCGGGGCGACCCATGGATCCTGACCGGACCCTTCCATGGCCGGCGTCGGACCCACTCAAGGCCTGAGGAACATTAACCTTGTTTCGGCCAGGGAGTCAGCCGAAGCGCGGACTGAAGCGGATATTGTCGTCCTTGAGCCCTTGCAGCACCACCTCGACCCCGCCGGACTTGATCATCCATTCCAGGCGATGATCGCGATATTCCCGCTTGAACAGGCCCTGGCGCACCAGGCTGGCGACGTCGGTCATCGGCAGGGCGAGGGCCCGCATCTCCTCGACAGTGGCCGCGACCGACGGGCGCTGATTGACCCGCGCCAGCCAGGCTTCGAGCCTCGAGCCGGCGGGCGGCGGATGGCCGGCGCCCTTGGAGGTGTTCAGGTGCGGAACCACCGACAGATCCCCCCAGCCAAAGGCGTCGCCATTGAACCATTCGCGCTGGCCCAGTTCGCCTTCGAGCCAGGCCAAGAAGCTTTCGGTCTGACGGGCGGCGGCGGTCTTCAGGGTTTCGCCCAGTTCGCCCTCGGCGCGCTTGAACCAGTTCAGCTCTCCCAGGCCCCAGTTGATCGCCTCGTAATGGGTGTCCATCACCTCCTCGATCATCCGCACCCGGGCGCGGTCGGCTGGAGAGGCGGGCAGCAGCGGCGGGGTCGGCCACTTATCTTCGATATATTCCAGGATCACCGTGGAATCGAAGATGCGCACCTCGCCATCGACCAGGGCCGGCACCTCGGCCCGGGGATTGGCGGCCACGAAATCGCCGCTCGCGCCCCCGGCCCCCAGGCCGCCCGGCAAAGGCGCTTCAAAGTCCACGCCCTTTTCGCGCAGGGCGATCTTGACCTTCTGGCCATAGGGCGACAGCGGATGGTCATAGAGGGTGATCATGGGGGCGTCCTCCGGCGAGGGCTTCTGGCGAGCCCGGCCAGGATCGTCCGCCATTTTCCCCGGCCGACAAGGAGAAAATAAAGCCAAGCCAGCCTTTTCGCCGCCTTCCGCAGGGGCGAAAAGGCCCTATCCGCCGCCGATCCTGGGCATGAGGAACACCTCGCTGTCCGTCCCCAGGGCCTCGGCATAGGCGTCCTGGTGGATTTCGCCGTCGATGGCGATGGCCATGCGCCGCTGAACATAGTCGCCCAGGCCCGGAAAGCGCTGATCCAGCACAAGGATCAGGCCGCGCACGGTCGGGGCGTCCACTTCCAGCTCGGCGAGGCCGCCGGTAAAGCCGCGTCCGTCCGAACTGATGCTGACCCGGGCCACGGCCGACGCCGGCTAAAGCGCGTCGATCACCGCCCGCACCTTGGGCGGCGACATCGGCAGGTCATGCAGGCGGACACCGAGGGCGTCGCGCACGGCGTTGGCCACGGCGGCCAGGGGCGGCACGATCGGCACCTCGCCGACACCCTTGGCGCCGAAGGGATGGCGCGGATTGGGCACCTCGACCATCACCGTGTCGATCATCGGCAGGTCCGAGGCCACCGGCACCCGGTAGTCGAGGAAGCCGGGATTCTCCATCTGGCCGTCGCCGTCGAAGATATATTCCTCATTCAGCGCCCAGCCGACCCCCTGGGCGACGCCGCCCTGGATCTGGCCCTCGACATAGGCCGGATGAATGGCCTTGCCCACGTCCTGCACGGCGGTATAGCGCACCACGCTAACATGGCCGGTCTCGCGGTCGATCTCCACGTCGCAGATGTGCACGGCGAAGCCCGGACCCGCGCCCTGGGCGTTCAGCGACACCTCTGCGGTGAGGGCTCCGCCGGTCTTGGCCGACTGAGCGGCGATGGCCGCCAGCGGCATGGGGCGCAGGTCAGGCTTGGCCGGATCCAGGCAGTGGGCGGCGCCGTCCAGCCATTCGATCTGGCCCACGGGCACGTCCCACAAAAGGCCCGCGCGCCGCTTCAAGTCGACGACGATCTTTTCGGCCGCCTGGGTGACGGCCATGCCGGTGGCGAAGGTGGTTCGGCTGCCGCCGGTGAGCATGGAAAACCCGATCGAGGCGGTGTCGGCGACGATCGGCCGGACCTTCTCCACCGGCAGGCCCAGCACCTCGGCCGCCATCATGGCCATGGAGGCGCGGCTGCCGCCGATGTCCGGATTGCCGGTGACCACCACCGCGCCGCCATCCTCGTTGATGTGCACGGCGGCCGTGGATTCTCCGCCCACATTGAACCAGAATCCGGCGGCCACGCCGCGCCCCTGGTTGGGTCCCAGCGGCGCCGCGTAATGGGGGTGGTCTTTGGCCGCCTTCAGCGATTCCCTATATCCGATATTGTGGAAGGTCGGCCCATAGGACGCCTTGACCCCGTCCCGCACCCCGTTCAGCTCGCGCAGGGCGATGGGGTCCATGCCCAGCTTGCGGGCCAGCTCGTCGACCGCGCTCTCCACGCCAAAGGCCGAGATCGGCGCGCCGGGCGCGCGATAGGCGGCTACCTTCGGGCTGTTGGTGACCACGTCCCAGCCGGTGATACGGAAATTCTCCAGGTCATAGACCGCCAGGGCGGTCATCGAGCCCGCGCCCACCGGCGAGCCGGGAAAGGCGCCGGCCTGGTATTTCAGCTCGACCTCGGCCGCGGTGATGCGGCCGTCCTTGGTGGCGCCCAGCTTGACCTCGACCACGGCGCCCGAGGTGGGGCCGGTGGCCTCGAACACCTCTTCGCGGCTCATGACCATCTTCACCGGCGCGCCGCTTTGGCGCGAGAGGGCCAGGGCCACCGGCTCCAGATAGACCGTGGTCTTGCCGCCGAAACCCCCGCCGATCTCGGCCGGGGTCACGCGGATGTCGGCGATCTCCAGGCCCAGGATCTTGGCGCAATAGGTGCGGATCATGAACTGGCCCTGGCTCGAGGCCCAGACCTGGCCCTGGCCATCCTCGGACATGGAGCAGACGCAGGCATGCGGTTCGATATAGCCCTGATGCACCGCCTGGGTGGTGTAGCGACCCTCGACGATCACCTCGGCCTGGGCGAAGCCCTGGTCGATATCGCCGCGCTCCAGCCGATTGCGCTTGGCGATGTTGGACGGCAAGGTCGGGCGCTGATCCAGTCCTTCCGTATACAGATGAGCATGCAGCACCGGCGCGTCGGAGGCCATGGCCGCCTCCACATCGATCACGTGGGGCAGGACCTCATAGGTGACCTCGATCAGGCCCGCGGCCTCCTGGGCGACGGCGGCGGAGGTGGCGGCCACCGCGGCCAGGGCGTGGCCTCTGTAGAGAACCTTGCCGCGGGCCATCACGTTCTGCGACAGGTCACGCAGGTTCGACGCGCTCTCGCCGGCCTCGTATTCCTGCGAGGCCAGGTCGGGGAAGTCCTCGGCGGTGACGATGGCCTTGACCCCTGGCAGGGCGCGAGCCCTGCGGGTGTCGATGGCCACGATGCGGGCATGGGCGTGGGGGCTGCGCTTGATCTTGCCGATCAGCATGCCGGGCAGGGCAAGATCGGCGCCATAGGCGGCCCGCCCGGTGACCTTGTCCACGCCGTCCGGACGCACCGGCCGGGTGCCGACCACCTTCAGCTCCGGCCCGGCGGCCGGCTTGTCCATCACGTCGGTCATGCAACCGCCCTCCGCGCTTGTCTCAGGTCGGCGGCGGCGTCCATCACCGCCCGGATGATCTTGTCGTAGCCGGTGCAGCGGCACAGATTGCCCGCCAGCCAATAGCGGGCCTCGGTCTCGGTGGGATCGGGATTGGCGTCCAGCAGCGCCTTGGCCGCCACCAGCAGGCCGGGCGTGCAAAAGCCGCACTGCAGGGCCGCGTGTTCCAGGAACTTCTGCTGCAAGGGGTGCAGTTGGCCGCCCTCGGCCATGCCCTCGATGGTCTCTACGCGCCGGCCTTCCGTCTCCACCGCCAGCACCAGGCAGGCGCAGACCAGACGCCCGTCCAGCATGACCGAACAGGCGCCGCAATCCCCGGAGCCGCAGCCTTCCTTGGCCCCGGTCAGCTGTAGTTCGTCGCGCAGGGCGTCCAGCAGGGTGGTGGACGGATCGGTGAGAAACTCCACCGGATCGCCGTTCACCGTCGCCGAAATATGCGTTCGCCTGCTCATCCTGCACTCGCCCGTTGATATGCGATCGCCGCCGCGCGCCTAGCGAGCACGCCAGCGATCTTGGTCCGATAGTCCGCCGTGCCGCGCTTGTCGCTGATCGGCCGACAGGCGGCCCGCGCCGCCGCATCCAGCCGCGCCAGCGCCGCCTCGTCCAGTGTCGAGCCGATGATGGCCGCGCCGGCCTCGGCCACCAGCAGAGCCGTCGGAGCCACCGCGCCCAGGGCCACATGGGCCGCCGTCACCAACCCGGCCGCATCCACAGTCAGGCTGACCCCGGCGCCGACCACGGCGATGTCCATCTCGGTGCGCGGAATCGAGCGCAGATAGGCGTCGCTGGATCGCGCCGGCCGCGGCGGCAGCCGGATCTCGAGCACGAACTCGTCAGGGGCCAGGCTGGTCTTGCCCGGGCCGGTGGCGATGGCCTCCACGGCGACCTCCCGCCGGCCCTGTCCGCCCATCACGACAGCGATCGCCCGGGCGGCGATCATGGCCGGCACGCTGTCGGCCGCCGGCGAGGCGTTGCAAAGATTGCCGGCCAGGCTGGCGCGCCCTTGCACCTGGGTCGAGCCGATCAGGCCCACGGCCTCGACCACGCCCGGCCAGGCGCGAACCAGGGCCGCGTGCTCCCCGATCGCGGCGCCTGGCGTGGCGGCGCCGATGATGAAGCTCCCCGCCTCCTGACGCACGCCGATCAGGCCGGGAATGCGTTTGAGATCCACCACCCGTCCGGGCGCGGCGCGGCCAGAGCGCATCTGCACCAGCAGATCGGTGCCACCGGCCAGAACCCGGGCCGGGCCAGCGCCCAGGGCCTTGACGGCCTCGTCGGCGGTAGTGGGCGCCACATAATCCAGCTGTGCCAAGCTTCCTCCTCGCGCCAGGATCTGGCCGGAGCCTGACCGAGCTCCAGAGCCGCCTGACGAACCCATAGTGTCCAGATAGGCGCACGCCATGGGATTACCAGCGTTTCGCCTTACGATGACGTCGTCGGGCGAGGGCGGTCAAGCCGGCCATGTGTTGAGGCAGATCAAGGTTGGGGATCGTCCCCCGATTTAGGGTTGTCGGCGTTCAAGTCACAACCTGGCACTGGCGATCACAATGTCCCACAACCTCGATCTGTCCCGCCGCAAGCTTCTGCGGGCCGCCGCGATGATTTCCGGCGGCGGCGCCCTCCTGAGCCTAGGCCTGTCCGCCGGTCCGGTGGCCGCGCAGACGAAAATGGCCCAGAAGGCGGTCGGCTATCAGGACACGCCCAAGGGAAAGGCCCAGTGCGATAACTGCGCCCAATGGCAGGCGCCGGCATCCTGCAAACTGGTGGATGGCGTGATCAGCCCCAAGGGCTGGTGCCGCGTCTACGCCCCCAAGTCCTAGAGCGAATCCATGCGACAGGGGAGACATCCGTCATGACCTATCTTCATCGCCTGGCGGGCCGACTGGCCCGCCGGATCGCCCTGGCCGTCGCCCTGGTGGGCTTGACCGCCGCCGGCGCGGGCGCCGTGCCCAGTTTCGCCATCCAGACCGGCCAGACCTGCAACGCCTGCCATGTCGGCGGTTTCGGGCCCCAGCTGACCCCGTTCGGACGCGAATTCAAAATGGGCGGCTATACGCTGCGGACCAAGAGCTTCAACCTGCCGGTCTCGGCCATGGCGGTCGCATCCTATGTGCGCACCCAGGAAGATCAGGCCAACCCGCCGGTCCCCCACTTCCGCACCAACGACAATTTCGCCGTCGATCAGGTCAGCCTGTTCGTGGCCGGCGGTCTCGGCGCCCATCTCGGCGGCTTCATTCAGACCACCTATGACGGGGTCGCCGAGGCTTTCCATTGGGACAATCTTGATCTGCGCGCCACCACTAACGCGACCATCAAGGGCGCCAATGTGGTGCTGGGCGTCACCCTCAACAACGCCCCCACCGTGACCGACGCCTTCAACACCCTGCCGGCCTGGGGCTTTCCCTATACGGGCTCGGCCCTGGCCCCTGCGCCGGGTTCGGCGCCCCTGATCGGCAGCCTCGCCCAGACGACCCTGGGCGTCACCGGCTATGCCTGGATAAACTCCACCTTTCTGGTCGAGGCCGGCGGCTATCAGTCCCCCGGCGCCAACCTCCTGTCCCGGGCCGGCGTCGATCCTCTGGATCCCGGCGGCATCCGCGGCGTCGCGCCTTATGCCCGCATCGCCTATCAGAACAATATGGGCGAGCAGAATTTCGAAGTCGGCGCCTTCGGCATGCAGGCCGATCTGAACCCTGGCCGCGACACCACCACGGGTCTGGCCGACCGCTATACCGACATCGGGCTTGACGGGTCCTACCAGTACTATGCGTCGAACAAGGACGTGTTCACCATCAACGCCCGTTTCACCTACGAACGGGAGAAACTGGCGGCCTCCCAGGCCCTGGGCATGGTGACCAACGACCATAACGACCTGAAGGATCTGCGCGTCGACGCCTCCTACTACTGGCGCAACAAGATCGGGGCGACGCTGGGCGCCTTCGACACGACCGGATCGTCAGACCCTCTGCTCTACGCCGCAAACCGGACCCTCAAGCCCGACAGCGCGGGCGTCAGCCTCCAGCTCGACGGCACGCCGTTCGGCGGCGGCGGATCGCCGCTTGGCGCCCGCTTCAACGTCCGGGTCGGCGTACAATATATCGCCTATCTCGAATATGACGGCGCCGGTCGCAACTTCGATGGCCTGGGTCACAATGCCGGCGACAACAACACGCTGCGGGTGTTCACCTGGATCGCCTACTGACCCTGTATCCAGGCTTCAGAGGTTGCAGGAAGCCGCCGGGATGAAACGGCGGCTTCCGGTCAGGCGGGCCTGGCGTCCGGCAGGGCCTTGACCACCGGGGTGATCCATTCGCCCAGGCGCTTCCAGGCGGCGTCATCATCGATCATCAGCCCCAGGCGCACGACCACGGCGGCCTTGGACGGAACGATCACCACCAGCTGGCCGGCATGGCCCTGGGCGGAATAGGCGTCCAGCGGCCCGGCGCCGCCCATCAGCGAGGCCGGCTTGGATCCGGCCTTGGCTTCCAGCCAAAAGCCTGCGCCATAGGTGGGCTCGACGGTGGGGGTGCGGGCGAACTTCACCCAGCCCTCGGGCAGGATGCGCCGGCCACCCCAGACCCCGTCCAGCCGATAGAGCTCGCCGAACCGGGCATAGTCGCGGGCCGAGGCATAGACCAGGGAGCCGCCATAGAAGCCGCCGCTGGCGTCGAACTCGGCCAGGGCCGTGGTCATGCCCAGGGGGGCGAACAGCCGCTGGCGAATCCAGGCGGCCATCGCCGCCCGGCGCGCCTGAGGCGCCGCGGCCAACGGAAACAGCTGCAGCTGCAGCTCGGCGGCGGCCAATTGGAACGCGCCGGTGGAATAGTTCCAGTGGGTTCCCGGCGGATGGGCCTGGGGCCGGCCGGCCAGATAGGCCGCGCCATTCAGCCGCCCCGGGCCATAGAGCATCTTGGTGGCGTCCGAATCCACAGGGCTATAGGCGCCTTCGTCCCACTGCAGCCCGTCGGTCAGGGTCACCAGGCTGCGCAGGGTCAGCTTGGAATCGGGATGGGCGATGCTCTTCAAAGGCTGGTCGATATCGACCTTGCCGTCCAGCACGGCCATGCCCACCAGGGCATGGGTGATCGACTTGGCCATGGACCAGGAGACATGGCGCACGCCCGGACCGTGATCGGCGCCATAGCGCTCGAACACCAGCCGGCCGTCCTGGACGATCACCAGGGCGTCGCAACGGCCCAGAGGCGAAGCGGGCGTCCCGGTGGCGGAGGTCCAGGCGCGCTCCACGCTCACCAGGTCGCCTTGCAGCGCGCCCGTGGGCCAGTCGGCGGCGCTCGCCGGGGATGCGCCATGACTGCGCGCAGGCGTCAGGGCGCCCGCCAGGCCCGCGCCGCCCAAGCCTATGGCGAAGTCGCGCCGCTTCATGCCAATCTCCCCAGACCATCGTCGAATCCCAACCTAGACCATCTTTGAGCCTGACGGACATGGGATCGAACAGACGGGGCATTGAGCTGGAACGGGGCGGCGGCGGACCATGGGTAGATCGCGTTACGGGATTCTTGCCGGTCTCGCCCTGCTGGTGGCCCTGATCGCCGCCGGCCTGTGGGGCTATGGCAAGGCCGCGCCCTATGCCCAAATCGGCGGCGCCTATATCGCCAAGCAATATTGTTCCTGCCTGTTCGTCACCGGCCGTTCGGAAACCTCCTGCCGGGCCGAGTTCGAGCCGGATATCGACAAGTTCAGTGTCCGCACGGATCGCTCGGGCCTGCCCGCCAGGGCCAAGGTCACAGCCCGCATCGCCATCTTCGCCGCCGAAGCGACCTATGCCGACGGCTATGGCTGCACCTTGTCGAAATAAGCTGCTCCAGAGCGGGATGAGTTTGGGTCGACTCACCCAACGCCTCCGCTCTTCCAGTCGACTGCCCAGAGGCGCTAAGTTAGGCGCCTGACCAAGAAACACCTCGCCCGAAGGGAGAGGGAGGGGCCCGCGCCGCAAGGCGTGGGAGGGTGAGGGGTTCCGGGCTTTCAGGATGAAACTGAGAGGCCTTATCCCCTCAACCTCCCCTTCGCTTCGCGAACGGGCCCCTCCTTCTCCCCATGGGAGAAGGTAGGTTCGACCGCCCCGGCCTAACTTAGCGCCCATGGGCGAATGCCGGGACGAGCGGATTTTCGAGACGGCAGGGGTTCAATCCAACACCACCGTGCTCTAGGGCCAGGTCTGATCCTGGCCCCGGAACGCCCGCGCCATGAAGGCCACCGCCTTCTTCCATTCTCCGTTTGGCGGCGGCGGGTTGAAGCCGGCGGGCGGGAAATAGTCGCCATGGCCATAGGCCGGCGAATTGGGAATCTCGAACGGCGTGATGTTGGGGCCATAGGGGTCCACCGGCCCCTCGCGTCCCAGGGCGCGTTGGAAGGGCCAGTGGTCCAGGTCCATCAGGTCGGCGATGGGATCGGCCAGGGGAAAGGCCAGGGCCAGCACCATGTCCTCGCGCGACGACAGGGTGACGATAGATCCGGCGTCGGCCGCGCTGGCGGCGAATTCGGCCGTCAGGCAATCGGCGTTGACCGCGCCGGCGGTGATGCAGACGCGCCGCGCCGGCCGACTCAAGCCCTCGATCGCCTGCAGGATCACCCGCACGCCCAAGCTGTGCGACAGGAACGAGATGCTCCTGGCCCCCGCGAGCCAGCGGTTGCAGAACCCCGCCAGCAGCGCGCCGCCGTGCATGGCGATCTTGTCTTCAAAGGGATAGTTGATCGCCGGGATCGCCCAGTCCCCCGGCCAAAGCACTCCGAGAAACAACTCGGTCCCGCGCATGTTCAGCGCCGTTTCCAGGCGGCCCAGGCTCTGCAGGCCATCTTCGTAGGGCACGTTGAACCCGTGGGCGGCCAACAGCACATCCTTGCCCTTCACCCGCGCCGGCAGGTCGGTCCAGAGCACCGAGGCCACTTGCGGCGGATCGGCCTCCAGGGCGTCGCCCTCGAGCACATAGGGCTGGCAGACGGCGCCATAGGGGCCGGCCCTCAGATTGACATAGAGGGTCATGGCCGCACCGAGCTGACCGCGGCGGCGGCGGCCTGCAGCGACGAGGCCAGGTCCTTGGCGATCGGTGCCAGGGGGGTGGCGATGAAGCCGATCAGAACGGCGATTCCGCATTGGTTGGAGGTCAGATAGGCGAGCAGGTGGAACGGTTGGGGGCCGGTCTGGGCCGCCAGCAACGCCCCCGCCGAAACGGCCAGCACAACGGCCACGAGGCCGGCGGCCAGGCGGGCGGCGTTGCGATACTGCTGGTCGCCGCGCTCGAACCCGCCGTCCAGGGCCGCATCGATGGCGGCGTTGAAGCGGCCGAGCAGGTTGACGTCCTGCGTCCCCAGCTTGTCGCCCCGGTCGATCCGCTGGATCAGGTCTTTCAGGGCCGCGGGATCGACGCGCCCCGGCTTGGCCAGGGCCTCGGCGTTGTCCGGCGACAGGCCGAGACGGATCAGCGACTTGGCGGCGGCTTTCTGGTCTTCCTTGGCGACGCCGTTTATCCAGTTGGCGCGGATGGTCAGGCTCCAGTCGGCCTCGCCGTCGTCCAAGGCGCTTTCGAACGGTTTCAGGGCCGCCAGCACATGCTGAAAGCCGAACCTCGAGACACCGCCGTCGAACAGGGCCTTGCTGGCGTCCACTAGGCCGAACGCCGCCGTGCCCAGGGCGCCGATGGCCCCAATGGCGGCGGCGAGCATTTCCAGAATATGGTTTGAATCGAACATGGCGCTCCCCCTGCTCGCGACCCGTCCGGCGCCGAGCGTGACGCTCGTATCCCGATACCGCCTCGCTTGGATGTGACTGAGGTCACACCGCAGATCGTCCGGCGGGCCCGCCTTGTGTGGGAAGGCCGGGCCGGCTAGCCCTGTTTCGCCGCGCCAGCCGGCGTTCGGGATCATCGATGACAGAGACCTCCGCCCCTTCTCGTCGCCGCAGCGTCGCCGTCGTCGGCGGCGGCCCCGCCGGGCTGATGGCGGCCGAGCAGCTCAGCGCCGCGGGGCTGGCGGTCAGCCTCTATGAGCGCATGCCCAGCCTGGGTCGGCGGCTGTTGATGGCGGGCCGCGGGGGCCTGAACCTGACCCATTCCGAACCCCTGGAGGCGTTTTTTGCCCGCTATGGCGCCGCCGCCGGCCGGCTGGCGCCGATCCTGAGGGCCTTTCCACCGTCCGCACTGACCGCCTGGGCCGAGGGTCTGGGCCAGACGACCTTTGTCGGGTCCAGCGGACGCGTGTTTCCGCGGGCGCTGAAGGCGTCACCGCTGTTGCGCGCCTGGCTGGGGCGCCTGACAGCCCAGGGCGTCACCCTTCTGCCGCGTCACGACTGGCTGGGGTGGGATCAAGGCGGCGCCTTGAGCTTCCGCCGGGCCGGCGGCGACGTGATCTCTGTCCAGCCGGACAATGTGGTCCTCGCCCTCGGCGGCGCCAGCTGGCCCCGGCTGGGTTCGACCGGGGATTGGGTCGAGATCCTGCGACGGCGAGGGGTGGAAGTGACTCCGCTGCGTCCCGCCAACTGCGGCTTCGTCGTTCCGTGGACGGATCTGTTTCGTGCGCGCTTCGAAGGCCAGGCGTTGAAGGGCGTCGCCCTGTCCTTCGCGGGCCGAACCGTGCGCGGCGAGGCCCTGATCACCGCGCGGGGGCTGGAGGGCGGCGCCGTCTATGCGCTATCGGGGGATCTGCGCGAGGCGATCGCATCGACCGGTCCGGCCGTCGTCACCATCGACCTGCGTCCCGACCAATCGGCCGCGAGCCTGGCGGCGAAGCTGCGCCAGGCGCGACGCGGCGACAGCCTGTCCAGCCGCCTGCGCCGCGCGCTCAACCTGTCGCCCGCGGCCATCGGCCTGCTGCGGGAGGCCCATGGCGCCGCCCTGCCGGGCAATCCCGAGGCCCTGGCCGGGGCGGTCAAGGCCGTGGCTCTGACCCTCGTCGCCCCCGCGCCGATCGATCGCGCCATCTCAACCGCCGGCGGCGTCGCCTTCGCCGCGGTGGACGACAATCTGATGCTGCGCGCCGTCCCCGGCTGCTACGTCGTCGGCGAGATGCTCGACTGGGAGGCGCCCACCGGCGGCTACCTGCTGCAGGCCTGTTTCGCCACCGGCGCGGCGGCCGCGCGCGCCATCCTGAACCTATAAAATAGGCTCGATTCCAAAGGGTTGGAGCGGGTCACCATGGATTTGCCCCTCGGAGTAGATATCCCCGTCATGGCCGGCGCATGCCGGCCATCCATGCCGTGAACGAGCAGGCGAGACTAAACGCCCGGGACTCATCCTGAAGGCCCGATCCAGCTTGACCTGCACGGCATGGATCGCCGCCTACGCGGCGATGACGGCAAGAGATAAGCAAGACCTTCAGCGGTCAGTCGCAAGGGCCGCCGATCTTAGCCTCGCCCGCTCATCGCCCGCCGCCCTGACCGCCAGGCTTGGCCGCGGCGCGTGTGAACTCGGCCTCGATGATCACCTCGACCTCAGCGCCGACGCCAAAATTGGTTCCCGGGGCCGGTATGCCGTAACTCATGCCGTAGTCGGAGCGCTTGAGCGCGCCATGGGCGGAAAACCCGATGCGCGATCCCATGGGGTCAAAGGCGTTGGCGCCGTAACCGCCGTTGAAGGTCGCCTCCAATGTCACCGGATGGGTGACGCCGCGCAGGGTCAGATCGCCCAGGATGCGCGCTGTCGTGGGGCCGGTCATGTCGATCTTGGTCGAGCGGAAGCTCATCTGCGGGAACTGGGCTGCGTTCAGCCAGGGCGCGCTCTGCAACTGGGCGTCGAAATCGGGGGTGGGCAGAGGAAAGTCGGTCTGGATCGACCGGGCGTCCACCGTCGCGGTCACGCTCTGGGCGCTGGGGTGATCAGGGTCGAACTGCAGCTGGGCGTCGAACCGGCTGAACCGCGCGGTATAGTGCGACAGCTCCAGATGATTGACGCGAAACAACAGGCTGCCGTGAGCCTTGTCCAAACTGTAGGCGCCTGGGGGTGGCGGGGCGGGCGCAGAGGCGGCCGGCGGTGGCGCCTTGGTCTCGGCCGCCCAGGCGGCCGCCAGCGGCGTCGGCGCGACGGTCAGTGACAAGGCGGCTGCGGCGAGTAAGAGCTGTTTCATGGTCGCGTCCTCTCCGTTGGGATCCGCCGGCTTGGGCGTCGATCACTTAAGTTTTGTCCTAAGTTATTTTATCAAGCCACGCTGTCAACGGGTCAGGCCGGCCCTTGGCTCTGAACCATGCATTTTCGCATAGCAACCCTCCGGCTACTGGCAATTCTCTTTAGCGACCCCCACCAGCATGCTGCCTTTCAAGCCGCAAGGAGATCCGCCATGACCGTTCAAGCCACCCTCGCAATCGCTCCCGTCGCCGTTCCCTCACCCGCCCGTGAGCCGTTCGCCCGCGGCGCCGTCGGCGGGGTGCGCAGCGTCCTGCGGCTCGAAGCCGCCACGGTTCTTGGCGCCGCCCTCTGGGGCTATAGCCGCTTCGACCTGGGCTGGCCGATGTTCGCCCTGCTGTTCCTTGTCCCCGACCTGTCCATGCTCGGCTATCTGGCGGGGCGGCGGATCGGCGCGGCCAGCTATAATCTGGCCCATTCCTACGCCACGCCGGTGATCCTGGCCGCCGCGGCCCTGGGCCTGCACATGCCAAACCTGAACACCCTGGCCCTCCCGGCGCTTCTGATCTGGGTCGCTCACATCGCCATCGACCGCCTGCTGGGTTTCGGCCTGAAATACTTCACCGCCTTCGGCGACACCCATCTGGGCCGTGTGGGCAAGGCCTGAGGAAACAACGCGCAGGATGCGCCGGGTCGGTCGAAGCAATGGCGCAGAAGCCCTATTCCCCCGCGCCCCTGGCCGTCGGCTGGCCGCCCTGGCGATAGACGGTCCCGCCCTTCATCACGAAATCCACGTGCTCGAACTGGGCCGGATCGCTCAGGGGGCTGGCCGCTGTGGCGACCAGATCGGCGAAGCGGCCCGGCTGGACCGAGCCGATGCGGTCCGAGGCCCCGATCAGGTCGGCGGCGTTGCGGGTGCCGGCGAACAGGGCGTCCGCCGGGGCCATGCCATTGGCCACCATCAAGGTGAACTCCTGAGCATGGTCGCCTTCGCCGATGTCGCTGCCCAGGGCGATCTTGACCCCCGACCTGATCGCCAGGGGCAGGTTCTTCTTGGGCAGTTGGTCGTTGGCCAGCTCCTTGGGCGCGGTGCCGGGGGTCAATAGCTCCGGATGGTCCCGGGCGGCCACATAGAAGGTCTCGAACACCGTCAAGGTCGGCACCAGATAGGTTCCGTGCGCCTTCATCAGGGCGAAGGTGTCGGCGGTGGCGAAGGAGCCGTGCTCCACCGAATCCACCCCGGCGCGCACGGCGGCCTCGATGGCGCCGGCGGGATAGATGTGGGCGGCGACCTTCATGCCCAGGGCGTGGGCGGTGTCGACCGCCACCTTCATCTCCTCGTCGGTCATCAGCTGCTGGCGCGGGTCGTCGCCGGTGGAGGCGATGCCGCCAGAGGGCATCATCTTGATCAGGTCGGCGCCGCGCCGCTTGTGCTCGCGCACGCGGATGCGGGCCTGTTCCGGGGTGTCGACGATGCCATTGTCCCAGCCCGGATGATCCAGCCGCGGATCGAGCCCGCTGCGCGCGTCCCCGTGGCCGGCTGTGGGGCCCAGGGGCTCCAGCGACACCCAGAGCCGGGGGCCGGGGATCTTGCCGTCATTGATGGCCTCGCGCACGGCCACCGTCTCGTCGCCGCCGCCCACGTCGCGGGCGCTGGTGAAACCCTGCTGCAGCATGGCGCGGGTGAACACCGCGGCGTCGAAGGCGCGGTCGAGATCGGTATGGGTCAGGGCGTATTCGGTGGCGTTGGCCTTGCTGGGCAGCCGGGCCGAGATGTGCACGTGGCAATCGATGAAGCCCGGCATCACGGTCTCGCCCGACAGGTCGACGATCTCGGCGCCCGCGGGGCTGACATAGCCCGGCTGGATGGCGGTGATGCGGTCGTCATGGATCAGGATCGAGACCTGTTTGCGCGGCGTGGCCGTCACCCCATCCAGCAGAACCCCGGCATGGACCACCACGTCCCTGGCCAGGGCGCTGGTGGACATCAGCGCAGCCAGGGCGAACCCCGCGGCGACGCGCGAGGCGGCTCGATCGATCATGCTTTGACTCCCTACGAAAGCGAGTCGCAATCTCTCAAGCTGGGCCGCCGCCGTGAAGGGTGAAAACCACGGCCGGGCGCACTATCCCAGTTTTGCGTCGAGCACGATCTCCACCCCGGCAAGGGCGCGCGACACCGGGCAGTTCTTCTTGGCGCCCTCGGCCTGTTCCTGGAAGTCCTGGGGGCTCGCCCCGGGCACTGTGGCCACCGTGGTCAGGTCGATGCGGTCGATGGTCCAGGCGCCGTCCTTTTGCGCGAAATGCACCTGGGCGTGGGTCTTGATTTTTTCTGGCTTGAAGCCGGCGGCGCCCAGTTGCGCGGCCAGGGCCATGGAGAAGCAGCCGGCATGGGCGGCGCCCAACAGCTCCTCGGGATTGGTCCCCACCCCCTCGCCCATCCGCGAGCGGAAATCAAAGGCGCCTTCAAAGGCGCCGCTGCCCAGGCGCATGTGGCCCATGCCCGAGGGCAGGTCTCCGGTCCACTCGGCGTCGGCGGTTCTGGTCGGCATGGATCGGCTCCATCATCTGGCGTGCGCCGGGGCTGATGCGCGGCGGGCGCGACGCCGTTGCGCGAACGGCGCCATCATGCTCACGATCCCCGCGCGACCGCATCCGCCTCGCGACGATTTGAACGGCGAGGGGGACCACGACGTGGTGGAGGGGGCGCGCCGCCGCCGATAATGAGCCAAGCAAAGCCGCCCTCGCGCTAAGCCTTCGCCCCGGCGAACCAGTCCCCGATCACCCCTTGCAGCACCTCCAGCGGAACGCGGCCGCAGCCGAGGCCGGCCTCGTGGAAATCCTTGATGTCGAAGCGGGGCCCCAGGGCGGCCTTGGCCCGCGCGCGCTGAGTGGTCCAGACCGTGTGGCCGAGCTTGTAGCTGCAGGCCTGGCCGGGATTGACGCAATACCGCTCCACCTCGCGCGCGGCGAAACCGGGGGCGTCGGCCTCCAGGCCCACGAAATAGGCGATGGCCTGCTCGCGGCTCCAGCCCAGATGGTGGATGCCCGTGTCGACCACGCAGCGCCCGGCGCGGAACAGCTGAAAGCGCAGATAGCCGATGCGGCCCAGGGGATCGTCGTCATACATGCCGATCTCGTCGGCCAACTGCTCGGCATAGAGCGCCCAGCCCTCGGCATAGCCGGAAAACATGCCGGTCTTGCGGATCAGGGGCAGGTTGGCGTTGGACAGGGCCAGGCCGCCCTCCAGCTGGTGGCCGGGCAGACCCTCATGGAAGGTCACGCTGGGCAGGGACCATCGGGGCCATTCGGCCGTGTCGTGCAGGTTGATATAGACCAGCCCGGGCCGCGAGCCGTCCAGGGCCGGCCCCTGGCTGAAGGCGGAGGCGGCGCCGGCCTCGGTCTGCGGCGGCACCCGGCGCACCTCGAACCTGTATGGCGGCAGGCGCTTGAACACCGTGGGCAGCTTGGGGCGAACGGCGTCCAGGCGGTTGTTGCAGAAGGCGATGGCCGCCGCCTTGCCCTCGTCGGTATTGGGAAAGAACGAGGCCGGGTCGGCATAGAGGCCCTTGATCCGTTTGGCCAGGGAACCCTGGGTCAGGCCCTGGGCGTTCAGCAGGCTGTCGATGCGGGCGCTGATCTCGGCCGCCTGGTCCAGGCCCATCCGGTGGATCTCGTCCGGCGACAGGGAGGTGGTGGTGGTCGCCTTCAGGGCCGCGGCGTAGAAGGCCGGCCCATCCTTCAGGTGACCGATCCCCGCCTCATGCCCGGCCGTGGCGCGCAGTTTTTTCACTGCCTCCATCTGCCGTCCCAGGGCGGGGCGAACCCGTTGGTCGAACAGGCGCGCCGCGTTGTGGCCATAGGCGTCGCCCAGGCCCAGGGCCTTGGTCCGACGGGCGATCGAGGTCGCCAGCACCGACTGTTCCCCCGGCTTGTCCAGGGCGGCCATCTGGCTGAGGGTCAGGTCGAGGATGAAGTCGGGTGGGACCACGCCCAGGCCGGCGTCATGGCGCAGCCGGTCGGTTTCCTGATCGATCTCCGTCGCGAAGGCCGAAATGCGGCTCAGATAGGCCTCCGCATCGCTCTGTTGCTCGATCCTGTGCTTGGTGTCGAGAAAGTCGGGCACGCTCTGATAGGCGCCGGCCTGCTGGCTGAGCACATAGGGCGATGGGCCATAGGAGGTCCCGCCGAAGTCGAACCGCATCACCGCCGTCCGGCTCTCCAGGGTATAGAGCACGGTGTCATAATTGACCCGGTCGAGACCGCTGAGGCTGGCGCGGTCGATGGCCTTCAACTGCCTGAGCTGCGCCTCCGCCTCGGCTTGGCGGGTGGTCAGGCCCGATAGCGACTCGTCGCGCAGGCGGCCCCTCAGGTCGTAGTTTTGGCCCTTGTCCAGGCCCAGTTGGGTCGCTTGCTCGGGATTGCGCCGCAGGTCGTTCTGGAAGAAGGCGTCGAACAGCCCATTGAGCTGGGCCGCCGGCGCCCCCGCGGCTTGGGCGCTGGCCAGGGGCGCCAGCGCCGCAGCCGCGGCTCCGGAAAAAAGCAGTTCGCGGCGATCGAGCATGAAGTCTCCTGTGCCCTGGAACGGGGTCGTCCGTCACCAAAGCACAGGCGCGGCGCGCGTCAAACCGGCTCCAGCGAAGCCATGACGAACTGCGGATAGTAACGCGCCATCATCCGATCGGCATAGGCGGTCAGATTGTCGTGGGCCAGGGCGGCGTCGCGCACTAGGCTGTCGAACAGAGGGGTCAGCGCGCCCGCCAGCAGGCCGAACACGCTGGCGTCGGCGCCGCACGGCCGATCGCCGGTCAGATAGGGCTTGTCGCCCAGAATCTGCGCCAGGGCGGCGAAGGAGCGGGCGGCGAGTTCGCCGGCCTCCTCGACGGAGTGGCGACCCATCCCCTGGCCGTGCAGGGCCGCGGCCACGCCCTGACGGGCCTGGGCGCGCACGGCGTCCCGCATCGGTTCGGGAACCTCATCGAAGAAATGCGCCGGACCCTTGGCGAAATTGCTGTCCACCGACCAGCGGCTATGAACCATGGTCCAATAGACATGATCCTCCATCATCCGCTCCACGGCCCAGGCCATGGCGCGCTGATCGGGGCTGAGGCCCTTGTCGAAGTCGACGGCGTAGGTCGCCTCCAGATAGTCGCGGATGAACACGGTGTCGGCCACCACCACCCCGTCGTCGTCGATGAAGGGCAGCTTGCCCTTGGGCGCGTCAGGCAGGCCGCCCTGCTGCAGCCGATAGCCGAGGCCGGCCATTTTCAGCAGTACTTCAGCCTTCATGACAAAGGGGCTCGGGTCGGGCAGGCCGAAATTGGAGCCGAAGGTGTAGAGGGTGATCATGGGGACGCTCCGTTGTGTCGGATCCTGACTAAGGCCACCCTGCTGACAGCATGGTGTCAGCATACTGCTGTCATGGTGCCGACATCGACCATGCGGAGAAGGCGCCTTGAGACGGGCCGAGCGACTGTTCCAGATCATCCAGATCCTGCGCCGGGCCCGCGCGCCGGTGACCGCGGCCCTGATCGCCGAGGAACTGGAGACCTCGGTGCGCACCATCTATCGCGACATCGCCGAATTGCTGGCCCAGCGGGTGCCGGTGCGCGGCGAGGCGGGGATCGGCTATCTGCTGGAAAAGGGCTTCGACCTGCCGCCCCTGATGCTGACCCCGGACGAGATCGAGGCGGCGGTGCTGGGCGCCCAATGGGTCGCCGGCCGCGCCGACCCTCAACTGGCCCGCGCCGCCCGCGATCTGGTGGCCAAGATCGGCGCCGTCATTCCGATCCATCTGCGCCCCTTCCTGCTGGAGGCCACGGCGACCACGATCAGCATGCCGACCATCCGCGCCGACGCGCTCGATGTGGGCCGGCTGCGCGCCTCGATCCGGGCGCAGAACAAGGTCCACCTGGTCTATCGCAGCGAGGATGGGTCGGAGACGCAGCGCACGGTGTGGCCGTTCGCCATTGGCTATTACGAGACCGTGCGCGTGATCGCCGCCTGGTGCGAAATGCGTCAGGATTTCCGGCACTTCCGCACGGATCGGGTCATCGGCGCTCAGTTCGTCGACGAGCGATACCCCGCCCGCCGCGAGGCCCTGCGGGCCGCTTGGCGCAAGGCCATGGCCGAGGCTCCGCCACGGGTGCGCCCGCCGCCGCCAAAGCCGGACTGAAGGGTCCGGGCCAATCGCCGCAGGACCCGCGCGGCCCGCCTGGTTCCACCCAACCTTAACCAGACCGCGCCTATGGTCCGGCCCAAGGGGGTTTGACGGCGTGCACGTGTGCGCACGGCGCATCGGCCCTCAGTGCGAAACGAAGACGCGTGCTTGAGCCCCGGCGGCGGCGATCATGCTCCGGCTCGGCCCGTCCAACGAGGAGATGGCGTGATGACACCGGCGGAAGTAGCGGCGCGTAGCGGCAAGGTGGTGCTGGGCGTGGATGACCAGCCCGAAAACATCATGATGCTCGAATCGATCATCGAGTCCCAGGGCTTCACCTTTTTCGGTGCCAGCAGCGGCCTGGAGTGCCTGAGCCTGGTCCAGAGGGTCAGTCCGCGCCTGATCCTGCTGGATGTGCAGATGCCCGATATGGACGGCTACGAGACCTGTCGCCGCCTGCGCCGGATGAGCCAGTGCCGCACCATGCCGATCGCCTTTCTGACCGCCCGCAAGGAAGTCGAGGACGTCAAGACCGGCATCGCCGTCGGCGGCAACGACTTCATCGTCAAGCCCTTCGATCCGGTGAGGCTGGTCAACCGCGTGGTCCATTGGACCAGCCGCCGGGTCAATGCCGACGCCTAGAGCGTGATGAATTGAAGCCAAACCAAAACCCGCTCATCCCGGCGAAGGCCCATAGGCGCTAAGTTAGGCCGGGGCGGTCGAACCTACCTTCTCCCATGGGGAGAAGGAGGGGCCCGTTCGCGAAGCGAATGGGAGGATGAGGGGATAAGGCCTCTCAGTTTCATCCTGAAAAACCGCAACCCCTCACCCTCCCACGCCTTGCGGCGCGGGCCCCTCCCTCTCC
>FTIR01000888.1_pt10 | contig 28095 bp, 28 predicted proteins | sample 1658041 | NCBI WGS metagenome assembly FTIR01 (sample SAMEA3914793, study PRJEB12502) | metagenome | biome: forest; material: soil | place: Canada | collected 2011-07-03 | depth 0.3 m | reverse complement strand
GCGCGCCTGCTGTCGCTCGACATGCGCGTGATCGATCCGGCCTGGATCGGCATGAAGCTGCGCAAGCTGCTCAACGTCGGCGAGCCGCTGGGCCACTTCATGGCGCCGCTGCCGGGCCAGAAGCGCCAGCAGGTCTGGCCGTCGACGATCGCCTACGTCGCGCGGCTGATGATCCACCGCTACGCGATGCTGGGCGTGCTCGACGAGGAAGGCTTCCCGCTCGGTGCCACCGGCCTGCTCTTGCCGCCGGCACCGCGCGCCACCGGCCAGCTCGCGCCGCAGGCCGGCAAGCCGTGCCCAGAGTGCGGCAACGCCACGATGATCCACAAGGACGGATGCGACTTCTGCACGTCGTGCGGGTATGTGGGGGCGTGTGGCTGAGGCGTACGGGCTCGGCCTGAGCGTGTGGGATGGCGCATAACGTGAGCCTCGCGCGGCAAAACGTGGACCTTTGGAACGTCAAAACGTGAGCCTATAGCCGCTGGATATTTCAAGTCCAGCAAGTCCTGCGGGCTTACCCCAGCTTTAGTCTCTCTGCCCCGTCAACCTTCGTTGACGGGGATTTTTTGTTGATCTCGGCGACGCCGATTTCATGGCGCGCCGAAATTTTCCCGGGGATTGGCGCGCACCCCAATCACCTTTCACCTGCTGACATTGAGGACTCCCACACGGCTTGGCCATACGGCGGATTGAACGAGGCTTTCGCCCAATCGGCGATGAGCCGCAGATAGCCGTCCGCAATGCCAGTTCGCCGTCGTTGACCAGAGGGATCCGTGATGAAGGTTGTAATACCGTGGTCGGTATGAGGATAGACGACGATCGTGGCGTCAACACCTTCCCGACGAAGCGTATTCAACCGGACGATGCTTGGCGCACTGGGTGCGACGGAGTCGTCTCCCGCAAAGACCCAAAGCTGCGGGATCTTCAGTTTGCGCAATACGGCCTGTCCATCGTAGTGCCACGGAACACCGGGGCTTTCACTGCGCGCCCGTTCGACCTCGCCGCGCATCAATTCGCCCGTGTATTGCCCGTCGAGCTTGCCAAACCAAGGTTCAGCCGCGACCCTTTGCCGCAGCACCTGCAAGGCGCTCAGGCCTTCGGTGAAATTGGATGCGGCCACTTTGGCGGTGGCATCTGTTACCTCGTGAACCGCCGCACCGGGCTCGAAGCCGAGTTCCTGGAGTTGATAGTCCACCTGCCATTGGTCCTGTTCCAGCGCCGTTCCGACCACGCCAAAGCCGACCTCGACGAAATCCGCTTTTGCCCTCAGCGCCGCCAATGGGGCGATCCATCCGCCTTGACTGCCTCCGGCGAGCCCGACACGGGCGAAACAGTGGCGACAGGCGCGCTCTGCGGCGCGGGTCGCAGCAGCGGCGTCATCCGCAAGCAGGTCGAAGTCTTGCGTGTAGACGCCCTGAGACCGCGCCGTTCCCCGCTTGTCGTAGGCGAACGTCGCGACGCCTTGGGCCGTGAACATCTGCTGGTTCGTCGACCCGTTCGGGCTCGTCTTCTCGGATCCCGAGACGAGAACGACGAGCGGCGGCTTGGTGCCGGCTCGGCCAGGAACGAGCAGCACTCCGTGCAGAGTCACGCCATGACTTTGAAAGTCGACGTCAACGGATCTGAATGTCAACTTCGACCAGATCTCACCGTCCAAGCCCTTCAATACGCCATCGCTGCATTTCAACCGGGCGTCCGACGCAGCCAGATCGCCTCGCGGCCCGCTCAGCAGGGTGTAGTGCTGGCTTCGATCGACCTGCACGAGCGTTGCCAATTGCCCATCGGGCGCGCGATACGCGCCGTTGGCACAGCCCGAGGTGGGTGGCGGGCCAGCAGAGGCGAAGGCTGCGGCGGTCAGGACGGCGGACAAGGACATGGTTCGCTCCAGGCAACGGTTGTTGATGAGGCGGTGGGACGCTCGCCCGTGAAACTTTCGACAGCCACCTCGCAGTGGCGCGATGTGCGAGGTCGCGCCGGCGATGTTGCGTCGGCTCGCGTGCAGCAAGGACACGCGGCCGTTCGACTCCAGTCGCATTGATCCTGGCATCCCTGCGTCATTGCGCTCGACCAATAGATAGGTGCGCAGTCGAATTTTCCCCGATGCAGGACGCGAGATCGACACTCCAGATGTTGTACTTGCCGTTGTTCCACGCCGCATCGCGATCGCCCGGTGCAGTCGACCGGCGCTCGCTCGAGAAATACAGCGTGCGCGCATCGGGCGAGAGTCGTGCTTCTGCGTCGGAGCCTGGGCTGTTGACGACATTGCCCAGGTGCCGCGGCGTGTCCCATGCCGAGCCGTTCCGGAACGAAATGAACAGGTCCATGTCGCGCGCAGGCGGTCGGTTCGAACCGAAGACAACGAATGACTCGTCGGGCGTGGCTGCGGGGTCGACGTCGGTGCTGCTGCCGTCGCTGAAGGGCAAGGGCTGAGGCGCCTCGAAGTGATCGTCGCGCCATTGCGACCGGTAGAGCCGGAACCGGCGGCCGCCATCGGTCGGATGCATGAACCAGAGGCTGCCGTCGGCGACGACGCTCGGCGCGAAGGTCGAGGCGTCTGAATTGACGACGTCGGGCAAGCGAGCTGGCGCACCCCAGCCATCGGCCGTGCGCTCCACGCGCCAGAGGTTCCCGCCGCCGCCAGGAAAGGCCTGGCCCATGAAGAAGCCATCCAGCGGCGCGCCGACGCCGTCAGCGGGTCGATTCGACACGAAGACGAGGTAGCGGCCGTCGGGTGAGATCGCTGGCTCCATGTCGCGCCAGCGGCCGGAGAAGGAAGCCGTGCGTGGCGCCGACCACCGCCCGGCCTCGAGATGCGCTTCGAGGATGGTTGAATGCGTTGCGTCGCTTCGGCCGAACCAGACAGTGCGGCCGTCCGGCGCAAACGCAGGCGCGGCATCATGGTCCGGGCCGGAGATCACGCCTGGCGCGAATAGCTGCGGAAGGCAGACGGCAGGCGACGCAGCCGTGGACTGGAAGGCCTGCACGGAACAGGCGAAAAGAACAACTGCGGTGAGCACTTGTGCGCGCATAGGAACTCCAAGATTGTGAGCCCGCGCGAGCCCGCGCAGGTTCTCGACGTCAGTCGATTGAAATGCCCCGCCCGGCAGCTACCGGACAACGCGGGCGTCGTCCTACCCGGCATCGAGGCGCTGCCCGCGAGCGAAGGCAACGATGAGACGTTGAAGCGATGCCGGCTGGCGCGTCGAGCGCCGTTCGTCGTCCTTGGCCTCGAACGCTTGGAGGCCGTGCTCCATGTGAGGATAGACGACGATCGAAGCCTCGTCGACTTGAACGCGAGGAGTCGACGATACGTCTCGAGGTAGTACGGCGCATCGATGTTTTCGCCACCGAGGATCCAGAGTTGCGGTGCCTTCAGACTCCAGAGTACCGGCGTCGGGTCGTGGTCGAGATCAAGGCCGGCGAACATTCGAGCACCGCGCGTGCGTCGGCAGCCAGTTGAGGTGGCGATCCACGGATTCAAGCCGGCTCACCACGCGGGCCCCGAAGACGGTTCGCCCAGCAAGGATGCCATCAGCAGGAGCTCGATGACGGTCGCGCAGATGAACGGCGGCTGGAACGGCCAGATGGCGCTCGCGACCAGGAAGGCGCCGACCCAGGCCGCATTGACCCACTTGAGCTTGTGCATCAGGCTGTCCGGGAAATCGTCGCTGTTCGCCAGGACGAGGTTCAACGTCGCGATGGCGACGAAGGTGATGGACATCGTGACGCCCAGGTTCCGGAAGATGCTCAGCAAGGTGGGATTCATGCCGAGTCCGGGCGGCAAGGCATAGCCCTGCAGGCCGGCCAGGAGCCGTCGTTCCTCGTCGTTGCCCGGCCGCGAGAAGAAGCCGAACGTGTGGGCCGTGGCGGTCACGATGATGAGGATCGAAGCCGCGGAGAAGAGGCGCCGCCCGCGCCGCCAGAGTGTCAGTGCCATGGAATGCTCCTTGGAAAAGGTTCGAAGGTTCAGGCCGGATCCGGTCGTCACGGCCGACCGCTGCCGGTCGTGGCGCCATCGCCGAGTTGGGCCAGTCGTGACTCGAGGAACCTGCGCTCCACGGGCTGGCTTGTGAGGTCGAGCGCGCGTCGATAGGAAGCACGCGCCAGTTCGTCATGGCCCAGTCGGCGGCGCATGTCGGCGCACGCCGCGTGGGCGAGGCCATAGGAATCGAGGCCGCCCTGTGCGAGTGCCGCGCCGATGGCTACCAATCCGGCCTCGGGCCCGTCGCGCATGCCGAGCGCGACGGCGCGGTTCAACGACACGACGAGCGACGGGTCCGCGCGCTGCAAGAGGTCGTACAGCGCGACGATCCTGGCCCAGTCGGTCTCGTCCGCGCTTGCCGCAGTCGCGTGAACGGCTGCTATGGACGCCTGCAGCACGTACGGACCGATCCGGCGGCCGGCCAGAGCCCGGTCGATCAGCGTCCGGGCGTCGAGGATGCGCTCGCGATCCCACAACGATCGATCCTGGTTCTCGAGCAGAACGAGGTCGCCCGTCGCATCGGTGCGCGTGGATCGCCTGGCCTCGTGCAACAGCATCAGCGCGACGAGGCCCAGCGCTTCCGGATCGTCCACGAGCGCGACAATCAGCCGACCCAGTCGCAACGCCTCTTCGCAAAGGTCCGTCCTCATCAGGTTCGGCCCCTGCGTCGTCGCATAACCCTCGTTGAAGATCAGGTAGACCACCTGCAACGCGCTCTCCAGCCGAGCCGGCAACTCGGCGTGGGTCGGCACCTCGTAAGGCAGGCGCGAGTCGCGGATCTTCGCCTTCGCCCGCACGATGCGCTGGGCGATGGTCGGCGGCCGCGTGAGGTAGGCGCGGGCGATCTCCTCCGTGGTCAGGCCGCACACCTCGCGCAATGTCAGCGCGACGCGCGCATCGGGAGCCAGCGCCGGATGGCAACAGATGAAGATCAGGCGCAACTCGTCGTCTTCGATGTGCTCGGCCATGTCCGTTTCCGGCGCCGGCTCCGCCAGCACCAACAGTTCCGGCAGGACGGCCTCCAGTCGAGCCTGCTGTCGCCAGCGGTCGATGGTCTTGAAGCGTCCGGCTGAAACAAGCCAGGCATACGGGTTGGCCGGCACGCCCTCGCACGGCCATTGCTCGGCGGCGGCAGCGAACGCCTCGTGGACGGCCTCCTCTGCCGCGTCGAATCGCCCGAGAAGTCGGATCAAGGTCGCGCGCACGCGGCGCGCCTCGTTCCGATAGATCGCCTCGAGGGCGTCGTGCGCACGCTCCATGGCTACAGCAGCGGGCGGGGCTTGCTGTGGTCCACCAGCGGGCGAACCTCGATGGAGCCGATCCTCGCCAGCGGGATCTTCGCCCCGATGCGCACAGCCTCGTTGAGGTCGCGCGCCTCGATCAGGACGATGCCGCCCAGCACTTCCTTGGTCTCCATGAACGGGCCGTCGGAGGTCGAGACGTTGCCGTTTCGCACCTGCAGGGTCATGGCCTGTTCGGGCAGGTCGAGCGCCACCTCGGTGACGACATGGCCGCTCAGCCTCAGATCGCTGGCCGGATCCATGCAATCGCGCAGGACGGCCTCGCCCTCCGGACTCCGGTCGAAGACTTTGCGGGGGTCGAAGTAGACCAGGCAGGCGTATTGCATGAAAGCGCTCCAGTTGACGGTTGAGACACACAGTTGTCGTTCGGCCACCCCGGAAATCGACATGCGGCCCGGACGATTTCGAAAATATTCGAGCCAACGTCCGGTCGCGTGACGTACGACGCACTGGCTAGCGGGTCTGCGGCGTCAGGTCGAGGATCCAGTTGACCTCCCAGGTCTTGCCCCAATCCGGCGAGAACGACTGCTCCATGTGCGCGGATTGCGGCGCCGGGTGTGTCCAGACATAGCGGACGAGGATCGTGCGGCCGTCGAATTCCTCCGCATCGAAGAACTCGCCGCGTCCGTTGCTGAACGCGCCGACCGTGGCGGGCAGCAGCAGCTTGCCCTTCGCCGCATCGAGGAGGTAGAGACTCCACTGGTGCGACGCCGGGTCGTACAGGCGCAGCGTCTGGCCTTCGATGCGCGTGCGCTCGCCGGCGCGGGGATCGGTGGTCGCGACGTCGAACTCCTCCATGTTCGCGCGCGCGTCCCACAGCCTGGTCATGACGGACGTGCCGTCGTAGTCGACCCAGGCCGTGGAGCCCGTCAACGGGTGCAGCAACCTTCGCAGGTGCGCCTTCCAGCGCCCGATGACGAAGTCGAAATCGTGCTGCCCGTCGTACGCCGCGGATGCCCCGGGCGCCGGTGCCGGCGCCTGCGCGCTTGCTGGCGAGGCCAGCAGCGTCGACGCCGAAAGCGTGGCGATGAGCAGGGTCGATGCGCAGGCGCGCGGCAGCGACGTCAAAAGGTTCGTGCGAGTGTCCATGGCATTTCGTGATTGAAGATGGAGCATCCAGCGTACGAACCATAAGCTGACAACGTCTGTCATGTATCGGTGGGCGCGATCGCAGCATCAGCCGCGTCGCATTGCTGCCATCCGCTGGCCGAACGCCTGGGTCTCGTCGTCCATCGGGAAATAGCCTTCGATCCGCAGTTCCTGGGCCGTGACGTCGAGCGGCGTCCCGAGCGTGGTGAGCGTCGTGAAATAGCGGAGATCCGCCCCCCCGCACCGCAGGTGGATGGGCAGCGCCACCTGGTTGATCGCCTCGCGATCGGGCGGCTGGTTCGACGCGCCGCGCAGGTGCTCCATCTCCTCGACAAAGCCGCGCAGCGCCGGGTCCACGTCGGCCTCCGACCTGAGACGCGCCAGCACTTCGTCGGCCAGGCTGTCGAAGCCGACGATGCACTCGCGCAGGCCGTACGACGCGTCGAAAAGCGCTCGCACCGCGTTGCGCGCCGCACCCGGTGGGAACCGGATACCGGTCCAGGCGAAGAGTCGTGCCGCCCCCTCGTTGAGCTCGAGGACGTTGTGGAAGCGGTCCAGTAGCACCGCCGGGTGCGGCTCGTGCAGCGCGAGCGTGCGGGCGATGGCCTCGCGCACCCGGCTCATCGCGGGATCGTCCAGCGGTAGGCCCTGATAGACCGGGGCGAAGCCGCTCGCGACGAACAACGCGTTGCGAACGCGCAGGGGCAGATTCATCGCCGAGCTGAGGACCTGGAGCATGCGATGCGACGGGCGCGCGCGGCCGGTCTCCAGACAGGAGAGATGGCGTGTCGAGATCTCTGCGCGATGCGCCAGTTCTTCCTGGCTCAATCGACGGCCGATGCGGAGAGAACGAAGGACCCCGCCGGGGCTCTTGGGTGCCAACATGCCGCTGAATCTACCCCAGGCCGATCGTGCGCGACATGACCTCGGAGGTCATGGTCTTCCAGATGCACGGGCGCCAGACTCGAGCCGGAAAGCGAGGTCCCCCATGCGATACATCTGGCTACTGCCCGCGTCTCTTGCCGTCGCGTTCCTGCTGTTGACGGCCTGGACGATCGTCACCACCGGCCAGCCCGCCGGCTTCGTGGTCGAACACCTCCACAGCCGATGGGGAACGCAGATCGGCGTCGACCTGTTCAACGCGCTGTTCGCAGGCATCTACTTCGCCCATGTCCTGTCGCGCCACTATCGCTTTCGAGCGTGGCCGTATGTGGCGCTCACGCTGTGCACCGGATCGCCCGGATTGCTGGCCCTGGCGGCACGCGTGCTGTACGCCCGAAGCGAGGCGGCCGGGCCGATCCCGCGCGAAGAATCGAGCCCGGCATCTTGACCGCCGCGAGCTAGCGGCTGCCGTCCCAGTGGCTGGAGGCCGCATCCCGGCTCAGGTCCGGTCATTCGATGATGTCAGCTCTGGGGTAGGCCCGCAGGGAGGGCGACGGCCGGCGGGGCTCATCGTAGACGTCGTCCCTGAAGGCCACGTCAGGCGGTCATGACTGGTTGCGGTCGCGATTGGGAATCGCGACAAGACGACGAAGCGCAACGCTATCTCCACACTTTGCACAACATAGCCGACTAACGACGGGGCCGCCGCACCCCTCGTGCTCGAATCGAACCGGCGGACCTTGAGGGGCCGCCCATTGATCACCCCAAGCGGTGAGCGCAACAACTACAGGCTTGAACGATAGTCCTTTGGCCGTCAGCCGGTAGTGCTCCGCGGCGTTGCTGTCAGCGTCTTTCGTCAGAAGGCCCGACGCAACAAATGCTTCTAGCCGCTTTGCAAGAACGTTCGGCGCGACTCCCAGGCTTCGTTCGAATTCCGAAAACCGACTCATGCCGCGGAACAGGGCATCGCGAAGAATGAGCAAACTCCAGCGTTCGCCGACGAGTTCCAAGGCCCTCGCTGCCGAGCAGTTCTGGTTTTCGTAGGTAGTTCCGAGCATCGGGAGGTGTGTTCAAGTACTTGCATGATGATAGTTCCGAGGGGTAAGCTATGCAAGGTGAATTTTTTCATCGAAAGGTGCCCTCATGTCCCCGGCAGCGCAGGCGAAAGGGCCGTCACCATGAGCGAATGGCATACTGCCAACAGTGGTCAGCTGCAATCGAGTCGTCTGGTCTTGGATACGGCCATTTTTCGCGCTCTCATGCCGCGATGACCGGTAAATCGCAGGCTGTTCAGCCTCGCTTTCGTGATGCGGGCGTCGAAGCGGGCCACTCGGCGGCATTCGCGAATGTCGTGCATGCGTTCGCGCTTGATCGACGCGTCGTTCTCGCTGGCGGCAAAGGCTTTGGCGCTGGAACTCTCAAAGTCGACGGGAAAATTTTCGCGATGATTTCATCCAGCGGCTACTTCGTAGCAAAGCTTCCCGCTGACCGAGTCGACGAGTTCGTTCGCAACGGAATTGGGCAGCGTTTCGATGCCGGACGCGGCAAGCAGATGAAGGAATGGCTGGCTCTCGACGGCGCAACGGGCCAGTGGATCGACATCGCCAAAGAGGCACGGCTCTTCGTCGCGGCAGATTGAAATTGATCTGTTTTGCCTGGGTCCGGTCCAGGGCTATTGGGCATCCTCAAAGTCGTGAGCAGGTCGTGAGCCAATGGCGCAGTTCGGCCACTTGCAGTCGTCCACGACTGTCCGGTTTCGAGTACGTTGACTAGCCAGACCTGGCATCCGAGGCTGCGGTCTAGTGCACGCTAGAACTTCGACTCCTCGGCGATCGTTGCCTGCATGTGGGCTGTCCGAATGACGTCGCAAATCGCAGCGTCGATCAAGGGCAAATTCTGGCCGGCTCGACGTTGGTGACCCTTTTCATCAGGGGGAACGAGGTTTGGACACCGCTGTAGAACATATGCGCTGCGTTTCGGCATACCCCTCAAGCGCCGAACGATCGTCATCGCGTTACTTCCCTTTGATGATCTGCGAAATCGTCGCTAGATAGATCGCGGTCTTGCAGATTCAGTCGGGGTGCGCAGGCGCTACCGCGACAAACCTACGTTTTTTCGGCTCGAGGCTTGGCAACTTGAGCCAGCTTCAGTACCCAATCAGTCGCTTTGATGTCCACACCGCCATCCGCGCATGGAAAGCGAAGGGCGCGCCACTCAGTCCAGGTAGTGGCCGTCGCCCTCGTCTTATTTGCCCTTCGGAAGAACCTCGATACGGATCTCGCGGCTGTCGATGTAGTAGGGAACGTGATTGTTGTCGGCGAACAGCAAGCGCAGCGTGTGCTTTCCGGGTGGCAGGTCCAGCACGGTCTCAGTCTCGCCGCCGCCAAAGTGCTTGTAGTGCTGGTGCTCGAGTTCGCCCGGTTTGTCGAACGGGACGGGTGCCTTGATGTCGACTGGCAGCGGCATGTCGATCAGGATGTGGTGGTGCCCCGTGTTCTTGATTGCTCCTGCTGACACGGGCGACACCCCCATTCCAGAAACGGCGAAAGCGACTCGAAATGGCGAGCGCACCTTGTCGCCATCTTTGATGTTGGTGAAGTACAAGACCTTCTCGCCAGCTGGAAACGGTCGCGTGCGGTCGCCAGCGCCGACGTCGCTGATGACCGAGTCGGTCATCAGCAGTTTGGGATCGATCTTTGTCCCGTTGCTCTTGGCAGCAGTTGGTGTGTCCGCGGCATGGACACTGGTGGCAGTTGCGGCCAGCGCCAGCAGGAGCCCATGAATGGGGCCGATGTTCATAGAGTGATCGTCCTTTCAGATGTCTGTGTGTTGTGACATGTGGCCATCAGTCAGTCTTGGATCGCCAGAAGACGTAGGTGGCGGTGTATCCAACGCGTTCGAGCTGCCCGGCATTCGCCGCGCCGCAGGGGCTGGACGGGGCTACGCCGCCTTCGGTGTCGAGTCGCTGGACGCTGGCAGTCTGGGTGAGCAGGCCCTGGCCGTCGCGCGACTTGATGGTCAGCAACAACCACGGGATGTTGCCCTTGTCCGGTGCTGGAGCGCTCGCGCTTGCTTGACCCACGATGGTGGCGCCATCGTTCGATGCCCAGGATGGCCCGGCAAAGTGGCGACCGACGGTCTTGCCGGTAGCGTCCGAGAGCGTCGCTTCCGGACTGCGGAACTGCCACGCCCAGTCACGCGGCGCGTCGGCCTTGGCCGCGCACTCGTAGACCTGCACGCCAGTGGCATGCACCTGGAGATAGGGCGCCTGGCCAGCGGGCGCGTGCAGCGCCACCGGAACGTCCGCTGGTGCGGGAATGGCCGGTAGCTCCGCCGTGGCGCAACCTGCCGCGGCGGCGATGACGGAGGCGGCCGTCGCGAAGAAAGCGATGCGTGTCGCCATGGCCTCAGCCTCCGATCACGCCACAGGCGACGCGTGCCCCGCCGCCACCGAGGACGGCCGGGTGGTCCGAGTGGTTGTCGCCGCCGGCATGCACCATCAACGCGTGATGGACGACGTCCGCGAGCTTGAGCCGAGGCGCCAGCACGGGATTGCTGGCGATGCCGTCGGTCGAGACGTACAGCGCCGGCAGGTCGCCGAGATGGCCGTCACCCCAGGGCTCGCCGTGGTGCTTGCTGCCCAGCGGGTCCAGGTGGCCGCCGGCCGCGCCGGCGGGCACGGTCTTGCCGTCGGTCTGGCTGGCGGCGCAGGACGCGTTCTCGTGCACGTGGAAGCCGTGCAGCCCCGGCGGCAAGCCGGTCAGCGAAGGATAGAAGGCGAGGCCGTAGGGGGTCTCGACGAGGCGCACCGTTCCAACCGCGGGGCCGGCGCCTTCGGCCTGCGCGAGGTTCAGCGTCACGGTCGTCTCGGCGGCCTGGGCGCCTGCCCCCGCAGCGACGAGGGCCATGGCGAATGCAGCGATCTTCATCATGTCGTGTCCTTGAGGTTGCGATGTGCCCGGCTTACCAGCCGTTCGACACATACTTGTTGCCGTTCGCCACGTAGTGGTCAATCGCCGTCTTGAGGTCGCCGTATTGCGAGCAGCTCGTGCCACACTCGGCTCGCAGCGCCTCGAGGCGGGACTGTGCCTTCGCCAGGTCGCCCTTCATCAGGTACAGCTCGCCGGAATATTCCAGCGTGTTGCGATGGTGCGGGTCGATGCGCAGCGCGGCGTCGTAGTATTTCTCCGACGCCGCGAGGTCGGGCGTCGTCCCCTTGCGCAGGGTGTAGCCCATCAGGTTGTTCCAGTCGGCGCTCGCGGGGTCGTTGACCCGCTTGAGCTCGGTGATCGCCGCGCCCCACTGGCGCGCTTCGATCAGCTTGCGGGCGGGAGCCAACTTGTCGGCGGCCGGTGCGGCGGCGTGCGGCGGCGCCGGCTCCGGGGTGTCGGCCGAATACGCGACCTGGAGGGTGAACGAGACGGCGGAGAGCACGAGGATGTGTGCCAGCTTCATGATGTTTCCTTGTCGGTGACGGGAGTAGTGCTTGCTTGCGCCATCACTTACGGGACCAGCTCCAAAACGGATCACGGCGCGAACAAAAAAAGTTCAGACCCGGGCGCGAAGGCCTTCTGGCCTGGACGCCGTCAGCGGCCAGGCTGCAGCACCTACCAGACCTTCGCGCAAGGCCCTTCTGCGATGAATGGGCGCGTCGGCGCCGCAGGCACGGCGGACGCCGTCTCGCTGCTCAGGCCCAGGTGCGTCATGCTGCCCAGCAGTGTCTCCGCCTGCGCGGGCAAGGCGATCTCCGCCGTCTGGCCGGCCGTCCAATTGCCAACGCGATGCGGCGTGCCATCGATGTCGCTCCAGGCCCAGATCGTCAAGGTCTGGCCCGGCGCGGGGGCGACCGGGCGCAACAGGCGCACGGTGAGCACGAGGCCATGCCGGCGCGCGCTGGTGGCCAGCAGCGCGCGGCCTTGCGGATCCTGCAGCACGCCGACGTAGCTGGCCGGTGCCGCGCCCGACAGCGGCTCCATGCCGAAGGTCTGTGGACGCAGGGCCAACGTGGCCCACAGAAGGGACGCGCCCGCCACCAAGCCGATGGGCCAGCGCAGCCAGCCGGCACCTGTTGATGCACCCCGTGGCGCGCTCGCCGCTGCGCGCGCGAGGGCCTCGCGTTCGAACAACCGTCTTTGCACGACGTCCCAGACGCGTGCTCGCGGCGCCGGCGAGCCGGGCGCGCCTTCCTCGAGCGTGCTCAGCAGGCCCTGCCACTCGGCCACGGCCCGGGCCGCATCCGCGGAACTCGCGACGACGCGCGCGAAGCGGCGCGCCGCACGCGGCGACAGCGTTCCCAGCGCGTGGGCCCGTGCCAGCAGGTCGAGCCGTTCGGGCAGGAGGTAATTCATGACGCGACCACTCCGCGGCCTTGCAGGCACGCCTTGAGGTAGTCGAGCCCGCGGCGAACCCAGGCCTTGGTGGTACCGAGCGGCGCCTCCAGCGCCTGAGCAGCCTCGACGTGGGTCAGGCCCTGGTAGTAGACCAGCGCCAGCGCCTGTCGCTGTGCCGCCGTCAGCTGGCCCATGCATTCCTGGACGCCGGTCCGGTGAATCGCGGCGTCCAGCCACTGCTCGGGGCCGGCGCCGGGCGAGGCCAGCGATTCGAGCGCGGCTTCGTCGCCGCCGCCCCCGTGCGGGTTTACCAGCGAATTCGCGCGCGATCGCCGCAGGTCGATGGCGCGATTGCGGACGATGTTGATCAACCAGGTCATCGGCAGCCCGAGGCGCGCGTCGTAGAGCCCAGCCGAATGCCAGACCTTGACGAACGCATCCTGCAGCACCTCTTCGGCCAGGTCGCGGTGTTGCAGCACGCGCCAGGCGATCGCCATCAGGTAGGTCGATGTCGCCCGATACAGCTGCTCGAATGCGCGCCGGTCCCCGAGCGACACGCGCGAGAGCCAGCGCGTCAAGTCTTCGTTGTCGGGCTGATCCGTTCGATGCACCATGGTCGTTGTCTTGTGCTGAAAGAGTCGTTCGACCAGCGGCCGCGTAACCGACGCGGCCGCTGCCGCGCGATCTTACGTCCGCCGTATGACCGTTTCAGTGCGCCGCGACGCTCGCGCGCCGACGGGCCATGAACCCGAACAGTCCGAGCCCCGCTGCCAGCAGGGCGATGTTGGCGGGTTCCGGTACGGCCGACACGCCGATGTTCGCGTCGGGTGCAAAGTCAGCATTGCGAGGCAGGCCGGCGACGTTGGAGTCGATCGACCAAAGCGCCCAGGAGTAGTCCTGGTCTGAAAGTCCATGCGACGGCAGCAGCGACGCCGGTACTAACGCGAAGATCTCGTCGCCGACGATGTGGGTGGTCACCGGCGTCGTGCCGACCGTGCCGGTGCCGTTCGATTTCAGCACTGCGGTGGCATTGAACGCCACGCCGGGCTTGCCGATCGATGTGAACGGCGTGCTGGCTGCGCCGCCCGTATCAAAGCCGAAGACATAGGCGGCACCGTTCACGCCGGCGATGGGGCCCGCCGCGGTGGCCTGCAGCAGGAAGTCGTCGTGCACCGGGTCGAAGCTCACATCGGCCGACAGGATGTCGAGTGCAGCGCTGTGGTTGCCGGTGAAGCTGGGAAGGAAATCGCCTGGGGGATCGGTGACGGCATGCGCATTGGCAGCGAGGCCGATCACGGCGATGGCGACGAAGCAGGGGCGAAGAAGGTGTTTCATGTTGACCGCGTCTGAAGTGTCGATCCGGCGAGAGCCGGGGTGGTCGATCCGCCTGGAGCCGATCGATTGCTGGCACTTACGCGGCGGACGCGCCGCTGGACGCACCCTCGCTAAACATTTTTTGCGTCTGCCGCACGAAGGCGATCGCCAGCAGCGCCAGGCAGGCGGGCGGCTTCAGCGACCAGGAAGTTGTCCCATGCAGCACAGCGCCAACGGCCGCCACGTCGACCAGCGCGCCAATTTTTCGATTGGCATTGAGCACTGCGGCCGCAGTGCTCGTGTGTTGGCGATAGCCGCACCTATGGGCAGACAGGGGCTAAACGTCCGGGTTGCTCGGTGCATGGCTTGCCGTCCAGAACGTCGAAGCCGGAACGCTTCACACGGCGGGGAAACACCTCGCAAACCCAGGGGCCACGAATCGCCGCCTCGTCAGCGGACAGGCTCACGGAACGCCGCACCGCAGGCTCAGATTGCGACGTCTGGACGGCGGTAACCTACTGATTTCTCGCGGCCTTCGGGTTCATGAATCGATCTTTCCGTCATTGAGGTCGCTCAGCGGTGTGGTAGCCTGCGGCGTCCCTCAAGTCGACAACCGTGTCGCGGGGAGCGTTCGATCACGTCACTTCATGGCCCGCACCCGCGCACCCAATTACGACAATCAGAAGGAGGCGATCCTCTCCAGCGCCGCCGAACTGTTTGCGCGCAGCGGCTACCAGGGGACGTCCATGAACGACGTTGCCGAAGGCAGCGGCCTGTCCAAGGCGACGCTCTATCACTACTACCGTGACAAGGACGAATTGCTGGTCAGCATCGCGGCCGGCCACGTCACCAAGTTGGTGGAATTGGTCCGTTCCGTTGAAGCCGATTCACTGATCCAGCCGACTGACCGGCTGGAGGTGCTCATCACCCGATTCCTCACCGAGTATGCGGACGCGCAGCATTCGCATCGCGTGTTGACCGAAGACGTGAAGTTCCTTCCTGACGACGCGCGTCGTCAGATCCAGGAGTTGGAGCGAACGGTGGTCAGGGGCTTTGCCGACGCGATCACGGTCAGATGTCCCGATCTGCGGTTCGCGAAACTGGACAAGCCGGTGGCCATGCTCCTGTTCGGAATGCTGAACTGGATGTTCACCTGGCTTCAGCCCGGTGGAAAACTGACGCACGCGACGATCGCGCCGATCGTCTGCGACCTGTTTCTCAATGGCCTCGCAGGCATTCGCGTGCCACGCGAACTGAAGCCGGTGAAGCGCAAGGCGAAGAGCTGACACTCCACGTTGCGTAGCCTCGGCGCGCTTCCTTGCTGCTCGGGCATACGAGTATCGTTGTGCCCCTGGCCTTCTTCACCGAGCGCGTGCCCCGAGTCGCGCGGGATGGCGACCGAACGCCTCGAGGCTGAAGTCTCCGACCTAGACCGGCGACGGCCGCCCTTCAGGTCCGCACGATCGTCAGAAAAACTCGTACGTGGTCGTCAGGCCGAACGTTCGCGGATCGGAGATCAATCCCAGGCGCACATCCCCGGTGTTGTACTTGGACACCGGACCGCCCCCCCGGTAGTACAGCTTGTTCGTGACGTTGTTCACCCAGGCGGTCAGGCGCCAGTGATCGCCGACGGGCTCCCAGATCACGCGAAGATCGCCCTTGGCATATTTCTGCGACCAGACGGCGTTGAACTCGGCGGTCTTGCCAACCGCGACGGCGGCGGCCTGGAAAGTCACTGTGCCATAGCTGCCGATGGGAAGCGCGTACTCGGCATTTGCATTGATGTCGTACCGCGGCACCAACGCAAGGGGCTTGCCGCTCTCGTCAAAGGCATGTGCAGCGTCTGAGAAGCCCGGCTGAACATCGATGAACTGCTTGTAACGGGCGTCGACAAGCGAGCCGCTCGTCCCCAGAGTCAATGCATCAGTGACACGCGCCTTGATTTCCGCCTCAAACCCTCTGCTTGTCGCGTCAGCGGTACTGGTCGTGGGAGAACCGTTCAGGTCGAAGGTCTGCAGCTGCAGGTTCCTGTAGTCGCTGTCGAACAAAGCAAAGTTGAAACGCAATCGTCGATCCAGGAATTCTCCCTTGAACCCGATTTCGTAGTTCGTGACGTCTTCCGGGTTGAAGGATTGCAACGGCGGGTCAGCACCTTCGCCCTGGAAGCCACCGCTCTTGAACCCCTTGGCGACCGATCCGTAGGTCAACATGCGGTCGGCAATCTGGTAGGTCAGCACCGCCTTCGGCGATACCTTCTTCCAGCGGCGCGCCGCCCGCGTGTCGTAGTCGACATCGATCAGGGGAGAGTCCGCAGTAGCACCGTCGATTCCGGGGATTGGAATCGAAGACGCGATCACGTGGTAGTCCTTGGTTTCGATGGTCTCGCGGACGCCGCCCGTGAACATCAGGCGATCCAATATCCGGTAATTCACCTCGCCGAATGCCCCGAAGGAATTGGTGACAATACGTTGGTCGAAATTCGTGATCGAGCTGAAGGGCGCGACATTCCAGTAGATATCGTGGACACGTTCCCCTTGTTCATGGAAGAAGTACAGGCCGGAAGTCCACGAGAATTTGTTCTCGGTGCCCAGTTCGTTCGGGCGGTTCGATACCAGTCGAAACTCCTGGCTGACCGATGATGTCTTTTCCTTCGCCTGCGTATATGCCGTAATGTTCTGCGTTCGCCCCAGATCTTCGAGCATATGGTTGTTCTGGCTTCGAACACCCGTGATGGACAGCACGTCGAACGCCGACGCGGCATAGTGCACATTCAAGGCCACGCCATCGGACTCGACTCCCTGGCCTCCGTTGATCGCCGAGCGCGCGGAGAGGAGGTTCGACTCCTGCACGGGCAGCGGCGTCGTACCGGGGCGCGGCGCGCCAGACCCGTCACGCACGAAGAACTCGTACGGCGTCCCCGGCGTGTCCGAAATGATGCTCTTGAGCAAACCGTGCTGATCGTTCTTGCCCCAGTCCGCGATCAGGCTGAGGGTGAGGTCCTTCGACGGCGTGGCCTTGAGCGTGCCTCGGACGCCGTTGTTGTCGACGTCGTTGGCCCTCTGGCCCGTCGTCAGGTTCGTATAGAGGCCATCGCGATGTTCCGTCGTGAATGCGAGCCGGCCGTAGAGCAAGTTGTCGATGAGCGAGCCGCTGACGGCACCTTTCAAGTCTTCCCTGGAGTAGGTGCCGAGATTGGCCTCCAGATAGCCGGAAAATCTCTTGGTGGGTTCGCGGGTGATCACGTTGATCGCACCGGCGGTCGCATTCTTTCCGTACAGAGTGCCTTGCGGGCCTTTCAGCACCTCGACGCGATCCACGTCGAAATAGCCCACGTTGGAGGACGCCTGACGCGACATGTAGATGTCGTTGAGAAAGACGGCGACCCCCGGATCTGCGCTCAGATCGTCGCTCGTCCGGCCAATGCCGCGAATCGTGTAGAAGGCGGAATCGACGGTTTCGGAGAAGACATGCAGGCTCGGCGTGTATTGCGAGAGATCTTCGACATTCTTGATCTGAAACTTGTCGAGCTCTTCGCCTGACAGCGCGGTGATCGAGATCGGCACGCTCTGGGCATCTTCAGCCCTGCCGCGGCGCTGCGCCGTGACGGTCACTTGCTGCAAACCATTGTTTTCGGCGGGACTCGCTGCGACGGGCTGATCCTGTGCGATCGCGGGTCTGGTCAAGAGAATCCCCAAGGTCCCGCAGACGAGGGCAGTACGCCGGAATTCGTGCTTCATCGATTTGTCTCCAAGTTATATTTAGAGAAGCAACCTGCCGAGATGGCATAAATCGCTTCGTCTGCGGTTGACCTTTATAGGACTTGCCGCCGTATTCCGATGCCCATGAGCATCGCGGATCAGTATTGCTTACGCGACAACGTACATCCAGTCCAGGACTTCAAGCGATTGATATGGCGGTTGAATCAGTGGCGCCTGGCGCATTCCCTGGCGCAATGAAAACCTCTGACGAGAATTCAAGATCCGCCTGGCGCGTTGACGCCGGGCTCAGGGCTTCGCGAAGTTCACGTTGCTGAAACCAGGGATCGGCACTTCTTCCGGCCGATTGCCGCTCAGGCGCAATCCGTCGACCACATAGTCGGCGACGCAATTCGAGAGCAGTTGTTGTGGATCCTCCATGATGCGGCGCAGGCGTGCGACGCAGGTCGCGAGGTCGTCGACCGACCGGATCGCCGGCATCCCCGGCAATTCATCGGGCGAGAACTGGTAGGCCGGATACCCCTCGAACGCCTGGCGCGATACCTCCACCGAGGCGCGCGTGTGGCACCACAGACGGCGATAGCTTTGCTCCAGCGTGACGAGTCCCTGCGCGTCGGGCATGTGCGCCACGGAGAAGCTCGGCGCGTGCGGTGCGACATAGAGTCGATCTGCGGGGAGCATTCCGTCGGCGGTGCTGTGGATCAAGTGGCAGATGTTGTTCGACGACCAGGTCGCGCCAGCGGTGGGCCGACCCGACTGACCGCTGACCAGCACCATCGCACGGGACCAGTCGATCCGCAGCTCTCGCAACCAGTTGCCGATGCGGTACGCGATGTCGATATAGGCCAGGCAGAACGTCGCGAACATGACCTCGTTCATCGATACCGGCAACAGATCCCGCGAGGCGTCGAGATAGCCGCTGCGCAGCGCCGCGAAGTCCAGCACCGACGGGTCGGACTGCGCTCTGCGCAAGTAGGCGAGCGAGGTCGCCACGGTGTAGTCCACCATCTCCACGATCTTTTGTTCACGCCCCTGGAAGGCTCGCAATGCAACGTGATCACGCCACATCTCCAGTGTGTTGACGGACTGCACCTGCTGGGCGTGCCAGATCAAGGATTCGACGCTTTTCAGGGAATCGGAGTCGCGCTGCCCGAGCTCGCGCATGCGGGCGAGGTACGCCAACGCCAGCGGCAGGTGCGATATGGCGGTGAGTTCGATGAAACCGCGTGTCGACTTGCGAAAGCTCTCGAAGCGTGGGGGGGCGCCCGCACCCGGAAAGAGAACGATGTCCGACGCCGTCGAGACGAGCATGGGGGCGTCCGCGCTCTGATCGTTCATCTGCTGCGTCAACAAAGAGCCGACGCTTTCCGCCTCGCCGGTGAATGCGCGAAACAATCCGGCGAAGGCGGCGGCGGGTTGGTAGGACATCGACAGTCTCCCGTTCTTGGTGAGGTCAGAGGCCGCCGGTCAGCGCGGCGAATACCGATAGATGCAGGTGTCCGTGCGGAACCGGAGCAACGCGTCGAGGCTGTTGGCGACCGCGAGGAACGTTTCTCCGTCCGCGGTGAAGGCCGCGGCATCAGTGCCGCCCGAGGTGGGGAACTGGTCGACAACCTGGAAGCTGCTGCCGTTCCACTCATGGATGAACGAGTTCAGTACCGGTTGTGGCGCCTCGCGCGATCCGTGGATGAAGTTGACCTGGACGAGCCGGCCCGAGCCGGACGGCCCGGGCAGCCATTCGAATTCACGGCCGCCCGGTCCGCTGAGAACCTGATGCTTCAAGAAACGAAGGCCGTTCCAGCGGTAGAGCAGGGACTCTCCGAGCAGATTGGCGAAAGCGAGCCAGGATTGCCCGTGGGCATCGAAGCGACAGAAAGCCCTCCCACTCTTGCCCTCGAGCTCCTGGAAGGGCTCGAACCTCGACCCGTTCCATGCCAGAAGGCACGAGGGCTCGACGTGGTCGGCGTAACCCAGCAACCGCTGGCCGTCGATCTCCATGAAGCACCAGTTGTAACCCCAGGCCGAAGCGACCTCCTGGAATGGCACGAAACGTTCGCCGTTCCACTCGAAGATGCAGGACTTCGCATTCGCAGCGGTGCCACCGTCATGCCCCGTCACACCTTGGGCCAGCGCCAGGAACACGCGCCCGTCGAAGGCGAAATGCTTCCATTGCTTGGCGGCAAAGGTCGCGAAACGCTGGAAGGGCTCGAAACGGCCATCGATCAGTTCGTAGAGCACTGATTCCACATCCATCGTGTACGGCCCGCGCCCGGTGCGCAGGCTCGCGGTGGCAAGGAAACGTCGCTCGCCGATACCGAAGAACTCGGCGTCTTCGCCGCCAGGCACCGCCAGGCGCTGGTGTTCGACGAAGCCGGCGCCAGTGGTCCACCGATAGACCACGGTTGCCACGTCGCTGTCGCCCGCTCCCATGGAGGGTGCCTGTCCGGGCTGGTCCTGCGCGAGCTGCGCGATCACCAGGTAGGTCGAACCGCCGTGCACGAACGGCTGCACCGCACGTGCCCCCGAGCTCGGGAGCCGCTGCACCTCGCGCAGCATCGTGCCGCCCGTTTCCGATGTGGAAGGGAGTGTCATTTCGAAAAGCCGTAGAGGCGCTGCGGGTTGGTGGCGAGGATGCGGTCCCGCTCCACTGCATCGGGCACCCAGTCGGCCAGCAGGTTCAGGAGCGACCCTGTGTCCATCTGGCCGTTGGGAATGTGAGGCCAGTCGCTCCCCCAGACCGTGCGTTCGCCGAGCGCATCGACGATCGCGCGCGCGTAGGGCTTGAGCCGGGCGAAATTGCCGTCCTTCGCCAGCCGGTACGGCCCCGACAGCTTCATCCAGCCACGGCTGTTCGCCAGCACGTCGATCAGGCGATCGAAGTCGGCGCGCGTCAGGCCGTCGCTCTCCAGCATGTAGCCCATGTGGTCGATGACGAAGTCGGTCTCGATCTCGGCCAACATGGGAACCAGGTCGCGAATCACCCGCCCCGGTGTATAGAACTGGATGTGCCAGCCAAGCCGGCGCACGCGCGCGGCACTGCGCTGGATGTAGGAGGCAATTTCCGCGATCGGCCACGCGGCGCGCAGGAACAGGTCGAGTCGCAATGCACGCACTCCGCGCGCATGCATGACATCGAGCGCGGCGTCGTCGATGTCGTCATCGACCATCGCGACACCTCTCGCGCGGGGACCGAATTCGTCGAGTGCGTCCAGCATGCAGCGGTTGTCGGTGCCGTAAAAGCTCGGCTGCACGATAGCAAAGTGTTCGATACCCAGCGCGCGGGTCATGCCGTGCAGCAAGGCGGGCGCGCCATCCGGCAGCGTGTAGTGCGGCTTCGGCACGCGCGGATAGCGCGCTTCACGACCGAACACATGCACATGGCTGTCGCAGGCACCGACAGGCATGATGAAGCCAGGGCGGGTCAGCGTCGCCGCGTCGCGCATCGGAACCGATTGAAGGATTTCGTTGTTCATGGGCTGATTTCAAGGGAGGCGAGCGCTTGCCGCACGCGCTCGTGCGCAGCGGCAAGCAGGAGGTCGGTGTCGATGCCGGTCATGAGGAATGGTGCGGCGCCACGGCGGATCAGTTGCGCGCTGTAGCGTGTGTCGGAGATTCCGCCGATGACGAGTGGCTTGCCGGCACGCTGGCAGACGTCCAGCGCATGATCGTGCGCTTCGCGCACCCGCGCGTGCATGAACTCTCCCGGCACGCCGAGTTCCGCACTGAGGTCGTTGGTGCCGATCCCGATGATGTCCACGCCTGGAACGGCTGCAATCGATTCCAGATTGCGGATCCCGAGCGGACTCTCGATCAGCACCTTGACCAGCGTGGCGCGGTTTGCGGCGTCGTACAGCGCGGCCGGCGGCATGCGTCGATACTGCAACTGCGGAACGATCGCCACGGCCGAGCGGTGACCGAGCGGAGGGAACCTGCAGGCCTCGACGACCGCCATGGCTTGTTCCGCAGTCTCGATGCGCGGCGCGATGATGCCCATCGCCCCGCCGTCGAGAAGCCTGCCGATCACGCCATATTCGCGCTCCGGCACGCGCACGAACGGCACGACACCCAGATCGCACGCGCAGGCGCATATCTGGGACGCGACATCGACAGGCAGTGCGCTGTGTTCCATGTCGACCCAGATCACGTCGTGGCCGCTGGCCTTGGCAAGCCGAGCGATCTCGGGCGCACGCGCGCTTCGCACGCCCAGCGCCGTGACCGGCAGCCCTTTGGCGAGTCGATCGATGACGAAGTGGACGCCCCCGCAGTCCCACCAGTCCATGTTGGAACTCATCGCGACGCGGCGCCCGCGCTGTGCCTGGCCCGCGAATGCACGCCGAGGGCCCCGTGCGACTGCGGGCGGGGGGTTGAAGGCGAGAGTCTTTTCATGGGAGCTTTCACTGAATCCAGGAGGCCTGTTGCGATGTCTGTCCGGTGACCGGAACTGGCGAGCGATCAATCGCCCTGGTCTGGCCTGAGGCCGCACGATGCATCCGGTCGTACAAATCGTAAGAGCCCCATTCGATACTTGGAAATACTTGTTTTGGATTGCTATCGATACAGTTTCAGTATCAGCTTCAGAGCTGAAGCACCTTGCTCGGGGCGTGCCGCGCCGGGCGCGAAGTGCGCCAAAAGGCTCCCGTCCCTCCAGGCGACAGCACGCCAGTGATGCGGCAAGCCGGCACCCGGGATGCATCACCCGCGCCGGGAGGTCCTGCCGATGAAGCTCATCGCGACCGCCGCAGCGATCGTGGGCAATGCAGCCAACAAGAACAGCTGGCTCCAGGCGAGATGCGCCGAGACCAGGATGCCGCCCAGGAGCGGTCCGGCGATGGAGCCGAGTCGACCGACTGCCATCGACAGGCCGACGCCCGTGGCGCGAACCTCCGCAGGGAAGAAGTGCACGCACAGGGCCGGCATGTTCATCTGGCCTCCAATCAGCAGGAGGCCCAGCAGGAAGATCAACAGGAAAGCCGCGGCGCCGCTGGCCGCCACGAAGAAGCCAAAGATCGGGATCAGCACGGCGCACACACCCAGCGACAACGCGATCGGCCGGAAGGGGCTCCGATTGGCGATCACGAACGACATTCCCAGTACCCCGACGACACCGCCCACATTGAGCACTACCGCTGCCAACGCCGCACGCTGGGGAGTCATGCCGTTCAGCGTCAGCACCGTCGGAGTCCAGCTGATGAGAAAGTAGCTCACCAGCAATATCAGGAACGTGGCGGCGCACAGCAGTACCGTGCCGGGCAGCCTGCCATCCGCGACAAGCTTCGAAAGCGGCCGCGTCGAACGAACGGCCTCCTCCCCTGCCGGCGCGCCGTTCCGGGCGTCCGTCACCACCAGCGACAGGGGCAGCAGGAGCAACGTGACGATGCCGCCCCCGATGAAGATGCCACGCCAGCCGACCACGTGCATCAACGCAGCCGTGATCGCGCCACCCGCGATCGCGCCAATGGGGAAGCCGAGAAACATGCGCGACACGGCCACTGTCCGCCGGTCCGGTCGGGCATGCGCCGCTGCCAGCGCGGAGACAGTCGGGATAGCGCCGCCCAGGCCGAGTCCGGACAGGAATCGCAGCAACATCAATTGCGGCGGCCCGTCCGACCAGGCGCATGCAGATGTCAGGACACCCGAGATGACGATGGACAGGAACAACAGGTTCCTGCGCCCGAAGCGATCCGCTGCTGCACCGATCGTGAAAGCTCCGATTGCCGCTCCTGCGAATCCCGCGGCAAAGATATTTCCGAAAGCGCCCGGCGGTATCGCCCATTCCTTCGAGATCAGCGGCGCGATGAACGAGAGCATCAGCGTGTCATAGCCATCGATCAATGCAACCAGGAAGCAAACGACGATGATGATCCTGCTCCTGACCGGAGTTGAAGACGCGGGGCTTGACGCTCCAGCCAACGGAACTGCGGACATCAATGGACTCCTTCTGATTTGAATTGACCGTCATGCGCCCGCGCTGACGACGACGACGTGGGAACGCCAGCATGCTCGCCTCGGCGTCGAAGTGCCGTGCCGACTTCCGCTGTCACTTGCCCGTCCGCCGGCCTGGCACATCCTAGGGTCGCGGCTGGATACTTGGAAATACTCGTTTTGCATGGTTTTCCATACTGAAAAGGTATCGAAAGGCGTCAAGAAGCCTTCAGAATCGACCCCCATGGACATCCGCCAGATGCGTTATTTCGTCGCCGTCGCCGAGGAACTCAATTTCACGCGAGCGGCCGAGCGTCTGCACATGGCCCAGCCGCCGCTCAGCACCCAGATCCGCGCGCTCGAGGAGGAACTGGGGGCGGAACTCTTCGTGCGCGACAAGCGGCGCGTGTTCCTCACGGCCGCGGGACACGAGTTGCTGAGCCGGGCACGGTCAATCCTCGAGGCCACCGCACAGGCCAAGTCGGCCACGCGCAATGCGGCGAACGGCCTGACCGGCCGGCTCGCACTGGCCTACACCGCGTCGGCGATGTTCACCGAGCGCCTTCCCGCGGCAATCCGGAGGTTCGTCGGCACCCGCTCGCAAGTCGAGCTGACGCTGCACGAAATGGCTTCCCTGGACCAGCTCTATGCACTGCACGAGCGGACGCTCGACGTCGGAATTCTCCGCAAGCCCGATGTCGTTCCACCGGCCGGCGTCGAGATCGAACCGTGGTACCACGCTCCACTCGTCGCCGCGATGCCCTCGGATCATCCGCTGGCCATCCGGTCAAGTGTGCGCATCAAGGACCTCCGTGACGAGCCGTTGATCACCTATCCGCGCGACGCCGGCATCGGCCTGTACTGGCCTGTCCTCAAGCTCTGCGCGCAAGCCGGATTCCGGCCTCGCATCGTGCGGGAAGCGCGCGAACCATCAGTCATGATCGGGCTCGTCAGCGCAGGCATCGGCATCGCGATCGTGCCTGCAGACACGCAATGCATACGACTCAAAGGCGTCACCTACCAGCGCCTGGTCGGCAAGGATGCTGTCTCGACCCTGTACCTGGCGCACCGATCCGACGACGAGAGCGAGCACGTCAAGTGGCTGCTGGCGGCGCTGCGCGCTGGTGCACCGAAGAGCGTGCAGTGATCCGGTTGCTGGAAAGCGTCGAAGTTTCGCGCGACGCGCACTGCGATCGGCGGTTCGTGTCTTCCGTGCCCGCCGCCAGGGACGATCCGGGCCATTCAAGATGAAAGCCGAAACCTGCAACCTGCGTCACCTTCGCTATTTCGTCGTTCTTGCGGAGGAGGTCCACTTTCGCAGGGCGGCGGAAAAGCTCGGCATCTCCCAAGGGCCGCTCACCCTCGCGATACAGGCCCTGGAGGTGGAATTCGGCGCCAGCCTGTTCGTCAGGAACCGGCGCAATGTCGCACTCAGCGAGGCAGGGGCGGCCCTCCTCCCGGACGCACGGGCCATCCTCGCGCGCATGGAGTCTGCCCGCGAGACCGTGCGCCAGACGGTCGCCGGGGAGGTGGGTCACCTGCGGCTGGGATTCACCAATGCGTCTTCCCTGGCGCCGTTCTTTCCCGTGCTGATACATGACTACCGGACGCAGCACCCCAACGTCAGCGTGTCATTGCGCGAACTGACATCGGAGCGCCAGATCGCAGCACTCGAGAATCGCGACATCGACATCGGCTTGCTGCGCCTGCCCGCCAACGTCCCGTCGGACATTTCGTTGACGCCTCTCATGGAGGATCGACTCGTTGTCGTGATGCAGGAGGGTCACAGGCTCGCGCAGCAAGGCGAACTCCACCTTGACGACCTGCGCGACGAGGCCTTCATTGCCTACCCGCGTGAAACGGGCATCACGATATTTGCGCAGATGCTCGCCTTGTGCGAACTGCGAGGCTACGTACCGCGCATCGTCCAGGAGGCCCAGCAAGCGTCGACCCTGATCGGCCTCGCGGCCACCGGGCTGGGCATCGCCATCGTGCCCGAGGCCCTCAGGGCGATCAAGCTGGCGGGCGTCGTATTCAAGCCGCTGTCCGACACGGACGCCGTGTCGACGCTCTATGTCGCCTGCAGAAGGATGGATGTGAACTCGCGTGCGCGGCAGTTCATTGAATTGGCCCTGTCGGTACGATCCCGGGCATCGAATTCCCCATCCGGAATCGACGCGGCATGATGGTTTCGCCGATGCTCCCGCACTGATCTGCGCCTTGCGAGAGTCGAGCGCATTGCGCGTTCCAGGAACGGCTGGGCACCGGCTGGATTGGTCACGGCACGACTGCAGTCCCGCAATACCGATTGCACGGGCGACTGCGCGGCACCTGATACCGGCTCCCCGGAGGGAAGGGACGCGGGCAGTGATTCTGGTTTCATATCAATGGATTGGAATCGCCGCATGGACACCAGCGCGGCTTGACGCAACACTCTCGGACGACTTGGCAGGGTACTGCCGCCGACCGGGCATCGGGACTGCAGTCGGCATTGCAGGCATCTCACCTGACGGCGCAGCGCGCCGGCCGAGGGCACACCGACCATGCATTGCGCACAATCCGTTCACACCATGAAACCTCGAATCTTCGCTCTGATCGCTTCGCTGTCCTTGACGTGGGGGACGCCTGCTCACGCAACCGAGCCGGACTATCACGTCGCTGATCAGCAGAGCCTTCCTGGCAACGCGAGATGGGACTACCTCACCTTCGATGGTGCCAGCCGGCGACTGTTCATCACACGTGGTGATCACGTCGACGTCTACGACACGGCCCTTCGACGCATCGTCGGGTCGATCAACGGCACCGCGGGTGTGCACGGTGTCGCGCTCGCGCCGGCGATGAACAAGGGTTTCACCAGCGATGGCGACGGAAAGACGGTGACGGTCTTCGATCTGTCGTCATTGAAGGTATTGGCAAAGATACCCGTCCTGAACAGTCCGGACGCCATCGCCTACGATCCCTTGTCGAAGCGCATTTTCACCGCGAACGGCGACGCGGGAAGCCTGACGGTCATTGACGCAACGACGAACGCGGTCATCTCGACCGTCGAAATTGGTGGCAGCCTGGAATTCATGGCCGTCGACGGCAAGGGCAGGCTATACGTGAATCTCGAGGAACAGAACGGATTGGCCGCGATCGACACGGCCAAGCTCACCGTCCTGGCTCGTCACGACATGTCGGCCGGCTGCAACGAGCCCACCGGGCTTGCCATCGACGCCGCGACAGATCGTCTGTTCGCGGTCTGCCGCAACCAGAAAATGTTGGCGATTTCCGGTTCGACCGGAGAGATCCTCGCCACAGTCGGCATCGGCAAGGGCTGCGACGCTGTCGCCTTCGACAAGACGTCGAACAAGGTGTTCACGTCGAACGGCGAGGGCACGCTTTCGGTCGTTTCAGCCGACAGCTACAAGGTCGAGCAGACGGCAAGGACGAAGCCGACGGCGCGCACCCTGGCGCTCGATGCCACCGGGCCTCGCATCTTCACGGTCGCCGCAGATCCTGAGGGCGTTCCTGCGCCCGGTACAAGACCGAAGATGAAGCCTGGCACCATGGTGCTGCTGACCTTGTCGCAATGACTCGTGGAGTGGGCATCGCCCGCCACCCGGAGCCGAATGCCTTCGCGTTGCTCCGCGCCTGTCGGCGACAGCAGCAGGACCAGCGTCGTTACGAGGCTCACGAGCACACTCGTGAACATCATGGCGGAAGGGTCGATAGCGAGCATCAGGAAAGGAGCCATGGTCGGGGTATCTCCTTTTCGGTGCCGGCGGGCGGATTTCGAGGGCCCGCCGGGCGGTTCCCGAGCTCGATTTCACATTCCTGCGCGGCCGAATGCGTTCGGTCGGCCCTCGACCCTCAGCGCCGATCCATCGCGTGTCGTCCTGGCTCGGGGATCAGCGCATCTCACCGATCGCGCGAGGCCGAGGGCGAGCGCGCCGCTGCCATGCGCCGTCGAAGTTGCCTGGCGGCCCCGCCCACGAACCGGACCAGCCGTACCGTCAGGGTCACCATCACGACCAGGACGATCGCCAGGACGGCGAAGAACGTCCACGGATGGTCCCACGAGAGCCAGAGCATTGTCGGCACCGCGGCATCGCCGGTCAGGGACAGGGCGATGTTCGAGAACGGCTCCGGAGACGTGTTGACGGCGGCGCGCGTCGTGGCCTTGGCCGCGTGGGAAGTCGCGGCGAGCGTGCCGCCCAGCAGTCCGGCGACGATGGCCCAGGACTCGTGGTCGCCGCCGAACACGCTGGCTGCGAGCATCGCGCCCGCAGGGATCCGAATCACCGTATGCACCGTGTCCCAGAGCGAGTCGAGCCACGGCACCTTGTCGACGACGAACTCGATGACCAGCATCGCCCCGCTGGCCCACAACACCATGGGCTGCTGCAGCACATGCAGGCCGGGCGGCAGCGTGACCAGTCCCAGGTGTCCCGCCATGCCGGTCAGGAACACGACGGCATAGAGACGCAGGCCGCTGGCCCAGCCCAGCGCTGCGGCAATGGCGACGAGATGTGTCGTGTCAAGATTCATCGAGGAATTCCCTGTCGCTAGAGCCCCAG
>FTIR01000117.1_pt3 | contig 28303 bp, 27 predicted proteins | sample 1658041 | NCBI WGS metagenome assembly FTIR01 (sample SAMEA3914793, study PRJEB12502) | metagenome | biome: forest; material: soil | place: Canada | collected 2011-07-03 | depth 0.3 m | reverse complement strand
CGGCCCGGCGTGGCGATCAGCACCTCGACGCCGCCCTTGAGCTCGAGCGTCTGCGGCTTCATGTCGATGCCGCCGAAGACGACGGCCACGCGCAGGTTGGAGTGCTTGGCGTAGGCCTTGATGTTCTGGGCGACCTGGTCGGCCAGCTCGCGGGTGGGCGCGAGCACCAGCGCGCGCACCGGGTGGCGCGCGGGCGAGACGCTGGCCGTCTCGTGGCGCATCATCTTCTGCAGCAGCGGGATGGAGAACGCGGCGGTCTTGCCGGTGCCGGTCTGCGCGGCACCCATCACGTCACGCCCTTCCAGCACCAGCGGGATCGCCTTCGCCTGGATGGGCGTCATGAAGGCGTAGCCCTGATCGGCGACGGCGCGGATCAGCTTGGCATCGAGTGGGAGGGTATCGAAACGGGCCGGCGCGGGGGCGGCTTGTGGCTCGAGGGCGGGGTCCGTTTGAGCCGGGACCTGGGCTTGGGATGCTTCTGTCATGAATCGCCATTATCGCTTGTACCGATGGAACGCGTCCAACCGGCCCTGCGGCGCCGCCAAGCCCGTAACATGCTGCAGCTAGAATTCGCCGCTCCCGACAATCCGACCGGACGCGCGCCGCGCGAACTTCGTTCAATGCCGATGACTTTCTCCACGGCCGCCGCGCCGGCCCTCCGACGCTGGCGCGCCACGCTGTCGACGACCGCCCTCGCGCTGGCGCTCGGCATGACCTCGCAGGCCGCGCAGGCCCAGTTCAGCGGCAACTCGAGCAACGACCTCACGTCGAGCAACAGCACCGACATCACCGACGTCAATACCAGCGGCGCAAGCACCGATTCATCCGGGCAAACCGCCGGGGCGGCGACAGCGCGGCTGCGCCAGTCCGACAGCAATCGCACGACCCCCTCGAGGCAGTCCGAACCGGTGGATCCGTACTACCGCACGCAGGTCTACCAGCCCGGCGAGTTCGAGCTCTACGTGCGGCAGCGTTTCGCCGAGCTGCAGGCGCAAAACCCGACCAATACCGCGCTGACCGGCGCCGGCCAGGACACGGACTCGGCGCCATCGAACGCAATGGGCACGGGCACAAGCACGGACCGCACATCCACGGCCCTTCCGCGCCAGCGCAAGCCAACGATCCGGCGCTTCGGAGCCGACCTGGTTACCGACCCGTCCCCGTTCGCGAGCCAGGACCCGCTGCCCTCCGTCCCCGGTGACTACATCGTGCGTCCGGGCGACGAGCTGCAGCTCACGATCTGGGGCACTGTGGATGCCGACTTGCGCGTGACGGTCGACCGTGCGGGCAACATCGCCGTACCCCGCGTCGGCTCCATCCAAGTCGCCGGCCTGCGCAACGCCGACCTGGGCGACACGATCCGGCATCGCGTCGGGGAGACCTTCAAGAACTTCCAGCTCACCGCGACGCTGGGCCAGGTGCGCCCGATCCGCGTGTTCGTCGGCGGCTACGTCCAGCGCCCCGGCAGCGTCACCGTGAGCGGGTTGGCCTCGGTGCTGCACGTCCTCATGCGGGTGGGCGGCCCCTCGGCCGCCGGCAGCTTCCGGGACGTGCACCTGAGCCGCAACGGCAAGGAGATCGGCGTCTTCGACCTGTACGACCTTCTGCTCAAGGGCAGCCGCGCCACCGACCAGCTCGTCCAGCCCGACGACGTGATCTTCGTCGGCCCCATCGGCACCCAGGCTGCAGTGCTGGGGAGCGTCAACCAGCAGGCCATCTACGAACTCAAGCCCGGCGAGACCCTGGACGATCTCCTGCGCATGGCCGGAGGATTCAACCCCGTGGCCGACCGCAGCCGCGTCGCCATCGAGCGCCTGGCGGACCGCAACACCGGCCACGTCGCGGAACTCAAGCTGCCGGCCCACGGCCACGATGCGCTCGATACGGGCGACGTCGTGCGCGTGTTCAGCGCCATCACCGCCTCGCTGCCGCTGGCCGTGCAGAACCAGCACGTGCGGGTCGAGGGCGAGGTGGCGCATCCTGGCGACTACATCCTGCCGCCTGGCAGCCGCATCGACGACGCGCTGCGTGCGGCCGGCGGCCTGACGCTCGCCGCCTACCCGTTCGGTACCGAATTCACGCGCGAGACCGTGCGCCGCCAGCAGGAACTCAACTACGACCGCGCGCTGCGCGACCTCGAGACCGACATCACCAAGAACCAGGCGGGCCAGCGCGTGACCTCGAGCGAGGAACTCGCCTCGCAGAACGCCACGGCGGCCGCCAACGAGCGCCTCCTGCAGCGCCTGCGCCAGGTGCGGCCGACCGGACGCGTGGTACTGCAGTTGGCGCCTGACGCGACCGCGTTGCCAAATCTCGCGCTCGAGGACGGTGACACGATCAAGGTGCCCGGCCGAGGGTCGTCGATCGGCATCTTCGGCAGCGTGTTCAACACCGGCAGCTTCATCTACGAGCCGGGCCACACCGCGGTGCAATACCTCGCCCAGGCCGGCGGCCCCACCCGTGGCGCCGACAAGGACAGCATCTTCATGATCCGGGCCAACGGCTCGGTGATCAGCGCGCGCCAAGGTTCATCGTTCTGGCACTCAGGGAACAACCTCAACGACGCCGTCGTCCAGGCCGGCGACGCCATCTTCGTGCCCGAGCAGGTCAACAAGGCGACCTTCGTGCAGGACGCGAAGGACTGGACGCAGATCCTGTACCAGTTCGGTCTCGGCCTGGCGGGCATCAAAGCGTTGGGATTGTGAGCATGACGCAATCCATCTCCGAGCAAGGCAGCGATGCGGCAATCAACGACGAGGGCATTTCGCTGAGAGAACTGTTCGCGCCCGTGGGTCAACGCTGGAAGCTGTGGCTGACCGTCACGTTGGCGGCAGGCGCAATCGGCGCCGCGGGCAGCTACCTGATCACGCCCCACTTCACGTCCGAGACCACCTTCCTGCCGCCGCAACAGCAGCAGAGCGCCGCGGCGTCCGCCCTGTCGTCCTTGGGCGCGCTCGCCGGACTGGCCGGCGGCGGCACGCGCAGCCCGGCGGAGCAGTTCGTATCGCTGATGCAGAGCGTGACGGCAACCGACCGCATGATCGATCGCTTCCACCTCGTCTCGCTGTACGACGCGAAGTTCCGACGGGACGCCCGCAAGACCTTGTTGTCCCGCACCCTGGTGACGGTGGGCAAGAAGGACGGGCTGATCACGGTTTCTGTCGAGGACGAGAGCCCGCAGCGCGCCGCAGACATGGCCAACCAGTACGTCGACGAGCTGCGCCGGTTGACCTCCGTGCTCGCCGTCTCCGAGGCGCAGCAGCGGCGCGTGTTCTTCGAAAAGCAGATGCAGGACACCAAGGCCCGCCTGGTGACCGCGCAGTCGGCGCTGCAGCAGAGCGGCTTCACCGCCGACGCGATCAAGACCGAGCCGCGCGCCGCCGCAGATCAGTACGCGCAGCTTCGAGCGCAGGCTACCGCGGCCGACGTCCGGCTGCAGACGCTGCGCGCGTCGATGACGGAGTCGTCGCCCGAGGTGCAGCAGCAGGCGGCGACGCTGGAGAGCCTGCGGTCGAAGCTGCTGCAACTCGAGTCGGCGACCACGTCGGGCAAGGACGACCCGGACTACATCAGCAAGTACCGCGAGTTCAAGTACCAGGAAACGCTGTTCGACATCCTGTCCAAGCAGTACGAGCTGGCGCGCGTCGACGAAAGCCATGAAGGCGCGCTGATCCAGGTCGTGGATCCGGCCGTGCCGGCCGAAGTCAAGAGTTCTCCCAAGCGCTCGTTGATCGCCGTCGGCTGCGCCCTGCTGGGCGCGTTGGCCATGGCCGCGTGGCTCATCGTGCGTCGCCCGCACCAACCCACCTGACCCGACTTCGAGCTGCGTGCCGGTAAGTCGCCGCGCTATACTGCGTTCATTCGATGAACACAGTCTCGCTGCGATTCCATGACGTCCGATGAAAGTTCCAGCGCTGGCGACGGCGTCGAGTTTTCCCAGCTCGAGTTGCTGCGGATCCTGGAGCAGCAGCCCGACATCTCGCAGCGCGAACTGTCGCGCTCGCTCGGCCTGAGCCTGGGCAAGACGCACTATGTGCTGCATGCGCTGCTGGACAAGGGGCTGGTGAAGGTCGGCAACTTCCGCCGCAGCGACAACAAGATGGCATATGTCTACCTGCTGACGCCGGCGGGCGTGCTTGCAAAGATGAAGATGACGCGAGATTTCCTGTCCCGCAAGGAAGCAGAATTCGAACGGCTTCGCACGACCATCGCCGCCCTGCGCGCCGAGGTCGGCAACTCTTCCGGCGACGCCGCCTGACATCGCCGCAAGCAGCATCCGTGCATCAAATTCGTACGACCCATGGCCTCGCGTTCGAGGCGGAACAAGGCGAGTCGCTGCTCGACGCGGCGCTGCGCGCCGGCGTGGCCTTGCCCTACAGCTGTCGCACCGGCCGTTGCAGCACCTGCAAATGTCGCGTCGAGAGCGGCGACACGCGTGCGCTGCACGCCGAGATCGGCCTGACCGGATCGGAATCGGCGCAAGGCTGGGTGCTCAGCTGCGTCCGCAGCGCATTCGGCGACGTGCTGCTGGAAGTCGAGGATCTTGGCGGCGTGCAACTGGCCACCCCGCGCACGCAGCCTTGCCGCATCGTCTCGCTGGACCGCCTGGCGCCCGACGTGCTGCGCGTGATCCTGCGCCTGCCACCCACCGTGGCCGTCGCGTTCGAGGCCGGCCAGTACGTCGACGTCATCGGACCGGGCGGCATGCGGCGAAGCTATTCGATCGCCAACGCGCCGCTGCCCGAGCGCACGATCGAGCTGCACGTGCGCGAGGTCGAGGGCGGCGTGATGAGCGCCTACTGGTTCGGCCAAGCCCAGGCCAACGACCTGCTGCGCCTGCACGGCCCGCTCGGCACCTTCTTCCTGCGCGATGTCGCCGGCCTGGACCTGGTCTTCCTCGCCACGGGCACGGGCATCGCGCCGGTCAAGGCGATCCTTGAAGCGTTGCCGTCGCGCGCCGGCGGCGCACCGCGCTCGATCCGCCTCTTCTGGGGCGCGCGCCACAGGCAGGACATCTACTGGCAGCCGCCGGCAGGCGTCGCCGGGGTGCCGGTGGAGTTCGTGCCGGTGCTCTCGCGCGCGGACGGCGACTGGGCGGGCGCCCGCGGCCACGTGCAGGATGCGCTGCTCGCGCGCGACGACTCCGCGCCACTGTCGACCGGCCGCGTCTACGCCTGCGGCTCCGACGCCATGATCCACGGCGCGCGCGCTCGCCTCGTCGAGGCCGGCCTCGACGAGCGCCATTTCCTCTCCGACGCGTTCGTGTGCTCGGCGGCCGCCTGAGGCCGCGCCCGATCGCCACGATCAACCACAGGGATCCACACTCCATGAAAGCCGTCATCCTCGCCGGTGGCCTCGGCACCCGGCTCAGCGAAGAGACCGCCACGCGACCCAAGCCGATGGTCGAGATCGGCGGCAAGCCGATCCTGTGGCACATCCTGAAGATGTACTCGCACCACGGCATCAACGACTTCGTGATCTGCTGCGGGTACAAGGGCTACGTGATCAAGGAGTATTTCGCGAACTACTTCCTGCACACGTCGGATGTGACCTTCGACATGGCGCAGAACCGGATGGAGGTGCACCACAAACGCGCCGAGCCGTGGAAAGTGACGCTGGTAGACACAGGCGACGACTCGATGACCGGTGGCCGGCTGCGCCGCGTCGCCGACTACGTTCGTAACGAAGAAGCGTTCTGCTTCACCTACGGCGATGGTGTCGGCGACATCGACATCAGTGCTTCCATCGCTTTCCACCGCTCCCACGGCAAGGCAGCCACGTTGACGGCGACGTTTCCGCCCGGCCGTTTCGGGGCGCTCGATCTGAGAGATGGGCGCGTGGCCAGCTTTCGCGAGAAGCCGCAAGGCGACGGCGCGATGATCAACGGGGGCTTCTTCGTCCTCTCGCCCAAGGTGCTGGGCGAATTGAAGGGCGACGCCACGGTCTGGGAGCAGGAGCCGCTGAACAACCTCGCCGAGCGCGGCGAGCTGATGGCGTTCGAACACAAGGGCTTCTGGCAGCCTATGGACACGCTTCGCGACAAGCATCACCTCGAAGAGCTGTGGGCGTCGGGCCGCGCGCCGTGGAAGAAATGGGACTGATGGCATGAGCGTCGATCCTCTGTTCTGGGATGGAAAGCGCGTCCTGCTCACCGGCCACACGGGTTTCAAGGGCGGCTGGCTGAGCCTTTGGCTGCAGCAACTCGGCGCCGAGGTGCAGGGCCTGGCCCTGGCGCCCCCTTCTGGGCCCAGCCTCTTCGAAGCAGCCCGCGTGGGCGACGGCATGGCCAGCGCGATCGGCGACATCCGCGACCTCGCCTTCGTGAGCCGGACGATGGCCTCGTTCCGGCCCGACGTCGTCATCCACATGGCAGCCCAGCCGCTGGTGCGCCTGTCCTACGCCGAGCCGGTCGAGACCTATGCCACCAACGTGATGGGCACGGTGCACCTGCTCGAAGCCGTGCGGCAGACACCCGGCGTGCGGGTGGTCGTCAACGTCACCACCGACAAGTGCTACGAGAACAGGGAATGGGCCTGGGGGTATCGTGAAGACGAGCCGATGGGCGGACACGACCCGTACAGCAACAGCAAGGGCTGCGCAGAGCTGGTCTCCAGCGCTTACCGGCGCTCGTTCTTCCAGTCCGGCGGCCCGGCGCTCGCGACCGCGCGCGCGGGCAACGTGATCGGCGGCGGCGACTGGGCGACGGATCGACTGGTGCCCGACATCCTGCGGGCCTTCGAGCGTAACGAGCCGGCAGTCATCCGCAACCCGCATTCGACGCGGCCCTGGCAGCACGTGCTCGAGCCCCTGTCCGGCTACCTGACGCTGGCGCAGCGGCTCTGGAGCGACGGCGCTGCCTTCGCCGAAGGCTGGAACCTGGGCCCCCGCGACGAGGACGCGAAGCCGGTGCAATGGATCGTCGAACAGCTCGTGGAGCGCTGGGGACACGGCGCGCGCTGGCAGCTCGATGGCAGCGACCATCCGCACGAGGCGCACTTCCTCAAGCTCGACATCTCGAAGGCGCGCTCGCGCCTCGGCTGGGAGCCGCGCTGGCGCCTTGCCGACGCGCTGCACCACATCGTCTCCTGGCATCAGGCCTGGCGCGCGGGGCAGGACGCCCGCGCGCTGTGCCTCGCTCAAATCGCCCAATATTCCCAAGACCCGAACCAAGCCACATCATGACCGAAGCGCCCATCAATTTCGTCAAGAAGACGCCCGATCAGCTGCGCGTCGAGATCGCCGCGCTTGTCCAGCAGTTCTCCGACATCGTCCATGCGCCGCGGCCCTTCGTACCGGGTGAAAGTGCGGTCCCGGTGTCGGGCAAGGTCATCGGCGCCAAGGAACTGCAGTTGATGGTCGAAGCGAGCCTCGACGGCTGGTTGACGACCGGCCGATTCAATGCGCTGTTCGAGGAGCGCCTGGCCAGGTTCCTCGGCGTCAAGCACCTGATCACCGTGAACTCGGGCTCCTCCGCTAACCTGGTCGCGTTCTCCACGTTGACGTCGGATCGCCTGGGCGACCGCGCGATCAAGCCGGGTGACGAGGTCATCGGCGTGGCAGCGGGCTTCCCCACCACCGTCAACCCGATCCTGCAGTTTGGCGCGGTGCCCGTCTTCGTCGACGTCGACCTCGCCACGCACAACATCGACGCCTCGAAGATCGAGGCCGCCATCTCGCCGAAGACCAAGGCGATCATGCTGGCCCACAGCCTGGGCAATCCGTTCAACCTCGACGTCGTCACTGCCATCTGCAAGAAGCACGGCCTGTGGCTGGTGGAAGACTGCTGCGACGCGCTGGGTGCCAAGTACAACGGCCAGCTGGTGGGCACCTTCGGCGACATCGGCACGCTCAGCTTCTACCCTGCCCACCACATCACGATGGGCGAGGGCGGCGCGGTGTTCACCAACGATCCGGAGCTCAAGCTGATCGCCGAATCGTTCCGCGACTGGGGCCGCGACTGCTACTGCCCGCCCGGCAAGGACAACACCTGCAACAAGCGCTTCTGCTGGAAGCTGGGCGATCTGCCGGAAGGCTACGACCACAAGTACACGTACAGCCACCTCGGCTACAACCTGAAGATCAGCGACATGCAAGCCGCCTGCGCGCTGGCGCAGATGGACCGCGTCGAGGAATTCATCGCCGCGCGCAAAGCCAACTTCAAGTACCTGAAGGAGCGGCTTGCGTCGTGCGAGCAGTTCCTTCACCTGCCCGAAGCAACGCCCAACTCCGAGCCGTCGTGGTTCGGCTTCCCGCTCGTGCTGAAGGAGACCGCCGGAGCCAAGCGTGCCGACCTCATCAACTTTCTCGACCAGAGCAAGATCGCGACGCGCCTGCTGTTCGCCGGCAACCTCACGCGCCAGCCCTACATGATCGGCCGCAACTTCCGCGTGAGTGGTGAGCTCAGGAACACCGACACCGTGATGAACCAAACATTCTGGTTGGGCGTATGGCCTGGCCTCACGACCCAGCAGCTGGACTACGTCGTCGACAAGCTCGAGGAATTCTTCGGACTAAATTTCTGATTGATCTTGAAGACAAGGAGCGACCAAAAAATGACCGACGCCACCACGATCGATTTCAAGCGTTTCGCGAGCCTCAAGGGCGAGTTCGAAGCCGAGGGACTGACGCGGCACGACATCGCCGCCGAGGCGCTGTTCGCGGCCCGCCACGGCCTCGACTACCTGGTCAAGATCAGTGGATGCGAAGCCAAGAGCGACATCTTCTTTCTGGCCGACCTCGGCATCACGGCCATCGTCGCGCCGATGATTGAGAGCGGCTTCGCGATGCAGAAATACATGGAGATGCTGCCGGCCGACACGTTCCACGAGGTGGGCGTCACCATCGAGACTGTCACCGCCATCGCCAACATTGACGAGATCGTGCGCAATGGCAAGCATCTCACCGAAATCACCGTCGGCCGCACCGACCTGACGGCATCCTGGGGCGGCGACAGTGTGGAGTCCGCGCGCACTATCTCGATGGTCAAGGCCGCCGCCACGGCCGCGCGCCTCGCCGGCCTGAAGGTCACGATGGGCGGCAGCGTCAGCCGCCACACCCGCGAGCTGCTGCAGGGCGACGGCGAACTGCGCGGCCTGCTGGACTACATCGAGACGCGCAAGGCCGTGATGCCGCTAGAGCAGTTCCTCGACGAATCCACCCTCGGCCACGCACTCGCGTTGGAGGAAGTGCTGCTGCGCCGCCGCGCCCGCGAATCCGAACGCACGCTGCCGACAGTCAACGCCCGCCTGACGGCACTGGCCAAGCGGGGTTGACGCGATGAAGCCGCTCATCCTCCTCGACTTCGACGGCGTGCTGTTCAACAGTGCGTTCGAGGCCTACCAGGTGTGCGAGTTCGTCGCCAAGACGAATCCGCTGTATCGCCATGGCATCTCGTTCGACGAATTCATGGTCTTCCGCGGGCACCTGACCGACGCCTGGCAGTTCTGCCGCCTGTACCGCAAGGATCGCCTGCTCAAGGACGTGACCAAGCTGTTCGAGTGCGTGGCAGACGAAGACGACTGGCGCTTCTCGCGCGCGTTCTTCGAGGCGCGCGCCGAGATGATGAAGGATCCGGACTGGGCCAAGCTGATGTCGCCCTATCCGTTCTTCTACCAGCTGCGGCCCCTGCTGCAGAAGTATCCGGACAGCTTCAAGATCCTTTCGACTCGCAACAAGGCGTCGATCCATCGCACACTCGACTTCTTCGAGGCACAGCAGATCGCGATCCACGGTCAGGAGGACATCCGCGAGGACGGCTCGAAGCTGGGAGTCGCCAAGCGACGAGGCTGGCTCAGCAGTGGCTCCTACGTCACCTACATCGATGACATGAACTCGCACCTGGAACCCTTCGAGAACGAGGTCGACCTGTGCATCCATGCCGGCTGGGGCTACGACGCGGCGCGCGTCGACAGCTACACGCAAGGCCAAGCGCTGGCCATCATCGGCAGCCTGCTGCGCGTCGCCTTCGAATAGGCCTTTCCTTCTGTCCTCGGCGCCATGGGCGCCTGCACCGGAACCAGACTCATGAAATACAGCGATCAAATCGGCGAGTGGCTGCGCGACCTCGGCTACACCCACTATTTCTACGTGGGTGGAGGCAACATCATGCACCTGACCGAGAGCCTCAGCCGCTATCTCACCGGCGTCCCCGTCGTACATGAAGTGGCGGCTGGCATCGCCGCCGAGTACTTCAATGAGGTCTCAGACGGCAAGCGCGCGCTGGCGCTGGTGACGACCGGCCCCGGCATCACCAACATCGTCACGGCGATCGCCGGGGCATGGCTCGAGAGTCGCGAGTTGCTGGTCATCGGCGGTCAGGTGAAGACGGCAGACCTGGCCACGGACGGGCTGCGCGGGCGCGGCATCCAGGAGGTCGATGGCGTCGCGCTGTTGCGCTCCACCACCAAGAAATCGGTGCAGTTCCGCGCGCCGGTCGCTGCCGCGGAGTTCAAGGACATCGTCTCGACGTCGTGGCAGCCGCGCAAGGGCCCGGTCTTCATCGAGTTCCCGCTCGACGTGCAGGCAGCCGACCGTGCGCCCGAAGCGATCGGCGCGTCCGAGGCGCCCACGCTCGCGCACGCCAGCGCCGCGCAAGTGGACGACGTCGTCGCGCGCTTCAACGGCGCTCGCAAGCCGGTGCTACTGGTCGGCGGCGGTGTGAACTACGCGACGGCTACCGCGCTGCAGAAACGCTTCGCCGACGCCGCCGTGCCCGTCATGACCACGTACAACGGCGCTGACCGCGTGGACGGCGACGCCCCGTACTACCTGGGCCGCCCCAACACCTGGGGCCAGCGCAGCAGCAACATCCTCATCCAGCAGTCCGACCTGATCATTGCCGTGGGCACCCGGCTGGGAATGCAGCAGACCGGCTTCAACTGGCAGGAGTTCGGTCGCGACGCGCTGGTCGTGCAGGTCGACATCGACCCGGCAGAGCTGCGCAAGGGCCACCCGCGCATCGACGTCGGCCTGTGCGTCGACGCCAATGACTTCCTCACCCGCTTCATGCATGCCAACCTGGCGCGCCACGACAAGTGGCTCGCGTACGCGCAGCGCGTACGCGCAGCGGTGCCGCGCGTGGAGCCGGTCAACCAGACGGGCGACGACTACATCTCTCCGTACGACTTCATCGTGACGCTGGAGACGCTCACGAAGTCCGACGACCTGGTGATGCCGTGCAGCAGCGGCAGTGCGTTCACGTTGTCGATGCAGTTATATAAGCAGAAGTTCGGCCAGCGCATGCTGACCAACAAGTCCCTGGCGTCGATGGGCTACGGCCTGTCGGGCGCGATCGGTGCCTGTGTTGCCGGCGGCAACCAGCGCCGCACGATCCTGATCGAGGGTGACGGCGGCTTCGCGCAGAACATGCAGGAAGTGGGCACCGCGGAGGTCAACGACTTGAACTTGAAGATGTTCATCTTCCACGACCAGGGCCACGCGTCGATCCGCATGACGCAGATCAACTACTTCAAGGGCAAGTACCTGGGTTGCGATCGGCCGTCCGGCCTGGGCTTACCACAGTGGGACAAGCTGTTCACGGCCTGGGACGTGCCGGTCGTCCACGTCAACCGCGGTTTCGAGACCGATCCGGTGTTCCTGGAGCATTTCGACAAGCCGGGACTGTGCGCGTTCATCGTCCACATCGATCCGGCGCAGACCTACTTTCCGAAGGTGTCCAGCCGCATCACGGCCACGGGCTCGATGGAGTCGAATCCCATCGACCGACTGTCGCCCGAGGTGGACTACCTCGAAGGCATCTCCTTCGAGTGATGGAGGCAGAAGAGCGCGCATGACAACCACGACGTCGGCGTCCTCAAGGGACGCCATCATCGAACAAGACATGGTGGCCATCGCCGCGCAGGCGCTGCCATGGGAGCAACTCAGCGGTGCCCGCATCGCAGTGACGGGCGCAGGCGGATTCCTGGGCGGCTACCTGGTACGCGCGCTGCTGGCGTTGCACCGTCTCGGCAAGGTGTCGCGTCCGCTGCAAGTCGTGGCGCTGGTGCGAGACATCGCGCGCGCCCAGGCGCGTTTCGGCGATTTGGTGCTGGATCCGCAACTGAGCTTGCAGCACTGGGACCTGAACACGCTCGGCGTGCCCGACCTGGGAGCCGTCCGCTATGTGCTGCACGTCGCCAGCCAGGCTAGCCCGCGCTTCTACAGCGTGGATCCTGTTGGCACGCTGCTGCCCAACACCGTGGGCACTGTCGCGCTGCTGGAGGCGCTGCGACGCAGCCCCGAACCCAGGGGCCTGATGTACGTCAGCAGCGGCGATGTCTACGGTGCCATCGACAGCACCGATCCAGTCAAGGAAGACGACTACGGCCCCGTCGACCCGACCCAGGCGCGCTCCTGCTACGCCGAAGGCAAGCGAGCCGGCGAGGCGCTCTGCGCGGCGTGGGCGCGGCAATATCCGATGTCCGCTTGGATCGTTCGTCCGTTCCATTCCTACGGCCCCGGCCTGACGGCGGAAGACGGACGTGTGTTCTCGGACTTTGCGTACAACGTCGCACGCGGGGAGAACATCGTCATGAACAGCGACGGCAGCGCGCGGCGCGCATTCTGCTACGTGAGCGACGTGGTCACCGGTTTCCTGACCGTGATGCTCAAGGGCCAATCAGGCGTGCCCTACAACGTGGCCAATGCGTCCGCGGAGTTGTCGGTGATGGACCTGGCCGAACTCTTGCAGGGACTCTTCCCCGAGAAGAACATCCAGATCGAACGCCGAGCCGCCATGAACCAGCCCGACCGAATTCCTGGCACGTTCGACCGCCGCGTGCCCGACACGAGCCGCCTCGAGGCGCTCGGCTGGCGCGCCGAAGTGACGCCGCGCGAAGGCTTTCGGCGGATGATCCTGACGTTGCGCTGAGCCGCTGCGGCATGCGCGTCAAGCCTTTGCGGGCGCCCCCGTCCAGCCGAGTCGCTCCAACAGTCGCTCGCCCAGCCGGATGCCATTCAGCTCCACGTAGCGGTAGGTGACGCGCGACAGGCTGTAGGCGAGGAAGACCGTGAGCACGTAGTAGACAATCAGCACGAGGTCGTTGCGCAGATAGCCCACCAGTGTCGGCGCGTGGATTTGCGCCCAGCTGAAATAGCGCTTCTCGATAGCTTTCAACACCATCAGGACGAAGAAGTGATTCAGGTAGAGACTGAAGCTGACAAGGCCGATTCGCTGGATCAGTTCGGCCGCTAGGAGTCGGCTTCGGCTCGCATATAGGCCTGCCGCGAACGTCATGAAGACGAACGCGTAGACATATTCCTTCTGAAAGAAGTACCACGGATATTCAACGCTGAACGGTACAAGGCACAGACTCAGGAAAGCCAGGATCGATCCGAGGAGCAGCCAGTATCCTGCCCGGACGGAAATGGTCCGCGTCATGTAGAGGTAGTAGAGCACCACGCCGAAGCAGAAGACGGGAAACTGGTTGGGAAACCAGAAGTAGAGTTCGTATTCGCGTAGCGCCACCCAGTTCAGTTCGTGGTGCTGCTGGACGTAAACGTATTCAGCGTAGTTGACCAAGTTTGACGCCACGATCGCTACGATGGTCAGCACGACGGCTGAGCGCACGTTCGTCGCCAGGCGGAACAGCAGCGGGATCGTCAGGTAGAAGGCCATCTCGACGCCAATGGACCAACCACCGGGCGGGAAATAGACGATCGACGGCAGATACAGGCCGTTGATGAAGAAGATATTCGAGAGCAGGTACAAATAGTTGGTCGGTACCTTGGAGTACAGCGCAGACAGCGCTGCATAGAAGATCGCCGCGAGCCAGTACTGCGGTGCGATGCGGAACAGCCGGCGCACGAAGAAAGCGCGCTTTGTGGTGATGCCGTCTTCACGCGAGCGCTTGGTGTACGAGTTGAGCAGGGTGAAGCTACTCATCACGAAGAACAACTGCACGCCCATGTTGCCGGTGTTGGCCAGCAGGGAAATCTTCGTAGCTTCGAACAGGAACTGCGGCACGTGGATCATGACCACTAGAAGAATCGCGTAGCCTCTCGCCGCGTTCACCCAACCGTATTTTTCTATTCCCGCCATGCAATCCCTGTCCCGGTCGATCGCCGAAATGTGTCGACTTTTGCGCGCAGGATCTTAACCGAAGGGGTCAGCGCAACCTGTCTGCGAATGCATTGTGCGCGTGCCGCTCCAATCGTTGCGTCGCCGGCTTGCCGTACAATCCGTTCAATGATTGAACGCTTGTCGCCCGACTCCGAGGCGCAGTGCAAACGCTTGCGCATGCACATCCCAATCCAGCGACGTCCAGAGCGACCCCAGACACGCCGCACTGATTCGGTGCCCGCGACCAAAGCCGGGGCGCGAGTGCAATGACGACCTCGGCACTTCACAGGTTGGTCGCACGCGCGGGGCTCGACGAACAGGTGCTATCGACTCTGCTGTTCCGTGGATGGTCGACGATCGCCGGCGCGCTGTCGCTGGTTCTCGCACCGTTGTGGCTCAGCCCGGTGGAGCAGGGCTACTACTACACGTTCGGCAGCGTACTGGCGTTGCAAATCTTCTTCGAGCTGGGCCTGAACCAGATCATCATGCAGCTCGCCAGCCACGAAGCGGCGCATCTCGAACTGAAGCCGAACGGCGAGTTCGCCGGAGATGCCGCCAACGTCGGCAGGCTGGGTTCGCTCGCACGCATGCTGGGACATTGGTATTCGTTCGCAGCAATCCTGTTCGCGATCTTGGGCGGGGGTGCCGGCGCGCTCTTCTTCTCCCACAAGGGCAGCCTGCCCGCGTCATCATGGCTGGGCGCATGGGCGTTGCTGGTGTGCTGCACGGCCTTGAACCTGTGGTTCAGCCCCAAGCTGGCGTTGCTTGAGGGCTGCGGCCGAATCGGTGAGATCGCCCGCCTGCGGCTGAAGCAATCGATGTCGGGCTACGTGGTGCTGTGGACCTTGCTGGCCTGCGGCGCCGGTCTCTGGGCGGCCATTTCGATCCCGCTCGCTGCGGCGGTGTGCACGGGTTTCTGGCTGCGATCGAATGGCAGCGTGCTCGTATGGCTCCACGCCCATGTGCCGCTGACGCCAGATCGTCTGCGCTGGAAGACCGACGTGCTCCCGCTGCAGTGGCGCGTGGCGCTGAGCTGGGTCAGCGGCTATTTCATCTTCAATCTCTTCACGCCGCTCGTGTTCTCGCGCTACGGAGCGGTGGAGGCGGGTCGGCTGGGCATGGCGCTGACGATCTACGCCGCCGCATCGGCAATTGGAATGAGCTGGGTCAACGCCAAGGCACCCACGTTCACCGCAATGATCGCGCGCGGCCAGCGCGCCGAGCTGAACGCGCTGTTTCGCAACGTCGCCGTCCGTTCGACTGTGTTCACGGCGTTGATCTGCGCCGTCGTCGTGGCGCTGGCCTGGGCGCTGACCTGGGCCGGCGTACCGCTCATGCGGCGCGTCGCGTCGCCAGCCGTCCTGGCCGTACTGGGCCTGGTGACCTCGATCAACGGCATCGTGTTCAGTATGGCGACCTACATGCGCGCGCACCGCGAGGAGCCGATGCTCATGCAGTCGCTGGGCACGGCCGTGCTAACGTCTTTGGTGGCCTGGGGCGGCTCGCGTCTGGGCGTCCTGCCGATGATGACGCTCTATTCGTGCGTGGTCTTCTTCGTCTCCTTTCCGTGGGCGACGGCGATCTTTTTGCGCTACTACCGCCGCACCTAGACCCGGTAGGAAGCGGGGCCTGGGCACGCCCGCGCGCCGCCAATGCCACACCCGCATCCGCCTCGCGCCACCGTCGCTGGAGCCACATGTCTTCTGCATTGCTCACCATCATCGTTCCCACCTACAACCGCGCCGACGAACTCGCCCTGCTGCTGCGCAGTCTGCAGTCGGAACTGCGCGGACTGGAGTCGGAGGTCACGGTACTAGTATCGAACAACGCCTCCAGCGACCGGACCTCCGAGGTGATCGATGCCATGCAGGCAGACTGGCCCGATTTGGTCGTACAGCACCAGTCCACCAACGTCGGAGCCGACGAGAACTTCTGCAGCTGCGTGGACCGCGTCACTTCGCCATACTTTTGGATCATTGGCGACGACGATCTGCCTAAGCGAGGCGTGCTCGCGCAGATCGTTCGCCTTCTGCGTGAGCGCAATCCGTGGATCCTTTACATGCAGAGCGAATGGCTGGCACCTGTCACCGGCCTCGACCAGGGCGAGCGCGTCGGCACGCTACGCGCAAGTGATCTTGACGCCGCCGCCTTCGCGCGTCGCGTGCATGTCTGGTTCACCTTCATGTCCGGCGTGATCGTGAACCGCGCCGAGCTCCTGCGCTTCCTGGACGGCCAGCAGATACGCCGCTTCACCGGCACGAGCCTCGTCCAACTCGGCTGGATACTGCCGCTGCTTCGCGCTGGCGGCCGCTTCGTCTTCGTCGCCGACCGCTGCATCCTTGCAACCAAGGGAAACAGCGGCGGCTACGGACTGTTGACCGTGTTCGGCGTCAATTTCGCGCGGACGATCAAAGCTTCGCTCGGCTCACGCAACCCAATCGGACACACCCTGATCGCTCGCAGCGTCCTGCACTATCTGCCCGGTCTGATCTGGGGCGGCCGCCAGGGCGGGAACAGCAACCATCTCGCGGAGAGCCCATGGCCCGCGATGCGACGCGAACTCGGCGGCCTGCCGATGTTCTGGCTGCTGCTCGTGCCGCTCGGCCGATTCCCGCAATGGCTCGCACAGCCGTTCTACCAGTCGTGGCGGGTCTTCCATCGCCTCGACCGCGAACTGCAGCGCCTGCGCGACCGTGGCCACGCGCCCGCTTCCCGATGAGCTCCATCCTCGCTCGAATCGCCAACAACCTGCGCCGTCCGCTGCCGGATCTCGCGGGCTACCTGTGCGCCAAGATCCGCTCGGCAGCCTGGCGCCCCTACCTGCGCCACGTCGGGCGCGGCTTCCACCTCGGCGCCGGCGCGCAGTTGCAAGGGTGCGACCGCATCTCCATCGGCGACGATTTCGTCGCGGGATCGCTGCTGTGGATCGAGGCCGTCAAGCGGTTCCGTGACGACACCTTCGATCCCACCATCGAGATAGGCGCCAACGTCACGTGCAGCCAAAGCGTGCACATCGCGGCGACCTCGCGCGTATCGATCCACGACGGGGTGATGTTCGGCAGCCGCGTGCATGTCACCGACCACGGCCACGGCACCTATCACGGCGACACCCAGGATCGGCCCGACGTGCCGCCGCGATCTCGAAGGTTGTCCGAGGGTCGTCCTGTCGTCATCGAGCGCAACGTCTGGCTCGGCGACGGTGTCGTCGTGCTGCCCGGCGTGACGATCGGCGCCGGCTCGATCGTCGGCGCCAACAGCGTGGTGTCGCGCAGCCTGCCGCCCGGCGTGATCGCGGTCGGCGCGCCAGCACGGCCCATCAAGATCTTCGATCCGGCCTCCGGGCTCTGGATCGATCTCGAGACCTCCTCATGAAGACACTCGGAATCTGCATTCCGACCTACAAGCGCCCCGACTTCCTGCGGCGCTGCATCCAGTCCGCCGTCGAATCGGCACAGGGCTGTCCCGTGCGTATCTTCGTCGCCGACGATTCGGCCAGCGACGTCAATGACGCAGTGCTCTCCGAGCTCGGCGCCGCCTGGCCCTTCGTGCGTGCGCACAAGAATCCGGTCAACCTCGGGCTGGACAACAACATTCAGCGCTCCGTCGACTTGTGCGACTGCGACTACGCCTGGATGATCGGCGAGGACGACGTCTTCCTGCCCGGCGCCGTCGCCCGCATGCATGCGCTGCTGCAGTCCGTGGACCTGCCGTTCGTCTTCGCCAACTACACCTATGTCGGCGACGACCCCGGCCGTCGACTTGGACAGGCGCTGGACGGCAACGACGTGGGCACGGTGCCGGCGCCGGAGTTCGTGGCCAGGCACCTCTGGGCGGCAGGCTTCCTTGGCGCCTGCGTCGTGCGCCGCGCGGATTGGGGACGCACCGACCCGGCCCCCTACGCGGGCACCTACTACACGCACGTGGGGCGCATCGTCGAGATGCTGTCCGACGCCGGCCAGGCCTGGGTGTCGACCGAGTGCAGCGTCGCCAATCGCGTCGAGGGTGCGGACACTTTCACCTGGAAAGGCGACAGCTACGGCGTGTTCTTCGGCTTCCTGGCGATGTGCGACGCCGCCGCGCGCCGCCGCCCCGCGCTCGCCGGGGCGCTACGGGAGGCCGGCCACGCGCTCGAACGCCGCTACCGCTGGCTCTCCGTACGCGTCGCCGCACGGCTGCGCTCGCAGCGCGCCTACGACTACGCGCAGTACCGCAAGTACCTGTCGAATTCCGGCTTGCCGGCGCTGAAGAAGCTCGTGCTGCTGGGCGTGAGCGTGACCCCGCCGCAGGTCTTTGAACCCCTCGTGCGCGCCTACCGCGCGCGGCGCCGCGCATGACGGATGCCTCCCTCCGTGGCGATGCCGCGCCGCTTGCCTTCGTCATGGTCAAGGCGTTCGGGGACCTGACCATCATCGCCAGCGTATTGCGGCGCCTCGCCGCTGCCGACCGCGCGCGCTGCATGCTGCTGGTCGCCCCCCACTTGGCCGATCTCGCCACCGTGCTCGCGCCTGACTGCGAAGTGCAGGGCCTATCGATCGAGCCCATCCTGCCGCCGCTGTTCGACATCCAGAAGCACCGGAAGATCGGCCGCATCGTCGGCAGCGCGCTCGAACTGCGGCGTTCCCTGGCCACAGCCGCGCCGGGCGCGACGCTGGTCTTCGATCGGCTTTCGTGGCGCGAGCGCTTCATCGTGGGACGTCGCGCGGCGCTGGCGGTCGAGCGCGGCCAGCCGCTCACCAACGTCTACGCCACGCACGAGGCGCTGCTGCGCGACGCCTTGCCCTTCATGCGGATCGAGTCGCCGGTGGCGACGCCCCCGTCGGCTTCCGGCACCCGCCGCATCGGCCTGCTGCCGTTCAGTCGCGTCGCCGCCAAGAACGTCCCGGTTGCGCTTGTAGAATCGATGGCGGCGAAGTGCCGTGCCCACGACTTTGAACCTGTCGTGCTATTACTCGAGGGCGAGGACTTCCCCAACCTGCCTGGCCTGGCCACCGAGCGACTCCCGCGCCGGTTCGATGCATTGGTGCAAGGTATCGCGTCGGTAGGTGCCGTGATCTCGGCCGACAGCCTGCCCGCACATCTCGCGGAATACAACGGACGCGCGGCCTTCGTCGCGAGCCCGGTCAGGAACGTCTACTACCTGCCTCCGATGGCCTTCGCCGGTGGTCACTGGGGCCTGTTCTCCGAACCGGCGGAACTCGACCGCCGCCTCGTCCGCTTCCTGGACATGCTGAAGTGAAAATCTCAGTCATCACAGTCTGCTTCAACAGCGCCAACACCCTCCGGGCCACGCTCGAGTCTGTTGCAGCGCAGAGCCACGCCAACTTCGAGCACATCATCGTCGACGGCGGATCGACCGATGGCACGCTGGACATCATCCACGCCTGGCAAGGGCACCCGTTGCGCGTCATCTACGGCCCCGACCGTGGCATGTACGACGCGATGAACAAGGGCATCACGGCAGCCAGCGGCGGGATCATCGGCTTTCTCAACTCCGACGACCGCTACGCCGACGACCACGTGCTGGCCCGGATCGCTGCCTCCCTCGCCAACCCGATCATCGACTGCTGCCATGGCGACCTCGTGTTCGTCGACAGCTCGCGCAGTCGCGTCCTGCGCTACTGGAAGGGAACGGACTTCATGCCGCGTCGCTTCCGGTTCGGCTGGATGCCCGCGCACCCGACGCTCTACGTGCGGCGCAAGATCGTCGATGCCGTCGGCCCGTTCAGCCTGGCCTACCGGGTCGCATCCGATATCGAGTGGATGATGCGGTTGTTCCTGCTGCCGGCCCTGCGCTGCGCCCACATTCCCCGCGTGCTCGTGGAGATGGACTCGGGTGGCGTCTCGAACGCGGGCTATGGGGCCTTCCTGCGCGCCAACCGCGAGGTCTGGCGCGCCTGCCACACGCTGCGCATCGCCCCCGCGCCGTTCGTCTTCGGCAAGACGATGCGCAAGGTGCCGCAATGGCTGCGCAAGCGCGGCGCCGCATGAACGAAACAAGGCTGGCGCCTTTCCATCTGATCGACCCATGACCACACTGTTCCAGCACAATCTCCAACAACACCTCGAGCTGTTCGGTCGGCTCGCCTCGCTCGACGAGCAGGTGATGCAGGCCGCCGAGGCGATCGCCAGCTGCATGGCGCGCGGCGGCAAACTGATGATCTGCGGCAACGGCGGCTCGGCTGCCGACAGCCAGCACATTGCAGCCGAATTCACGGGCCGCTTCATCGACGACCGTCGTCCCCTCGCCGCGATCGCGCTCAGCACGGACACCTCCGCGCTGACCTGCATTGGCAACGACTACAGCTTCGCCGAGGTCTTCAGCCGCCAGGTCGTGGGACTGGGCAGGAGCGAGGACTGCCTGCTGGGCATCTCGACGTCGGGCAACTCGGGCAACGTGATCCGCGCCATGGAAGAGGCAACCCGGATCGGCATGCGCACCGTCGGCCTGCTGGGACGCGACGGCGGCCGCCTCGCCGCCCTGTGCGACAGCGCCATCGTCGTGTCCTCGGACGTGACGGCGCGCATCCAGGAGGCCCACATCCTCATCGGCCACACGCTCTGTGGCGCGGTGGAACAATCCCTCGGGCTCGCCAAGCGCCACGGGGAGGCCGCATGAACCCGAGTCGCGAGCGGCTGGCCGCCTGCCGCGTCCTCGTCGTCGGTGACGCGATGCTGGATCGCTACTGGTTCGGCACGGTGGATCGCATCTCGCCCGAGGCGCCGGTACCGGTGGTGCGGGTGCAGCGCGAAGAGGAGCGCCTCGGCGGTGCGGCCAACGTCGCGCTCAACGTCAAGAAGCTCGGCGCCGCGTCCACCCTGCTGACGGTCGTCGGTGACGATGCGCCGGCAAGGACACTTCAGGCGCTGCTGGAACGCGAGGGCGTAGCCACGTTGCTCGGGCGTGATGCGAAGCTAACCACCATCGTCAAGTTGCGCGTGATCGGGCGTGCGCAACAGTTGTTGCGCGCGGACTTCGAGAGCACTCCAGATCACGAAGTGCTCGCGCAGATGCTGAGCAGCTTCCAGGCTGCCGTAGTTGACTGCGATGCGGTGCTCTTCAGTGACTATGGCAAGGGCGGCCTCACGCACGTCCCGAGCATGATCGGCCTCGCGCGGCAAGCAGGCAAGCCGATACTGGTCGATCCGAAGGGAAGCGACTACAGCCGATACGCCGGCGCCACCGTCATCACGCCCAACCGCAGCGAACTCGCCCAAGTCATCGGGATGTGGAAGGATGAGGCCGATCTGCAGCGGCGGGCCCACGACCTGCGTCACGATCTTGGCCTGAACGCGCTTCTCTTGACACGCTCGGAAGAAGGTATGACGTTGTTTGATGCCGGCACGGAGGGCGGCCGGCTGCACGTGCCGGCGCAGGCGCGCGAAGTGTTCGACGTCACCGGTGCCGGAGACACGGTCATCGCCGCACTCGCCGCGATGCTGGGCTGCGGCCTTCCTCTGCGCGACGCCGTGCCCATCGCCAACAGGGCCGGCTCCATCGTCGTCGGGAAGTTTGGCACCGCCACCGTCAGTTTCGAGGAGTTGTTCGCATGAGAGTCGTCGTCACCGGCGCTGCTGGCTTCATCGGTTCCAACCTGGTCCGCGGCCTCAACGCCATCGGCATCGACGATGTGATCGCGGTCGACGATCTCACCGACGGTCCGAAGTACCGCAACCTGCTCGGTGCACAGTTGAGCGACTACTTCGACAAGGACGAGTTCTATGAGCGCTTCGCACGCGCCGAGTTCGGCAGGGTCGACGCCGTGCTGCACGAAGGGGCCTGCTCCGATACGATGGAGCACGACGGTCGGTTCATGCTCGAGAACAACTACCGCTGCTCGAAGAACCTGCTCGACGCCTGCATGGTGCAGGGGACACGGCTGCTGTATGCCTCGTCCGCGGCTACCTATGGCGGCAGTACCAGCTTTCGGGAAGATCCGCTGTTCGAGCAGCCGCTGAATGTCTATGGCTATTCAAAGCTGCTGTTCGACAACGTGGTGCGCCGGATGATGGACGCCGCGCCGACTCAAGTCGCCGGCTTCCGCTACTTCAACGTCTACGGCCCGCGCGAGCAGCACAAGGGGCGCATGGCCTCAGTGGCGTTCCATCACTACCAGCAGTTCATGCAGAACGGGCGCGTCAAGCTGTTCGGCGAGTACGGAGGCTATGCGGCCGGCGCACAGGCGCGCGACTTCGTGTTCATCGATGACGTGGTGGCAGTTAAGCTGTGGTTCCTGCAGAACCCGCAGGCCCGCGGCATCTTCAATCTCGGGTGCGGCCGCGCCCAGCCGTTCAACGACGTTGCCCTCGCCAGCGTGAACACATGCCGCGCGCTGCGCGGCGAGAATCCGTTGCCGCTGTCAGAACTGGTGCAACTGGGCCTCGTCGAATACGTGGAGTTTCCCGAAGCGCTGGTGGGCAAATACCAATGCCATACGCAGGCCGACCTGAGTCGCCTGCGTGAGGCGGGTTGTCGGCACGAATTCAGCGACGTGGCGCAGGGTGTCGCGCAGTACGTGCGCTGGCTTCACGATTCGACCTCCGGCGCGTCCGTATGACGGTCGACCTGTCCGACAAAATCATCCTGGACGACGCGGCGCTGCAAATGCGCTTGGCGGCATTGCCTCGCCCGGTCGTGTTCACGAACGGTGTGTTCGACATCCTGCATCGCGGCCACGTTGCCTACCTGCATGCCGCGCGCGGGCTCGGTGCCTCGCTGGTGATCGGTCTCAACAGCGATCGCTCCGCGCGGATGCTTGGCAAAGGCCCGGATCGCCCGCTCAACAACGAGCTCGATCGGGCTCTCGTGCTGTCAGCGCTCGAGTCGGTGTCGCTGGTCGCATTCTTCGACGAACGCACGCCGGTAGAGCTGCTCGCGCGCGTCCGCCCCGAGGTCTACGTCAAGGGAGGCGACTACGAGATGGAAGCACTCCCAGAGACGACCCTGACCCGATCGTGGGGCGGTCGCGCTGTCGCGATTCCCTTCGTCGACGGCTATTCGACGACTTCGCTCGTGCGCCGCATCCGTGCGTCGCAAGCGCAGGATACGGCGCCGTGACAGCGGCGGCTTTTCTCGACCGCGATGGCGTGATCAATCTCGATCGCGCTTACGTCCACCGCTGGGAAGACTTCGTCTTCGTGCCGGGAGCGATCGATGCGATCTCGCGCCTCGCGGACGCCGGCTATCGCATTGTGATCGTCACCAACCAGTCTGGCATCGCACGCGGCTTCTACGCCGAAGAGCAATATTTTGAACTGACGCACCGAATGCTGGCCGTATTCGCCGAGCAAGGTATCGAGATCACCGGCGTTTACCACTGCCCGCATCATCCGGCCGGTAGCGTCAAGGCGTTCGCACGCGACTGCGATTGCCGGAAGCCCGGCCCCGGCATGCTCTTGCGCGCGGCCGCGGAACACGGGCTATCGCTGGCCGATTCGATCCTGATCGGTGACCGGAGTTCCGACATCGCGGCGGCCCGATCCGCGGGCGTGGGACGAGCCTTTCTAGTGCGATCCGATCATGTGGAGCCCACCACGGGCCTTCAGCCCCCCGACGCTTGCTTCGACGACTTGGCGCAGTGCGTCGATGCCTTGCTTTCCTCTTCTTCCCGCATTCCGCCGTGCCATCCCTACGCCTGAAGACGCCCACGGCGACCGTGGGCACAGCGGTGCGCGGCGCGCGCCTGTCGCATCTACACCTGTTCTCGATCGGTTGGGTCTACTACCTGTTGATCCCGGTGCTTGCAGGCCGTCTCGGACTGTTCGAGAACTGGGACAGCTTCTCGCTGATGCGTCGCTTCTGCTCACCGCACGATCCATGGTGGCCCGCGCTGACACTCTACGTGGCCCTGATGCCCGTCGCATTCTTCGTGGGCAGTCTGGCGGCAGGGCACGTCCCCGCCACGCGCCCGCTCAAGACGCCACTGCACGGGTCGAGCCAGTTGTTGGTTCCGCTCTATGCGCTCGCGCTGTTGCTGACCGGCTACGCTGCGCGGGGCAATCTGTTCGCCGGCTATTCGGAAGATCTGGATCTCACAGCCGTTGGCCCGGTTTCCACGCTGGAGATGTGCTTGCTCTTCCAGTACCTGGCGGCACGCGCGGTCAAGTCGCCGGCAAGCCGTGCACTGGGCCTTCTGCTGCTCATATGCTCGGTGCTGCTGATCGGCATGGGTGGCCGACTCTACGTGCTGTCCGCGCTTGTCGCGATCTACATCGACTGGTGGAAGTTCCGCGCCGCGAGCGCGCACGTTCGACGCCGCTCCTTGTTCGCCGTCATCGCCGCGCCCTTGGTATTCGGGGTGGTCGGCATGCTGCGGCTTGGTGTGTTCGACCCAGCCGAACTGGGTTTCTACATCTTCGCGGAGCCGATGTTCACCAGCATTTCAGCATTCACGCTGATGGATAGCCACGCCTGGGCATTGCTGGATGCGCCGCGCGATTTCTACTCGGCCTTCATCAACCTCATCCCGGCAGCTATCTGGCCTGGCAAGACGGAGTACGTCATCACCTTGATGGATACTTCGCTGAATTTCGAGGCTCCCTTCGGGGCGCTTAGCATAGTCACATCGACGATCGGCAACTTTGGTTATCTCGGCGGGCCGCTGTTCGTGGTTTTCGTCGGCTTCGTCATGGAACGCGTTCGCCGCAGCACTGGCTCGGCCTCTGGCCGTGTGCTCTATTGCTATCTGTGCAGCCTGCTGCCATTCATGTTCTTCCGCGATCCCTTCCCGGTGCAGATCAAGGTCGCCCTGCTCGGCTTCGCCCTTGTCTGGGTCAATCGCGCTATCGGACTCATGCTGAGCAAACTACCTCGCGAGTCACAAGTCACTCGAAGCTGAGCGATTCCAAGGCGACCGCTTTGCAGTGTAGATTTCAAACCATCGCTCCCGCATGCCGAGGAAGAAGCGCCTGATTGGGCGCGGCTCGACATGTTGGCGGTTAGGTCGACTTCCGCTTCAACGTATAAAGGATGGCGCGCTTCTTCAACCAGTAGAACGCCTTCGGAAAACGCGACTCTACAAAGAAGATCGCCTTGTTCCGCACCATCGAAAGATCCTTGGGCTTGTAAACGTTCACGCCATTGACTGGCTGGGTGACCAGATCAAGCTTGCGAGTCTGATGTTGCAAGAATTTTTTCTTGGTCGGAATCGCGTGGCAGGTGATCGAAGAACGCGAGAAACCAGCGTCCTGCGTGTCGAGCGAGCCGTGGATCGTCCAAGCATTCCAAAACAGGACATCTCCCTTCTTCAACGCTGGTGCGCGGATCTCCAGTTGCTCGTTGCGAATCTTCTGCACAACCGAATTGATATAGGCGTCGTGATTTTCAGCAATATTGTTGTAGAGCCCGTGATCATCCAGTTTGATCTTATGCGATTTAGGGCATACGAAGAACCTGCCAGCCTCCGCCGAGATGTCCTCGACGGCGATCCAGGAAGCGACCATTTCGCCGACGGTTTCGGAATCGAGGTAATAACTGTCCTGGTGCTCCCAAGTCGCGGAGTTCCCTTCGAAATACATTGACTGCACGATCTTGGGCGTGTCGTCGAGTAGAGCCGTGAACGCAGCACTGAGGCGGGCGTCGGTCAGGATGTGCCGCGTTGCGTAGTCGCGGAATTCCGGGAACCTGCTCGGGTTGACACTCTGCAGGTTCAGGATCGGATTCATGATCCAGCCCTGGGCGTTCTTGATATGTCGCTCGAGCTTACCGGTCGCCTGGCGGTACATGAATCCGTCAAAAGGTTTGACCTCGGTATTCCAGAGGCCGCGAATTCGATCGCACTGCTCCGCCGAAACCAGGCCTCGGAGCACCGCATAGCCGTTGTCCTCGTAGTACTTACGGAAATTGTCGAGGTCGCTTACGTCGAACTTGGGCGACGGATCCTCCGACTCATTCACGGGCACCTGCACGGGCAACCCACGGGGCGTTTTCAGTTCGATCATCAGAAATATCCAATCGCGCACGGCAGGCGCAAAGCAAGCCGCGATTTTATCAAGCGTCGCCGAGATCAGTGATTTGCCGGCAGGTACTCAGGCACGACTCGCACCAACTCGCTGCGGACACTGGCGTCGTCCATCAAGTCGAAATGCTCTACCCCACGCAAAAGCTCGGTCACCGGGCTCTTGCACAACTCCAACCTCGCGATGCGCAACTGCGCGATCGACGTGGGCAGCGTGGCATCCGCATCGGCCAGAAGTTCCTCATAGAGCTTCTCACCCGGCCGCAATCCTGTGAACACGATGCTGATGTCGTCGATGCTGTGTCCCGACAACTTGATCATGTCGCGCGCGAGATCGACGATCTTCACCGGCTCTCCCATGTCGAGCACGAGCACCTGACCCGACTCGCCGATCGCGGCAGCCTGGATCACCAGGCGTGCAGCCTCGGGGATGGTCATGAAGTAGCGGATGATGTCCGGGTGCGTGACCGTGATGGGGCCGCCGCGCTCGATCTGCTCCTTGAATTTTGGAATGACGCTGCCCGACGAGCCGAGCACGTTGCCGAAACGCACGGCCATGAAGCGAGTGCCGGGGTGCTGTGCAGCCAACGCAGAGACGGCCATCTCGGCAGCCCGCTTGGTCGCACCCATCACGTTGGTCGGATTGACGGCCTTGTCGGTGGATATCAGCACGAAGCGCTCTACGTCGGTCTCGGCCGCGGCCAGCGCGGCGTTGTGAGTGCCCAGCGTGTTGTTGCGCAGCGCCGCAAGCGCGTTGTGCTCCTCCATCAAAGGCACGTGCTTGTAGGCCGCGGCATGGAAAACGACGTGAGGCTTCCAGACAGCGAAGATGCGACGCATCTGCTCGAGTTCCTTGACGTCGCCGATCAGGCGAACCAGTTCAAGCTCCGGAAAGCGATGCGTCAGCTCCTGCTCGATCGTGTAGAGATTGAACTCCGACAGTTCCACCAACACCAGCCGCGCCGGCTTGTAGCGCGCCACCTGGCGGCACAGCTCAGAGCCGATGCTGCCCCCGGCCCCGGTGATCAGCACCGTCTTGCCATGCAGCACCTGGTCGATGCCTCGTTCATCCAGTTCGACAGGTTCGCGACCCAGCAGGTCCTCGGGCTCGATGTCGCGCACGCCGCGGGCCAGATCGGGATCGCCATGGCGCAGTTCATCGGCCGACGGCACCGTCAACACCGGCAGCCCTGACGCGCTCGCCAGTTCGAACGCCCGCCGCCGCTGGCGCGCGTGCGCCCCCGGCAGCGCGATGATCAGGTGCGTCGCCGCCCCCAGCACCGCGCGATCGCTCACGGCCTCCAGCGGCCCCAGCACCGGCACGCCGGCGATGCGGGCGCCCTGCTTGACCGGATCGTCGTCGAGCATGCCCATCACGATCCAGCCTTGCTGGTGGATGCCGGCCATCAGGCGCTTGGCGGCCTGGCCGGCGCCCAGGATCAGCGCGCGCCGCACCTCCTTGTCGCCGCCGGTGATCTGCGCGCGCGAATGTTCGTAGAGCATGCGGTAGGCGATGCGCACCATGCACACCGACATCAGCGTGACCAGCGGGTGCAGCGCCAGCACCGAGCGCGGCACGCCGTACAGCTGGGAGCCCATCACGACGGCGGCGCAGGCCACGCCCGCGCCCAGGCAGGCCCAGGTGAGGCGCTTGACCTCGCCGAAGCCGGAGAAGCGCCACATGCTCTGCGGCACCTTGAGCAGCGCGAACAGCGACAGGTAGGTGGCGATGACGCCCAGCATCACCCAGAAGTCGTACCAGGGGCGCGCCTCGAACCAGCGCTCGAGGCCGAGCCGGAACAAGTAGGTGACGTTCCAGGCGAACGCGATGAGCAGGCCGTCCACCAGCAACGACAGCGGCTCGCGGTGCGGGCGCAGGCGCGCGAGGAAGTGATCCAGGCGATGCCACACGGTGGGCGGCGAGGGTTTCGAAGGGGGGTTCACGGCGCGGGCGGCAAGGTCATCGGAAGAGGAGGACACCGACGCTGCGTCCGATCACGGCCAGGTCGGTCCACAGCGAGGCGTGGTCGGCGTAGTCGGCGGCCAGCGCCAGCTTGCGCGGCAGGATCACGTCCACGTATTCGCGTTCGGGGTCGGCGGCCCGGGCCAACAGCGTGGCCTCGTCGCGGAACTTCAGCGACGCCGGGTCGGTGATGCCAGGACGCACCGCCAGCACGCGCTCGCGCAGCGCGGGCGGCCATTGCTCGACGTAGCGCGGCACGTCGGGGCGCGGGCCCACCAGGCTCATGTCGCCGGCCAGCACGTCGAGGAACTGCGGCAGCTCGTCGAG
>FTIR01001354.1_pt5 | contig 28331 bp, 24 predicted proteins | sample 1658041 | NCBI WGS metagenome assembly FTIR01 (sample SAMEA3914793, study PRJEB12502) | metagenome | biome: forest; material: soil | place: Canada | collected 2011-07-03 | depth 0.3 m | reverse complement strand
GCTTATCGTGAGTTGGCCGGTATTCCAGCTGTGCCAGGCTGCATTCGGGCTCGACCAGATACACACAGGGGCGCTGAACGCCGCTCGCCTGACCGTCGCCGCGGCCGCCCTTGGCCACTGGGCTCGCACCGACTGGCGGCCGGCGGCTCAAAAACGACGCGGCCGCCCGAAGGGATGATGGAGGCCGCGGCGATCGATTCATGCGGTGTCGGCGATCCGGTGCCCGACGGTTGCAGGCTCGAAGCCTTCGACGCCTAACCCAAGGCGATCCCGTCTTCCGACGCGCCTAGCTGTCGCGAACACCCGGCCGAGGCAGCCTATGGCTCACGTGGTGAGCTTCTGCTGCTCGAGCATTGGATTATCGGGATCAGCCGCTATCCAGACAAATCACGAAATTAACGAACTCCCTAAATTATCTGCCACCGGGTCACCAATAATCTTTTGTTAATAAATTAGCTGCGCTAGTACTAGCGCAGGCAGCCTCCCGACGTTCTCTCTGGTGGCTGTCAAAAAATGGGCGGTAAACTTTACTAGAACACTACGGGTAGTGCCGATAGCGTTTTCTACCCCCACAAATAGCGTGAAGAGTAGAATGTGAACCATGTCTCAAACCAGACCGCACGGCTTCCAAGTTCTCGCTCTGTCGGGCGGGGGCTTCCGTGGCGCATACACGGCACGAATACTGGCGGATATTGAGTCCGAGCTAGGCGGCCGACCGATTGCTACATGCTTCGACTTAATTGCCGGAACGTCGATCGGCGGGATTCTGGCACTGGCACTCGCCCTCGAAATCCCTGCCGTCAAGATGGTTGAACTGTTCGACCGGCATGGCGAGGAGATCTTCAAGAAGCGGTGGTCCCTGGGCGGCCTGCTGCGTGCGCCGTACTCGCCGGAGCCGCTGCGCAAGCTGCTGGAAGGCGTCGACCTGTTCGGCGACCGCCTGCTGGGAGCCTGCAAGCACCCGGTGATCATCCCGAGCATCAACTACTCGTCCGGGCAACCGGTGCTGTTCAAGACGCCGCACCACGACGATTTCCGGCGCGATCACCTTCATCGGGTCGTCGACATCGCGCTGGCCACGAGCGCCGCGCCGGCGTACTTCCCGCGCCACCAGTTCAACAACTGCCAGTACGTCGACGGCGGACTGTACGCCAACGCGCCGGGCCTGCTGGCGCTCCATGAAGCCGAACATTTCTTCAAGGCCGATCGCGACGACATCTGGGTCATGTCCATCGGGACGATGTCCTCGAAGTTCACCGTCAACCCAGCCCAGGGTCATCGCGGCGGTGCAATCGACTGGGGTAACAACTGGCCGCTGCAGATGCCCAAGCGCCTGTTCGGCTTGTCCATTTCGGTCCAGGAGTCGCTGTCGCACTTCATTTTGAAGCACAAGCTGGGGCAGCGTTTCCTGCACATTGATGACGAGCTCAACGACGAGCGCGCGCGCGTCGTCGCCCTCGATCGCGCGGACCAGTTCGCCAAGCAAGCGCTGTTCAGCGCTGCCGTCGAGCGCTCGAAGGCATGCATCAGCAACCCCGATTTCCGGACCTTCTTGGCGCACTCGCCGGCCAAGGCGGTCTTCTTCTACGGCGAGAACAAGAACGGGTAACTCGCCATGCTCAAACTCAACAAGCTCCTGTCCTCGACCGTCGAGTCGGTCTTCTACGACTGCATCCTGCCCACCAAGGAGCAGCGCGCCGAACTGGTCAAGGCCAAGAACGATATCCGTGACCACCTGCGCTCGCGTGTTGCCGCGGCAACGACGACCGAGCTGGGGATGGACCGGCAGGTCGTGCCGCGGTTTCGCACCCAAGGTTCGTGGCTGTACAAGACGTGCATCCAGCCTGCCTTCCTTCCCCCTCAGGAGATGGACTGGGATCTGGGCATGTACCTGCCGGTGACGGTCTGGCAGGAAAATGGGCCGCCGCACCAGATGGCCAAGGCCTACTTCCTGCTCGTCGAGCGGCTGCTCAAGGAACTGTGCGACGAGCGCGGCTGGCACTTGAACACCGGCAAGGACACCTGCATCCGTGTGCATCTGAACGCCACCGCCCACATTGACGTGCCGCTGTACGCCGCGCCCGATGCCGAGTTCGTCAAGATCAGGGAGCGGGCCGAACTCCTGGCCAAGAGCGTGAACCGCAACGACTCCGCGACGTTCGACGCCGATATCGATGAAGACGTCCAGCTGTGGGCCGAGCTGACCACGATCGTCCTGGCCACGCGTGACGGCGAGTGGAAGGAGTCTGACCCTGAAGCGGTGGCAGGCTGGTTCCTGGACCTGGTGACCGAGCATGGGGAGCAACTGCGCCGCGTCTGCCGTTACCTGAAGGCCTGGCGTGACCTGAACTGGAAGTCCGGCGGCCCGACCTCCGTGATGATCATGATCATCGTCGCCCGCGCATTCGTGCGTCACAACGGCCGCGACGACCGCGCTCTCGAGGATGCCGCACAACTGCTGGCCCAGGGATTCCTGAACGACGTGCGCGAGCGCGGCATCGACAACGGCAAGGAGGATTTCAACCGGCTCAACGCCGAAGAACGCCAGGAAGCCGCTGCCAGGGCGTCGATCCTGCATCGCGAGATCAAGCGCGCGCGCATGATGTACCCGCACTCGGCGCAGGCCGCCGTCGACGTGATGCGCGAGCAGCTCGGCGATCGCGTTCCCAACCGTGCTTCGCTCGTCGACCCGGACACCGGCGAACTCGCCATCCGTGACGAACCCGCACGTCGCATGCCGCAGCCGGCTGTCCGGTCCACCTCGGCAGGCTAATGCCTCCGCCGCCTGCGCTTCTTCGAGAGACGCTGCGCCTGCTCCGCAGCCACGGCTTCGCCGCCGTGCGGGGCGCGCGCGGCGCGAAAACGTTCGAGGGCATGCTCAAGGCCAAGGGCGGCGACATCGAGGTCTCGATCAGCATCGCGGACTGGAATTTCCTGACCTATCCGCAGATCCGCGTCCTGAATCCGCCGGCGGACTTGCCGCCGCTGCTGCCGCACGTCGACAGCGACAACTGCCTGTGCTATTTCTCGCCGGGGAGCGTCGTCCTCGATCGCTACGATCCCGCCGACGCCGTCCTGCAGTGCCTGACGCAGGCGACGGGAGTGCTGGGCGAGATTCGGACGAACCCACACTATCGGCTCGGTGACATCCAAGACGAGTTCCTGAGCCATTGGTTGGGTGTCAAGGACGACGTGGTAGTGCTGGCGCACCTTGGAACCATCTCGCCCAACACGACGCGCTCTAAGTACTTCCTGTTCGGTACTGGAGACAACGCGCTGTGCGTGGTGTCCGATGATCCCGACGAGGCGAACAAGCTGTCGGTGGCCATGACCGGCCAGGCCGCCTTGCCGGTGGAAATGCCGTTCTGGATCTTCGAGACCGACAAGGTGCCACTGGTGCCCGCGGCAATCCCGACGACGGTCAAGGAACTCTTCACGTGGTTGAAGGCCTGGGACAAGCGCGTGTTCAACGGGCTGCAGCGAGTTCTTGAAAAGGAGTCCGACTACCTGAAGTTCAGGTCGGCGCAGTTCGCTGTCCGCTTCCCCGGTGGCTGGCTCGGCTTCGGGTTCATGCTGAACGCCATGAAGGTCACCAAGGGCCGGCGGGCGCTGTCGCTCTACAAGCAGTACCTTCATGGCACCGGCGGGAAGACGACGATTTTCAAGGTCAACCTCATTGAGATGGGCCCGGAGTTCGTCCACAGCCGAAACCTTACGTACCGCGACTTGTCGGGCAAGTACGTCATGGTCATTGGCTGCGGCGCGATCGGCTCGTTCCTGGCGGAGTCGCTCGTGCGACTGGGTGCCGGCGCCGTCGGCGGGGAACTCAAACTGGTCGACGGCGACACCTTGAAGCCAGAAAACCTCGGCCGCCACGCCCTTGGGTACGCGTCCCTGTTCAAGATGAAGGCTTCCGAGCTGGCACGCGAGCTGGTCTCGAAATTCCCACTGACGAAGGTAGTGCCCGTCGACCAGCCCGTAACCGAGAACACGTCGTTCGGTCGATCCCAGCTGGTGATCGACGCGACCGGCGAAGAAGCGGTCAGCGAGATGCTCAATGACATGCGCCTGGTGCGCGGCAGCAGTGCCCCGCCGATCCTTCACGTTCGCGTGCGCGGCAACGGCGATTGCGTCCAAACCTTCTGGGCCGAGGGCCGCAAGCACGCTTGTCTGCGGTGCTTGCTCAGCGCTGTGCCCGACGACAATCGCAAGGAGCGGCATCCGGTGCTGAAGGACGAGCCGATACGCAAGCGACGCGGCTGCACGGGCTACACGCCGTTTTCTGTGGCAGCATCGCTTAGCGCGGCAGCACTGGCCACCGAAGTCGTCGTGGACTGGCTGCAGAGGGAGTTGCCGCAGCCTCGGCTGCGCACGCGCGCGATGTCCAACGCGAACGTCTATCAGGTCAAGGACAAGACGGTGGAGCGCAACCCCAGATGTCCGGCATGCGGCGAGCAGGATGATTCGATCCAACCCGTTCTCGAGTGATGCGTCCGGTAGGCTGCTGATCGAGGACGCGGTGTTCTCCACGCTGAACCCGTACCGGCAGCTCAGTCACACCACGCCGGAGTCCGGCGGCATCCTGCTTGGCTTTCGCCGCGGCGAGCACCTCCACATCGTCGAAGCCACGGTCCCGTCGAAGCTCGATAGGCGTTCGCGTTTCGGGTTTCACCGGCAGGCCGCCACGCACCAGAAGATCGCGCTGAAGCGCTGGCGCGAGACCGGCGAGACCATGGACTACATGGGCGAGTGGCACTCGCACCCGGAGGACTTCCCGCGCCCGTCAGGTACCGACTTGAGGAACTGGCTAGAGATCACGGTGCCACGCAAGGAGCCAATGGTCTTCGTGATCATTGGCCGAAAGGACGCTTGGATAGGCGTGAGTCGCGGCGTCGAGGTCGTCGCGCCGAGAATTCCTAACGCAGACTGATCGAGCAGCCTGCACGCGGCGCGGCCGACTCATCTTGACTGCCTCGCGCTTTGCTCTGCGCAGCGGTGGCTTCACAGGTCGCCAATGGGAAGCGGCGAACTGCAGCGCGAACCATGATCGGGTCGCCCGGCGTATCTGAAACCATCCATCTCCGTAGAACCGCATCGCAACGCGCACGGCTTGTGCTTACACAAAGTGGAAGAGTTGCCACCACCAGGCGCCTGGCCAGAAGTGGTCGACAGCTTTGAGCGCGGCCCGAAGCTTCGTGCTTGCGCCGTCCATGCCTAGCTACCCTTGACTGCCGGTCGAGACTTCGGGTGAGCCTTCTTCTGCATACTCTTTGCAATGAGGGGCAGCAGTTGATCCATAGCGACCTGGGTGGCCTTAGCTTCCGCCTCGGCCCGCCCGATGGCAAGCTTCGCTTCCACGAGCGCGGCGTTCAATGCCTGGCGCGCCGTGGAGCCTGCCTCGTTGGTCGCCCGTAGTCGTTCGACTGTCGCACGTTCGTGATCGAGCGCTGCGCGTGTCTTGACCAGTTCCTCGACCTGGCCGACCGACGTCGCCTGCAGGCTTTCCACCCTCTTCTCCAGCGCTTCGGCGCGCTTTTCGGCCTTGCCGCGGGCAGTTCGCTCGTTATCGATTTCCAGAGCTGCGCGACGCTCGGCCCCGCTTGCTCGTTCATGTGCGACATGAAGCTCGGCTCGAGCACGTTCGGCGCTCGTTTGAGCCTGTGCCTCGGCGGCGTTCAGGCGTGCCGAAAGATCGTCAATCTGACGCTGTGCAGCTTCTATTCGCGCACCGGTGGCCGCGTGTGCCGCGCGCTCGGCCTCCAGGCGGGCCGTAGCGTCCGCGAGCTGCTGTTGCACCTCCCGCGCGTTCATGCTGGCAGCTTCCTTCTCGGCGGTTGCCACGGCCGCCAGGTGTTGAGCGCGTTCGACCTCGGCTTGCATCGGCCCCAGGCGCTCCTGAACCTTTTCCTCGAGGTCGACCCGCGCGTTGACTTGGGCGACTTCCCAGAAGTGCTGTGCGGCCTGCATGACGGGCTCGGCGACATCGGGCGGGGGAGTGAAGGCGCCTGGATCCTGCAGACGTCGTCCGAGCCCCTTGAACCAGGCGTCGAGCATCGGGCTGACTGTGTTGGGCGAGCCGCGGCCGATTTTCTGGCGCACGCGCTCGATCGTCGGCCGCTCGCCGGCGAGCACGAGCGCATCGCATGCCGTGAATACGTCAGTTTCGGTGATCCCGCGGGCCATGTCGTCACTCCTCGATCGGCGCCCTGCTTCGCGCCATACTTAGTCACGATAATAGAATGTTATCGTAATCTACGCATTTTATGCGTTAGATATCATACGTTAGATGTACGATAGTTTATGAATACGAAGAAGCCAGCGATTCGCGCTGCCCGAGCGCCGCAGTTGCCCGCCGAAATCACGCTCGCGACGGCGCCGATCGAGTCACTGGATCCGGCGCGGCTCACCCCGCTCGCCGCGGACGCCATTGACGCGCTCTTGGCCGAAGGCGAATCGGCGAACACGGTGCGCAGCTATCAAGGCGCGTTGCGGTACTGGTCGGCCTGGTTCTCGCTGCGGTACGGCCGCGCCATCGCCCTGCCCGTTCCGACGCCAGTTGCGTTGCAGTTCATCGTCGACCACGTCAACCGAACGACCGAGGACGGTCTGCGCTCGGAGCTGCCCGCGGCGATCGACGCCGCGCTCGTCGACGCGGGCCTCAAAGGCAAGCTCGGCTCGCTGGCCATGGCAACGGTCTCGCACCGGCTGAGCGTGCTGTCGAAGGTTCACCAGATCAAGGCGTTGCCGAACCCCTGCAGGGATCCGCAAGTTCAGGAACTCCTGTCGAAAGCGCGACGTGCGTATGCCAAACGCGGGGTCACGCAAGACAAGAAGCCGGCGTTGACGCGGCAGCCCCTCGAAGCCCTGCTGGAGACTTGCGACGACTCACTGCGAGGAATCCGCGACCGCGCCCTCCTCCTCTTCGCCTGGTCAAGCGGCGGCCGCCGGCGTTCCGAGGTCACTTCTGCCACTCGCGAGAACGTCGCGAAGGTAGGCGAACGAGCTTACGTCTACACCCTCGCCTACTCCAAAACGAACCAGGCGGGGAGCGATCGAGCCGACAACGACAAGCCGATTGTTGGTGTTGCCGCAGACGCGCTCGAGGCCTGGTTTGCTGCCAGCGGCATTCGGTCGGGCGCGATCTTTCGGCGCATCCGACGCGGGAACAAGCTGGGCGAACCACTCTCACCCGCGGCCGTGCGCGACATCGTTCAACAGCGAGCGTTGCTGGCTGGATTGCCGGACGACTTTTCGGCGCACTCGCTGCGTTCTGGGTTCGTCACAGAGGCGGCGCGACGGGGGGTGCCTCTCGGCGAGACGATGGCAATGACGGGACATGCGTCGGTGCCAACAGTGATTGGGTATTTTCGATCAGCGTCCGCCCTCTCATCAAAGGCGGCTCGCCTGATCTCCGAGGAATGAAGAGCTAGACCTCAAGTTCGACGCTTCGTCGGTTTTGCGCTGATCGTCGGTGACCTTCGGTTGTGGCAAAGGGCGTCAGCCCCCGCACAAGCCGCGTCGCACGATGCTCGTCAGCAGCGTCTGTATATCCTCGGGCAACGCCGGCCCGGTGAGATGATGGTTGATCCCGACCTCTCGACTGCGCGATCGGTCTTCTTCCGTTCACGACCTTCGCACCAAGGTTCTCGCGGCGGCTGCGCTTGGCCGGGGTGATCAGGGCCGGCACATAGACCTCTGCGCGCACGTTGAGCGCGTTCGCGGCGAATGCGGTCGCGATGCCGGTATTGCCTCTCGACGCGACGATAACGCCGCTGCGAGGAAGCGGATTGGACAACAGCCGGTTGAAGACGCCGCGCGCCTTGAAACTGCCCGAGACCTGCAACTGCTCGAGTTTCATCCAGATCTCGAAGTCGCCGGGCAATCCGAGATCGGCGCTGCGTAGCCGCCACAGCGGCGTCTCGCGCACGTGCGGCGAAAGGCGCCGCGCCGCAGCATCGACGGCATCGGCACAGAAGGCGGCTTCAATCTCCGGCGTCATGAAATACCCTGGTTGAGCGCGGAGCGGTTCCGGGTGCTACTTCGCAACGACTGTGCCAACCACGATGGTCGAGCCCGCGCGGTCCCAGGCTTGGTCTGTCGAAGGCATGGCGGGCAAGGGCTTGGCCGCCATCCATCGGTCATGGAACTGCGCCGTATGGACCACGAGCTTCTCCGGATCGTCCGTGTGGAACCCAAGCGTGAAGCCCTGGGGCCCGGCCCACACAAGCCGGCCCTTCTCACCGGCGGCCAGTTCGTAGACCGGTTTGCCGTTCCTCGCCGCAAGGCGCGCCGGCTTTCCATCTACGGTCACGTGATCGATGGCCGTCGGCGCATGCAGGGTGACGATCGTGCTGGAGGTGCCCGGACGCACGCCGACCACCAGGGTGACCTGCCTGCCCGCACCGATGGTCAACGACGCAGGGGCGGGCTGTGCATCGACGGGCGCCGCAACGGCGGCATCGACCGGCATATCCTCGAAGTCCAGGGGAAGTTTCACCAAGCCCCCGCCTTCGGCGACGAGAACGTCGCGCGTCCAGGCATCCGGCGCCAGCAGGCTGGCGCGCCACGTCCGGGACGTCGCGGGCTCGACGACGAGTACCGGCTCCACCGCATCGGGATAGCGCGGCGTCCAGGGCACGCTCAGGTGCAGGTAGGCCGCGACGACCAGGGCCAAGGCGATCGCCGCGACCCCGGGCCTCACAGCGCCCGACTCCGTCTCATCCGGCACCACGAGCGGCCACATCGCGAGCGCTGCCAGCCAGGTCGGCAGGACGATCAACGCCGGCAAGTCCAGGCCTTGCAAGAGGGTATGGAAGAGTTCGCCCAGCCAGGCCAGCGTCAACAGGACGATCACGAACGTCACGAGCAGCGCACGGACGCTGCGATCCGTCCCGGCGGCCGTCAGGCCGCTAGCCAGCGCTACGGCCAGCAGCGGCCAGGCCAGCACATAGGCCGCTGTCGGCGCCAGCAGTTGCAGGGCGATTGCGGCGACGAGCGTGGTCGCGAGCAATCCGGTCCAGCTGCCGGCGACGCGAACGGGCGCGCCGAACGACAGTCCCCCGGCGATGGCGCCCACGACCGCGAGCACCAGGCCCACCAGGTCGAACCCGCTGAACAGCGATGCGCCCAGGCCGGCAACTACGGACAGCCCGCCGGCCACGACGCGTCCGCGTCCTCGCCCGGCAACGCCCGCGACGAACAAGACGGTGCCCAGGGTCGCCGCGAGCATCATGAACTCGAACGTCGTGAACCGCGCCAGCAGCGGCCGATACGGCATCCAGCCCGTTCCGACGCCGGTCGCGCGGCGCGTGAATTCGAGCACGGCCCCACTGGCGGCGATCAGGTATAGCGCCGCACCCACGCCGCGCGCCACGTCGATACCGACGAAGGCCTGACGCCGGCGAGCCTGCAGCGCCCCGAATGCGATCAGCAGCGCAGCAGCCGCAAGAACGCCCCATCCATACCCTGTGGGGTAGGCAGGCATTAACCCCAGCACCAGGTTGCCATAGACGACATCGGGCGCGCGCGGCGGCAACGGCCCGAACGCGAGCGCCATCGCCGTGGGCAAGACTTCGGCCCCCATGTGCTGCACCGACCCGACGTCCAGCACGTCGGGCGTCGAGCTCGGGGAGTGGTAGTCGAACTGGCCGCCGATGAAAGCGTAGTTCAACCCGACCTTCCCGTGTTGCCGGGCGACCGTGAAATCGGTGTCGTTGGGCATGTGCTGATAGACGAACACCGTCAAGGCATTGCTGTCGGGTTGACGGGCGGTGCGGCGCAGCAGGTCGATGTCGCCGCCATTGCCGGGGCCCGTCTCGAACATGGCCGCCCGTCCGCCGCCGCCGCGAGCTTCCATGTTGATGACGTAGCCGACGTGCGCAGCCAGCGGGCTCTCGTCGAAGAAGACCCGCGCGCCCAGGAGTCCCGCTTCCTCGCCGTCCGTGATCACGAGCACGACGTCTCGCTCGGGGGTGCCGTGGGACTTGATCGCCCGAGCGATCTCCAGAGCCGAGGCGACGCCCGCGGCGTCGTCCGCCGCTCCGGGCGATCCCGGCACGCTGTCGCGGTGGGCCATCAGCGCCAGCGCGGGCGCGGAGCGATTGCGTCCGGGCAACACGCCGATCACGTTCTCGGCCGTGCCGCCGTAGATGGTGGTTTCGTAGAACTCGAAGCTCGACCCGCGCTGCACCTGAGGCGACAGGCCCAGGGCCCGCATGCGCGCAAGCAGGTGGTCGCGACCAAGGTCGTTCGCCGGCGAGCCGAGCACATGCGGAACTGAGGCGATGGCGCGGATGTCGGCCATCGCGCGCGTCGCCGAGAACTCCGACGCCGGCGCGTCGACCGGCAACGCGGTCGGCGTGACGGTGTCGACGAGGAAAATGACGAAGGCGATCAGCAAGGCCGCTGCCAACGCAGCCCACTTCAGCGGCCCACGCCGCGACGTATCGTGCGTGCCGGCGTTCATACCGCCTCCTTCATGGCGGGCTGCCGTTCGCCCAACAGCCGCTCGGACATGCGCTCGGCGATCATCACGGTCGTCAGGTGCGTGTTGGCGCGGACGACGCTCGGCATCACGGAGGCGTCGACGACGAGCAGGCCCTCGAGCCCTCGCACCCGGCATTCGCTGTCGACGACGGCGGCGGGGTCGTCGTCGGCGCCCATGCGGCAGGTGCTGGTGGGATGCTGCGTGTCGCCGGCTTCCCTCATCAAGAGGGCGTCGATGGCATCGTCCGAACGCGGTCCGAGGAAGCCCGCATCGACCGTGCCGATGTCGCGGATGCTGGGGCTGGCGCCCAGCGCCTGCAGCCGCCGGAAGCCGTCGCGCATGCGCGCGAGATCCGACGGGTGGTCGAGCAGGTTGAGGTCGATCTCGGGCGCGTCGAACGGGTTGGTCGACGCCAGGCGCAGCGTTCCGCGCGAGAAGCACTGGTTGACCCAGACGCCCACCAGCCCCGGCCGCTGCGAGCTGCCCTCCCCCTTCGTGTGGAGGGCCAGGCTGTCACCGAAGCCGTTCAACGCCACCATCATCATGTCGTTGGGCCCTGCGCCGCCGAAGCCCGAGTCGTAGCGAACGCACGCGTTGGTATGGCGCTCGCCGTCGCGCGACACGCAGTCGTCGCGTAGCGCGATGGGCATGAACATCGCGGGATGATCTTGCAGTGATGCGCCGACGGGAAGGTCAGCCCGCGTCTCGATGCCCAGGGCGCGCAGGTCAGCGTGTGGGCCCACGCCGGAGCGCAGAAGGATGGCGGGCGAGTGCAGGCTGCCGGCGCACAGAACGACGACGCGCGAATGAAGCTCGCCCCAGATCTGGGCGATGCGCACCCGCACGCCGATCGCGCGGTCTCCTTCGAACAATACCTTGTCCACGTGCGCGTCGCCATGGATGGTCAGGTTCTCGCGGTCGCGGGCACCTTCCAGATAGGCCTCGTTCGTGCTGACGCGCACCCCGTCGCGGCTGTTGATCGCATAGGGCGACAAGCCGGTGGCGCCGGGCGCGTTGTGATCCTCCGCCCAGGAGTGGCCGCCCTCCAGCGCGGCCTGCGCGAAGGCGCCATCCACGGCGCCCCACCGATGCACGGGTGCGCGATAGATCGGAATGGGACCCCCATCGCCGTGATACTCGCGTGCGCCGAATTTCAGGTCATGCTCGAGACGGCGGAAGGCCGGGAGTACATCGGCGAACGACCAACCTCGGCAGCCTGAGGCTGCCCAGCCGTCGAAGTCTTCGGGCACCCCGCGTATCGCGATCTGCCCGTTGATCGACGAACTCCCGCCCACACCCTTGCCCGCCCAGTAACGGCGCGGCGACTGTGCCTTCGTGCGCCGCGCCTGCAACGCGTCCCAGCGGTAAGGCGAGTACGCCGCCTCCGTCACGACGCGATGCGGATTGGGTCCGCGCATCGCCTCGGGCGCCTGACTGGATCGGTAGTCCGGTCCGGCCTCGACCAGTCCCACTCGCGCCGAGCCGTCGGCGGAGAGCCGGTCCGCGAGCACGGCGCCGGCGGAGCCGCCTCCCACGATCAGGTAGTCGTACGTCATGTGGAGGAATCAGGAAGTGGATCGGGAAGTCGCCGAGGGCGCCAGCGGGTCGCGAACAGCGCGGCCATGAGCACGCAAGCGGCGGTGCCGAAGCCGGCATCGGCGAGGAAGGTGCCCCCCACGCCATTCCAGCCATAGGCATAACCGTCGATGAACTGCATGTAGGTCAGGGGCACGCTCACGCTGGCGACCAGCAGCGCGAACTGCGTGGCCGCGAACGGGTTGGCCTTACCGAGGGACAGCAGCGCCAGCGCGTTGACCACGGCGAAGGCTGCGGACTGGAAGATGTTCTCGCCCACCATGGCGAGCGCGAAGAGCGCCGGCGTCCGCGACGACAACGACAGGCAGAAGGTGAAGCCCGCGCCCGCCGCCCCGATCGCGATGTACAGGGCCAGCAGCGAGAACCGGCGTCCGAGGACGGGCGCGAACAACGCCCCGAAGACGCCGCCCGCCGTCGCGCCCAGTCCGCCGATCAGCCCGACGAAACGCTCCGACGCCCCGAAGTCCCGGCCGAGCCCACCCAGCGTGTTCGTCAGCGCGAAGGTGGCAGTCGGCAGGGCGAACAGCAGCATGAGTCGCGTCACGTGCCGATTCGCGACGACGTCCCGCAGCCCTTGCGCCAGCGCGCCAAAGCGTTCGCCGACGGGCAGCGCGCCGGGCCGCGGCGAGGGAACGAACGGGAACACTAGGGTCGGCAGGAGCGCGATCGCGATGACCGCCGCGATCCCCGCGCGGTACGGCAGCCCGCGCAACAGGGAGATCGCGATGGCCGACATCAGACCGAAGCCGGTGACGCTGCCGGCCGCCAGCCACGATCCCAGGCGCGGCTCGTCGCTGCGCCCCACCGCGCCGCCGAACCAGCCGGCGACCACCGGCGTGAACAGGTTGAAGGCGATGTTGGAGACCAGCAGGCAGCCCGTCACCAACGCCAGGTCGCCAAGCGAATCCAGGGCCACCGCAATGAGGGTCGCCTGCAGCAGCGCGAGGGCCACCGCGTAGCTGCGGCGGCTGAAGCGCAGGTCGAGGATCGGTGCGAGCAGGAAGGCGAAGACGCCGGGAAGCAGGGCGATGCTGGTGACCTGCGCGATCCGCGCCTCAGGGACTCCGCGCGCCGCGAGAAGCTGCGGGACGGTGACGAAGAAGATGCCCGCGAACGAGCCGTTGGTGAAGGTCGACAGGCCGAGGAGCCAGACGGGCGGCAGGCGGCGGTCGTTCGAGTTGATCGTCATGGGCCAGGGCTTGCGGGGCCGACCTTAGAAGTCCGCGCGCAAGGTGACGCCGGCGGTGAGGGGTCGAACGCGATAGGCCAGTTGGGGGTCGGCGACGACCGGACCGACGGTGGTCTGATCGCTGGCGCCACGGGCTCCGTGACTATTGGTCAGGTTGTTGATGAAGAAGACCAGCTCGAAAGCATCGAGGAATACCCCGGCGCGAAGATCGACCGTGTCGAAGTCGCCGAATCGCGTGCCGAGATGTCCGAAGTCGGTGTATTCGCTGCCGATGTAGTTGTCCGCGATGCGCAGGTAGGCCGTGCGGTCGAACAGGTTGAAATTGAATTGGGAGAACGCGCTGACTTTCGTTGTGGGCGATGCAGGCAGCTGTTCGCCTGACCTCACGCCCACCGCGCCAGTCACCCGCGTCACGTTGGCGTCGTCCTGCGTGAGCTTGCCGTGGCTCAAGGAGATCGACCCGCCCAGGTCCAGCCAGGGCGACGGTTTGACCAGGGCTTCAAGTTCGAGGCCATAGATCGCCGCGGAGCCGGCGTTTCCGGTGTAGTTGATGTTGTTCTCGACGAGTGCCGCCTGAATGTGCGACCAGTCGATGTAGTAGAGGTCGCCGCTGAGCTGCAGATGCCCGTCGAACAGGCGACTCTTGGCCCCTGCCTCGTAATTCCAGAGGCTGTCGCCGCCATACGACTTCGGAATACCGTCGCCGCCCAACGAGGCCGTCAGGTTGGGGCCGCCGACGCGATGCCCGCGTGCCGCGGTGACGTAGAGCGTGAGATCGGGACTCGAACGGTAGGCCAGCGAGAAGCGTGGGTCGACGTCGGTGTCGCGCTGGTGCGTGAGGCCAGGCACTACGTCGCTCGGATCCGGATTGCCGGTCAGCAGGACACCCGCGGCAGTCGAGTCGGATTTCAGTACCGTCCGCGACGCGCGCACGCCGGCCGTGAGGTCCCATTTGTCAGCGAGGGTATAGGTCGCCTCGCCGAACACGGAGGTCTCGATCTGGTCGCCGGTGCTCTGAAGATTCCCGAGCGTACTCGTCCCGGTCACGGCTTGAAAGGCCGGTGAGCTGATCAACTGGCCACCCTTGATGGACGCATCCAGGTAGAACGCGCCGATCGTCCATTTGAGCGGTCCGGCGCCGCGCGAACTGGCGCGAATCTCCTGCGTGAAGATGTCCTGGTCGTTGGCAGTCACAGCCGGCGCCGACTGCCCGGCCAAACTCGGCGCGCCCAACACAAGCGCCAAGGCATCGTTGTAGAAGCCCCCGTCGTCGAGTTGCACCGCCTCGCGCCGGATATAGGTTGACGACGAAAACAGGGAGACGGCCGGGAGGTCGTAACGCGCCCCCACGTTCAGGATTTTGCTGACGACATCCAGGTTGGTGGACAGCCGCAGGTTCGTCACCTCGCGGTCCGCACCGTAGCCAGCGGGCTGCGTGTAGAGACTCTCGCCCCCGCCAAGGTCGTGGCTGTCCTCGTAGGCTCCGGTGGCGGTCAAGGTGAGTTGTGCCGACGGGCGCCCCTCGATTTCAAGTCGCCCACCCTTCGTCCGGTTGCCGTTGACGTTGCTGCGACCCGTGCGAATGTTGTCCACCCACCCGCCCTCGTCGTAGTCGTAGCCGACGGCGCGCACGGCCAGCTTGCCTGGAACGATGGGCGCATTCACGACGACGTTGCCCGAAGTCGTCGCCGCGCCGCCGGCCGTCGAGGCTTCGGTGACCTCGCCCGACGCACTGAAATAGCGCATGTCGGGCTTGTTGGTGATGAATCGCACGGCGCCGCTCAGCGAACCCGATCCGAACAATGTCCCCTGCGGTCCGCGCAGCACCTCCACACGCTCGATGTCCACCGTCCGCAGGTTGGTCGCGGACTGGCTGAAGAACGAAGGATCGACCGGGATGTCGTCGAACAGCAGCGCCACGGTCGATTGCTTGAGCCCCAGGCCACCGGTGGTGACGCCGCGGATCGTCAGGTCCGTCGAGTTGCCGCCTCCGGCGCCCGCATTCGTCAATCCGGCCGTGGTCTGGATGATGTCCGCGAGTTGCGTGGCGCCCCGGTGCTCAAGCGTCGCGCCCGTCTCGGCCGTGATACTCGCCGGGACGTCCTGCAGGCGCTGTTCGCGCTTGTTGGCAGACACGACGACTTGCTGTATCTGGTCATCGGCAGGCGCCGGGGTGGCAGACGACTGCCCGCCCGCGCTGGCCGGTCTCGCCTCCCGCTGCAGCACGAGCACCCCCGCAGGCGTGGTCTGGACGCTCAGCCCGCTGCCGCTCAGCAAGGCAGCAATGGCGTCACCGGCTCCGAAGCGGCCCTTCAAGGCCGGAGCCATGTGCCCCTGCGCCATCTCCTCGGTGTACAGGATCTGGCGCTGCGTGATCTGGCAGTATTCGCGCAACGCCTGCGAGAGCGGCTCAGGGGGAATCGCGAACTCATACAGCGTAACGTTCGCATCCGCAGCCGCGGCATTCGATTCGATGCCGGCTGCGACGCACGCAGCCAGCACCAAGACTCTCAAGCGAGTGGTGATCATCTTCCGTCCTCCTCAGCCGTGGATGGCCTATAGAAGAGTAAGACGCCGGTCGCGCGAGAATCCTCCACGCTTTTTTCAAAAAACTTTCACGACGCCGAAATATTCGGCACGCGTGGGCCAGCGGCTCACGACCCAGGGCTGTCCTGGTGCTGGAGATGGATCACGCCGTCGGCACTCGTGCTGGCCGCGATCGGCAGCAGCCGCTGCACTGCGTCGACGAAGCTGCCCGCATCGCCTACATCGAACACCCCGGACAGCTTCAACGAGCGCGCCGTGCCATCGACGGCGATCTGGCGCACGCTGTAGCGGCTGACCCGTGCGGCGACGACGCTCAGCGGTTCGTCGGAGAAGACCAGCTTGCCGCCCTGCCACGCCGTCATCTGGTCGACGGACACACCACGCGCGACGGCCGCGGGAAGCATAGTTCCGTCCGCGGAGGCCGGCACGCTCGTGAGCCGTTCGCCAGGTTCGAGCTTGGCCACCAGGCGCGTCGCCGCCTGAGGCAACGCCAACAGGCCGCGGCGCTCCTCGAACACCGAGACGTGTCCCTGGATCAGCGTCACGAAAACCGTCTTGTCCAACAAATCCACATCGAAGCTCGTGCCCGTGGCGACTACTGTCTGGTCACGGACGTGCACCGAGAACGGACGTGCGACATCGTGAGCGACGTCGAAGCGGGCCTGCCCTTTGACCAGTTCGAGATCGCGTGCATCGCTGCGCAGCGAGACCTTGAGCACGCTGTTGCTGTCCATCGTGACGGTGGACCCGTCCTCCAGCTTGAGGACGCGCCGCTCGCCGAGCGCCGTCGTGTAATCCTGCGGGCGGGTCCAGCCCCAGGCTCCGATTGCCAGCGCGATGGCTGCAGCCGCCGCGCCCAAGCCCACTGCCCAGCGCCGGTCGACCCGCGAACGCAGCGCGGATACCCGCGTTCTGTTCGCATGCGCCTGGCTGGCGCGGTCGAGTGCCTGGCGCCGGACATTCATGATTTCGGGCGCAATGGCGTGCTCGGAGAAGAGATCCCAGGTATCGCCGACCTGCCGCCACGCCTGTTCATGCAGGTGCGAGGCGACCATCCATGCCTCGAACTCCTCGCTCGTGTCACAGCCCGCCTCCGTCAGGCGCACCCGCCAGGCGGCTGCCTCGACGACGGCGCGCGACAGGCCCTCAGGCGCCTCGACATCGTCCACGCCGCGCGTCATCGCCCGTCTCCCCGTCGAAGCGCCAGGTGCGCAGTCGCGCGCATGACGTGCTTTTCGACGGTGCTCTGGCTGATCCCGAAGAGCGAGGCGATCTGCGCCTGCTTCATGTTCTCGAGGCGAAACAGGATGAAGATGTCGCGCGTGCGCTCGCCCAATTCGTCGAGCGCCTTCAGGACACCGGCCAGGGCTTCCTTGCCCAGTAGTACCCGTTCCGGGGAGCGCTCCTCGACCAACGTCGCCAGCAGCTCATCGACCAGCTCATCCTCCGGCGGAGGAACCGCTTCGCCGCCACGTCGCAGTGTCGCGCGGCCACGGTCCTTCAGCAGATTGGAGGCCACCGTGAAGATGTAGGCCTGCGGATTCTCGAGTTCCGCCATGTCGCCCGAAAGGACGCGCACGAACACCTGCTGCGTCAGATCCTCGGCCTCGCTCCGGTTGCCCAGCCGACGCAGGAAATAGCTCATGAGCGGACGGCGGAATCTCGCGTCCAGCTGCAGTCGCGCCTCTGAGAGAAGTTGCTTCAAGATGGATCCGTCCGCCAAGCGTTTCGTGCAGCGATGCGCGAAACGCTGCAGTTTCCCAGATTTTTCAGGACAACGCGCGGGCTTGGCACCACGAGATAGACCTCCGGCTTGCCGTTTAGCGTGGAACCAACTTCAGATTGTCGAGCTTAAAATATTCCGCGCGCGAGCCTGGTCAACCGAGGATGGCGGACTTGATGCGTGGCGCCGGAGTGAGCATTTCGCCGTGCGATGGCAGCGGCTATGCGGGGTGTCAGGTGGCCTGCAGGGATGCCGCAGCATCAATCTTGCCAACGAAGTCCAGCATCACTTTTGCCAAGGCCTCCGGCGCTTCCATCGCGACGTAGTGGCCGACGCCTTCGAGCAGCACTGACGTGACGTCGGTCGTCGTTGCACGCGTCATGGTGTCGGCCGTGAAGGCTCCGCCACCGCCTCCCACCGTGAGCACCGGTACAGCCAGACCGGGTGTCCGCGCCAGCGCCTGGATCTCGGCGCCCTCGCGCAGCATCGATCGATAGAGGCCACTCGCGCCGCGCCACCCGCCGACGCGGCCATAGGCACGGCAGAACTCGGTGATGTCCGCGTTGGATACCGCATCCGGCTTGGCGCAAAGCGCGGGAAACAGGTGCTGCTGCAGGAGCTCCTGCTCGCGACCGGAGAAGAGCATCTCCGGAACGCCCGGCGCTGTCAGCGCGCCGATGTGCCACGCGCCACCATGCGTCACGTCGGCGAGCGCTTCAAGGCCGAAACCCGGCAGGCCCATCTCGATCGCCGTAAAGCTGCGCACGTCGGCTGGGTACAGGCAGGCGAGTCGGAAGATCGTCGCACCACTGATGTCCTGCCCGACGAGGTGCACCGGCTCGAGCTCCAACCGTGCTATCAGCGCATGCAGATCCTCTGCCGATGTAGCGCTGTCATGGTCTTCACTCGCCGGCGCGGAGTCGCCGAAACCTCGGAGATCGACGGCGACAACGCGGTGCGACGCGGCCAAGATCGGCATCAACTGGCGGAACGCCGACCAGGTCTCGGGAAAGCCGTGGACGAGGAGGATGGGAGATCCAGCATTGCCGGCGGTGACGTAGTGCAGATAGGTGCCGTTGACGTCGACGACGTGGTGTTGAAGGTCGGCGGCGAAATGGGGCAAGGTGGATGCCATTGAGATTCCTCTTATAGACAACCAAGTTGTCGACATGAGTTTAGTCAACTAGGTTGTCTTTGTCCAGGGGCTTCGACAACGCGGTTGTCACGGCGGATATCATCGTGAACATGTCACGTCGCGGCGCAGACCTCGCACTCTTGCTCCTGGGCGGTTTCCGCTCGCTGGTCGATGCCGCCATGGTCGAGCTCGAAAAGCGTGGCTATCCCGACGTTCGACCCGTTCACGAATTCGCGATGCGGGCGATCGTCGCGGGCGCGCAAAATGCCTCCGAACTGGGGCGTCGGCTCTCGGTCTCGAAGCAAGCCGCGGCAAAGACGCTTGCGATCCTGCAGGAGCGTGGTTACGTGGCCAGCACGCCCGACCCGCTCGACGCGCGTCGCAAGCATCTCGAGGTCACTGCCCTGGGTTTCGAGGTGATGCGGCAAGGCGAAGCGATCTTCGACCGGCTGCGCGCGCAATGGGCGAAAAAGATCGGCCAGAAGGAATTGGAGCGTCTCGAGGGCCAGCTATCCGCACTGATCGGCCCATCGCCGGAACGCGTCGACGCGCCGGCCTGGATGGCACGCGACAGCGAGAATAGCTGACTTGGTCTTGGGAACGGCAATTCACAGAAGTCGGCTACGCATTCGTACCTCCATGACACTGTCAGTCTCAATCAAGACTCTGCTTGGCGAGGAGTCAACCTAGGGATGAGTTGCATGTGTTGTTGACGGACGGTCGATTGATGCTCCTGCCGCTCCGTGCCTTGATCCTTGCACATGTCGCAATGGTCTAGTGCAAGCAAAGGCGTGGCGGCATATGCGCTCGCGAACTAGAGTGGGCCTCATTCCTACAGGCCACCTGTCCTACGCGATCACCGGCGAATGGCTCACACATCTCAACGTCGGCGATGGATGCTCTTGGCCGCATTGATCGCCCCAGAGATCCATTCCATGCCCGAACGCCGTTCAAACGCCCAACGCTCCTCGGAGGAGCAAGCCTCCGCGAGTCGGCTGCGAATTCTGTGCCTTCACGGCTACCACGGCAGCGCGGCAATGCTGCGTAGTCAAATGGGTTCGCTCGTGGATGGCCTGGATTCGGTAGCCGAGTTTGTCTGCATCGACGCGCCATCGCTGGCCGCGGGAGACTTCGGTTGGTGGCATGCCAAGGCTGAGCAGAACGCAGCACCAACGGAAGATGCCGGTGTCGGCCCAGGGCCCAAATACTATTCGGGCTGGCAACGGACACGCGATGACATCGTTGCCGTTTTCGCCAGGCAAGGGCCGTTTGATGGCCTGTTCGGATTCAGCCAAGGTGCTGCGTTGACGGCGCAGCTCGTCGGCTTGCGGGCGCCCGATGGCATCACGACAGCGGCCAAGCCGCTGAGCTTCGATTTCGCCGTGATGATCGGTGGCTTTCCTGCAGTCGATCCCGACTTGTCCAAGCTGTACGACGAGACACCCAGCTACGGCCTACCCTCGTTGCACATCATTGGACGCTCAGACCGGATCGTTCCCGCAGAGATCTCACGGAGGCTGGCGAGGCAGTTCACCCACCCTCAGATCCTCGAGCACGACAACGGGCATGTCATCGCCGACACACCGGAGGTCCGCGCAGGATTTCGCGGCTTTCTGGAGCAGATGCTGATGCGCAAACGCGAGGCAGCCAACAGTACTCCGCTGCCGCGCCCTCCGCTGCAGGTGCCGCTCTGGCCGGGCCGAAAGAGCCCTTTGATGACATTGGTGTTTCCCACCGCCGCGCCGCGTCGTCCGCTGCCGGCGATGCTGGTCTTTCCCGGCGGAGCGTATGCGAGCTGCCATGGAAGCGGTGGCGACATGGCCGAATGGGCGGCCAGCCACGACATGGTCGGGATACGTGTGGAGTACGGCACTCGCAGCACCAGTGAGGCCTACCCCGACAACTATTCCGACGCAGCGCGTGCAGTGAGACTAGTGCGCAGAAACGCGACGCAGTGGGGCATTCACGCGAATCGCATCGGCGTTGCCGGGTTTTCTGCCGGCGGTCACCTAGCTTCCCTCGTCAGCACGCAGCCCGACCTGTACCGACACCCCAACGATGACCTGGCTGGGCAGGTGTCCGCCCGCCCCGATCTGCTGGTACTCGCCTACCCAGTGATTTCCTTTGTCGATGGGTACTATCCGGGCGCCTTCCTCGGCACCGTGGACAACTTCTTCGGTCGTGAGGTCAGCGAGGCCACGCGGCGCGCATTCTCCAGTGAATTGCATGTCGACGAGACGCATCCACCGGTCTTCATCTGGACAACGCGCGACGACACTATCGTGCCTCACACCCATTCGCAGTTGTTCGCCGATGCCTGCGCGCGCGCGAAGGTACCTGTGACGTTCAAGGTCTATCCGCACGGCCCGCATGGCTTGGGTCTGGCCCTGTCGAGCCCTGGCGATTTGGGCAACTGGACAAACTTGCTGCTCACATGGTTGTCGACGCAGTGGCATGTGTCGGCCGAACCGCTTGGCTGACAGCGCCGAGCACCGCCCACCTTGACAGAGCGTGCGCCCCTGAAGGCTCGGAGCTGTCAGCTGAAATCAAGGCCGACGCGCGTAGCGACGAACGCAGCCGTAGTAGCCCAGAGTTCTTGTTGGAGCACGGGATCGTTGCCCGGCGCCACGGGCGTCAGCGGCGCGGCATCTTTCACTGAAAAATAGCCGCCCGTGCGCACAGCGAATTCAGGGGCCCGTGCGAGCCGCACGATGATGCCGGCCCCGCGGGACGGGTCGCCGATCTTCAGCCAGTTCAACACGCTTGCGAGTGGCGAAGCGAAGCCCAGTTCCCGCCCGAGCCCGGTGACGTTGAAGCCAGGACAAAGGCAGTTGACCGCGACGCGGGTGCCCTCCAGACGGCGTGCGAGTTCCTTCGAGAACATGATGTCCATCAGCTTCGTCTTCCCGTAGGCGCGCGACGAACCGAGGCGCGAAAACGGTGCCGTGTCACGCAGATCGAGATCCGGCACGAGTCCGCTGCTTTGTCTCGACGCCTCCGAGGCGACCGTCACGACCCGGGACGGCGCCGATGCGACCAATCTCTCCCGAAGGATGTTCGTCAGGAGCCACGGTGCGACATAGTTGACCGCGACCATCTCGGACAGCCCCTCCACCGTCACGCGCTGGTCGAAGGCGTGAATGCCCGCGTTGTTGACGAGTACGTCGATGCGCTCATGCGCGGCTGCGATCTCGGCAGCCACGCGTGCCACGTCGGCCAGGATGGCCAGGTCGCCGAAGACGACGTCGACCCGCGCTCCAGGCGCAGCCAGGCCAATTGCACGCCGGGTCTCGGCGGCCTTGGACTCGCTACGCGCGACGAAGACGATATGGGCGCCTTGGCGTGCCAGCTCGATCGCTGCGAGACGGCCAATGCCGCTGGTTGCGCCGGTCAGTACCACGGTGGGCGGCGCGGATGGGGACGTCATGAGGTGCTACGATTCATGGTGGATAAAAGTCCATCATAAATGATGATTGCTTTTTGTCCACTACATTCCCAAACACTTTGACTCACAGAACTCCATGACGACACCCAGGATTCCCGCAGCCACCGGGCGACGCGCCACGACGGACCGCCTCCGCGATGAGTTGGTCCGCGCGCTGGGTCATGAGCTGGGCGCCCTCCTCAGCGCGTCGCGCGCCCTGACGATCCAATCCGCCGCGAACTTCCACCCGGACCTTGCGCCAGCCGCCTTCCACATCGCATGGTGGCTCCACTCCTTCGGCCCTGCGAAGTCCAGTCGACTGGCAGCGGAGGTGGGCATGGATCGGAGCGCTACCAGCCGGTTGACCGCACAGATGGTGAAACTGGAGCTCGTGGCGGCGTCACCGGACCCGGATGACGGCCGCGGCATCGTCTTCAAGTTGACAGCTAAAGGTGAGCGCCGTGTCGCAAGCGCATCGACACACAAGGCTCAGGTCTTCAACGAACGCATTGCCGATTGGAGCGATGCGGATCTCACCGCATTCGCGGCCTTTCTTCGTCGCTTCAACGACCATCGAGACTCGCCGGTCGAGTGAGCGTCGGCGCACCCTCGCGCGGACTTCTTTCTGTCCGCGTGCTTTCGAACTACGCGATCGGATCAAGCAGCGAGACGGTCTTCTTCCGATGCCCGCGCAATGCGCTGGGCGACGGCGTCGCCCACGAAGCGCATGAAGGCCTGGATGCGCGCGGTGCGCCGCAGGTCGGGATGAGTGAGGATCCACGCCGTGCCGGCCAGTTCCTCGATCGGACCGGACACCGGCACCAGCTCTGGCTCGGCCGCCGCGACGTAGCTTGGCAGCATGCCGATGCCGCAGCCGGTGCGAAGCAAGGCCACCATGCTACCGAAGGCCTCCACGCGTAGCCGCACGTGATCCGGCGGCACGTGGCGCTGCGTCCAGCGCGAGCAGCGGTTCTCGGACCCGGGGCCGCCGAACTCGATCCAGGCGGGCATCTCGAGCAGCGTCGCCAGGCCGTGCATCGTCTGCGGGAGTCCCGCGGCGCTGCGCCGGGCATAGATCCGGTACTGGACGACGCCGAGCTGGCGGCCGACCCAGTGTTCCGGCGCCTGGCGCGAAAACCGCAGCGCCACATCGGCCTGGCGCTGTGACAAGTCCAACAGCGCGCTGCTCTCGTGGACGTTCACAGCGATGCGGGGCTGCGCACGAGTGAAGTCCGCGAGTGCCTGGGCGAGCAGATACGACACCGTGGCGAAGGCGGTGGTGAAGCGAACGGTGCCTTTCATGCGCAGGTCGCGTCCAAGCAGTTGCCGCTTCACCTCGTCGACACGCGGCGCCATCGCGCGCGCCTCGCGCACCATCAGCTCTCCCGCGTCGGTCGGCATATAGCCGCCGCGCCGGCGCTCGAAGAGCCGCGTACCCAGGCCGGCCTCGATCGCGTCGAGGCGCCGCAGGGCCGTGGACAGCGTGATCTCGAGCGAGCGTCCGGCGCCTGCCAGCGAACCCGCATCCGCTACGGCAAGCACGAAGCGCAAATCGTCCCAGTTCATGCCTCACATGATGGCGCGGCCCGCACGTACTTGCAAGCATGCGACAAGCATTCACTCGAACTTGCATGCGTGCAAGCGCCACTTGCGTCGGCAGCGATTGATACGCAGCGGCCACCCTGTCCAAATCGATGCCACGGTTCCACCGTTCCACCCAACACCGAAACGCATCCAGAGGATCTCATGACCCCCCTTCATCGCAACACGCCCAGCTCCTTTCGCAAGCTCGCATCGAGGCCGTACTGCACGTCTTTCGCCGCGCTCGTCGTGGCCGGCCTGGCGATCGCTGGCTGCGGCGGCAGCGACGCGCAGTCCGTCGCCTTCACGCTCAGCAGCCCGGACCTCGCCTCCGGCAGCTTCGACACCAAGTACACCCTGAACGGTTTTGGCTGTTCCGGAGGCAACGTGTCGCCTGCCCTGACGTGGCAAGGCGTGCCCGCTGGCACCCAGGGCTTCGCGTTGCAGGTGCAGGACCTCGACGCGCCCACCGGCAGCGGCTTGTGGCACTGGGCCGTCTACAACATCCCCTCCAGCTCCACCAGTCTTGCGCAGGGGGCGGGCAATGCCGCTGCCTCGCTGCCCTCGCCTGCCTTCGGTGGCACCACTGACTTCCTCGACACCGGTGTCACCGGCGGCAACGGGAACTACGCCGGCCCGTGTCCGCCGACCGGCGACAAGCCCCACCGCTACCAGTTCACCCTGTTTGCCTACGGCGTGTCGGACCTGCAGGTCGCCGGCGGCGTGCCACGCACCGGCACCGCAGGCTTGTACGGCTTCGTGCTGAACAAAGGCATCGGCGCGCAGATGCTAGGCAAGACGTCGTTCATCGCGACCTACGGGCGCTGAAGGACCCAGCCCGCGGTGGACAATACCCTGCGCACCGGGGTGCTGTAACCATCGACGACCGTCAAGGACGGCTTCCCTTCGCCTTGCGTACGTCTCTGGCGTTTCGTACATCGCGCGTGCCGCCCTTGCCCAACGGCACCGGGCTGCTCTTCGCCGAAGTTCGATTGAACGCTGCCGAGAGGACGGCTATCTGGGCACCGATCATTCGGCGCATGTCCGCTCCGTCTTTGGCCACGTCCTTGAACCCTCTCGTACTGAACACGATCACGCGTGCAAGTTGGTCGGCCGTCACGCCCAGGTCTTTCGTTTGGAGCACTTCCCTGAGCAGCTCAGCAATCAGTTCCTCGAAGGCCGCATAGCCTTCACGAACCGGTGCAAAGCTCAGGTCGAACATGTCCTTCGCGTCAGGGTTGGCCAAGACGAGTTCGTAGCCTTCGGCACCCCACGCCTCGCAGGCAAAGCGCAGCTTTGCATCGAAGCCTGCGTAGTCAGCGAGGCCGCTGCGGATGGCGGCCATCTTCGCGGCCACCATCGTCTCCATGACCCCACGAAAGACGGCCTCCTTGTCAGGAAACGTGAGGTAGAGCGTTGGACGGGAGACGCGGGCCGCCTGAGCGATATCGGCCATGGTGGTGCGCGCATAGCCATAGCGCAGGAAAACGGTGCTTGCCGCCTCGACTACGCGCTGGCGACGTGCTTCTGCAGCTGGGGTGACCTCTTCATCCATGCGGCCATTCTTACAGATTGACGATAAGCGTCAATGGGTCTAAAGTTCACTCTAACATATTTCGTCAATATGTAAATGTAGATCAGGCTAATCCATTCACGACGGCAACTCAAAAAGGCTCCTGCCATGTCCAAGCAAAAAATCTGGTTCATCACCGGCGCATCACGCGGGTTCGGCGCGCGATGGGCGGAAGCGGCTCTCAAGCGCGGCGACAAGGTCGTGGCGACGGCGCGCGATCCGAAGGCCTTGAACGATCTCGCGGCGACCTACGCCGAGGCAGTGTTGACGCTGCCGCTCGATGTCACGGATCGCGATGCGGTCTTCAAGACCGTCAACCAGGCCCATCAGCATTTCGGCCGCCTGGATGTGATTTTGAGCAACGCCGGCTACGGCCTCATCGGCGCGATCGAGGAAACGAGTCTGGACGAGGCGCGAGCCATCTTCGAGACGAACGTCCTGGGCACCCTTTCCGTCATTCAGGCGGCACTCCCGCTGCTGCGTGCGCAACGAAGCGGCCACATCCTGCCCGTGTCCAGCGTGGGAGGCCTCGTGACCTTTCCCATGGGCGGCGCCTATCAAGCGACGAAATTCGCGGTCGAGGGTTTGGCGCAAACGCTAGCGCAGGAAGTCGCTGGCTTCGGGATCAAGGTGACGGTAATCGAGCCCGGTCCGTTCGCCACGGAGTTCATGAGTGAGCGTTCGATGAAGCACAGCACGCCAATGGCGGAGTACGCCCCGGAGCGGGAGCGGCTCCTCGCCCTCTTCAAGCCCGAGATGTTCGGTGACCCGGCCACGACGACCAACGCACTTTTCACGGCGGTGGACGCCGACGAGCCGCCGCTGCACCTGCTACTCGGCCAATTGCTGCCGGTCGTCCGTCAGGTCTATGAGGATCGCCTTGCCTCATGGTCGAATTGGCAAGCCATCGCCAACAAATTGGGCTGACCCGAACGCTCGAGTGCGCGATCGATCGTCGTCGATCGGAAGATCGCGAGAATTGAAGGCGGTGGTGTCGTGTCCATCTAGCCGAAACCGCACGAACAGGAGGGCAGCGTCGTGCTTGCAGTCATCGATGGCGGAACACCGGTGCTCGCTTGGCAAGGAACGCGTGCATCCCCTCCTTCTGGCCATCCGTGGCGAACATGGCCTGGAAGAGCCGTCGCTCATGCAAGAGGCCTTCCGCCAGGCTCACCTCTTGCGCGCGATTGACAGCCTCCTTGGCGGCTCGCACCGCCGGAGCGTTGTATCCCGCAATGGTGTGCGCCGCTTCCAGGGCCGTCTGCAGCAGTTCGGCCGCTGGCACAACGCGCGCGACCAGGCCGGCGGCCTTGGCTTCGATCGCGTTGATGCTTCGCCCCGTCAACACCAGGTCCATGGCCAAGGCCTTTCCCACGGACCGCGTCAGGCGTTGCGATCCCCCGATGCCTGGAAGAATGCCGAGCTTGATCTCGGGCTGGCCGAATTGAGCGTCTTCGGAGGCGATGATGAAATCGCACATCATCGCCAGTTCGCAGCCTCCTCCGAGTGCATATCCGCTGACCGCCGCGATGATGGGCTTTCCAATCGATCGCGCGTCATCCCAGGCAGCGAAGAGATCGCGGGACTGCAGCTCGACAAACGACTTGTCCGCCATCTCGGAGATGTCCGCACCGGCAGCGAAGGCGCGTGGGCTGCCGGCGATGACGATCGCGCCGACGTTGTCGTCCGCATCAAAGTCCTGCAGCGCACGGATGACTTCTCTCGACAGCCTGACATTGAGAGCGTTCAAGCTCTTCGGTCGACTCAGGGTGATCAGGCCCACGCGCTCGCGCCGCTCGACCAGGATCGTCTCGTAGGCGGGTGAATTCCTCTGTTCCGGCGCCGAACTGTCCTGGGTTGTCGTGATCGATGGGTCTTGATCCTGCTTTGCACGTGAGGCCATGATGTCGGTGTCCTGTAGTTTGAGGTGGGACTCAGATGAGCTGTGATTCGGCTCGAGGATCGAGACGTTCGACCGCGGCGCCGTCCTTCGCCTCGCCCGGCGCGTAGTCGCCGGCGGCAGACATCAGCTCCGCGAGGATCCGCTCGCGATGCTCGTCCAGCGCGGGTGCGCGCATGGGCGTGTTCACGTCGATGTCGGCGAATGAGCCGAGCTTGATCGGATTCCCCGCGGTCCGCACGGGCTTGTTCGATGCGGAACACACCTGGACGATCATGTTGCGCGCCAGGAGTTGAGGATGTTCGAAGAGCCGGTCGATGGTGTTGATTGGCGCGCACGGGACGCCCGCCGCATTGAGCAGTTCGAGCCAATGGCCGATCGGCGCCGTTGTCGTGATGGCCTCGATCGCCTTGACCAAGGCGGGACGATTCCGGCATCGGAGATCGTTGCTGATGAATTGGACGTCCAACGCGAGTCGCGGCGAGCCGAGCGCGTCCGCCATCAGCATGAACAGCTGGTCGTTTCCTGCCGCGATGACGAAGCGTCCGTCGGCGGCCGCAAAGCTCTCGAAGGGCGCCAGCGAAGGATGGGAGTCGCCGGTACGGGTCGGCACCTTGCCTTCAACATCGAAGCGGGCCAGCGCGGTCTCCATCAGCGCTGCCTGGCAGTCGAGCATGCCGATGTCCACGCGCGTCCCTTGCGCGTCGAAAGTGCGCTTGTAAAGCGACGACACGATGCCGATCGCCGCGAAGAGCGCGGCGCTGAGATCGCCAAAGCTCGTCCCGACGCGGGCGGGCGGCGAGTCGGGCCAACCGGTGAGGCTCATCACGCCGCCCATCGCTTGCACGACCATGTCATAGCCCGGTAGATCGCTGAACGGGCCCGTATGGCCGAACCCTGAGATCGACGCATAGACAAGGTGCGGGTGCGTGCGCGCAAGACGATCCGCGCCGTAGCCGAGCCGGTCCATGACGCCGGGTCGGAAGTTCTCGACGACGACATCGGCTTCCTCGAACAGACGCTCGAGCAGGCCCCGGTCGCGCGGGCTCTTGAGGTCCAGCGCGATGCTTTCCTTGCCGCGGTTGAAGCACATGAAGTACGCGGACTCCTGGTCCACGAACGGGCCGAACGCGCGCGTGTCGTCGCCCGTCCCGATCTTCTCGATCTTGATGACGCG
>FTIR01436827.1_pt1 | contig 29272 bp, 28 predicted proteins | sample 1658041 | NCBI WGS metagenome assembly FTIR01 (sample SAMEA3914793, study PRJEB12502) | metagenome | biome: forest; material: soil | place: Canada | collected 2011-07-03 | depth 0.3 m | reverse complement strand
TCGCCACTGACCGGTTGTGGCCGAACACGGTCTCTTGCCGTAGGCCCTTCACCAATTCCTGCGCTCGTCCTCGGTCGGTTGATCGGGTCGCTTCCTCGCCGCCATCAGTGAGTCAAACACCGCCAGAGTTCCCCCGACGAATGCGGCGACCATAGCAAGCCCAACCCATGGTTGAACATCTTGCCAATCCGGACGGGACGACGCGAACGCCAAGACATTGAACGCAACGACGCCGCCGGCTGCCAAGATCGTGCCCCGCCATCGTCTCGCCATAAATCCTCACCTCGTCCCAGCCGTTTTGGCACTCATTCTCACCGACCTACTGAGCGCCTGCAAAGCCGTCGGTCGCGAACGACAGGACCTGCCGATCCCAGGCATCCTAGCGCTGTCCGTCCCGAACCAAAGCTGACGAAGGCGTCGCGAGACCTCGGCGTCGACTGGCAGTCATCGAGCTTGCGTCGGGCGGTTCCGACGGTGTCAGTCGCGTGGGCCGGCGTGAACGTCGCGGCAAAGAAGCATGTCACCGAGACGCTGCTCAAGACCTTCGTCGTAGCCGCAACGGGCATCCCAGGTCTGTGGGTTGTCCCAGGTGCCGAACAACATGTCCCACCACACGATGTCGCCGTAGTTGTTTCGATGGCGCTGGTGCTCATGGTGAATGCGGTGCATCTCTGGCCGCTGGAAGACGAAGCCAATCCAGTGTGGCGTGCGCATGTTGGTGTGATAGAAGAATTCACCAAGCGCCGTGAACAGCGTGTAGACCGCTCCGGCCGCCGGGCTGAGTCCTAGCTCCGCGTAGACCAGCACGCTGCCGATGATTGAGTTCACGATCATCTCGACCGGATGCTTGTAGAACGAAGTGATGACCTCGAGCCGCGCTGGGCTGTGGTGGATCTGGTGGAAGCCTAGCCAAAGTCAGTTCACCTCGTGACGGGCGCGGTGCCACCAGTAGAAGACGAAGGTTGCGATGAAGTAGGCGAGTGCGGCGCCAGCCCAAGTGGGCAAGGCGCTGCCGAGGCGCCACAGCGACGCCGAGCGCGTCCAGCGCTCCCATGTGAAGCCAGCGACGATCACAACGGCGATTTGCACGCCATTGATCGCCAGCACACGCCACCACCAGCCACGCGAGACCGGCAGGCGCCAGCCGGGCTGGCAGCGTTCGAGTAGGAAGCAGGTCGCAAAGACCGCCAGGATCACGTCCAGCACAGGTCACTCCAGCCGAATACGGCGGCACGTGCCGAATTTGATAGCCGCGGCATCACACCGCCACGCCGTCGAAGACTGTTATCAGGCCCGGACTGTGCAACACGCTGGCCGGCGTCACGGTTTCGCGCTGCCACGGGATGCTGCCGAAGTACCACACACGCCAAAAGGCGACATCGGCCTGCGGGGCACTGGCCAGCAGCGCCTGAAAATTCTCAACCTCCCCAACGTCCACGCCGGCACCTTGTTGCAGCACCTCGCGAACATAACGCGAGCAGAACTGCCGGCGCGAGTGCATGTCGAAGCCGGTGTCGTAGAACACATGCTGACGCTGCGCCGCAGCGGCGATGATCGCCGCCTTCTGCTCGCTGCTAAGTGGCGCCGGCAAGCGCATCACCGCCACACGGCCGCCAGCAGACCGTGCGATGAAGCGTGACAGGCTTGTGGTGCCGGAAAGCGGGAAGCGGCTCTCACCGATTACCGGCTCAATGCCGGAGACATCCAGCACGATGCCGACGTGGTTCGTCCACGTGGCAGTGGCCTCGGCCACCTTTCGGAACGGGTAGGCACCGATGCGGATGAAAACGATGTCACCGACGGCCAGCCTCTGGCCGAGTTCGGCGACCGGGCGCGCGGCCACTGCCGGGGCTCGGGCTTCGACTTCGTCATCGGCGCGGGATCGGACCTGGGCCTGCGTGCTGGCACTGCCGACGGCGATCCCGGTAGCCAGTGCAGCGATCGCGCCAAGGCGCAGCGTCGAGAAATGAGTCATCTTGGTCAGCCCCGAATGCCACAAACGGCGATGGATCGCAGCATCGCGCAATACAATCCCCGGAGCAATTGGTCGCGCCTAGGGCGCGCCGTGCGGCCGGCTTCGTATCTCTTAGCGATACCATCGGACGCACCCGACAGGTCCCCCCGCGTCACAATAGTTGTCGCCTTCATAGAACCAGACCCGGGGGCGGCGATGAAGGACGAGAGTGTCGAGATACGGACGAGCATTCAAGGACAGGGCTGTGGCACGCATGCTGCCGCCCGAGAGCGCCGCGGCGGAAGATGTTGCGGGCGAGATTGGCATCGGGGCGGACACGCTCAAGCGGTGGTTCAGTGAGTCGTTGTCACAGCCCGCTCGCGAGCGGGCCTGGACAGCTGTGGCGCGGTTCGATGCCGTGCTGACGACAGCGGCCATGGACGAGGCCGCGAAGAGCGCATGGTGTCGCGCGAACGGCGTGTTCCTGCACGACCTCGTCGCCTGGCGCGAGAGTGCGACGCAGGCGTTGGCGTCGCCTGAAGAGGCCCGCGCCAGCCCGAGCCAGACCAAGCAGGATCGGCGCCGCATCAAGGAACTCGAGCGCGATTTGCGCCGCAAGAACGCCGCGCTGGCCGAGACGGCCGCGCTGCTCGTATTGTCAAAAAAAATGGAGGCGATCTTCCAAAAGGGCGAGGACGAATGACCGGCCTCGAAGATCGCCAGGTCGCGGCCCGCAACATCCTCATGGCGCATTCCGACGGCGCACGGCTGCACCTGGCTTGCGAGATCGTGGGGATCGACGTCCGCACTCTGCAACGCTGGAAGGCCGGCGAGGGGCTCGTAGACGGCGATGGCAGGCCTGGCGCAGTGCGGCCGGTACCTGCCCATGCCCTGAGCCCGGCCGAGCGCGCTCAAGTGCTCAGCGTCGCCAACGAGCCGCGCTTCGCCGACGTGCCGCCGGCGCGCATTGTTCCGATGCTGGCTGACGAGGGCGTGTACGTGGCCAGCGAGTCGAGCTTCGCTCGCGTGCTGCGCGCTCACGGGCAGACCGAGCATCGCGGTCGTGCCAAGGCGCCCAAGGCTGGCCGGCCGCCGACCACGCACATCGCGACGGCGCCGCGCCAAGTCTGGTGCTGGGACATGACATACCTGCCCGCCACCGTGATCGGCCAGTGGTTCCACCTGTACCTGATCCTCGACCTCTACAGCCGCAAGATCGTGGGCTGGGAGGTGCATGACAGCGACGACTCGATCCACGCTGCGCACCTGGTGCGCCGCACGGCGCTGGCCGAGGGTATTGCCACCCTGCCCATCAAACCCGTCCTGCACGGCGACAACGGCGCCACGCTCAAGGCCACGACGGTGCTGGCGATGCTGTACTGGTTGGGCGTCAAACCGTCGTACTCCAGGCCGCGCGTGAGCGACGACAACGCCTATGCCGAATCGTTGTTCCGAACCGCGAAGTACCGGCCGGAGTTCCCGGCCAAGGGCTTCGTCGATCTGGCTGCTGCGCGGGCCTGGGCGACCAACTTCGTGCGTTGGTACAACGTCGACCACCGCCACAGCGGCATCCGCTACGTCAGCCCGGCACAGCGACACGCCGGCGACGATCACGCGATCCTCGCGGCGCGGCATGAACTCTACGTCCAGGCCCGCGAGCGCCATCCGGCACGCTGGTCGGGCGAGACGCGCGACTGGACGCCGATCGGCGCCGTCACGCTCAACCCCGAGCGCGACTCGGTCGTTGCGATGGCCACAGCTGCCGAAGATATACAGCCGTTGGCTGCATGACAGAGGCGACAACTACCTTGACGCGCGCCGCGTTTACCCGATCACGCCGGATGGCCAACCATCGGGCGACTATGTCGGCATTGAGAATCCGAACAAGACCGTGTCCATGTTGGACGAATTCTTCGACTCGTTCGAAGCAGCGCAGAAGCGCCGTCGAGACATGTTGAAGGCCGCCACCAAGAAGTGACGGAGCGGGAGAGGGTTTTGGCGAAGCGGACATGTCTGGCAACTGACCGTGGCACTGCGCTTGTCGGCCAGGAGCCGACGTTCACCAACGCCCGCTTTCGAGTAGGCTGCCGTTCATGGAGCCCGACCAATACCTCACCGTGGCGTCCTTCGGCAACGACACTGACAAGGACATCACCCTGTACTTGGAGATGATGTGCGAAGAAGTCGTGCTCTCTCCAGGCCATCAGATCGATCTGCTGGCTAGGCCCGGTCCTGACCTTCTGCCAATTGCCATTCACCAGGTCGCAGAGGGCATGCAGGTCTTCCCCAATCGAGAGTTCGACCCGGACTGGCACGTTCGGTTCAGTGGCAAGATCCTTCGGGCAGGGTATCCGCTGCGCCTGGCCGATGTCGAGGGCTCCGCAGGCGTTTGATCAAGGCTGCCTCCGGCCAGTTCCTGAACTTGCTGAACGACTGCTAGCGTGTCGAGGCCATTTGCAACATCGTGGTCTATTTGGCCTGTGTTCCATGGCCGTCGTACTGCACGCCGGTCCACTTAAGATGCAAGCTGATGGGGCCGACATCGGCCAGTGACACCTGCCCCCTATGTAAGACGGGGGGCCGCGCCCATCCGACTGGCAGGCCGTGCAAGGAAACGGCCGTGTCCGAACCCGACGACAAACAGGCCGACGACCAGCAGGCTAACGGTTCCAGGTTCGGATATGACATTGGTGAAGTTCAGATTAGGCAGAATGCCGAGGGAAGTCCAGATACCGGGCGACGAGCCGTAGGCCGCGAAGGTGACACCCGGTGTTCGCGGTTGAGCAACGAGGTCTGCTACTTCGTAGGCACGCATGGATTCGCCACCGGCGACGTTGATGGACAAAAAGCCTTTCGAGTACCAATCCGGAACCGGCGGGACGAAGGCCGAAGCGACACTGAAATACCACTGTGTGACATTGCCTGACGCGTCGGTCTGCAGCTCGATCAGCGGATTGCCCGGGCCGATAAAGAATATGCCCAGGTCGTCGGTCGACGTGATCGTGCCAACCTCGGCCTGCGACGCCGACCAACTCAGCAAGTTCCTGCCATCGTCTGAGAAGTCGAGCTGAATTTGCATTCCGTCGACAGCCACCCCCGATGCTGGCATTCCTTCCAACAGGGAATCGCCCTGGTAGCTGTAGATCACATCCGCGAGAACTGGCGGGGACATGCAACACAGAGCCGCGTTGATGAGCAGGGCACGCGATGAGAATTGCATGATGTCTCCTGATGAGTCTCAGAGGAAACGGACGCGGGCCGCGGTTTTGGCGGCACAAAGATCATGCGCCCGTTCGAATGCCGCTACAAGATTCCGTACAAGAACTTGAACGTGAAGCAAGATGACTACCCCTTGGGCTGAGGATTCGGCTAAACCGATCTGGATCGCATCGAATGTCTGCTTCCGGGCGCCTGATTCCGCACGGCGGGTGTCAGGTATGGTCGAGAACTGCCGAGAGCGGCGCCCGGAAGCGGCCCTTCGATGGGCCGACCATGCGAGAAGGCGTTCAAACGCCTTCAACCGAGGCCTCGAGGGCCGGTTTCGGATGGCCAGACGCCGCGAACGACCTGAGCGCTCTGAGAGCCGATATCCCGTGTCGTGCATCGGTCCGAGCCGGGGCAACCTCGGGGAACATAAGAGCGGACATCGCGTCGGCAAGTCGGGAGGACTGCAGCCGCTGCATAGCCGTCTTGCGTTCCAAGCCGGAGGCCGGAGCGTTTCAGTCTCCACGACTAGATGGTGGATGGCCGTCCTGCTCGTTGGCATGACGCCTCCGAGAAGCCTTCGCTGAGGTGCCGCCATGTTTGCATTCCTCGCATTCTTGGGCGTGTGCTTGTCGGCACTCGGGGCATGGGTGGGCCTGATGGCCATGATCGCAGGCGCATTGGTCGGCCTCTTGCTGGCGCCGATCGCCCTTGTCGTTGGATTCCGCCGGTACCGCAAGGCGCGTTGCCAACGCTAGCTCCGTGCGGCGGCGAGGCGGATGGGGCCCGGTACAGTAGCGGTACACCCATCAGCTTCGCCCGATTTCGACCAACTTCGCTAAGTGCTTGTCAGGCAACAACTTTCAGGTTCTCCGAGCTTCGGAAGACTTCGCTATGATTGCCTCGACAGCCCCCGTCGCTCGCAAAATCATAGTCCTTTGGTCGACAGTTCAAGTCTGTCACGGCCTACCAAAATTCACTTTTGCGACAAGCACTTGGCTTGATCGCGCTGTGTTCCTTTCGCGAATCATTGCGAGTTTTGTCAGTTCCGCTGCCAGTGCTCAAACAGGGCTTGAATGGCGCCCACGCGAGTGAGACGGTTTGCCCGAGCCTGCGTCCGTGCGTTCGATACCGAAGGCGGGTCGATTTCCGGAGCAGGGCGGTGCGCCGATCACCGAATGCGCGACCATGTGCCAAGTTTGATCCATCGGCGCAATCGCCGAGCGAGTGACATTTGGGCAAGGCAGCGCCTTCTGCAAGAAGGCCACCTGGGCAATGTGCGACGCCGCACATACAAGCCTCGGAAATTCGCGTACATCAGGGTTGAAGAGCGCCGACGGTGCTCGCGTGAGTCTGGGGATTGCGGGCGACTGCGATTCCCTGACACGGAGACCCAGCAATCGCCGCAAAACGAACACCCGCTTGCCCACTGATCAAACTCGCCACCGGCATCGAGGGATTCGATCAACTGAGCCTCGGTGGACTCCCGCGGCACCGCACGAGCCTGCTCATCGGCGGCCCTGGCGCGGGCAAGACCGTGTTCGCGCTGCAATGCCTCGTCAACGCCGCCCGTCACCATCGGGCCCCCGGAATCTTCGTCGCCTTCGAGGAGAGTCCGCGCCAGATCATCACCAACGGCGCCACGTTCGACTGGGGCCTGACAAGCCTGTCGGCGAAGAAGCTGTTCTTTATGGACGCTCATCTGTCGCCCACGCTGATCAAGGCCGGCGACTTCGATCTGGCCGGCATGCTGGCCATGCTGGCGGCCAAGAAGCAGGAGATCGGCGCGCAATGGATCGTGTTCGACGGCATCGACGTCCTGTTGACCCTGCTACAGGATCCGGCCGCCGAAATGCGCGAACTCTATCGTCTGCGGGATTGGCTCGACGGCAACGCGTTGACCGCCATTGTGACGGCCAAGGCGGAAAGCCGATCCCTCGCAGCCGCGCACTACGGGTTCCTGCAGTTCATGGTCGATTGCGTGGTCCGACTCGAGCGACGCCAGGAAGATCGCATCTCGGCGCCGACCCTTCAGATCACGAAATATCGAGGGTCGGGCTACGCGGCGGCCGAGTTCCCCTTGAGCTTTGGACCATCGGGCCTCGAAGTGGGCGCCACGAAACCGCCAGACATCGGGCACAAGGCGTCGACGGAGCGACTGAGTGCCGGCTTCGATCAGCTGGACGTCATGCTGGGCGGCGGTGTCTTTCGAGGCAGCAGCACGTTGATCACGGGCGTGCCGGGTACGTCCAAGACGACCCTGGCGGGCAAGTTCGCCGAAGCGGCCTGTCGGCGCGGCGAGCGTGTGCTATTCGTGAGCTTCGACGAAAGCGCGGAACAGATCGTGCGCAACCTTGCCTCGGTGGACATCCAACTGGGCGTTCATGTGAAGTCCGGTCTGTTGCGCATGCATTCGGCACGCACCGAGGGCGTCAGCGCTGAAGATCACCTGCTGAAGCTCAGTGCGATGATCCGCGACTTCCAGCCCCATTGCATGGTGATCGACCCGTTGACCGCCATTGCCAAGGCGGGCGCGCTGGGGGCCGCACGCACGGTCGCGAATCGGCTCATCTACATGATCAAGGACGAGGACATCACTCTGATGGTGACGGCGCTGAGCGAAGCTGGCGAGACAGGAGGCGAGGCCACCGATCTGCAGATTTCCACCATCGCGGACACCTGGATCCACCTGTCCTACCTGGTACGAAGCGGCGAACGAAACCGCGCCCTCACGATCGTCAAATCACGCGGAACATCGCATTCCAACCAGGTGCGGGAACTCATCCTGAGCGACGCCGGCCCCTCGCTGTCCGATGTCTACACCGCAGGCGGCGAAGTGCTGATGGGCACGTTGCGCTGGGAGAAGGAGGCCGAGGAGAGCGCCAGGAAAGTCCGCCATCGCGCCGAATTCGATCACAAGCACCGCGAGCTTCAATTCGCCGAGGCAAGGACGAGTGCCCAGATCAAGGCACTGCAGTTGGACCTGGAGAGGCAGCGTGGCGAACTGGCCCTGTATTTCGGAGAGGACGACGTGCGAACCGCTTCGTCGAGTCAGCGCGACAGCGAAGTGCGCAGACGGCGTGGCGCGGAACCCGCTCAGGCATCCGTGCGCAAGAGCGGAAACGGGGCCGCGAAATGAGCCGGCGCGCAGGAATATCCAACGCGATTCCCGCCGAATTTTCGACGGTCGTCGTGCTGCGCCTGTACATCGCCGGCGGCGCACCCAATTCGGTGCAGGCCATCGCCAACCTCGAGGCGATCTGCGCGGAATACCTGAAGGACGGCCACCGACTGGAGATCGTCGACGTCCTCGAGAACCCGCAACGCGCGATGGCCGAAGGCGTGCTGGTGACGCCCAGTCTGACCAAGCTGTCACCGCAGCCCGTGGCGCAGGTCGTCGGCAATCTCAGCGACAAGGTGCGCGTCCTGTTCGCGCTGGGGTTGAAGCCAGATGTCGAATGACGCGAGCCACGTGGGTGCCGGGGTCGGGCTGCGAGGCGTGCTTCGTCGGCTCCCCGCGGGCGGACCCGAGCGGCAGGCCATCGAGGCGGGGGAAATCGACGCGGTCATCGACTACGGCAATGGCAACGTCATCATGTTTCCCGCGGCTCGACGCGCGCTGCGGGTCGCCGGGATTCGCACCTCCACGGTCAGCCCCAAGGCGACGATCGACGCCTGCGCAGCCAATGCCGTGCTGCAGGCTCTACCACGCACGGAGTACGAGCAGTTGCTTCCCCACCTTGAGCCTGTCGCGCTCAAGTTCGGCGACGTGCTTCATGAGCCTGGCGTTCCGATTCGGTATGTCTACTTTCCCGTCGATTGCGTGGTCTGCCTGTTGACGAGCGCGTCGGGTCAACGCTGCGTGGAAACCGGGCTGGTCGGCTACGAAGGCGCGATTGGAATATCGCTGGCTCTCGGCGTCGACGTTTCGTCGGTTCGCGCCCTGGTCCAGTCCACCGGAACCGCCCTGCGAATGCCGGCGGCGCAGTTCAACAGTGCGCTCCCCAGTTGTCTGTCCTTGCAGCGCGAACTGCATCGATTCGCGCATGCGAAGCTGGCCCAGGCACGCCAGACCGCGGCGTGCTTCGCCTCCCATTTGCTCGAGCAGCGTCTCGCCTGCCTGTTCCTGATGACGAGCGAACGATCGAGATCGCAGGAAATCGTTCTGACGCACGAATACCTTGCCTCGATCTTGAACGTGCGACGCGAATCGGTCACAGCTTCATCCACCTCCTTGCGGGCGCGCAACTTGATCAGTTACCAACGAGGCAGGATCGCGATCCTGGACCGCAAGGGGCTTGAAGCCGCGTCGTGTTCCTGCTATCGGACGATAGGCGCTGCCTACGCGGAATGAGCCCTCTGCTTGGGCATGCGTCTTCCGTGATCTCGACAGCCTGCTCTCGCGCGCATGGCGGCCTTTGCGGTTCACGGCGACGCGGCTTCTTCGCCTGCCTCGACGCTGTCCCAGACCAGGACGTCGACAATCTCGCCGTCGCTACGTTCAGCGATACGCCGGGAACGGAAGCCCGGCTGGCGCCGCAGCCAGTCGTCGACCTTCGCGTTCGCTTCGACGAACTCGTCAAGGGTGCAGCCATCGAGGCGAAAGGTGGTCACCTCCACCGCGTCCAGGGCCGGCGCGTCGGCCTTCTGCTTGCGGACGCTCATCGCTGCGCCGTCGGACGAACGATCAGTTCGTTGACGTCCACTTCCGCAGGCTGGTCGATCGCGAAGGCGATGGCCTCGGCGATGGCGGATGCCGGGATCGATGATTGATCCATCATGGCGCGGGTCGCGGCCCGGACGTGTTCGTTGTCGATGCCGTTGGTCAGTTCGGTACGCGTCAGGCCCGGGCTGACCAATGTCGCGCGGATCAAGTCGTTCTCCTGGCGCAGGCCTTCGGTCAGGGCGCGGACTGCGTATTTCGTGGCGCAGTAGACGGCGGCCGTCGGATCGACCCGGTGCGCGGAGACGGAGGCGACGTTGATGATGTGCCCCGCCTTCTGCTCGCGCATCACCGGCAGGACTGCTGCGATCCCGTGAAGGACACCGCGAAGGTTCACGTCGATCATCTGGTCCCACTCGGCGACGCGGAGCTCGTCGAGGAACGACAGCGGCATGACGCCTGCATTGCCTACCAGGACATCGACCCGGCCGAAGGTGACCACGGCGGTGCGGACGAAGGTCTGCATGCTCTCCAGTGACGTGACGTCGAGTGCGACATCCAAGGCTTGGCCGCCGGCTTCGCGGATCTCCTCTGCAAGGGCCGAGATCCGATCGGTTCGGCGAGCTCCGAGAACGAGACGGTGCCCGCAGGCCGCGAGGCGCCGCGCCGTTGCGGCGCCGATGCCGCTGCTGGCGCCCGTGACGAGGACGACTTTTCGTTGGCTGTCGTAGGTGGAATTGAGAGCGGTCATGATGGCTTGCCTGTCGGTGGACGAGGTGAATTCCTCGGACTCCAGTGTCTTGGCGCAGCCACCTTCGGCGTTAGCTCGATCGGCCGAGAGTCATGCATGATCCTGCAAGTCGCTCGACTTCTGGTTGGTTCGAAGCGGACTATCAGGCATGCTTCTGTCAGAACTCGACCCAGGACGTCCCATGAGTGAGACGCGTGCCGCCTACCGCGAGATAAGCAGCCTCATTGCCCGATACACCGAAGCCGAAGGCGAGGTGGCAACCGCCATCGACTCATTGTTCCTCAGCAGGCGAACCGGGCCGTCGCAGCCGCTGCACACGGCACAGTGGCCGTGCTTCGCGCTCGTGGCGCAGGGGGCGAAGAGCCTGACCCTGGGCCGCGAAGTGCATGACTACGGTGTCGGCGACTATCTCGTCGTCGCGCTCGATCTGCCGGTCACGTCTCGCACGACGGTCGCCAGCCCGAAGGCGCCCCTGCTCGGCCTGGGCATGGCGATTCGGCCCGAACGCCTCAAGGAACTGTTCCGGCGCGTGCCGCCGGTGCCTGCGACTGCCGCGGATCGCGCCCGAGGCGTTGCCGTGAACCAGGCAGACGAGGGCCTGCTGGGGGCGGTGCTGCGCCTTCTCAGGCTTCTCGACACGCCCCGGGACATTCCCGCGTTGGCGCCGCTGATCGAGCAGGAGATCCTGTACCGGCTGCTCACGGGCCCCTGCGGCTTCGTCCTGTCGCGGATCGCCCAGACCGACAGCCCCGGCAACCGGATCGCGAAGGCCGTCGCATGGTTGCGGGAGAACTACGCCGAACAGCTCCGCATAGACGATCTGTCGAATCGCGTGGGGATGAGTCCGTCGTCGCTGCATCACCACTTCAGCGCGGTCACGGCAATGACGCCCCTGGAGTACCAGAAGCGCCTGCGGCTGCAGGAGGCTCGCCGCCTGATGTGGGTCGATCGGCTCGATGTCGGCAGCGCGGGCTACCGAGTGGGCTATCAGAGCCCGTCGCAATTCAGCAGGGAATACAGCCGCATGTTCGGCGTGCCGCCGTCCCGAGATCGTGAGGACGCGCATGGCCATCAGGTGATCTCTCGTGCGCCATCACTTCACGCTGCGGCAGCAGGCTAGTTCGCTGCGGCGCGTCCCGGCATCGACTGCGTGGGGCTGCTTGATGGCGGGAAGCGGCACGTCGACGCACTGATCTGACCGGCGGCTCCCGCTGCGTCGCAGTCCTCCTGGGTTGCGCCCGCGATGTCCGGTCCGCGGGCTCGCGAGGGCCGGCGAAGGTACGAACCCGAGATCGGACGATGTCGGCTCTTGGCGCGTTGCGGTCGTGCACTGCGTTCATCGGCTGGAATTCGGCTGCCGAGATCACCGTTGAAGCCGTTTGAATCCTTGCCGGACCGGTCAGCCCGATGAGCGTCCGCTCACGGGCGACGCGGATGTCGCAGAACGACCCATCGCGGCCGTCCAAGGTGGGAGTTCGGGCGCCCCAAAGCGGTCGGTGAACACAGGCCATTCTGCCCGGCGATCCCTACGGCAGCAGGCGAGCTGCCCGAAGCCGGCGACCAGGATGCCGCGTCGTTGCCGATACCGGCATAGTGGTGCCGCAGCGGAGCTTTCTGCCCCCGAGCGTCTTGCCCGGTTGGCCAAACCAAGCGAGCGCAGCATCCAAGCGCTGTGGCCCAAAGTCATCTGATGGGCGTTCCTGATCCACCGCTGGCTTGCCCGGAAGGTCACAGCCGGCAACGCGTCTACGCCGCCACACTCGGGGTCACCAAATGGCGCAGTTCGCGCGCGAGGAACCGACTCATTTCATCCGCCGTGATTGGCTTGCTGAGGTAGTAGCCCTGGATCTCATCGCAGCCATTGGCACGCAGATAGCCCAACTGTTCCAGGGTCTCGACACCTTCGGCCACCACCTTCATGCGCAGGCGGTGCGCCAGCCCAATGATGCCCGCCGTCAGTGCTGCAGCATCCGCGTCGGCCGGCAAGTCCTTGATGAAGGATCGGTCGATCTTCAACGTGCTCAAGGGGAAGTTGCGCAGATAGGACAAGGAGGAGTACCCGGTGCCGAAATCGTCAATGGCAAGGGACACCCCCAGGTCTCGCAACTCACGCAGCCGCAGTGCGGCCTGGGTGGGGTTGTGCATGACACCGCTCTCAGTGATCTCGAGTTCGAGCTGCGCGGGAACGAGGCCGGCATGGGCGATGACTCGCGCTACCTCTTCGGCCAGCCGGGGCCGGTTGAGCTGCCGAGCCGACAGGTTGACGCTCACCTGTACTGGGTGACCCTGGTCCAGCCACGATCGCGCATCGCGGCAGGCGACTTCCAGCGCCCAGTGGCCCATGCTGTCGATCAGGCCGGTGTCTTCCGCGATGGGGATGAACCGCAAGGGTGAAACTAAGCCCATCGAGGGGTGGCGCCAGCGCATCAGCGCCTCCACGCCGGTGACTTGACCCGTGGCCAGATCGAGCTTCGGCTGGTAGACGAGGAACAGCTCATCCCTCTCCAACGCCCGCGGCAAGCAACTCTCCAACGCCAACTGCTCCTGGCCCTGCGCGCTCATCTGCGGAGAGTAGAAGTGATGGTTGCCCGGCCCCATCTCCTTGGCTCGGTACATCGCCGCATCGGCGTTCATCAACAGAGTCTCGACATCCTGCCCGTCGTCAGGAAACAGGCTGATGCCGATGCTTGCCGTGGTCGGCAGCTCGCGCCCCTGTACCTCGAAGGGCTGGTTGAACAGGCTCACGACCTTCGCCAAGGGCGCGATGACATCGTCCGCATCATCCAGGCCTTCAAGAACCACAACGAATTCGTCTCCGCCGAAGCGGGCCACGGTGTCACTTTCGCGCACGCCCTCCCGCAGGCGATTCGCACAGGCTCGCAGCAACATGTCGCCGGCGCTGTGGCCGAGGCTGTCGTTGACGTATTTGAAACGATCGAGGTCCATGAACAACACCGCGACCTTGGCTTGCTGCCGTGCGGCGCGCTGGAGCGCCTGCGCCATCTGCTCTTGCAGCAATGTGCGGCTGGCCAAGCCGGTCAACTTGTCATGGTGGGCCAAATGTCGCAACGCCGTCTCCGCTTGCTTGCGCCGCAGGTACTGGGCCAACTGACTCGCGATCGAGCGCATGAAGCCCTCGATCTCGCGGTCGATAGCGATCGGCGCACGACTGAAGAATTCGAGCGCCGCGAGCTGCGTGCCGGCAATGACCGGGACAACCAAGCCAGCCTGCAGGCCGCAACGGTCGGCGATCTGATCCCGTGCCTGTGAAGCGTCTGCCCCGTCGATCACACGCCACAAGACTTTGTCGGCGGTCAAGACCGCATCGAGGGTGCCGTCGGGGCGCGGTCCGCTGAAGATGCGCATTGCAGCGGCGAACTCCAGCGACGGCGCGTCGTCGGCTGACGCCCAGGCGCCCAGGCAGTGCACCCGATCGTCGGCACCCACCCACCAGCAAGCGGCAGCACTCCAGTTCATCTGCGCACCGATCAATGACAGGATGAACGCCACCGCGCTCTCGGGCTCGACGTCGGCGGCCAGTTGCTGGGCGATTTCATGGGCCAGTGCAAGCCGCAGTGCCGACTTCTTGTTCGCGGTATCGTCGCGCACGGCGGCGCGCAGGGAGGTGACGCCGTCCTCCAACGAACGCTGCAGGGTGATGTGTACCCAACGATCCGCACCACCAGGCGGGTGGACGCGGTGTTCGAACTCAACGGGGGCGTCGCCCTGCGCGGCCCGCTGGATGGCCGCCTGCAGTCCGGCCTGCTGAGCCCGGGGCACCAGCGCCATCAGCCGAGTCAGGGAGGGGCTCACGGTCGTGGCGGTGAATCCATAAATGCGGCGGGCCTCGTCTGAACATTCGAGCTCGCCCGTTTGTGGATCGAGCACCCAGCTGCCCAGCTTCGCCAACTGCTGTGCTTCCGCAAGTCGTTGCTGGCTGGTCCGCAGTCGTTGGGACAGCACTCTCCCGTCGTCCAGGGACTTGTTCTTTGTCTGCAACAGGAACAGCAAGTCGACGACGGGATCATGGACCGCGAAGTCGCTGAGCGTCAGCCCGAGCCGGGTCAAGTCGACCATCTCGGCCACCCAGGGCGAGCCCAGGAAGACCAATCGGCGGTCCCGGGCGACGAACTGCCCACGCAGGCGCAACGGCCCCGCGCGCTGCTGCAGCACGAAAAGCGACTTTTCGTGCTGCTGGATCGCGTCATAGTCCATGCGTTGCAGCACGGGTCGCTGGACAATGAAATGCTCCCCGAGCGCGCTGCCTTCGCTCAAATCCGGGCACAGGCGCCGCAGTACCGATCCGGTCTGCAGCACTCGCAACTGTTCGTCCAACGCGATGTGAAAAGGGAATGCCGCAGCGATCTGCTGAGGCGAGAGATTGAGTTCAGTGGCAGACATCAGGACGCCGGCGACGGTTCGGCACCGCCGTACTCGATGCGGAAGACGTCGTGGTCGTCCGACCCGCGAAACGCCGTCTGCCGAATGCTGATTTCCTGCGAAAACCGCTTTCCAAGGCCCTTCAGCAGCCCGACGACCATCGGCGCCAGTCCCGCGCGCTCGCTGCGATAGTGCAGCAGCAGCGCCGTGTCCCCTGCGATCTCCTCTACCGCGAATGAGGGTGGCCTCAGAGCGGGAAAGCTCATGCCCACGTGACTGTGCAGATTGTCCAGGTTGTTTAAGAACGACCGAAGATCCGAACCGAACATGGCGAGCATCTCGCCGTAGCCTGACTGCGCGGTGTAGCGCACCCAATGCTCACCGAAGGCCTCCAAAACCTCGGCGGCACCGAGGCCCAATACCTCGGTAGCTGCACCGACGAGCTTGTACATGGTTTCGTCCGGGTAGCCGTCCATCGCGATGAACATGTCCTGGTTGATACCCGCACCCTGGCGAATCCTGTCCCAGGCTGCGTTGCCGAACCCCTGCCTGACGAAGTCCTCGAGCGCCTGGTTGACCAATCCATACATGACACCACTCCCTAATCATCCGAAATGCTCATTGCACCTGCTTCGGATGGCGGGCGCAGGTGGCCGCTGCCACCACTCTAGTCCGTCTAATGCACCCCGCCCCCGCAAAAGGAGGATTCGTTGCTCGGCACTTGAGAAATGTCAATCTGAGCTGCGGCATTGCCCGGCGCGCTCGCGCGCGATCTGACGGCTGCATCGCGGAGTACGCCTCGGTCGCGCAGGATTGTCTTGCGTTGACTGATCATCGTCGCGGGATGCTCGCGCTCGCGCAGCGCGGTGGGCAGGAGCAGTGCGTTGGCGGCGGCTGCCGCGACCTGGTCGCCGCGGCGCCAGCAGGACATGACCTCGACGAGGTGCTCTGGATACGGGGCTCCGGTAAAGAATCCATCCGCGCCATGCTCGAGCTCCTGCAGGCAATGGACCCCGCCTAGCCCCCCGAAGATGCGGATGCGGGCACCGAGCAGCGCACGCACCTGGGCCATCTTGGCGGCCGTGGGCTCGTCCTCCAACTTGATGCCGCAAAGCTCCGGCACGGTATCGATCAGCGTCTGAACGAGCGTCGCCGGCAGCGAGGCACCGAACTTCGGGTTGTCGAGCAGGATGATCGGCAAGCGCAGCGACCGCGCGATCGCGCCGACATGAGTGAGCACATCCTGGGCGTCGCCCTGCGGCGGCTTGACGAGCAAGCCACCCGCTCCACAGTCGGCCGCGACCTTGGCCTGGGCCAGCGCGTCGGTCAGGCGGTCGGCCAGCACGCCGACGACGACCGGCGCGCGACCTGCCGAGCGGCGAACGACGCGCTCAATCACGCGTCGGCGTTCACCTTCATCGAGCAGGTCGCCTTCGCCGGCGATGCTGGCCGGTACGAGCCCCACGGCGCCGCCGGCCAAGTAGTGCTCGACCACGCGATCCAGGCTCTCCAGATCAAGGGATCGGTCCGCCATCATCGGCGTTGGCAGCACCGCGAACAGTCCATGCAGCCAGATGGGGAGCGGATTCATGACCGGCCGGCCTCAGGCGGTGCTGCAGGCGTCGAGCTCGTCGACGAGGTCGGCCGCGCGGAGTACGCCGTCGAAGAACGCGCAGCGCGCGTCCATGGCAGTGCGGATCGCCTGCTCAACGAGAAGCTCGTCCTGCGGTGCGTTCAACATCGGCAACAGGATGGATTCGAGCTTGTCGGCATGTCCGTCGTCGACGTGGATATGGACCTCGAAGAACATGAGCGCGTCCCTGTCGAACGGGGCGGCCTGCTGCAGCGCGCCTTGGATGTGCGAATACAGGGCAGCGACGATACCCTCGGACGCATAACAAAGCGCGCCGAGGATGCCCAGCACGCCGTAGCGGTCGCTGAGGTTCATGTAGGTGTCGATCAATGCCGCGGTCTCGGGCAATGTGGGCACCGCCGACAGCTGCGCGTCATCCAGCCCCAGCGCCCGCGTAAATTGTCGGAACAGGGCGGCATGGGCGCGCAGGGGATCCCCCTCTCCGAGCTCCTCCCACAGGTTCTCGCCAATCACGATGCGCGCGTCGTCTTGCGGGCAAGATGCCAAGGCCAAGGCCAGAAAGCTCGGGAACTGATGACAGAACTTGTACATCTGCGCCCCGAGCACGCGCACTTGCGCTAGCGTGAGCTGGCCCGAACGACAGCGCTCGACGAAGGGATGGTGCCAAAGCGGGTGGCTCTCGGCGACATGCGTGAAACGCGTCGAAGCATTGCGGCGCAGGCTGACGAATTCGGATTCGAGAGATTTCATTGGGCTGACTTTGATGTGACTGGGAAGCAGGGTTCACGCACGGGTGACCTTGACGGCCATGTGCAGCGGGAAATCCAGGAGTGGGCCGAAGAACGCCTCGTCCAGCTCGACCATGTCGCGAGTGACCGTCAGTTCAGTCACTGTCGGCATCGCGGCAAAGCCCGCCGCGCGCAGGCCGTCGAAGTAGTCCTGCAGGGTCTTGTGCACCAGCTGCACGTCGAGTGCGTTGCCGTCGCGCTTCCAGATGCGTCCTGGGAAGACGGTGTCGCGTGCGCTGAAATATCCTGCCCGGCCTACGTCGAAGTAGAACGGGGGTGCAGCTGCGCGCATGAATGCAAAGGCAGGGTGCGGCACGGCGAACACGAAATGCCCACCGGGTGCCAGCATGCGATGCACATTGACCATCGTCTTGCGCATCTCCTTGACGCCGAGGTAGTTGAAGAGAAACATCGCCAGCACGAGATCCACGCTGGCAGCATCGAGGTCGACCTTGGCCGCATCGGCGACTTCGTAGCGGATGCCCAACGGCTGCACCCGCTCGGCTTCGCGCGCGAGCTCGATCATTCGGGGCGAGAGGTCGACTGCCAAGACATCACTCGCACCCCGCTGGCGAAGCATCCGACTGCAGTAGCCCTCGCCACAACCAAGATCGAGGAGGCGCTTGCCCGCCAGGGGCTCGCACATGGCCATCACCTGGGGTCGCGCCGTATAGTCGGACAACGAAGTAGGTTGATGCCGCGACCAGTTGGCCGCGGTCTGGTCGTACAGTGCACGGGGATCGGTGGACAGGGACATTTCGTGGAGCAGGGTTTGGCCTTCGATGAGTGATCGCCGGGAATCTCCGAGGACCTGCCCCAATATCAGCCTGCAAGGCCGGCAAGACAATAGTGGTACTGTGGGGAGGTATGGATCATTCATGGAGAGCGCCCGCGAATCGATCGCCGGCGGACACCGGATGATTGGCTTCCCAGCCATTGCGCAAAGTTGCAGCGCCATAGGCAAAGCCCGCGACGCCGATCACCGCAAGGCCGTGGATCCAGTCTTCGTCGTCGACGCCGGCTTTTCGAAGCATGTCCACGCTTGCTGTCGGACGTCGCTCGACCTGATCGCGTTGCTCGGGCGTCAGGCAGTCCGATTGTTGGGCGAGCTTGTCTTGCCTGTTCGCCACGCCGACATTCATGCTGAGCGCCGCGCACACTGCGGAAGTTAGCTGGGGCTGCGACCAGTCGAGCCAGCGCCCTGCAAGATCGACGATGACCGCGCAAGTCATCGAGTGCCTGACGCCGTACGAGCGCTCGTCATGGCCCGAGGCGAACGGCAGCGAATACGGCGCCAGCTCGACATCGCGTTCGGCCAGTGCGCGGACGGCTGCGACCCCCTCCAGAAAGCGGGCCCTCCAGCCTTCTTCCTGGACATCGCCACCAAGTGTCTCTGACACCACCTTGGTCATGCGCTTCCATTCATCGAGGAGGGCCGCGCTCGCCGTGCGAGCGGCGTTGCCTGCCCCAGGAGGAAGCGTGGTGTCTCGGTCGAGGATCGTCGAAGCGTTCATGTTTGTGCGTCGGGGAGAGGATCAAAAAACTTCACCAATCTAAGAAACGATCCTTGCTCTGACGGGACTTGCCATGTATCAAGCCCGGGACATCGGAACAGCACCAACAACTACGGGCACAGCGCGCACCCTTCAACGATCTACAACTCCGAGGCGAGACGGGTTGGACCCATCGATCCAGCAGCAAATCAAGCCGAGGTCGGCGAAACAGCGGAGTGGCCTTTACCCCTTTCGGTGGTTTGGGGAATTGCAGCAACAGCGCCAATGTTGGCGGGCGCCGCACCGCGGCTTACTGCGGTCCGATTGCGGCCGCCTGCCTTGGCTGCGCAGAGCGCGACATCAGCCCGCTCGATGCATCGTTCGAAGGATTCGTCGGTCATGACGAGGGCCAGCCCAGCTGAAAACGTGACCGTCAGCTGCGGGTGGTCGGTCGAGAGCTGCTTCGCAATCAGCGCGCTGCGAACCCGCTCGACTGCTGCCTCGGCATCCCTCGGCGTCATGTCGGGCATCAACCAGAGGAATTCTTCGCCGCCCCAGTGCGGCTCCGCCTGGCAGCTTCCTGCATCAGCTGGGTCTTCATCTGGCGACGGTTGATCAGCCCGGTGAGCTCGTCGCGCGTTGCCAGCTTGTCGATGCGCTCAAGCGCGGTGCGCAGGTCGGCGTTCAGCCTGCGGCCCTTCAAGCGCGCTTCGCTCATCTGTCCGCCCACCGATGCGACGACCGGCTAGAGGGCCCGCCGGGACTCCTGGAAGCTCCGCAGGATCGTTCTCAACTGGTTGATTCGAAAGCTGAGCAGATTTGGCCGCGCGACATCTTGCGGCGATTCGCGTCCGCGCCGCGCGGCTCGCCGTTGAGCCACTGGGCATGCGAGCCGGCTCAGAGATCGCGCTGGCGCGTGGTCTACGACTTTGGCGCTGCGACCACCGAATTTACGGACATCCCGATAGGAGACGGTCGCGAACGGCTGGACCTGGCCGACTGCGGCATTGGCTCGCGCTTCAGGATTCTCCCCCGGGCAGGTTGTCGAGGCGGCGGGGCCCACTGAAAGAGCGAAGCAACTTCCAGAGCCGGACGCACAGCAGAGTCAGCGCGGACACTGCCGCCAGAACGATCAAGGCCGCGTCGCGGAACCATGGTTCCAGAAACCCGACGAATCCAAGAGGCCGACCCAGTTCGCGCGCATACGGTCAGCTTCGCTCGTCTGTTCCTCACAGAACAAACCGTTCGGTACCTCGACGGCAATTGCACGCTGATGCCTTCTCAGTAGCGTCAGAGGGCATGCCCGGCGCGCGCCGACCGTGGGACAACGCACAGACCGAGATACCCGAACAGATCAGGCTGTACCCTCGAAACACTTTGGGGAAAAGACATGAAATCAGATAGCCAACTGCAGCAGGATGTCATCGCCGAATTGAAGTGGGAACCCTGCGTCACTGCGTCGAGAATCGGCGTTGAAGTCCAAGGGGGCGTGGTGACTCTCGCGGGAAACGTGGGCAGCTATTCTGAGAAGTGGCATGCAGAGCGCGCAGCGCAGCGCGTATCGGGCGTGGACGCTCTGGCAGTCGAGCTCAAGGTCAAGTTGCCCGGGCTCAGCAAGCGCACCGACGCCGATATCGCGCTCTCAGTCGAAGGCGGTCTCTTGTGGTCGACGGCGGTGCCCGATGGCGCCGTCAAGGTGATGGTGGAGGACGGCTTTGTCACGCTCAGCGGCGATGTTGCCTGGCAATACCAGCGGCAGGCAGCAACGGACTGCGTCCGACATCTCCTCGGTGTGACCGGTGTCAGCAACCAGATCGCCATCAAGCCCACAGTGAGCATCGGCGCGGTCCAGGGCGAGATCGAGGCTGCGTTGAAGAGGAACGCATCGGAAGACGCAAGGAAGATTACCGTCGAAGTTCACGGGGCCGACGTGACATTGAAGGGCACGGTGAACAGCTGGGCCGAGCGTGAGAGCGCGACGATGTCCGTATGGGGAACGCCGGGCGTGCGCAGCGTCCGGGACGAGATGACGTTGCACCATTGAGCGCAGCAGAAGCAAAGGCGAGGGGGCGACGTCGCTCCTGGCGATCGACGTCAAGGATGATGAAGGACAGAACCATGCAAGACGAACTGACGCAATCCATTCTGCAACCGGGGGCGTCGCCTGCCGGCACGATCGAGCCCTCGTGGGACGAACACCTGCTCGACGGCACTCTGGTGACGATTCGCGCCCTGCAGTCGCAGGACAAGGAACTGGAGCGTGGATTCATCGAAGGCCTTTCGCCGCGTTCGCGTCGCTTCCGATTTCTCGAAACGATGAATTCGCCCAGCGATGCGCTCCTCGCCCAACTCACCGAGCTCGATCCGCTTGCCGATGTTGCTTACCTGGCAACGATCGGAAATGGGTCCGAGCTACGCGAGATCGGGGTCGCGAGGTTCAGCGCGCACGTTGGGGAGCAGGATTGCGAATTCGCGGTCACCGTGTCGGACGAATGGCAAATGAAAGGCTTGGGAAGCGCATTGATGTCACACCTTGTCGATGCGGCGCGAGCGCGAGGCATCCGTGTGCTGCATTCCTCCGATTCGGCCGACAACGACTCGATGCGGCAATTTGCCGCGCACCTGAGCTTTCAGAATCGACGTGATCCAGAAGACGCCAAACTTGTGCTGTACAGCGTCAACCTCGATTGAACCGAAAGCTCGCGGTTGGCCCCATCATCCGCAGCGGAGCTGCTGTGCATGGCCTGCCGTCGAATGCACGCGGTTGACCGGCCCACAGGCCACGCATCGCGTGATCGCAGGTCGGCAAGCTTGCCGGTATGCCGTCGGTGGTGACCGTCAGGTTATGTTGGAAGATGCCGTGCATCGCCTCGCCGCTCGGCCGACCTCACCGGTCGCAACAACTTGCGGGCAATCTCGGCAATCTGCTGATGGCCGTCGATTTCCCCCAGGAGGATGACGAACTCATCGCCGCCAAGCCGCGCCACCACGTCACTCGTGCGCACGGTTTCGGAAAATCTTCCCACGGGCCGCGCATCTCAGACGAGCGCGGCAACCGCCGTGCCGATCTCGGTCGTCGTCGCCGTTCCGCCGAGGTCGCGCGTCCGCGGGCCTTCGCGCAGCACCGTCTCGATGGCTTTCACGATCGCGTCGTGCGCTGTCCTGCATGGGCCCTGGCCCTCACCGAGGAAATCCAGCATCAGGGCACCGGACCAGATCATCGCGATGGGGTTGGCGATGTTCTGGCCGTAGATGTCCGGCGCCGAGCCGTGCACCGGTTCGAACAGTGACGGCGAGCTGCGCTGGGGGTTCAGATTCGCCGACGGCGCGATCCCGATGGTGCCGGCGCATGCCGGCCCGAGGTCCGACAGGATGTCGCCGAACAGGTTGCTGGCCACCACCACGTCGAAGCGCTGCGGCTGCAGCACGAAGCGCGCGGCGAGGATGTCGATGTGCTGCTTGTCGACCGTGACCTGCGGGTACCCCTGGCCGACCGCGTCGGCGCGTCCGTCCCACCAGGGCATGCTGATGGCGACGCCATTGCTCTTGGTGGCCACGGTCAGGTGTCGGCGCGGGCGTCCCGCCGCCAGGTCGAACGCGAACTTGAGCACGCGATCGCTGCCGTGGCGGCTGAACACCGACTCCTGGATCACGATCTCGCGGTCCGTGCCGGCGTACATGATGCCGCCGAGGTTGGTGTACTCGCCTTCGGTGTTCTCGCGCACGATGAGGAAGTCGATGTCGCCGGGCTTGCGGCCCGCCAGCGGGCATGGAACGCCCTCGAACAGCCGCACCGGCCGCAGGTTGATGTACTGGTCGAACTCGCGCCGGAACTTGAGCAGGCTGCCCCACAACGAGATGTTGTCGGGCACCGTCGCCGGCCAACCCACGGCGCCGAAGAAGATCGCATCCATGGATTGCAGCTGCTCTTTCCAGTCGGGCGGCATCATGCCGCCGTGCTGCTGGTAGTAGTCGCAACTTGCCCAGTCGATCTCCGTGAGCTCGAGCGCGATGCCGAAGCGCCTGGCAGCCGCCTCGAGCACGCGCACGCCCTCGGGCGCGACTTCCTTGCCGATGCCGTCGCCGGGGATCACCGCGATTCGGAAGGGTCTGGCCATGTCGACGTATCCTTTCGTGAGGGGCGGCGCGCCCTGAAGCGGCGCCGTCGTCGTCCGATTCCGTGTCGCCCACGCCAACGGAGCGACACCGGAAATCCTACGCCACTGGCCGCTCGACGTTCGCGTCCGCGACGCTGAGCGCGGTCATGGCTGCGATGTCGGGCGATCGACGGGTCAGGGGCGCGCCCGCGCGTCGATCACACGCGGGACTTCTGGTTCCGTCGAGGCGCTCATCGCCTTGCGTCCAAGCGGAGTCTTGTCGCTCGTCATTTCGCGCCACAGCACGTCGTCGAAGGCGCCCTCCCACTTGGCGACGGCGATCGTCGCAAGGCCGTTCCCCACAAGATTCGTGATGGCGCGCGCCTCGTTGAGGAATCGATCCACGCCGAGCAGGAGCACCAGGCCGGTGACCGGGATCTCGTGCATGCTGCCCAGAGTGGCGGCCAGCGTGACGAAGCCGGCGCCGGCCACTCCGGCCGAGCCCTTCGACGTCAGCATCAGCACGCCGAGAATCAGCAGTTGCTGCGTCCACGACAGGTCGACGTTGGTCGCCTGCGCGACGAAGATCGCGCCGATCGACAGGTAGATGGCCGTCCCGTCCGGGTTGAAGGTGTAGCCTGCCGGCATCACCATGCCGACGACGCTCTTCCTGCATCCGGCTCGCTCGAGCTTGCGCATCATCGCGGGCAGCACCGACTCCGTCGACGCCGTGCCGAAGGTGATGAGCAGCTCGTCGCGGATGTAGCGCAGGTACGAGAACATCGATATCCGGCACACCCGCGCGACGATCCCGAGCACGACGACCACGAAGATCAGGCACGTGCCATACACGGCGACGATCAGCTTGCCGTATGAAGCGAGCGACCCTAAGCCGTACTTGCCGATGGTGAAGGCGATGGCGCCGAACGCGCCGATGGGCGCGAGCACCATCACCATCTTCACGATGCCGAACAGGCCGCCCAGCAGCATGTCGAGCCAGTCGATGAACGGCTTGCCCTTGTCGCCCATGCGTGACAGCGCGACGCCGAGGAGGACGGCGAACAGCAGGATCTGCAGGACGTTGCCCTCCGCGAACGATCCGACGATCGTCCTGGGGATGATGTTCATGATGAAGTCGACAGCGCCGACGTGCTGGGTCTCCGCAGCGCTCGTGTAGGACGAGATCGACTTCGCGTCCAGCGTCGCCGGATCGACGTTCATGCCGGCGCCGGGCTTCAGGACGTTCACGACGACCATGCCGACGACGAGCGCGACGGTCGACAGCACCTCGAAGTACAGCAGCGCCTTGGCGCCGACCTTGCCCACCTCCTTGAGATCGCCCATGCGTGCGATCCCGACCACGATGGTCGCGAAGATGACCGGTGCGAGCAGCATCTTGATCAGTTTGATGAAGCCGTCACCGAGCGGCTTCATGTTGGCGCCGATGTCCGGCGCGAAGTGCCCCAGCGCCACGCCCAGCAGGATGCCGACCATGACCTGGACGTACAGGCGGCGAAGCAGCGGCTGCTTCTCCGCGAAGGTGATCGAATCCATTTCCATGCTTGTCTCCGGGTCGGAACGAGGCGTTCGTCCGCGGTCGGAAGGCGGACATCGTGCGTGTCCTTGCATCCCGGTGCGGCCTTCGATGGCCGCGACGTCAGGCGGACAGTTCCTTCATCACCTTGATGAGGTCGGCCTTGCCCTCGAAGCCGATGCCGGGCAGATCCGGCATCGTGACGTAGCTGTTCTCGACCTTGACGCCGTCGGGGAAGCCGCCGAACGGCTGGAACAGGTCGGGGTAGGACTCGTTGCCGCCCAGGCCCAGCCCGGCCGCGATGTTGAGCGACATCTGGTGGCCGCCGTGCGGGATGCAGCGGCTGGCCGACCAGCCGTGTTCCTTGAGCATGTCCAGGGTGCGCAGGTACTCGACGAGGCCGTAGCTCAGCGCACAGTCGAACTGCAGCCAGTCGCGGTCCGGTCGCATGCCGCCATAGCGGATCAGGTTGCGGGCGTCCTGCATCGAGAACAGGTCCTCGCCGGTGGCCATCGGGTTCTTGTAGTACTGGCGCAGCGTGGCCTGCAGCTCGAAGTCGAGCGGGTCGCCCGGCTCCTCGTACCAGAACAGGTCGTATTGCGACAGCGCCTTCGCGTACTGGATCGCGGTGTCAAGGCCGAAGCGGCCGTTGGCGTCGACGCACAGCTTCTGGCCGTCCTGCAGCACTTCCATGATGGCGTCGATGCGCCGCAGGTCCTCGTCGAGCGAGGCGCCGCCGATCTTCTTCTTGACCACCGTGTAGCCGCGGTCGATGTAGCTGCGCATCTCGTCCTGCAGCTTCTTGTAGTCCTGGCCGGGGTAGTAGTAGCCGCCGGCCGCGTAGACGAAGATCTTGCGATCGGGCTTGCCGTCGCCGTAGCGGTCGGCGAGGAGCTGGAACAGGGGCTTGCCCTCGATCTTGGCGACGGCGTCCCAGACGGCCATGTCGATCGTTCCGATCGCCACCGAGCGCTCGCCGTGGCCGCCGGGCTTCTCGTTGGTGAACATCGCGTTCCAGATCTTGTGCGGGTCGAGGTTGTCGCCGGTATCGTCGACCAGCGAAGCCGGATCCGCCTCCATGATGCGCGGGATGAAGCGCTCGCGCATCAGCTTGCCCTGGCCGTAGCGGCCGTTCGAGTTGAAGCCGTAGCCCACGACCGGCTTGCCGTCGCGGACCACGTCGGTGATGACCGCCACCAGGCTGAGAGTCATCTTGCTAAAGTCGATGTACGCGTTGCGGATGGGCGAGCTGATGGGCAGGGTCTTCTCGCGGATTTCGACGATCTTCATGGCTGTCTCCGAGGGTGTTTCAAGTGCGAGCCTGAATGCTCGGAGGGTTCTGCGTTTCCCGCCAATGCTCATTTCCTCACCTTCCATGCACTGGACGAACCGCTCATGAACCTGACCTGGCTGGAGGACTTCCTGGCGCTTGCCGCCTCGGGCAACTTCTCGCGCGCCTCGGAGGAAAGGCACAGCTCGCAACCGGCGTTCAGCCGCAGGATCAGAAGCCTCGAGGAGTGGATCGGCACCGACCTGTTCGACCGGAGCCACCAGCCCGCCAAGCTGACGGACGTGGGGGAATGGTTCGTCGGCATCGCCGAGGAAATGCTGGCGCGTGTCGCGAAGCTGCCCGGCGAGGCCAAGTTCATCGCAGACGCCAACGCCTCCACGCTGCGCATCGCATCCACCCACGCGCTGTCCTTCACGTTCCTGCCGCGCTGGCTTCACAGCCTGGGGCCGGCCAGCACCGTCGGGCAGATCCAGATCATGTCCGACGTCCTTCTGCGCTGCGAAGCGCTGATGGAGCAGAGCAAGGTGCAGTTCGTGTTGAGCCACGCCCATGCCGCGTCGATCGGGATCCTCGACGGAGAGGCCTATCGATCCGCCCGCGTGGGCGACGACGTGATGGTGCCGCTCGCGCGACCCGATTCCAACGGTGCACCGATTCACCGGCTCGACGCGCCTGGCGGTGCGCCGGTGCCTGCCCTCCTGTACAGCGAAGAGTCCGGCCTGGGCCGAATTCTGCGAGCCGTGCTGGGGCGCCGGCTCGAACGTCTGCCGTTGCATGCGGACTTCACGGCCCACGCCGCGTCCGTCCTGCGCACGATGGCACTGGATGGACGAGGGCTGGGATGGCTGCCCCGCACCCTGGTGGACGACGATCTGAAGATGGGCCGCCTGGTCGCTGCGGCCGGCGAGGAGTGGAGCGTGCCACTTGAGATCAGGCTCTACCGCGAACGCGCACCGATCGGCAAGGCTGCAGAAGCCTTTTGGGGTGCGGTCACCAGGGAGCGAACTGAGAATGCACGGTGACGGTAGCGTGTCGACGCCACACCCGTCGGCGTTCGCTGGCCTGCGTTCTGAGCCGATGGGCATTCGCGCGACATTCGATCTGAACCGGCTTTCGCACGCCATCCACCGGCTTGGCTCGCACTGTTTCCCGTGGATGACGAACGCACAGGCCGCAGTCGGCTCTGTGCGCTGCCGAACAGACGGCGCGCCCCAGAGGAGCTAGTTTGCCTTTGCCCATCTGTGAGTCTTGCGCCTCCGTCGTTCAAAGAGCAGGCGGCGAAATTGACAGGGACTTCATATGATGATGCACGCATTTCTGACCAACAACCGTTCCGAACTCACAGCGAGATGCACGGCAAAGGTTGCGGCGAGACCCCAACGAGGCGCGAGCGAGTCGCAACTCTCGAACGGCATTCCGATGTTCCTGGACCAGCTGATTCGAACCCTTCGGGCAGAGGAGGCCGGCGCCTATGAGGAGAGCATCGGTATCTCTGGAGCATCAGGCGGCGACGCACTGGTACCGTCCGAGATAGGCGTGAGCGCCGCTGCCCATGGCGCCAGTCTCCTTGGTTTGGGATACACGGTCGACCAGGTCGTTCATGACTACGGCGACCTCTGCCAAGCCATCACGGACTTGGCGTTCGAGCGGGATGCGCCCTTCGCTGTCGATGAGTTCCGCACGTTGAATCGGTGCCTCGACAACGCCATCGCGGACGCCGTGCTGGAATTCACCGCCCAGCGCGACGCCCGGCTATTGAAGACCCACACGAACGAGGCCAGGGAACGTGTCGGCTTTCTGGTGCATGAGCTGCGGAACGCGCTTTCGACGGCAACGGTGGCGGTAAGCGCGCTGGAATTCGGCAACCTGAGCGTGACTGGCGCGACCGGCGCGGTACTGAAGCGAAGCCATGCGACTCTGGGACTGCTCATCGACCGCGCCGTCGATGAGGTCCGCCAGGGGACGCTGTCGGAGCGACAAGTCTTTTCCGTCGCATCGTTCATCGAAGATGCCGAGAGCGCTGCACGCCTCGAGGCGGAGGCGGCAGGCTGTGGTCTGGTGGTACCGCTGGTGCCGCATGGCATGTCCGTCCGCGGGAATCGACCCTTGCTGCACGCTGCCCTGGCCAACCTTCTCCAGAACGCCTTCAAGTTCACGCACGCTCACACGGAAATCACGCTTCGCGCTTTCCCATTCGAGGGCAAGGCGCTCATCGAAGTGCACGACCATTGCGGCGGACTGTCGCATGGAACGGCTGAAGCGATGTTCACGCCATTCACCCAACGCAATGCCGACAGGACGGGGCTGGGTCTCGGCTTGGCCATCGCGCGGCACAGCGTGGAGGCGGACTTCGGAACGCTCTCCGTTCGAGATGTTCCTGGGATGGGATGCGTGTTCACGATCGCGCTTCCATTGCATCTGGCCCTCTGACCGAGGGCAAAGCGGAGCCGCGCGACATGCCCGCGCTCGGCAGTGGAAGTCTCAAGGGTGCGGTTGCAGCATTGCAGGATCTCCCGGCAGCCGAAGAGACAAGAACGATGCTCCAGGACGGCCACCGGACCGCCGGTCGGCCTCGTGGCGTTGATGAGCGCGACTTGAGGGGAGTTCTGTACATCAACGCGGCCGGCAGCGAAAAGAAGCGCGCTGCTTCCCTTCGTATGCTACGGTGAATCGTTCAGGGGTGAATCAGCCTCGCGGCACCGAAAGGTCCAATGATGCTACCCCGTGAAGTCCGCCTGTTGCTGGTCGACGACGACCCGTCGGCCATCCAGGTCATGAGCCGCATGCTGGCGCAATTCCGCGATCAACGGTTCGCCACGTCGGGTGAGGTGGCCCTCCGGCTGGCGCGCGAGTCGACGCCGGATCTCATCCTCATGGACATCGAGATGCCGGGCATGACGGGCCTCGACGTCTTCGAAGAACTGAAAGCGGATCCGGCCCTGGCGAACGTGCCTGTCATCTTCGCGACGAGTCACGACTCGACGGCGCTGCAGGTGGTCGCCTTGCGCAAGGGCGCCGCCGATTTCGTGACCAAGCCGCTGGTCGCCACCCAGCTGACGGCCCGGGTCCATGCACACCTGCGGGCGAAGTTGCTGGTCGAGGACCTGAAGCGCAGCGGCTCCGTGGCGAACGATGCCCAGGCTCCGCCAAGCTCTCTGGCGCCGCGCATCCTGATCGTCGACGACGACACGGCCTCCATCCACATCCTGCGCCACACGCTGGCGGCCATGGGCGACCTCCATTTCGCCAAGAGCGGCGAGGAAGCGTTGGCCCTCGCCCGGCGCATCGTCCCGGATCTCATCCTGCTGGATGCGCACATGCCGGGCATCGACGGATTCGACGTGTGCAGGTCGCTGAAGGCGGAGGCCAAGTACCGGCACGTTCCGATCGCCTTCGTGACCCGGTTCTCCGATCCGCGCTACGAGATGCGCGCACTCGATCTCGGGGCGGCGGACTTCATCGCCAAGCCCTACACGGGCGCCATCCTGCAGGCGCGCGTGCGCAACCTGCTGGACCTGAAGCG
>FTIR01114070.1_pt1 | contig 30772 bp, 29 predicted proteins | sample 1658041 | NCBI WGS metagenome assembly FTIR01 (sample SAMEA3914793, study PRJEB12502) | metagenome | biome: forest; material: soil | place: Canada | collected 2011-07-03 | depth 0.3 m | reverse complement strand
TCGGCGTGACGGCGCTCGACGACCACCCCGAGCAGATCAGCGCGCCGCTGGTGCGCCACGACAACGTGATCCGCACGCAGGACTTCGTGGTGGTGTACCTCGACGCGATCGGCAAGCGCCAGTCGGCGCAGTTCTTCCGGGTCAACGCCTCGGGCAGCACCGGCGACGGCATGCACACCGCGGCCGACGACGACGAGGACTTCTCGCCCGATTTCGACTTCGACGCCGCCTCCGCGCGCAACGACCACGGCTACACCTCGGTGTTCCGCATCCCGTTCGCGTCGCTGCGCTTCTCGTCCGACGGCCACGCGAAGTGGCGCATCATGGTGGGCCGCCGCATGCCGCGCGACCAGGCCTACCTGTGGACGTCGGTGCCCGTGCCCACCGACTCGCCGTCGTTCATCTCGGCCATGCAGCCGCTGCGGGGCATCGAGCTGCCGCAGCAGAAGAGCTTCCTCACGGTGCGCCCCAGCATCACCGCGCGCCGCACCAGCGACAGCGAGCCGGGCGAGCCCACGCACGTGGCCGACGGCGTGCAGGGCAGCCTCGACGTGAAGTGGCGCGCGTCGCCCGAGCTGGTGGTGGACGGCACGCTGAAGCCCGACTTCTCGCAGGTGGCGCTCGACGTGCCGCAGCTGAGCGGCAACACCGACTTCGCGCTGTACCTGCCAGAGAAGCGGCCGTTCTTCTTCGAGTCCAGCGACCTGCTGCACTCGCCCACCGAGGCGCTGTACACGCGCAGCTTCACCGCGCCGCGCTGGGGCGTGCGCGGCACCTGGCGCGACGCGTCGCTGTCGGGCACCGCCTTCGTCATCGACGACAAGGGTGGCGGCGAGACGCTGCTGCCCTACGGCTACGGCACCAACACCGCGCTGCAGCCCGGCTCGCGCTCGCTGTCCGCGCGCGTGCACGGCGACCTCGACGAGGCCGCCAGGTTCCAGCTGGGCGGCATCCTCTCGGCCCGCAACTACGAAGGCGATCTCGGCGACAACACGGTGGCCGGGCCCGACATCAGCTGGCAGGTCAACGACGCCTGGCGCGTGCGCGCGCAGTGGCTGCGCTCGCAGACCACCGCGCAGCCGTTCACCGATCCCGTCACCGGCGACGTGACGCTGGTGCGCGGCCGCGCGACCACGGGCGACTCGGTGATGCTCAAGGCCTCGCGCTACACCGACCGGCTGCAGCTGGACTTCTCCGACCTCGACATCAGCCCGCAGTTCCGCCACGACTCGGGCTTCGTCAACCAGGTGGGCATGCGCGACATCGAGCTGCACCAGGGCTTCGTGTTCCGCAACCTGGCGCCCACCAACGAGCTGTGGCTGAACCTGCGCTCCGCGTTGATCACCGACCGCATCGATGGCCACGTGATCCAGGCGTACGCGACCCCTGACGTGTGGATGAGCCTGCCGCACAACACGCAGGTCGACCTGCAGTGGCACGGGCTGTCGAAGCTGCGCGCCACGTCGGGCGGCGAGCTGCTGTCGGAGCACTACGGGAGCGTGGAGTACACGTCCACGCTGGCCGGCTGGATCCCGCTGTTCGACGCCACGCTGACGCTGGGCCGGCTCGCCGACGTGCCGGCGGGCCAGGTGCGCCCGGGCGGGCAGCTGAAGCTGTCGATGTCCACGCGCCCGTTCGCGGCCATCGAGATCGAGCCCAGCGTGTGGGCCGCGTGGCTCAAGAACGGCCGCCTGCTCGCCTACCGCGAGACCGCGTCGCAGTTGCTGGGCGTGTGGCACATCGACGCGCGCCAGAACCTGCGCCTGATCCTGCAGCGCTCCACGGTCGACCGCAAGGCCGAGCCGGGCATCGTCGCCGCCGACCGCGGGTCGGGCCTCACCAGCTCGCTGACCTACGCCTTCCGCCGCTCGATGGGCACGGTGCTGTACGTGGGTGCGACGCGCTCGCACAGCGGCGTGGGCATCGAGAACATCGCGCGCGGCACGGAGGCGTTCGTCAAGCTGCAGGTGGATGTGGACGAGGTGCGGGGGATGTTCGGGCGTTAGTGCGCACTTGTCGCGCTACCGTCCGCGCGGCCCTCTGGAACACGTATGGCAAGTTGACAGGCAAGGCCCTTAAACTTCGGCCGGCGCCGCACCAGTGGCAACGACCGGCGATCGTTTCGCCGTCATACGAGGGTATCGAAGCGCTCATGTCGGCACCATCTTCCGTGAACCTGCTATTCAAGGGCGAGATCCTTCCCGGCTTCCACGTCGAAGACGTCAAGCGTGACATCGGCGATTTCTTCAAGCTGGACGAACCCAGGCGCGAGCACATGTTCCTGGGCGCACCCTATGTGGTCAAGCGCGCGGTCGCGCCCCAAGACGCCGCGCGTTACATTGCCCTGTTCGCCAAGTTCGGCGGTCACCTGCATACCGAGACGGCCGATACCCTGCCAGGGGCCTCGGCGCAGCCGCTGACACCCGCGTCACCGCCCATGCCCAGCACGGGCATATCGCCGCCCGCGCCCGGCGGTGCGCGACCACTTGCGCTGACGCCCATCGCCGCGCAGCCTGTCCCGTCGCCCGCGCCGCCTGCCCGGATCATCCCGGACAGGGCGCAGATTGAGCGAGCGTACCGCGACAACTTGGACGACCCGGTCGCCGTATCGCCCGAGATCGTCGTTGTCCACGAGCCCGCTTCGGTGTTCGGCATCAGCTTGACGGGTCGGCTGGCGCGGCGACCGTACGGCGCCGGCGTGCTGTTCGGCTGGGCCGCGATTCGCTGGGGCATGGTCGGCATCGCGCATCACCCGTCCGCCGGCGTGATCGCGCTCATCGGCCTGGGCGTGCTGCTGGCCGCGCTGTTCACGGCGCGACTCACCGTCCTCCGCCTTCACGACCTGAACCTGCCCGCCTGGTGGGGCCTGATCCTCCTTGTGCCGTTGCTGGGTTTGCTGGCCAGCCTGGGCCTCTCGCTCGTGCCCGGATCGAACGGCGACAACAAGTATGGCTCGGAGCCCGACCCGGGCAGCCGTCTGCTGCGGCTCGTGGTGCTGTTCGCGGTCGTCGTCATCGGCGGCATGCTTCGACACAGCTTGATGGTGGGAGACGGACTCGTCGGTCATCCCCTGCGCAACCCGAACACCATCGCTCGACAGACGGGTTCGGATGAGGCCGCGCACGCAATTCCGACCGACGCCGAACTTTCCGGGATCATCAAGTCGGGCGCGGCGCGCCAGGTCTACAAGGACGCTTACTGGCCGGCAAGGACGCACAAGGCTTTCGCGGTTTCGGACGGCGGCGCCTACGCCTGGAGCGGTGAGGACGCGACGGCCGCGACGGCGCGTTCGCAGGCGCTCGAGAAGTGCGAGCAGGCCCGCGACGCCTATAGCGCGGCGTGCGAGATCGTGGACGTTGATGGCGAGTGGGCCGACCAGTAGTGGTCTGCGCAAGTTTTTTCGCGCTAGGATAGTTCGGTGTTGGCCCTCCGGAAACTCCAACGTCCTGGTGCATCGATGAATGCGTATTTCGTACCCGCGGACCGCGCGTCGCGCGATTCCATCCTGCTCGAACCATGACGACGACGCCGCCCGATGACGTCGATGCCATGTTCGACCTTCCGCCGCTGCCGGCGGCGCCGCAGTCGGCCGAGTCGGCCTCGGAAGCCGCTGAGGCCGCTGAGGCCGCTGAGGCCGCGCTGGCGGCGGAACTGGCAGCCGAGCTCGCGCTCACCATCGAGTCCGGTGGCGTCGCCGGCGACGCTCCCGACTCGCGCACGAACCTGCGCGTCAAGGTCTTGTGGCCGGCGCGCATGCGATTGCCCGAGGGGCGCGTCATCGAACTCAAGGTTCGCGACGTCTCGGAAAGCGGCGTGGGCCTGACGAGCGACAAGGACATCCCGTCCGACACCGTCGTGAACTTCGAGATGGATGTGCCGCGGCCCGACGAGGGCGGCAAGGTCACGCCGGTCAAGGGCACGATCAAGACGACTTACACGGTCGTTCACGGCGCGGAGATCCTTTGCGGTGGTATCTGGCAAGCGCCTCCCGCCGGGCTGGAACTCGTGAACATGTGGATCGAGCGGTTGCGGCGCTGAAACGAGCTTCGGAAGGCCAGGCAGCCGCTCCCCGTCACTTCCAAGGTCGATCCATGAGATTCAATGCCAGGCGACGGGAGGCGCTCGCCCTGCTGGCGGCGGCCCTGTCGATGCCCGCCCTTGCGCGAGGCGCTGTCGAACTCGAGGCCGCCGAGGCCGGTGGCTCGGACGGTGCCACCGTCGGCCGGACAGGATTCTCAGACCTGATGCCGGATTTCTGGGCTGTCTACGACGGTACCCTCGGCGGGGACCTGCCGACGAGGGCGCTGGCGGTCTGGCAACGCTTTTTCCAAACGCACGACGACGTGTACCGGCTGGCCGGATATCGGTTCAAGCAAGACGATGTCGCGCGCTGGCTGCCGGGCTTCGACGGTCGCGCCGCGGCGACGCGCACGGTACACCTGCGCTTTGCGCGCGACTACGCCGGCAACCTGGGTCGATTTCGCTCCGCGTTGGCGGACTTCTCCGACCGTGCCTCGCCCGTCACCCTGTTGCCGTCGCTCATGCATTTCGACGCGCACCTCCAACCGAACGGCGCCAGCTTGCCGCTGTTCTTCGGTCCCGACGCGATAGCCTACTACCACGGTGCGGATGCCGACCTCGACGTGTTGTTCTCGCACGAGTTGTTCCATTGCTACCAGGGCCAGAAGAATCCGGCGATGTGCCTGGATCCAGCCGCGCCGCTCTACGTCAGCCTGTGGATGGAAGGCACGGCCACCTATGCCAGCGAGCGCCTGAATCCCGGCGCATCGCCGCTGCATGTGCTGCTGGACGACGCCGCGCTTGCCCAGGCAGACGGTTCCTCGTTGCGGGCGGCCGCGCGAGCCATGCTCTCCAACCTGGACGCCCGAGACGAAGCAACCCAGTCGCTCTTCTTCGAGACCGGCCATCACGGCGAGGGGTGGCCGCCTCGAGTGGGTTACGCGGTTGGACTGCGAATAGCGCGAAGTTTGGGAACAGCGATGTCGCTACCGCAAATGGCCGCTTTGCCGGCGCAACGCGTTCGCGAGACACTTGCACAGGCGCTGCAGCGGTTTGGTTAAGCCTAGCCAGGTCGATGGCTTGCTGTCGGCCACTTGCGGACGGTCGTGAACGGCAGCTTAGGAGCAACGTACCCGCCGGGCTGCACGGTGAAGACGCTAAGCTGGATACCAATGAATCCCTTCCCGATCTGCGATGCATCGCAACAACAAGTCCGGGTGGCTGAATGATCCGCTGGCCGCGCTTGCCGGAGGTGATAACTCATTTCGGCTTCTGGCTGGCACTGTTGGTCTGGATCGTCCCTGGCTGGCAACTGGGTGAGCATTTCCTATTTCGGGGCGACTTCACTGTCTTGCAGACTTACCGGGAGTGCGAGCAACCTCTGAACAACCGATGCAGCCAGGTCTATCGCCTTCGCGAAAAGGACGACGATGAGCATGTGGAGACGCTCAGAAGCTTTCTCGGGGAGGTGGCCGTCGGCAGCCATATCCAGAAGGACAGATTCGCGATGTCGTATCGGGTCAACGGCGGCCGCGAGGCGTTTCGCATCGACGGCTCGTGGATACTCGCCTCGTTGTTCGCCTTGCTAGGTTTCGGCAACGCGATCTACTGGGCCAGTCGGAGAAAGCGAACTTGAGCGCTCGCGCGTGACCTCACACCTGCCCCATCGGAACGGCAGGCAACTCGACCCCAGATGGTCCGAAGTCGGCCACTTGCTGTCGGTCGCGAGCGGCAGCTATCGGACAAGTTGACGGCCGACGTTATGCTGCGCTGTCTGCCACTTCTACTGGTACGAATCGGCACAGCGTTGGCACCATGAACGATCCACAGTCCTTCGAGAGCGACGCCCCAGCGACAAGCGCACAAGGGAAATTTGGGAATACAGCCCTATGCGTCGTCTTCATTGCCACGAATGCGCTGGGCGCAGCGGCATATGCAGGCATTGCGGCTACGGTAATCGGCTACGAAACGTGCAACTTCCCGGGTGCCGACGGGGGCGCAGACTTCGTGGCAGGTCTGTACTTTTTGCCGGTGCTCCTCGTCGTTGTGCTTGCAAGCGTTGGTTGTCTGGCCCGGGCATGCTACGTCTATGGCAAGTTACGCTATTGGCCGATGAATCGGTACGCGCTCGTTGTGCCTGTTTTCTGGGCCATCGCTGCCCTCATTGTGCAGTGGTGTCCACAATAGCTCCGGATTCGGTCAGGAACTGTCACTCGCGACGGTCTGCTTTGCGGCAGCATGGTGCGCGAAGCACAATCTGGCAATGGCCAAGAAACTGGATCGTCCGGGTTCCCCGTGGTGCCTCAAGCGCGCCCGGCGGACCTCCCGTTTGCTCGTCACGCTGATGCTCGTGAGCGCTAGTGCAGCCGCCGCACCTGACGGTGACGCAACGACGCGCACGCCCGTCGCCGTGACAACTGCCTTCTATAACTGGTACGTCACGAAGTTCCGTAGCGACCACGACCCGATGCTGGAACTCCGAGCGGACGCGCGCGAGTTGGTCTCGACCGCCCTGCTGGATGAAGTCGACGCCCTGACGGACGATGACGTCTTGGACTACGACTACTTCCTTCAGGTGGAGGATGTTGTCCGACCCTGTCGCAGTCTGGACGCAGCACCGCTGGGAACCGGGCCAGGCCGCGCCGAGGTTGCAGTCACGCTGAGCAGCCGAACGAAGGCACCGTGGCGGCTGCTCGTGGGGCTGGTGAAGGCAGACGGCGTATGGCGGATCCGGCGCATTACGCGGGATACCGCACACCCTCCGGCTGCCGCGGCGAAGCGTGCGCTGTCTGACTGCTGATTGCTGGCTGCAGGACGTCGGTCAGGCGTTCGCAACAACGTTCGCAGTTCCAACAAGGGGGGATCATCCTCATGCGCGATCGGCCGGAGTCGGCGGCGGACAATCCGCAAAGTCCGCTCGCGTTCTTTTGAATGGACACGTCATCGTGGCATCATGACCGCCTGCTATCTGTAGGCACGTCTACTAGCCGCCGACCACCGGCGGCTCAAATTGCATGGCGAACAGGACAATTTCCGGCTTTGACGTTCATACGTCCAGTGGAATCCCAGCGGAATTCATAGCGGACTACCGCATTGGGTTCGCTGGCATCTACTATTCGGCATCGATCACGCTGGAGCACTGTCCACCCAGCCGCCTGGGCGGATTCATGGCTTGGTCTACGAGGCACTTGCCACCAGGTCGCGCTGTCGAACGTACGGTTCGCCAGTCGATCCAATTCCTGGATGCAGACAAGCTGTTGGCTTCCAGAGCTGGTCCATGACTTCAAGTCCGCCCTCGGCCATCAGCTGACGGTTACAGTGGTCGGCTTCGGAGGAGCCCATCGCGGGCTCATGACGCTTGTACCGACCAACATGAGCCGCTGATGACGGGCAGCTTTGGGCAATCGGACCATGCCCTCAACAATGGAGGCATAGACATTTGGCTCTAGGTCACCTGAGACAGATCGCCCTGGCCGCGGTCACCCTAATCGTGCCTTCCATCTCTGACGCCCAGCGCTCTGCTCCTCTGACCTGGATTGCGGGCGATTTCTCGGGTGAATACAACCAGCGCGTGGCGTTGGCGGTGACCGCGAGTGTGGCAGGCCGACCTTGTCAGCTGCAGTTGGATACCGGTGTCAACGATGCGGTTCGTTTGCCTGATGGGCCGCCCTCGCTCGAGCAGCCGGTGCTGGTGCCGGTCGAGTTTTTGGGCATCGCGGTGTCGGTCCCGACCACTGCGGAAGTGGCGGGAAAATTGCATGAATGCCGGCTGGGTGAGACGGTCGGAACATTGGGCAACGCGTTCTTCGAATCCGGATCGCTCACGCTGGACCTGAAGGCGTCGAAGCTCAGTTACACGCCCGCACCTGCTCTTGCAGGCGATGGGCGGGCGCAGCCAATGTTCTATGCGCGCTGGACTCCTCACGGCGGACACCCTCTCGTGGAACTGCGACGAGATGGGGTGCTGAAAGGCTACGTGCTTCTGGATACAGGCAGCGCCGCCAGTGGCTTTACCCCCTTGTCCCGAGCGCAATGGGATGCAGCGACGGGGTCGGCGCCGCTCGCGGCCACGAACTCCGTCTCCGAGTTCACGGTGTCGTCCTGGGGACGGGCACTCAGGTGCTACGCGACGCGAGGCGCGGCTCCATTGCTGGTGGGTAGCTGGCCACTGGGAGAGCTCCCGGTCTCTTACTGCCCTGAGCTCGACTTCATACCGCCGGTGAAGCTGGAGGGTTTGGTCGGATTGCGTGGCTTCGCGGATGCGGTGATCACGATCGACTACCTTTCCGGTCGCTGGCTGGTTGCCCGATCGCGCTACGATCGCTGAATTCGGCAAGCGGCCAGAACCACTCTATTGCACACGTCGGCTTCGGAGCAGTGCGAATGCGTGTTTGGAACTGGCGGAATCGGCCAGAAGTTGCTGGGCGTCGAAGACGGCTTTCGGGAGAGTGGGCAAGGAGCAGGAAATGGCTGCAAATTTCCAGTTTGGAATTCAAACTCGATGGACTCTCGCGGTGGCACTGGGTTCGGCGCTCCTGAGCGGATGCGTCCCGGTTCCCAGCTTTCACTATTTCGCTCCGGCAGTTTCCGGCACGGTGCTACGTCAGGGCCTGCCCGTCGCGGGGGCACAGGTAGTGGTGTCAAGTCGGCACGGCCAGGAACGTCAGATCGGGTTCACGGACGATGAGGGCCACTTTGCCCTCCAGCCGCTCCGCGAGTTTCAGCTGACGACACCCGTCATGGGCGACCCAACATATGCGTTTCGGGTTGAAATCGCCGTCGGGGGACAAGACTATCGTGGGTATTCCGAAGGACGGGTAGGAGACGCACCCTCGGCACTGAAGATCGAATGCGATTTGGCGCGGCCCAGACCTTTGGTTTTGGCGGACGGCGAGTACCACTGCTCAAAGACAAGATAGTCTCAGTGCCGAGCCCGCCGAAGAACTGGGCCGGATCGCCGCAGAGTTTGAAGCGACCGCACTCGACCACAACCCGCTCGCCGATGGCCGCTTTGAGGATGACCGCTCGTGCCACAGCCGCCAGCAGGTGGCGTGATCCAGCAGCCAACCGCGGCGACAATGACTCATGCCTGACGAAAGAAATCCAGCCGTCGCCGGTGTCGTTCGGAGAGCCACAGAGTTGGACGCGCCGCAGATTGCGCGGCTCTACGCGATGCTCGTCTCCAATCCGGCCGTGCAAGTGTTGCCCCAGCGGCTGGTGGAGATCGCGAGCGACCCGGACACGGCCCTGTTCGTTTTTGAGGACGGCGGGGCTGTCCTCGGCACCGTCATCGTCTCGCTGTGCGCCGACGTCATGTTTGGTCGACGACCATTCGCAGTGGTCGAGAACATCGTCGTCGACCAGGCGGCGCGCGGCTTGCGTATTGGAGAGCACCTTTTGCAAGCCGTGGAGGTCTTCTGCACGGCGGCGGATTGTTCCAAGATCATGCTGCTCAGCGCTGCCAGCCGGGAGCGCGCTCACATGTTCTTCGAGCGCTGCGGGTACTCCGGTTCGACCAAGCGCGGCTTCGTCATGTACCGAACGGCGTTCAGTGCGAGGGACTAGCATGTCTCTGTTCGGCCATTTGCTGCCGGTCGCGACCGGCCGGTTTCGGGTAGGCTATCCGGTGGCACGCCGCCGGTCGAGTCTCCCCTGATAGCACAGCCCGCCCGTTGAAGCGCGCGCAGCAGGCGTGCTTGATACAACGGCGGCGTCTCGTTACTGCGCATGGTCGATTTGCCTCGCCGAAGAATTGTGTTGCTGCTCCTGCTCGCCTGCGCGTTGCCGTTGGCTGGCTGGTTTGTCGTTGAAGCCGTGCTGACGACGCGCACGCCCGCGTCACCAAAGCCGGGCGACATCGAGACGCCCGGAGGTCGCGCTCGGCTGGCCGTGGCGCTGGCGCGGCTGCCGAACCAGCCCCTGCCGTTCTCGGACTCGGCCGCCCCGCCGGCGTCCGCTGCCAGCGGCGTCGCGGAGGATCGGGCGAAGTGCGACGAAGATCAGCGAGCGGTCTACCGAGAGCTACAGCCCGATCCCGAGGACGGCGGCATCCACCTCGAAATGCCGGTGCCCGATGCGGATGGAGTCTTGCGCCACCTGCCTGGCGAGATCAAGCCGGCTGGCGTGGGCTACACCGGGGCAATGCGGCGCTTGGACGCAGCGTTGCGCAACGGCGGCAATCCCTTCGATCGTGCCATGGCAGATTGGCTGGATCTCGGCCAGGTCACACCGCCCGCCAGTCGCACAGCGGCGCTGGTGCTGGACGCATCGGCCGCGGACGATCCGCGCGTGTACGGCCTGGCGTACGCCAACTGCCATCCCTGGCTCACGGTGGCAGCGAACGGCGCATCGTCGTCGGACGGCTGCGCACGCCTGTCAGCGACACGATGGGCCCAGCTCGATCCCGGTAACGCTGCGCCCTGGATCTGGGCGCTCAACGACGCCGACCAACGCGGTGACGCCCTGGCACAACGAGAGGCACTGCAGCACTTAGCGGCAGCGTCGCGCATGGACATCCACTACTATGCCGGTGCGGTAGCGGTCGCCCATCTACAAGTCGGCGAGGCCGATCTTGCGGCGCAGACGTCGGCGACGATGCAAGCATTGGCAATCACGCCACCACCCGCCTCACCCCTTACGACGCGGTGTCGGGATCGCGCCGCTGGCGACCCGGATCTCGCATCGACCTGCTCGCGCATCGCGAAACTGTTTTATGAGCACTCCGATTCGTTCCTGTGGCGCGCCCTCGGCGGCTCGCTCCACAAGCTCGTAAGCGGCGATGCGAGTTGGTTGAACCGCGCTCATCGCGACAGCAGCTGACGGGCCCCCTAGTGCCTTCCGAGGGCGCTGCGCCCTGCAGCGCCGAACATGAGGTGCTCAAGCACTTCATCCAGCTGGACACGATCGGCGAGCTGAACCTGGCTCAGCAGGAGCGAAGTGCGGCAAAGTCACCCTGACGATTGCGGAAACGCTGATGCTTGCCGGGATTCGAACGGCGCAACTCGGCCATGACAGGCCGCTCGCGCATATCAGCCTCCGGGTAGGCTCTCATTCCAGTTATGACAACACGAGGCGCAGAACCACATGCTCGAAGGCTGGCACAGAGACGAGGACTTGCGCGCCAGCAGCGAGCGGCCGCTCGCACGCGTCGCGCAGGTGTTTGGGAGGTACGGGCACCCCATGGCTACGCGCGCCATGGTTTACGCGAGATTCAGGTCTGGCCTCAGCTTGCGTTCAATTTTATGGGGCAATTCACATCGATCCAGTAGGATTCAAAATACGGTATGGGGCATGTAGGCGCGCACCATCCCCCGTTCATGGTATTTTAAACCCGCCATACCGCGGTAGAGAATGCCAGCACGCATTGGCTGCTAACGTCAATCTGCATCGGACTGCCACGTTAGATGGCAACGAAGAAGATTTGATTCTCAAGTTCCAGGGAGGAACGATTGGCGAATACCAGACGCACCGCGCCGCAGGCGCCATGTGAGGCTACGATTCGATCGGCTGAGCTCGTCAACGATGTCATTGGCATCGAGCTGTATGCCGTGGTCAATGCCGGCATCGCTTGTGACCTGAGGGTCTCGACGCCATCGATTCGCCAAGTCGCGTCGCGGCCGCCAATGCCGCGCGAAACAACGGCCGGCAGTACCCCTCGACCGTAGGGGCCGAGCCCCTGCTCGGCACGCCGTGTCTCGGCGCCAGCCGCGCGCAGCCGCTCAAATTCCGAATCGACACTCCGCTTGGGCGCGGGAGTTCGTCCGCGCAAGGATGCGGCGTGGACTGGCCGTTTTTTCAGTCCGATCAGCAAAGAAGGGAAATGAATGTCAACCAACGACAAAAGCAAGGACTCCAAGGAGATCGCTGACTTCCTCGGGGTGCGTGTTCTGACGCCGCTCGAGGAACTGAGCGTGGCGGGCGGAGAGGAGCAGCACGATCACGACTCGGGCAACGACCACGATCACGTCTACCACAAGAGCAGCGGCAACAACACGTTGTAACCATCGAGGCTCCACGATGGGGGCGCCATATCGCCTTTGCCAAGTGGTCTCGCAGCCAAAAACCAATTGAGGAATAGCTGATGTCCAAGCCAGAAAGTAAGTCAAACGATTCCGATATCGCAGAGTTTCTGGGTGTTCGCGTCCTGACGCCGCTTGACGAGAGGAGCCTCGAGGATGTCGCAGGCGGCCTCGACCAGCATGATCACGATCATGGTGGCGATCACGAGCATGTCTACAAGCCGAGCCCTGGCCAGAACACGCTCTGACGACTGCGCGCCTGAACGGGCGCACCGAAGCCGCTTGGATTGCTGACAAGCACCCGAGCCGTGCTGCCCCACCGCCTGATGCAGGTGGTGGGATTTCTCGGACCTTGCATGAAGTTGCCTCGTCCTCGCACTTCAACACGCCCGCGCCTTCACGATCATGAATCATTCTTCCGAATTCATCTCCGAAAGCCCTTTTGATGAGCGTTGGTGGCAGATCTTCCTCGAGCGGAGCGGCTCCATGACGCGTCCGATGATCGTCAAGGATGCGCTGGAGCCGAGTCGCGTGCGTGCCTTCGAAGATCATGTGCTCGAGTCGTTGCGCTGCCTGGGCCGCCTGCGCACGCAGCGCTACGGATTTCGTGTCTACATCGACGGGCGAAAGCTCACGACGGCAGAAATGGATTGGATGTACGACAACGCGCCATCGCAAGGTGAGACGTTGCAGCAATGGGTGGAACGCGTCTTCGAAGGTCGAAAATTCGGAATCATCTACAACACCGGCGAGAAGTTTGTCCCCGCGCTTGCGGATGAGGTCGCCCTCATGCTGGAGCCGCTTTTCTCGAAGGTCGGCTATCCGCGCGAAGGCGTTCAATTCAGCGTTTTCATCGGTGACTACGACAAGACTCCGCTTGGCATCCATCAAGACAAGCGTGGCGAAAATGTGATGCATCTGCACATTGGCCCCGGCAACAAGACGATGCACCTTTGGGATCCCGCCGACTACGAGAAACTGCTCGAGAACGAAGGACTTTCGCGCGAGGACGTTGCTGCATTGCAGGTTCACGGCAAGCGCTATGACTTCAGTTCCGGCGATCTCTTTTTCATGCCGGAGGGCACTTATCACATCGGTGCGCAGGAAGGCCTTTCGATCGGCATCACCGTCTGGCAATACACGCACACCGACGACATGGTCGCGCGCGACTTGCACGATCGCATCTTTCGCCAGATTGTGCCCACGCCCCAGGACGTCGTCATTCGAGCGGATTCCTCGGAACTGGATGACACCTCCGGCCTGGAACCCATCACAAATCGCTATCGTCTCCGATCCGGGCTCGAGAAGCTCTCTTACGCCGACCTCTTGAGGGAGACGTATTGCGATTGGCGCTACAGCATTCGCAGCAACGGTGGCTATCGAAGCAGTCCCTTCGAGCGCGATGACACGTCCGATCTGAACCTGGATTCCGAGGTTCAGCTCGCGCGTCCGTTTCCGATCCTTGTCAGGAAGGTGGACGAGTCTCGCAAGCTGCACGTGTACGTCCGTGGCAGCCGTTGGGAGCTCAACAACTTCGCCTGCTTGTCGAAGATGTTCGACGCTATCAACGACGGTGAGCGTCGCCCCGTGAGATCGCTCATTGCACTGCTGGACTCCGATTGGGATCCTGCCGTCGGACTGTTTTTGCTGCGCGAGATCCATCGCCGTCGAGGGCTGTCGGTCACGCAGTCAATCTCGCCCCTGGAACAGCGCGAAACCTCGCGCGTGATCGTCGAAACGAGCGAAACCTGCTGAAAGAAGAGCGATGGAAACCACAACCGAATATCCGATCCGGAAGGCCGATGCGCGACTCGACCCGCAAGAGTTTGCCAAGCGCTTCGATGGTGCCTGGTGGGATGAGTTCCTCGACGGAACAGTGCAGATGTCGACGCCGGAGGCCTTCGGTGGACGGATGACGGCGGAGCACACCAGGCGCATGCGGCGGTGCATCCTCGACATCATCGCTCAGCACGCGGCGACCTGTCGTGATTCCTATGGATACCGCGTCTGGGTCGAAGGACAGCAGCTGACCGACCTCGACGACCATTTTGCGCGCGCACCTCAGGCCGGAGAAGATGTCGAGGATTGGACTCGCCGCGCCTTTGGCGACAAGCGCTTCGGCATCATCCTGAATCGCGGCGAAAAGTTCAACGAGGAACTGTCTGCCGCGATGGCGCATGCGCTGAAGCCGCTGCTGTCGAAGATGGGCATGCCGACCGAAGGCATTCTCTTCACGATCTTCATTGGCAACTACGACATGACGCCGCTTGGAATCCACAAGGACCTACCCGGCAAGAGCGTCATGCATTTTCACCTTGGCCCGGGCTCCAAGACGATGTACGTCTGGGAAGACGAACACTACAAGACCGAGCCGGGCGAGAAGCGGCAGAACAACATGTCGTTCGCGCCACACCTGGATTCGGCCATCGCCCGCACGTTTCACGAGGGCGACATCTACTTCATGCCCGAAAACAGGTTCCACCTCGGGACCCAGTATGGCCTCTCGATCGGAATCGCCTGCTGGGCAAACAATCGGTCGAAGCGTCATTTCGCCGAACGGCTGATGCAGCTCGTCAAGCTGAACTACCTGTTGCCTTCGGAAGACATGCTGAAGTCCGACCGCCTGGCAGCGGACGACGTGAGTGCCGTCGATTCGACGATGGCCCTCTTCGCTGCGCCCGAGATCGGCGAAGGGAGCCTCAAGGCCCTGCTTCGCCACGTCTACAAGGACTTCCGACTTGCGCTGTTCAGCAATGCGGGCTTTCGCAATGCGCCCCTGCCCAATCCGGACGCGCTGGCGATCTCCGACGATGATTCGATTTGCATCGAGGAACCGTATCGCATCTTCTATGTGCGGGATCCCGAGCAGAAGACCCTGGCGCTCTATGTTCGTGGTACCAAGGTAATTCTCAATGAGGTGGGCGGCCTGCGCGCCCTGGTCGATGCGCTCAACGGCGGGCATCGGTTCGCATTTCCAGCGGTACTCGACATGCTCGGCGAACCCTGGACGGAGCACGCGGCACGCTACCTCCTGGGGCTTCTTCATCGCCATCGCGGCATTCGGATCGCGTAGTTTTGTCCTTCCAGGCTTCAGAAGCCTGGTGCTCCTTCATCGAGGTCGGCAAGACACGCCACCGTCGACCTCTCCCAGATGCCATGCGAATGAGATCTCGTCAACCGAACTTTCAATACCTCCTCGATCTGCGCCATGCGATCGGTCCGAATTACGGCAGCGAGGATCTGTGCATCTTCCTGTTCAGCCTGGTCAAACGTGAAAAGCCCAGGTACGTCGTCGAGCTCGGCACCGGGCTCGGTGTCACGACTGCCTGGATCGCCGCGGCGATGTGCGAAAACGGTTTTGGCACGGTTGTCACGGTCGATAACGGCGCACATTTTTCAGCAGCGCCTCGACTCGGGGAGCGGTATGCGCTCCCGCCATCGCTCGAGGCGTTGGCTGGCCTGGACTACGACCAGCTTCTTACGCAGATCTTCGAGCGATCGGGTGTTGCCGCGCATGTCAAGAGCGTACGTCGCGATATCGACTTGGTGGACATGCGATGGCTTGATGAAAGCGTCGGGCCTTCGGAAGATGGCGACGTGGTCGCGCCCATCGACATCGTCTTCTCGGACTTCAACCATTCGGCCGCGACCGTCGCGCGAATCGTCGGCGCATTTCTGCCTCGCCTCGCCAGTGTCGGATCCATCCTGATCGACAGCGCTTCCACTCACCTTATGTCTTACTACCTGCTCGAACACCTGAGCGCGTTGCTTCAACGCGGCAAGGTGCCCAAGGAAATTCTCGACCAGGTCACTGACGCGAACATGCGTCAACGGGTGTTCGACCGCGTTGCGAACTCGGAATTTCGCCTGATGCACCTCGTGGAGAAACAGGATCGTGCTCAAAACAGCACGGCCTGGCTGCGCGTCGAGCAAACAAGTCTTGTTCCTCCGCTCGCCATCGCGTTGCACTGAACGTGGCAGAAGGAGTGCGAATGACTGTCGTCGACCGTCCGCGGACGCTTCTTGGAAATGCGCGTCGCTGGATCCTGCTGGCCTGCGTCTTCGGCCACTTGTCGGCATTGGCCCGAGAGCCGGACAAATTCGATGTCACGCCTTGGCGGAGCGATCTCGAGAACCTCGAAAGCGCGCTGGAGTTGCGGTACCCGAACCTTGGTTGGTATGCGTCAGGGGAGGAGCGTGACGTCGACTTGGTCAAGAGCCATCAAGTAGCGCTCGGCGCCCTCGACGCGGCACGCGACGAGCGGGAAGCAAAAAGGGCGCTGGTAAGGTTCGTCCAGTCCTTCCACGACTCGCATTTTCAGTGGGTGCCATCGACGAACGAGCGCGCGGCAAGCGCCGCGCAGGCTGCTTCGGACGTGTCGACCGAGTCCCCTGCGCCAGCGTCCGTGCTGCCGCCGGTCTGCGAAGACCTCGGAGTCGAGGCGCCAGATAGATCGGCACCTTCGTTCCCCTATGCCAGCCTGCCGAACCTGCTTCGATCAGCATCGGAAGCCGATGTGTTTCCAAGTGCCGTGGTGCGCATTCCAGGCGAAGGAAAAGCCGGCTTGATCCGCATTTCGAGCTTCACGCATCTGCAGTATCCGGCGCTTTGCGAGCGCGCCGTGGCCGATCTGACGGCGCAGGGCGCGTCGTTGTCTGCGAAGGGCGTTCGAGATCTCATGAAGGATCGCTGGCTGTCCGAACTGGCGAGCACGCTGGCGCGGTTGAAGCAAGAGAAGGCAGACGTGCTGATCGTCGACATCACGCACAATTTCGGAGGCAACGATTTTGGCGACTGGGTCGTGCGCATGTTCACGGCAGCACCCGTGCGATCCGCGCGCCTTCTGTTGGCCAGGGGGCCGGGCGCGGCGGCCTATGTCGACGATCAACTGCGCGGACTCCGTCGAGGTCTGTCCCTGTTGCCCGAAGGCCACGCGGGACTGCCCGCCGAGTTTCGCGAATCGATCGGCGCATTTGAACTGCGCCGTAGCCGTCTTGCCAACCAGCGCGCGTGCGGATCGATGTCATGGGTCTGGCGCGAGCATCGTCGGTGGACACCCGGACTGTGCGACGGCCTGGTTGATATGGGATATGCGAGCGGGAACTTCGACTATCTGCCGCCGGTTGTGCCCGGGCTTGCCGACATAGCGTCGTATGTCTACTGGCCCGCCGTGGTGGATCGCTATCGAGGTTCCTGGGCCGGGAAGGTCTATCTGCTGACAGACGCCGAGGTCTATTCATCCGCGGAAATGTTCGCCGCGAGCATGCGCGACAACGGCGTCGCACGCATCATTGGTCAGCGCACGGGGCGAGCCGGTTGTGGAAACATGAGTGCTTCCTCGCCGATCGAGTTGCCCTACTCGAGGCTGCGCTTCCACATTCCCGATTGCGTCCGTCTGCGTGCCGACGGCAGCAACGAGATTGCCGGCGTCGCGCCAGACATCGAGTTCGCTGTTCTCCCGAACGAGCGCGGCAGCGCGAACGCGCAGCGTCTTCTCGAGGTTGTCAGGCTGGACTTGCAAGCGGCGCCATTGGCCAAGAGCGTTCGCGCCTGGAGGGATGGGCGCTGATGTCCGATACGGCGAGCTCGAGTCCGTCAACGGACGCCAGGCGAGAGGCCTTGTTCAGGCCCCAGGTCGGAGCGTACCTGCACGCGAGGCAGCATGGAAACGCGCTGTTGTCGCACCCGCCCTCGCATCGGTTCATGGTGTTGTTTTTCGCGGTCATCTTCGTGGTCGTGGTTGTCTTCTTCTGCACTTTCAGCACGACGCGGACGGCTCAAGGACAAGGCTTGCTCGTTCCCGACTCCGGCGTGATCCGGATCGTTACCGCCCAGCCCGGAATCGTCGTTTCGCGAATGGTTCACGAGGGTCAACAGGTGCACGCCGGAGACCTGCTGTTCGAGCTTTCCAACGAGCGGCGCGACATCCGCCTCGGGTCGGCCGAGCGAACGGTGGATACGCTGCTGCGAGACCGCCATTCCAGTTTCGAAGACGAGCTTGCGCGCCTTCGGCAGCAATATCGCCAGCGACACCAGGACGCCGAACGCCGGCGCATCGATCTGGAGGCTGAACTCAAGGACATCGACGAGCAGATCGACCTGCAGGAGCAACGCATTCAATTGAGCGATGCGGCGCTGCGGCGCTACAAAGAGCTGCAGGCCACAGGCTTCATCTCTGCGGCGCAGATGCAAGACAAGCAGGCTGAGTTTCTGGACCAGAGCCAGCGGCTATCCGAACTTCGACGTACCAAGTTCCTGAAGAACCAGGATGCCAGGACCAATGAGTCTCTGGTGAACGATCTCCCCATGCAGGAGCAGCGTGAAGCCGCCGCGCTGGAACGCAATATCTCGCTCACCGAGCAGGATATGGCCGAGAACAATGCCAAGCGACGTGTGCAGGTCGTGGCCCCTCAGGACGGCGTGCTGACCGCCATCACCAGCGTGGCGGGCCAAAGCGTCGTCGCGGGTGCCACGCTGGCCTCCATCATCGACAAGGATGCCAAGTTGGAGGCAGAGGTCTACCTACCGTCCCGTGCCGTCGGATTCGTCAGGCCCGGCATGGAAGTTCTGCTGCGTTACCAGGCCTATCCCTATCAGAAGTTCGGTCAGTTCGGCGCCAGCGTCACGGAGGTTGCCGCCACATCGCTGCGCCCGGATGACCAAGCTTATGCGGGCGTCCAGGTTCAGCTTGCGACCGGTGCGGAGCCCGTCTATAGAGTTCGACTGCAGCTCGACAGCCAGGCGATCTCGACGCGTGGCAGGCAGATCCGTCTGAAGTCAGGAATGCTGCTCGATGCAAGCATCGTCCTGGAGCGGCGCCGCCTTTACGAATGGATTCTCGACCCCCTGGTGGGCTTGCTGAAATGAGTTCCCCGCCTGATTGCCTCTTCCGAGCGGTGAGCCCATGAGCATTGGACTTCCGAACCTGTCCTTTTGGGGAAGACGTCGTCTTCCCATCGTGTTGCAGACAGAAGTGGCTGAATGTGGCCTGGCGAGCCTCTGCATGGTCGCTACGTACTGGGGCCACCGGATAGATCTTGCCTCGCTGCGTCGGCGTTTCGTCGTATCGATGCGCGGTGCCAATCTAAAAGCACTGACAACTATCGCGATGGGCCTCGGCCTTCAATCGCGCGCCGTGAAGTGCGACTTGGACGGGGTGGAGCACCTCCGACTGCCCTGTGTGCTGCACTGGGATCTCAACCACTTCGTGGTGTTGCGCTCGATCACCAAGCGCTTTCTGGTAATCCACGATCCCGCGATCGGCGAGCGTCGGATGACGCTCAAGGCATTTTCAGACCACTTCACGGGAGTGGCGCTTGAGCTCTGGCCGGGAACGGCGTTCAAGCGAGAAGAAGAGGTCCGGCAGTTCTCGATCTTGTCGTTGATGGGGCGCCCGCGCGATCTTTCAGGATCGCTCATCCAGTTTCTCGTTCTCGGCGTCGCGCTGCAGCTATGCGCAGTTCTGGCACCTTTCTTCCTGCAGTGGGTCGTCGACGACGCGTTGGTGACCGGTGACCGCGATCTCGTCAGCGTGCTTGGCTGCGGATTTCTGCTGCTCGTGGTACTTCAGACCGCCATCGGAGCGCTGAGGTCCTGGATCACGACGGTTCTTTCGACGAACCTCAATCTGCACTGGCTGGGGAACACCTTCGCGCACATGCTGCAACTGCCGCTCCAGTTCTTCGAAAAGCGGCATACAGGCGACATCGTGTCGAGGTTCAGCTCCATCAGGGCAATCCAGAGCAGCTTGACGGTTCAGTTCGTCGAGGGCGCGGTTGATGGCGTGCTCGTTCTGGTGACCCTAGCCCTGATGTTGGCGTACAGCGCCACACTCGGATTGATTGCCTGTTGCGCGGTCGGAATTTATCTGTGTCTGCGACTGCTTCAATTTCGGGGCTTGCGGGAGGCGACTGCCGAACAGATCGTGCTGGCTGCTCGACAGAACACCCACTTTATCGAGTCGGTGCGCGGGGTGCAGAGCATTCGCCTGTTCGGCCGCGGCGAACAACGCTATGCCGGTTGGATGAATGCACTTGTCGATCAGTTCAACGCTGAGTTGAGTATCGCGCGCCTGACCGTATCGTTCCGATCCGCCAATGCACTTCTCTTTGGTGCCGAACGCGTCGTCATCATCTGGCTCGCCGCGCTCGCCATTCTCGATGGACGTCTCACCACTGGCATGATGTTCGCATTCATCAGCTACAAGGATCAGTTCAGCCTGCGGATGGCGGGGTTGGTGGACAAGTTCTTCGAGTGGCGCCTCCTGCGGCTGCACGGCGAGCGCGTCGCCGATATCGTGATGGCCGACACGGAGTCCAACCGCGACTATGCGGAGGTCGATCCCCGCGAGGTCAAGCCGACGATCGAGATCCGGAATCTCAGCTTCCGGTATTCCGATGGTGAGCCGTTTGTCTTGAGGAACCTCAGTCTTCAGGTTATGGAGGGGGAGTGCGTCGCGGTGACCGGGTCTTCGGGCTGCGGCAAGTCGACGCTCGTCAAGCTGATCCTGGGCCTTCTTGAGCCGACCGAGGGCGAGATCTTGATTGGCGGCGTGAAGCTGACAAGTCTCGGGCCAGAGAACTATCGGGCGATGCTTGGCACCGTCATGCAGGACGACGTGCTGTTTGCCGGATCGATCGCCGACAACATCTGCTTCTTCGATCCGGCGCCCGACCGGGAGCACATCCTGGCCTGCGCAGTACAAGCGGAGATCGCCAACGAGGTCGCTCGCATGCCGATGGGGTACAGCACTCTCGTTGGAGACATCGGGACCGGACTGTCCGGCGGACAAAAGCAGCGCCTGTTGCTGGCACGGGCGCTCTACAAACGTCCACGCATTCTCATCCTTGACGAGGCGACCAGCCATCTGGATGTCCGCAACGAGCGAGCGGTCAACGAGGCAATACAGAAGCTAGACCTCACTCGCTTGGTCGTTGCGCACCGGCCTGAGACCATCTCGATGGCTCAGCGTGTCGTGATTCTTACCGCTGGCGGTTTGGATGTCCAAAGCGATGTTGGCCGAAATGTCAACGTCGGTAACTGACGAGAAATCCGGACTGGGCCGCCAGCGTCCGCAGTCCATCGCTCAAGGCGGCGACCCCCCCCCCGGATCCCGCCACTGGTACGAGAGATTCACATCGCGCACCGTCGACGCTCGGAACGCCTTAAGCAGGCCGTTGCAGCGCTCCCCTGCCGAGACGTTAGCCGCGAGTCAGTCGTCGAGCGGCGCGCCGGCGGCCTGCGGCCGGTTGCTCGTCACCTCATACCAAGTACTTCTCCCCAGCCTCTGGGTACGCGTCGTACGTTGACGTTTAGCACCGCCATCCCGGATTCGTTGGCACAGACGGCGAGGGCCATCGCGCTGACTTCCACGCACAGGTGGCAGCTGGGGATATGCGAATAGCGCTGCGATTTCACCTGTCGATACCTTCGCGAGCGTCTCACAAGCCGTATACATCAATCGAAGCTTGATGATCGAACTGCCTTTGCTGACAGAAAGCGATGCAGGACTACCGATTCTTCGAAAAAACATGATCCGATTCAAAGTTTCCGAACAGGTTGCCAAGAAGGCCTTCTCTGAATCCCGGCGTCTAACGCTCCAGATGGTCGCCGATGAGACAGGAATTAGTCGGGTAACCCTATCTAAGTTGCGAAACAAGGCCGACTACAGCACGGGCACTGACGTGGTCAATACTCTGTGCGCCTACTTTGAATGTCAGGTGCAAGACTTGCTAGTTTATGTTGCGGATTGATGATGCCAATTGCTGTACGGCTTGTCGAGGGCAGGTTGCTCCGCGGCGCTTGCCTCGGGAGGAAGCCAGGCCCTCCAGGGGACTCATGGCCTCGGGCAGCAACTCGGTGGCGACATAGGCATAGGCCGGGTCGTCTCCAGGCGCGTGTGCCCGAGCAAGACCTGGATGACGCGGATGTCGACCTTCCGTTCGAGCAGGTGGGTGGCAAAGTTGCGGCGCAGCTTGTGCATTGATATACGCTTGTTCATCTTGGCCACGTCGGCGGCGGCGTGGGTGGCACGATTGAGTTGGAGCGGCGAACGTGGATCCATCGGATCCAACCCCGGGGACAGCCATGCGTCACGCAAGATCTTGCCCTGGGCATGGCCTACGCGTCACCACACCCGCAGCCCCTCCAGCAGGATCGGCGGAAGCATCGCGTAGCGATCCTTGCGGCCCTTGTCGGTCGCGAAGGAGTCTTCCACCGCATAGTGACCGGCAGCCCACCAGTTCGTCAAATGGCGCTCCTGCTCGACGGTACGAATAGCCGGTATTCGGCGTCCAATCTGGGTCGGCGGATGTCAGGTTTGGGTCGAGAGCGTGAGTTCGCGGACGCCAGCAGCGGTCATTCGGCTCTCGCCGACCCGAGGCTGCGTCGGCATGCGTCTCGAACGTCGCGAAGCCGCTCCAGACCGGTCGCTCAGCGCAACCATGTTTGCACCGTAGATGTCACATCAGACTTGGCGAGGGTGCGTCATCAGGGGTCGCTCGGGCCGCCCCTCCGGACGACGGGCGACCGGCTCCAATGCAGCGTGAGCAGTCAGACCCCGCATGATCTCTCATGCCTGCCTTCGCTGGTGAAGCGGACCCCGGGCAACACGCCACTTGGGGTCATGGGCATTCGGACTGTCGTGCCGACGATGCTTCGCGGCCGGCGGCCGCGAGTGCTGTTCGGGCTCAGTGGGTGCCTGGCCAGGCGTTGCCCTTTCGGGCCTGCATGAGGCGCTGAATCCAATCGTTGATTTCGGAAGCGACCCACCGGCTCGAGGAGCCGATCTTCACCGCCGAGGGGAAGGTGCCGTCCTTGATCAACATGTAGATCGAGGTCCTTCCCATCGACGTGCGTTGCATCACGTCGCTCAGCGAGATGAGTTGGTGCCCAGCGGGCGTCTTTGCTTCGGCGGGAAAGCCCTGTTCGTTGGATTCTTTCGGTTGGTCGAGGTTGTCTTGGTCTTGATGCCGGATCAGCCGGCGGGTACCCTCCGAAACCTGGGGGACGCGCCCAGGGATTGAGTCAAGAACAGCCGGGTGACATCTAGTGATCCGAAACAAGTCGCCGAGACATAACTGAGGAAATCTCGTCCGTATCGGCGCGCATGGCAGCGCGTCGGCAACCCACTAACGATGGGTGGTCAGCGGAAGGGGTGAGAGCGAGGTTCGAGTAGACATCGAACGCATCGGTCGAAAGCCGTGCGGAGGTCGCGAGACCAGGGTCGGGTGGCACCGATCCGTCGAAAGACTGAGCTGACAGAGTATCGATAAACGAGTGGAGCTTGGCAGCTCCGTGGGAGTGGTTGGGGGTGGTTCCCCGACCCTGGTCACCTTGGGCGTTGGCGCGCCCTTGGAACAATCTGAAAGGAGATCTTCAAGCAATTTGAGGCGAGGCAACTCGCCAGACAGTCTGCATGTGACCTCCGCCGTCACATGAGTGATCCGCAGTCCGCGAGGACGAAGTACTAAAACGAAAGAGACGGCCCGAGGCCGGCGATGTGCGAAGGCACCTCGACGTGCGCTTGAGCGCGAATCCAGACCTGGAAACAGGTCACCTCTGAGCCCCCGGACATTGCGTCCGGGGGCTCCTTCTCTTTATCATCCGACTTCGAAATGGAGGGCGAGATGAACGGCTACGGATTCCTGGCCTTGTCGTTGGCGATCGCGGCTGCCGGCATCGGCCTGTACAAGCTAGGGCCACTTCTGGATCGATGGGACGCGATGTTGAAGGCCGAGATGGCGCGACTGCGGGCTGGCTCGGACCCACATTGACATCTCGCCTGCTGCGCCGGATTCGACACGTCGTCGCGTCTCGCCAGGCGATTTCTCGGTCCGCTCGCATCGTGAGGCTCATAGAGTTCTTCGCGCGCGGGAGCGCTGTGTTGGACCCTGACGACATGAGTTGAGTCGCCGGGCCGAATGCCGCAGACTCGTGTCGATGCAAACTCAACTGAATAGCGAAGGTCGCAGCTTCTACAAATTGATTCCCAAGGCGATCGGCGCCGTTGCGGGCATATCGTTTCTCATCTCGCCGATCACGACGATCCTATGGGTCGGTGGTGCACTGCTCGTGATGGTCACCTTTCTCGCGTTGGTTGTTCTCTACTACGCTGCGAGGAATTCCAGCGCTGGAACGCGCGCCGCTGATGACCCGGGCTGTACCAGTTCCGCAAGGCGTGGACGCCAGTTCCTCAATGGCTGGCAGGACTGGGACGACTCCGACATTCCGATGTTCGATCCGTTTGGGCCATGTACCGTCGAGACTCACACAGGCCACTACCTCACGGATTCTGCGTTCACTCACGGGCCCTCCTGGGAGTAAAGCGGCGTGCCTGCTAGTGCAGTTCGTCCCACCGCGCGCAATCCTGGAACGGCTCAAGGAAAGTGCTCGGCAGGGCCCGGTAGGTCATAGTCAATTCGCGCCTGGCGCGGGAGGCAGCAACGTAGAAGAGGTTGCGTTCTTCCTGGCTCCTGCCGTCGAAGGAGTGACCGTCAACGTCAGGAATGAAGACATGGTCAAACTCCAGCCCTTTGGCTGCGGAGATCGTGTACATCCGCAGGACAGGGCGCGTTCCTCGAGCTTGGCTGGCTGCCGCATACTCGCGGTTGGCCATCTGCTGCAGCCACGAGCGGAAATCGGTGAACGTCGCAGCGGATCTAGCGAAAGCTCGCATGGCCTCCATCGCTTCGTCAACCCGCTCTTCGAAGACGAACGCCCGCTTTGCCAGCGGTCGGAAATCGGCTTCATCAATTAGCGTCGACAACGAGGCGGTGGTGGTTCCTGCCAAAAATGCAGCGAGGAATCGACGGATCGCCTTCGTGGCGACGAAATCTGACAGATACAGCAGCGGCGGTGGCCTGAGATGCGCCTCTTGATTGGACAGGAAGGCCGCTGGTGATGCTCCAAAGACGTACGTCGTGAGCGTCGCGACTGACTTGTGCTGCACGCCCGTCACCCTCGCATGGTTGGAGTAACCGGTGAACTCACCCAGCGCCGATTGAATGGCAAGAAGGTTTGCTCTCGACAAGGTGTCCATGGCCTCGGCAGCCCATGCCACGAGCGTGCGCACGAAATGGACTTCGGGCCGCTCCATATAGGGTTCAAACCCGTTTGCCTCGACGTGGAATCCTTCGAGCGCTAGAGTGTTCTCGAGTTGCACCGACCGTCCAGGGTGTCGGAGAAGGACGGCAACGCTAGCAACGCGCTCGGGATCGACTTCGGTCGCGCGGGCGTGAGCGCCAATCATGTATGAAGCAACGGCGGCATGGCTGCCTGCCTTGTAGATCGCGACCACCGTCTCGTTCGTCGAGAGGAACTCGTACGGCTTGGCGGCAAATACACCCAGTGGCGACGCAAGGTTTCCGCCAAAGCGTCGGCAGAGGGGCAAGTGAAAGCGCCGAGCAGAGTTTCCGAAACTTAGCGTATCGCTCATGAAGCGGCGCTCGGCACCCGTGTCCGAATGGATCACCTGGTCGGGATCACCGACGACATACAGCTGCTGAACGGGATTCACGCTCACCATGTGCTGGAGGACGGTGAACATGGTCTTGTTGAGGTCGTGCCCCTCGTCGACGAACAGGTAGCGAATCCCCAGCTTCAGGGGATGCGTGAGATCGGTGTAGACGGGATCATTCGCCTCAAGGAGCGCTGCCATGTCGTGGACAGGATCGTCGTCAAGCCTGAACCGGGATTCAAGCTCCTCCTTGGTGCTCCCTTCGTCTTCGTCGCGACGAATCTCTTGCGCGCCGATGCGTCCTCGGCGCAGATATTCGTAGGCGCGAAAGATCGCCGCTTGGGTGAAGTCCAGGCCGACGTCCTGGGCTGACTCCGGAGTCAGCACGAATTCGTCGCCCAAGGTTTGAAGAACCATCGTCCCCTTCATGAGGCGGAATGCATGCAGCAGTAGCGGAAATGCCAGCACGCCGTCGCCATCCAGTTCGAAAGAGTCCGCTTGACCGTGACGTTCGGCGCGGTCGCGCGCCATCGCGACCGCCTCCACCAGGGTGTTGTGAACCAGGCGGTTCGGACCCTCCAGATGCCTGCTCGCACCTTCGAAGGGGATGAGAAGCTCGTGACACAACTCTGCAAACGTCATGACCCGCACGGCTCGAACTTCGTCGGGTCGCAACCCCAGCCAGCGGAGGCGTTGACGCAACGCGGAGACCGCGGCGGTCGTGTAGGTGAGAACCATCAACTCGCCCGGACCGCAGCCGGTGAGAAGGCGCTTGCGAATTGTCATGGCCAGAGTCATCGTCTTCGCTGCTCCGGCGTTGCCGACGACGACGTTGAACCTTGCGGTGCTGTCTTGAACTTCGATTTGATCTTTGGTCGGCTCGATCACGACTGTGCATCCCTTCCGCTTGGGCGACATGGCGGGCAGGCTGGATGCTAACCATTGACTGTTTATATGTACAGTCAGATCTGTGGGTAGCTCATGTGTCGGAGATTGGGGGCTGAAGCGCAGGGCCAACGCGCGGACGCTCCCCTGGCCAGATCCCGATCCGGGAGGATGCAGCGTTGTTCGACGCGTGCCTCAGGCGTAGAGGTACGCCGCGACCAGCACCAGTTCGTCGAGCCGGATGGCCATCGCTCGAGGCGAGACACCGAAGAATTTGGCCAGCGAGCTGAAGCGCTTGCGGTCAAATTGCTCCGCGCGTGCGACGGACTCGGCAAACATCAGGGAGCCTGGCGGCTGCGAGAACAGTGTTGCCGCGTCGGCCTTCAAGTGGTAGGCCACTGTCTCGGTCAGCGCCAGGGGATGCTTGCTGCCGAAGCGTGCATCGAACTCCGAAATGACCGCTCGGCGAGGCATGAGCAGGCAGGAGGCGAAGTAGTCGGCTTCGCGTTCGAGTGCAGGGCGGTTCTCGCGTGGCGCGTTGAATCCGAATTCGCGGTGGAGCGTTCGCTCGCCGACGTGCGGGTGCAGGATGAAGTGGCCGATCTCGTGGCCTGCCGTGAAGCGTCTTACTTCGTAGGGGAAGTTGCGTGAGATGAGGATGGTCGACCGATCCTTGCGCCACAGACCCGCGGCCTCACCGCCGCCGTGGAAGTCGGTGTCGAGCCGCTCTCGCTCCTCGTAGTAGAGACCGCAGTGGTCAGCGACGTTGCGAGGATCGAAGAGGGTCGGGATGCCGGGCACGCCCAAGGGATAGCGGAGCTCTCGGCTGTTCCAGATCTCGAACTGCAGCCGGCGAGCCTCATACTCAATCGCTCGTTTGTCCATATCGACCTCACTAGCAGGTGGCGCTTTGCTTCCAAACAAGGCAGGGACGCTAGCGGTAGTGTATCCGAAGCGGATCGGCGCTAGATATAGTGTTTGGACAACGAGCTGCAGTCGGCTTGTCGAGGAGGGCCGACAACTTCGCGTGGGTGCTTCCCTCGCGTGGATGTTCTGCGCGCGCATGCTGTGCGGGAGGTGCGCGAGCTCTAATCGAGTGGTTCAGTCAGCGCGTGCGCCGCCAGCTGACGTATGCCGCTCTCCCCTCGCCGATGCGCTGCAGACGGCTTGAGGCGGCATGCACATCCAGGCTGCCTTGCCGGGCGAGAAGGCAGGGGATTCGTCCCGCCACATTCGTCCGCGTTCGCCAAAGTTTTTACTGACTTTTTACTGCCAGAAGCGCAAAGGCCACCCGAAGGTGGCCTAAGTATTTGATGTTATTGGTGCGCCCGACTGGGTTCGAACCAGTGACCCCTGCCTTCGGAGGGCAGTACTCTATCCAGCTGAGCTACGGGCGCGAAGTCTTGCAGTTTATCCGATCGAAGCCGGCTCGCTGTCATCCGCGCGCCTTAGACTGCCTCGATGACGCAACACTCGTGGCCTGCCATCGCGCTGGCGCGGGCCTGTGACGGGCCGGCGCGGATCCCGTTCCTCCTCGAACGGGACGGCGGTCCGGTGCTGGGTTCGGTCGCGATCCGCGACCTCGAGGTACTGCGCGAGTGGTCCGATGCCTTCGATTGGCTGGCCGCGCCCGACGGGTCGGCGCGCGCGCTCGTGCTGCGCCTGCCCGCGGGCGCGCGCGACGCGCGTCTCGCGCGGATCCACGCGCGCCTGCGCGAGCAGGGCCGCATCGTGGCCTGGCGCGACGAGCCCTATCCCCTGCGCGACCGCGCGGGCGGCGAGCACGCCACGATCGAGCGGGCCGCGAGCCGGTTCTGGGGCACTCTGACGCTGGGCGCGCACTGCAACGGCTACGTGGCCGACGCGTCGGGGCGGCCGACGCACCTGTGGATCGCTCGCCGTTCCGAGACCAAGGCCACCGACCCGGGCCGGCTCGACAACGTGATCGGCTGCGGCGTGCCGCTGGGGCAGTCGCCGCGCGAGGCCGTCGTGCGCGAGGGTTGGGAAGAGGCCGGGCTCGTGCCGGATCAGATGACCGCCCTCCAGGTAGGCGGCCTGGTCGACCTGGAGTGCGACATCCCCGAGGGGCGCCAGCACGAGCGGCTGCACGTGTTCGACCTGGCGTTTCCCGCGGGGCAGGTGCCGCGCAACGTGGACGGCGAGGTCGCCGAGCATCGCCTGATGCCCGTCGCCGAGGCCCTGGCGCGCGCGGCCGCGGGCGAGCTCACCACCGATGCGGCGCTCGCGACGCTGGACTTCGCGGTTCGCCATGGATTGATTGAACCGTTCGCGGCCGGACGGGAACCCACCGGGGCCGGGCCGCCGGCCGCCCGCTGGACCGCGGCGCAGCGGGCGGCCTTCGAGGCGCTCCGCCCGGTGGATCTCGGGCCGTTGTAGGGGCTTGAGGGCCTGATCTACCATTCAAACCAACTGAAGTGCGGCGTCAATCACGCTCAACCCGCCGCCCCGCCAATCCCGGGACACTGCCCTTCAAGATGCAACGCCGCCCCTTCCTCCGCCACGCCGCATCCAAGCCGAGAACATGACCACCCTCACCAAGCCCGCCACCCGCTATACCGGCACCGCGATCTTCCTTCACTGGCTGATGGGGCTGGCGATCGCCGGCAACTTCTGCGTCGGGCTGTACATGGCCGACCTGCCGATGTCGATGATGCGGCTGAAGCTCTACAACTATCACAAGTGGGCCGGCGCCACGATCCTGCTGCTGGCCGCGCTGCGCCTGCTGTGGCGCCTGACGCACCGGCCGCCGGCCGACCTGCCGGCGCCGAAGTGGCAGCACACGGCGGCCACCGTCACGCACTGGGGCCTGTACGCGCTGTTCTTCGCCGTGCCGCTGGTGGGCTGGGCCTACAGCTCGGCCGCGGGCTTCCCCATCGTGGTGTTCGGCGTCCTGCCGCTGCCCGACTTCGTGCCGAAGGACCACGCGCTGGCCGAGGCGATCAAGCCCTGGCACGGCGACCTGGCCTGGGTGCTGTTCGCGCTGGTGGCGCTGCACGTGGCCGCCGTCTTCAAGCACATGATCATCGACCGCGACGGCCTCGTCCGCCGCATGATGCCCGGCCGCGGCTGAGCGACCTTCCTCGAACCGAGAACGACCATGAACAAGATTCGCAGCGCCCTCGTCCTGGCCACCGCGCTGGCCTTCACCGGCGTCGCCTTCGCGCAGGCCGCGGTGGTGCCCGCCCAGAGCCAGATCACCTTCGCCATCAAGGAGATGGGCGTGCCGGTGGAGGGCAAGTTCGCCAAGTGGACGGCCGACATCGCGTTCGACCCGAAGAAGCCCGAGGCCGGCAAGGTGGCCTTCACCATCGCCACCGGCAGCGCGTCGTTCGGCTCGCCCGAGACCGACGCCGAAGTGCCCAAGGCCACCTGGTTCAACGTCGCCAAGTTCCCCAACGCCACCTTCGCGTCCACCGCGATCAAGGCCAAGGGCGGCGGCAAGTACGACGTCTCCGGCAAGCTGAGCGTCAAGGGCACCACCAAGGACATCGTCGTGCCCATCGCCCTGACCCAGGCCGGCGCGGCCACCACCGCCACCGGCACGTTCACCATCAAGCGCAACGACTTCAAGATCGGCGAGGGCGAGTGGACGGACACCTCGCAGCTGGCCGACGAGGTCGCGGTCAAGTTCAAGATCGCCCTGACCGGCGTCGCACCGCTCTGAACGCCTGAAGAATCCCCCTTGCCCCTCGCGGGGCGGCAGCCGGTGGCGCGGGTCAGCGCCGGGACGCTTACATCTCTCATTTCCTGACCCGCTGGAGTTCCCCATGAAGAAGATTTCCCTGATCGCCGCCCTGGCCGCCCTTGGCTTCGCTGCCGCCGCCCACGCCGAATCCGCCACCTACGCCATCGAGCCGAGCCACACGTTCGCCACGTTCGAGATCGGCCACTTCAACACGTCCACCAACCGCGGCCGCTTCAACAAGACCAGCGGCACCGTGACGCTGGACAAGGCCGCCAAGACCGGCTCGCTGGACGTCACCGTCGACACCTCGTCGCTGGACACCGGCACCGCCGCGTTCACCAAGCACATCTCCAGCGAGGAGATCCTCAACGTCACCGCCAACCCGACGGCCCGCCTGGTGGCCACCAAGTTCGTCTTCGACGGCGACAAGGTCAGCGAGATCGCCGGCAACCTGACGCTCAACGGCAAGACCAACCCGGTCGTGCTGAAGGCCCAGAACTACAACTGCTACAACAGCCCGATGATCAAGCGCGAAGTCTGCGGCGGCGACTTCGACACGACCATCGTGCGCAGCCAGTACGGCGTCAACTACGGCCTGAACTACGGCTTCCCGGACAACGTGCATCTGGTCATCCAGGTTGAAGCCGTCAAGCAATAAGCCGCGGCGCGTCGCCCTCGGGGCGGCG